>WNGI01003412.1_pt1 | contig 13994 bp, 7 predicted proteins | sample 5400621 | NCBI WGS metagenome assembly WNGI01 (sample SAMN13153374, study PRJNA577476) | soil metagenome | isolation source: 20 cm soil or saprolite under Garry oak tree replicate 1 | place: USA:California | collected 2016-06-15
GCTCGACCTCCTCTCCCTCGTGGACTGGAATCTCGACGATGCGCCCATCCACCTCGGGGCGCAGATCGATCGACTGGACGGCTTGGATCTGGCCCGTGGCAGCGATCTCATCCCGCACCGTATCCACGCGGGCCACGGCGACTTCGACCGGCATCCCCATGGGCGCGCCCCCGCCGAAGCCCGCCGCTCCACTCGCCTTCCCTTTCTTGCACCCGCCGACGGCAACCACGACGCCCGCGAGACTGATGCACCACGCACTACGCAGCATGTTCGTCATACTCATTTCTTTTCCGGTTCGGGAAAGAGGCGCCGGCCCAGGATGGTCTCGAGGCCTGCCAGCGCGAGTCGGGTCGCATAGCGCGCCTGCACCAGGGCCGCCGCCGCGTCATCGACGTCGGCTTGCGCTTTGAGCAGGTCGAGAATCGTGGTAGCGCCCGTCCGGTAGCGGGCTTGCTGCACCCGGTAGTTCTCCCGCGCCACCTGCACCTGCTCGCCGGAGAAGTCAGCGGTGGCTCGGGCCGTCGTGAAGCCTTCATACGCTGCGACTACGTCGCGCCGCACCGACCGCTCGGCGGAATCGCGCGCTGCCCGGAAAACGTCCCGGGTCACGCGCGCCTGACTGATCAAGGTCTGCCGCTGGAAGTTGTCCCACAGCGGGAGCGTGGCGGTCAGGGTGAGTTGCGTGAACTTGGCGCTCGTCGGGTAGAAGCGGTTGTCGTACCCGATCCCGACCCCGGTCAGACTGAGGCGTGGCAGGAGCGTGCCCAGCCGGCTGCGGAAGAGCGCCGCGGCCTGGCGCTCGTTGGCCCGCGCCTGCCGATAGGCCGGCCCCTGGTTCGCGGCCTCGTCCACCGCGGCCTCGAGCGTCACGGGCAGAGCGCTGGGCAGGACGCTGTCGAGCCGAACAGCGTCCACCGGGCCCGCGGCGCCGACGCGGCTCCCGAGTGTGAGCCGCGCGACCCGCACGGCGGCCTCCTGTTGCACCAGACCCACCCGCGCCCGACTGAGCTCGAGCCGCAACTGCAGCGAGTCGGTCTGTACTGCCGCCCCCGTCGTCACCCGCGCTCGCGCGACGGCGAGCTGCTGCTCGGCGCGCTGGACCCGTTCCCGCGCGACACGCAGGAGCTCGGTGCCCGCGAGCACGGCGTAGTAGGCCGCCTCGGTGAGGAGAGCGGAGCCGAACCGCGCCTGGAGCTCCCCGGCGTGGGCCCCGTCCAGCGCCGCGGCCGAGCGCGTCAGCTCCGCGACTTTCTGTCCACCCGTGAACAGGTCGTACCGCAAAGCGATCTGAGCCGAGACGGCGTACGACTCGGGCTTGAGCGTTCCGAAGTTGAAGAACTGTGGGATGTTCTTCGTGGCGTCCGTCTCGACTGCTACGGCAGGGAGCAGGAACACCGCGAACGCACTGCGTCGCGCCCACCGGGCGTTGTCCACCTGGCCCGTGGCCGCGACGTAGTTCGGATCGAGCCCCGTCGCCCGGCGCAGCGCCTCGGCCAGGGTCACGGTCGGCAGCGAGTCGTCCGGCGGCGGATCGAAGGTCGCCGCCTGCAGCTGAAGCAGTGCCAGCAGGGCCAGCATCAGTCGGCCTCCACCGGTCGGGTCACGCGGACCCCGGTCGGCGCGCGGGCTGTCAGGCGGTCGAGCAGCACGTACCCCACGGGCACCACGAACAAGGTGAGCACCGTGGAGAAGAAGATGCCGCCCACGATCGCGTAGCCGAGCGGCCGGCGCGAGGTGGAGCCCGCGCCGATTCCGATCATCACCGGGATGGCGCCCATGATCGTCGACACCGACGTCATGAGAATCGGCCGCAACCGGATGCGGCCGGACTCGAGCACCGCGGCGATGGTGTCGAGTCCCTTCGCCTTGAGCTGGTTGGCGTACTCCACGAGCAGGATCGAGTTCTTGGTCACGAGACCGATCAGCAGCACCATGCCGATCTCGCTGTACAGGTTGATCGTTCCGCCCGGGCGATGCAGCACGGCCGCGCCGAGCAGGGTCGCGAGCGCGCCGGTCACGGCGAGCGGCACGGCCAGCAACACGGTGAAGGGGTGCACCAGGGACTCGAACTGCGACGCCAGCACCATGAACACGACCAACAGCGCCACGCCGAAGGCGAAGTACAGCGCGCCACCGCTCTCCTTGAATTCGCGCGAGTCACCAGCCAGCGCCGTCGTGCTTCCCGGGGGCAGCACCTGCCGCGCCAGGCGATCGAGTGAATCGAGCGCCTCACCCTGGGCGAACGGAGGGATCAGCGACCCCGACAGCGTAAACGACGGCACGCGGTTGAAGTGGTTGATCTGCCTCGGGCCCACGCCCTCTTCGACCTTCGCCAGGGCGCCCAGCTGCACCAGCTGCTGCCCTCGCCCCCGCAGGTAGATCCCCGACATGTCGCTCGGCGTGGCGCGGTGCGTGGGATCGAGCTGTACCATCACGTAGTACAGCTTGTCGTTCCGGGTGAACGTGCTGACCCGGCGACCGCCCAGGAACGTCTGGAGGGCGGCCGCGACGTCGCGCACGGGTACCCCGAGGTCCTCCGCGCGGTCCCGGTCGAAGGTGACGCGCAACTCGGGCTTGTTGAAACGCAAATCGGTGTCCAGGTTCGTGAGACCCTTGATGGCGCGCGCCCGCGTTACGAACGTGTCCATGGCCTGCGCCAGCCGCCCGAGATCCGGATTCTGCACCACGAACTGCACCGGCTGGCTGAACCCCAACGCGCCGGGGCTGTACGGAAACGCCTGGATGCCGGCGAGCCCGAAGAGCTGGGGGAACAGGGCGCCCACGAGTTGCTGGACGCTGCGGTGACGCTCGCTCCAGTCCTTCAGGATGACGCCGACAAACGCCCGGTTGACGCCCCCGGCGAAGCCGCCGATGATCGTGAAGTAGCCTTGGACCTCCGGGGTCTTGCCGATGATCTGCTCGACCTGGCGGACGTAGCCGTTCGTGTATTCGAGCGATGAGCCCTCGGGCCCAAATGCCACCACCAGGAAGAACCCGCGGTCGTCGTCCGGAATGAGCTCCTGCTTCAAGTTGAGGTAGAACACGAACGCCAGCGCCACCGTCACGACCGTCCCGGCCACCACGATGCCGCGATGCCGCAGCGCGGTCTGGAGCAGCTTCGCGTAGCGATCGGCGAGGGCATTGAACCCTCCCTCCAGCATCTTGAAGACCGCCCCATGCTCGTGCGGCACCCGCAGCACGTAGGCGCACAGCATGGGCGTCAACGTGAGGGCCACGAATCCCGAAATCACGACGGCCCCGGCGACCGCGATCCCGAACTCGCTCAACAGCCGACCCGTCGAGCCGCGCAGGAACCCGAGCGGCGTGAACACCGCCACCAGCGCGATCGTCGTGGCGATCACCGCGAAGCCGATCTCGCTGGTGCCGTGGATCGCGGCCTGCTGCGGCGCCTCGTGCAGCTCCTCCTGGTGCCGGTAGGCGTTCTCGAGCACGATGATCGCGTCGTCCACCACGATGCCGATGGCGATCGTGAGCGCGAGCAGCGTGAAGTTGTTGATCGAAAAGCCGAGGAAATACATGATGGCGAACGTCGCCACGATCGACGTCGGAATCGCGAGCCCGGGGATCACGGTCGCCCGGAGATTCCGCAGGAACACGAAAATGATCAGCACGACGAGGATGGCCGCGATCAGGAGCGTCAGGCGCGCGTCGTTGATCGAGTGCGTGACGAACACCGACCCATCGAACGCGATTTGGAGCTTCACGCCCGGGGGCAGCGTCTCCTGGATGCCCGGCAGAGCGTCGCGAATGCGCTGCGCCACGTCGATGAGGTTCGCTTTCGACTGCCGGACGACGCCGATCGCGACCGCGGGATCTCCATTGTAGCGGAATATCGAGCGAGTGTCCTCGGGCGCGAGCTCGACGTGCGCCACGTCCTTGAGCTTGACGACCTGCCCGCCCTGACTCGTCACCACCAGCTCCCCGAATTCCCGCGGCGTCTTGAGCTGGCCCAGGGACCGGACCGAGAACTCCCGCCGCGTCGATTCGATGCGGCCGGCGGGAATCTCGACGTTGCGCGCGTTGATCGCGCCTTCCACGTCCTGCACCGTGAGGCCCCGGGCCGACAGCTGGTCGGGCTGTGCCCACACGCGCATGGCAAAGCGCCGCTCGCCGAACACCCCGGCGCTGCCGACGCCCGCCAGGCTCTGCAGCCGCGCCTTGACCAGGCGGTCGGCGACGTCGGAGAGCTGCATCAGGTCGTAGTTCGGGCTGCTCAGGGCCAGCCAGAAAAACGGCTGCGCGTCGGCCTGCTGCTTCGCGATCACGGGCTCGAGCACGTCCACCGGGAGCCGCCCCCGCACCCGCGACACCTTGTCGCGCACGTCCTGCGCGGCGACGTCGACGGGCCGGTCGAGGTTGAACTCGAGGACGATCTGGCTGTTCTCCTCCGACGAGGAGCTCGACAGCGTGCGCAGTCCCTGGATCGTCGACAGCTCCTCCTCGAGCACGTCGGTCACCGCGGTTTCGACGACCTGCGCGTTGGCGCCGGGCAGGGTGGTCGAGACCGAGATGATCGGAGGATCGATGTCCGGGAGCTCGCGCACCGACAGCCGGGTGTACCCGATGACGCCGAACAGCACGAGGGCTGCGCTCATCATGCTGGCGAGCACCGGCCGTCCGATGGCAACGTCGGAAAGCTTCATGACGCAACGCGTCCTTTCAGAGGCTCATCCCCTATACAAGGATTGACGAATGAGGTGCCGCCAAATCGACCGAGCGCCCGCCCGAGGGGAGACGCATGGAAATGCCGCACGGTTTCATGTAGCATCAAAAGCTAACCGGGCCGCCGGCACTTTCCAGGGGCTGCGCGCTTCACGTCTCAACAGCCCCGTGCGTATGAATGGCATCGAGAGAGGAGCCCAGCCACTCTACATGGTGACCGCAACCGATGACTCGCCCGCACGCCGTGGCGGGGCGCGGGCGCTGGGGGCGCTCGTGCTGTTGGCCCTGAGCGGGTGCCTGTCCAACCCCCCCGGTGTCCGCGGCGTCGCGGGCACGGCGCCCGCCCCCAACGTCCGGTGGACTCCGCCGCGCGAGCGCGCCTCCCGCGACACGATCGCGGCGGTCCCGGCCCCCGCCCTCCCCGCCGATCTCGCCCAACGGATCCAGGCGCTCACGCTCGCGGACATCGTCGACCTCGCGCTCCGCAAGAACACGGCGACCGCCGCCGCGTGGGCCGATGCGCGCGCCGCGGCGGCGACGTACGGCGCCGCGCGCGGGCAGTACTATCCGACACTGATCGCGGACTTGAACGCCACAGCGGTCAAAACCGCCGCGACCGCGGGCCGGGTGTCGGTCCAGCAGCAGCTGTACGGGCCCACGCTGAACGCGTCGTGGCTGCTGTTCGATTTTGGGACACGGTCCGGATCGGTCGGCGGTGCGCGGGAGGCGCTGCTCGCCGCCGACTGGACACACAACGCGGTCATCCAGGACGTCGTGCTGCAGGTCGAGACCGCCTACTTCCAATACCACGCCACGAAGGCGCTGCTCGCCGCCCAGCAGACCACTCTGAAGGAAGCCCAGACCAACCTCGAGGCGGCGGAGCAACGGCACCGTGTGGGCCTCGCCACCATCGCCGACGTGCTGCAGGCGAGGACGGCGCGCTCCCAGGTCCAGCTCGCGCTGGAGACCGCCGAAGGGACGCTGCAGACCGCACGCGGGGCCCTGGCTCTCTCGATGGGCCTGCCCGCGAACGTGCCGTATGACGTCGAGCTCCCCCCTGACACGACGCCGCCGCTCGGCATCACCGACAGCCTCGACGCGTTGATCGACCGCGCCGTGCGGGAGCGACCCGATCTGATGGCGGCCCGCGCCACGGCCCAAGCGGCCCAGTCGCGCGTCGCGGTGGCCCGTGGGCAGGCGTTGCCGTCGCTCGTGGTGAGCGGCACGGGGTCGGGGACGTACTTCTTCCGCAGGCCGCTGGCGAACCAGCAAGGGAACAGCTATTCGGCCACGATCGGGCTCCAGATTCCGCTGTTCTCCGGGTGGTCGCAGATCTACGACGTGCGGGCCGCGAGCGCGGCGGCACGCGCGGCGGACGAGCGTCGCCAGGGCGTGGAACAACAGGTAATCTTCCAGGTGTTCAACTCGTTCTACGCAGCGCGCACCGCCACGCAACGCGTCCGGACGAGCGACGATCTCCTGGCGAGCGCGACCCAATCGGAGCAGGTGGCGCTGGGGCGCTACCGGGCCGGAGCGGGCAGTCTGCTGGACCTGCTCACGGCGCAGGCGGTGCTGGCCGATGCGCGCGCCCAGGTGATCGACGCCCGCCTGGCCTGGTACTCCGCCCTCGCCCAGCTGGGGCACGACGCCGGGATCCTGGGCCTCGACGGCCAGAGCGGGCTGCATGTGCGAACGGACTCGACTGGACCGAACCGATAGATGAAGGCCATGACCGCCGTTGCGACGCTGTGCCTCTTCCTCTCCGTCGGCTGCTCCCGCAAAGGAGCCGGTGGTCCGGCGCGCGTTCCCGTCACCATCGCCCGCGCCGAGCAGCGGGCCATCCCGTTTGAGATCGCCGCGACCGGCACGGCCGAGCCGCGGCAGACCGTGTCGGTGCAGTCACAGGTGAGTGGGGTGCTCACGCAGGTCGCGTTTCGCGAGGGCGACGACGTCCTGGCCGGCCAGGTGCTGTTCCAGATCGACCCCCGGACGTTCCAGGCGGCGGTCCAGCAGTCCCAGGCGATGCTGGCGCGCGACCAGGCGCAGGCCCAGAGCGCCGTGCTCGACGCGCAGCGCTACGCCGAGCTGGTGAAGCAGGACTACGTGACGAAGTCGGATTACGACGCGAAGCGCGCCGCGGCGGAAGCGCTGCAGGCCGCGGTGCGGGCCGACTCCGCCGCGGTCGCCAACGCGCAGCTCAACCTCGAGTGGGCACGGATCCGCGCGCCGATCTCCGGTCGCACCGGCCGGCTGCTGGTGCGGGAGGGGAACCTGGTGCGCGCCAACGCGCCCGATCCGCTGGTCGTCATCAATCAAATCCATCCCATCCTCGTGCGGTTCGCCGTCCCCGAGCGCGCGCTCCCCGACATCCAGCGCCACCGCCAGAACCGTCTGCCCGTGCTCGTGAGCCCTTCCAAGGAGGACACCACGTTCACGAGCGGGTCGCTCACGTTCGTGGACAATGCCGTGGACACGACGACCGGGACGGTGCTGCTGAAGGCGGAGTTCGCGAACCAGGACGGCGTCCTGTGGCCGGGTGAGTTCCTCAATGTGCGGCTGCAGCTGTATGTCGAGGAAAAAGCCGTGGTCGTGCCGGCGCAGGCCGTGATGACCGGCCAGCAAGGAACGTACGTCTTCGTGCTCAACCAGGACGGCACGGCGCGCTCGCAAGCGGTGACGGTCGAGCGTGACGCCGGGAGCTACGCCGTCATCGCGCAGGGCGTCGCGCCCGGGGACGACGTGGTCACCGACGGGCAGGTGCGCCTCGTCTCAGGCGCGCCCGTGGAGATCAAGAAGACGGCGGACCCGGCGGAGGCGGACCAGTGAGCATCTCCGAGCTGTTCATCAAGCGGCCCGTCATGACGACGCTGGTCATGACGGGGATCCTCGTGTTCGGCTTGATGGCGTATCGCCTGCTGCCGGTGAGCAACCTCCCCAACGTGGATTTCCCCACGATCCAGGTGAGCGCGGGGCTGCCCGGAGCGAGCCCCGAGACGATGGCGTCCGCGGTGGCGACGCCGCTCGAGAAACAGTTCTCGACGATCGCCGGGATCGATCAGATGACCTCGTCGTCGAGCCTGGGTAATACCAGCATCACACTGCAGTTCACATTGGATCGCAACATCGATGCGGCCGCCCAAGACGTCCAGGCGGCGATCTCCAAGACGCTGCGGCAGCTCCCCACCGGCATCGTGCCTCCGTCCTACCAGAAGGTCAATCCGGCGGACCAGCCGATCGTCTACTACGCGCTGAGCTCGAAGACGCTGTCGCTGCCGGAGTTGGACGAGTACGCCGAGACGTTCATCGCCCAGCGCCTCTCGATGGTGGACGGCGTGGCGCAGGTGAACGTGTTCGGCGCCGCCAAGTACGCGGTGCGTATCCAGCTCGATCCCAAGGCCCTGGCAACCCGCTCGATCGGGATCGACGAGGTGGCGGACGGCGTGGCGGCGGGCAACGTCAACCTGCCGACGGGCATTCTCTGGGGACCGCATCGCGCCTACACGGTGCAGGCGAACGGGCAGCTGCAGAATGCGGCCGCGTTCCGCCCGCTCGTGATCGCGTACCGCAACGGCGCGCCGGTGCGGCTCCAGGACCTGGGGCAGGTGCTGGACGACGTGCAGGACAACAAGAGCGCCGCCTGGTTCAACGGCTCCCGGGCCATCGTGCTCGCGATCCAGCGGCAGCCGGGCACCAACACCGTGGCGGTCGCGGCCCGCGTGCGCGCGGTCATGGAAGGCCTCAAGCAGCAGCTCCCCGGATCCGTGGACCTGCAGCTCCGCTCCGACCGCTCGGAGTCGATCCGTGCGTCGCTGCACGATGTGCAGTTCACGCTGTTCGTGACGCTGGCGCTCGTCGTGCTGGTGATCTTCCTCTTCCTCCGCAACCTCTCGGCGACGGTCATCCCCAGCCTGGCGCTGCCGTTCTCGCTCGTCGGCACGTTCGCCGTGATGTACGCGCTCGACTACAGCCTCGATAACCTGTCGATGATGGCGCTGACGCTGTCGGTCGGGTTCGTGGTGGACGACGCGATCGTGATGCTCGAGAACATCGTGCGCCACATGGAGAAGGGCACGCCCCCGCTCCAGGCGGCGTTCACGGGATCGCGCGAGGTGGGATTCACGATCCTCTCGATGACGCTGTCGCTCGCCGCGGTATTCATCCCGGTCCTGTTCATGGGCGGGATCGTGGGACGGTTGTTCCACGAGTTTGCCGTCACGATCGGCGCCGCCATTCTCGTCTCCGGCATCGTCTCGCTGACCCTGACGCCGATGCTGTGCAGTCGCTTCCTCAAGGCGTCGCGCGAGGCTCACCACGGGCGATTCTACGAGCGGTCCGAGCGCGTGTACCAGCGGGTGCTGGGCTGGTACGAGGGCAGCCTCGGCTGGGTGATGGCGCGACGGCCCGCGGCGCTCGCGTTCTCGGCCACGATTCTGCTCGCCACGGTCGGGCTGTTCCTGGTGGTCCCCAAGGGGTTTCTCCCGAGCGAAGACAATTCCCAGATCTTCGGGACCACGGAGACGGTCCAGGGCACGTCGTTCGACGACCTGGTCCGCCACCAGGAGCAGGTCATGGCGGTGCTGCAGCAGGATCCCAACGTGGACGCCACCATGTCCTTCCTGGGCACGGGCCAGATCAACCAGGGGCGCGTCTTCATGCAGCTCAAGCCCCGCTCCCAGCGCAGCATGAGCGTGGACGAGCTGATCCGCTACTTCAACCGCAAGCTGGCCGGCATCCCCGGGATCCAGGTGTTCCTCCAGAACCCGCCGCCGATCCAGATCGGCGGGCGCCGCACCAAGAGCCTGTATCAGTTCACGCTCCAGAGCCCGGATCGGATCGCGCTGTACGACAACGCCACCCGGCTCACGACCGAGCTGCGCAAGCTCCCCGACCTGCTCAACGTCACGAGCGACCTGCAGATCTCGAACCCCCAAGCCACCGTGACCATCAACCGGGACCGGGCCGGGGCGCTCGGGGTCACGGCCCAGCAGGTCGAGGAAGCGTTGTACGACGCTTACGGGTCACGTCAGGTCTCGACGATCTACACGGCGACGAATCAGTATTGGGTGGTGATGGAGCTGTTGCCCCAGTACCAGCAGGATCTCTCGGCCCTCAACCTGCTGTACATCCGCTCGCAGAACGGCACGCTGGTGCCGCTCGCGTCGCTCGCCACGTTGACCTCCAGCGTCGGCCCGCTCACCGTGAGTCATTCGGGGCAGCTGCCGTCGGTCACGATCTCGTTCGACTTGCGGGAGGGAGTCGCCATCGGGACCGCGGTCACGCAGGTACAGCGCATCGCACGGCAGGCGCTACCCTCCAGCATCACAACCAGCTTCTCGGGCACCGCCCAGGCGTTCCAATCGAGTCAGGCAGGGCTCTTGTTCCTGCTCGGGCTCGCGGTGTTCGTGATCTACATGGTGTTGGGGATCTTGTACGAGAGCTTCATCCACCCGTTGACGATCCTCTCGGCGCTGCCGTTTGCAGGGTTCGGCGCGCTGTTGACGCTGTTGATCTTCCGCGTGGATCTGAGCGTCTACGCGTTCGTCGGCGTCATCATGCTGGTCGGCCTCGTCAAGAAGAACGGCATCATGATGATCGACTTCGCGCTCGAGGCGCAGCGCGTGGAGGGCAAGTCGGCGCGCGAAGCGATCCTGCAGGCGTGCAGCATCCGGTTCCGGCCGATCATGATGACGACGATGGCGGCGCTGATGGGCACGTTGCCGATCGCGCTCGGCGTGGGGGTGGGCTCGGAGTCACGGCGGCCGCTGGGGATCGCCGTGGTGGGCGGGCTCGCGTTCTCACAGTTCATCACGCTGTACGTGACGCCCGTGATCTACACCTACCTGGATGAGCTGCCCGGGCGCCTCAGGAACCTCGCGCTCTTCAGGCCCGCGCCGGCCCGCCCGCAGCCCGAAGCGGCGCCGGCGGACTGACCGCTTTCCCGTAGCGCGTCGCGACGTACTGCTCGAGGATGCGCAGGAACTCGGGCACGATCGTGTCGCCCTTGAGCGTCACCTCGAGGCGCCCATCCACGTACACCGGCGCCTTGGGCTCCTCGAACGTGCCCGGGAGCGAGATGCCGATATCGGCGTGCTTCGACTCGCCGGGGCCGTTCACCACACACCCCATCACCGCCACGCGCAGCGCCTCCACGCCGGGGTAGCGCTCGCGCCACCGCGGCATCTGCTCCCGCAGATGCGACTGGATCTGCTCGGCCATTTCCTGGAAGAAGGTCGACGTGGTACGGCCACAGCCGGGGCACGCCGAGACCTGCGGCGTGAAGCTGCGCAGGCCGAGCGATTGGAGGATCTGCTGGGCGACCTGGACCTCCTCGGTGCGGTCGCCCCCGGGCCGCGGCGTGAGCGAGACCCGAATCGTGTCGCCGAGGCCCTCCTGCAGCAGGATCGCCAGGCCCGCGGCGCTGGCGATGATCCCCTTCGCCCCCATACCCGCCTCGGTGAGGCCGAGGTGCAGCGGATAATCGGCGCGCTGCGCCAGCCGGCGGTACACGTCCACGAGATCCTGCACCCCCGACACCTTGGCCGAGAGGATGATCCGGTCGTGCGGCAATCCGCACTGCTCGGCGAGCTCGGCGGAGCGCAGCGCGCTCGCCAGCATGGCTTCGATCAGGACGTCACGCGCGTCGCGCGGCTCCGCGCGGCGCGCATTCTCGTCCATCAGCTCGGTGAGGAGCTGTTGGTCGAGGCTCCCCCAGTTGACGCCGATGCGTACCGGCCGGTCGTTCGCGAGCGCGACCTCGATGATGGTGCGGAAGTGCTCGTCGCGGCGCTTCGCCCCGACGTTGCCGGGATTGATGCGGTACTTGGCGAGCGCGCGAGCGCACGCCGGGTACTTGGTGAGCAGCAAATGGCCGTTGTAGTGGAAGTCGCCGATGACCGGTACGTCCACCTGCGCCACGATGTGCGGCACGGCCCCGGCCGCGGCCTCGTTGTTCACCGTGACCCGCACCAGCTCGCTGCCCGCGGCATGCAGGGCCCGCACCTGTGCCGCCGTCGCGTCGATGTCGGCGGTATCGGTGTTGGTCATCGACTGGACGACGATGGGGTGGGCGGAGCCCACCTTCACGCCGCCGACGTCGACGGTGACGGTCCTGCGACGCTGGTGGTCGGTCACGCGGAGAATATAACGGGACGACGCTCCAGGCCCCACTCCGCGACAAACATACGCAGTCGCTGCGTGGGGCCTGGAGCGTCGTCCCCGCTACGTCCTTCGAGGAGCGGCTTACCGCCCGCGCTTTGTCGTGATGATGATCACGCCGTTGGCGCCGCGCGAGCCGTACACGGCCGTCGCTCCGGCGTCCTTCAAGACGTCGATGCGCGCGATGTCCTGCGGCGCGAGACTGGCCAGCAGCGCCCCGGCCGACCCGAGGGCCGGGATGTCGTCGATCACGAGCAACGGCTCGTCGCCGGCGACGCTGCCCGTGAGACCGTGGTGGCCGCGGATCCGCAGCGTGAACGATCCGTCCCGCAGCGGCAGGACTTCCAAGCCTGGGACGCGAGCGCGTAACAGATCTTCCACTCGCGCCACGCGCGTTTCCGCCTCCGTCGGCGAGATCGACGTGATCGCCGCGGTGAGGTTGCTCTTCTGTTGCGTCCCGTACCCGACTGAGACTTGGTCGTCGGGGGTCGGGGTGGGCTTCTCAAGCTGCCGCGTTGCGGGGCCGGCGCAGCCGACCCCGAGCGCGAGGGCAAGCCCGTAGCTGAATGGAATAACACGAGGGCGCAGGAGCTTCATGCGATTCATGGGAGCACTCCGTAGAGGGTAGGGGCCGCACGCCAGGGACAAAGCTCCCCCCTGTTGTTGCGGGAATACCATAGTCCGTTGGTGTTAGATCGAAAGGATGAGACGAAGGGGCGGTTAGAAAGCGCTGTGCCCGCAAGCAATCCGGGTGTTCATGGTCCCCTCCTGGTCAGCTGGTCCACTCGGTTGGACACGGAACGAGGTGCCGGGGTTCCTCTTTCGACCGTTTCACAACGAACGCCGCCCCTCGCCGGTTTCACCGGCGAGGGGCGGATATTACGCGCGGGGTCAATACCCCGCGTTGTTCGGCAGGAGATTCGGATCGATGTCGATTTCGCCCTGTGGGACCGGCCAACGCTCCTTGTAGCTCTGGATCGCCTGCATGCGCCAGGAATTCGGGTCGTGGTCGTGCAGGCTGGTGACCCAGTAGCCCTGCTCCTCCGAGTCGCGACGCACCTGATCGAGCCAGCGCTTCGCCTCGTGCGCCAGCTCCAAGTCACGTTCGGCGAAGATGGCATCGCGCACCGACACCTGGTCGAGCGGCCCCGCATAGTCGGCCGGGCTGGGGCGGTTCTCGGCGCCGGTACCGTTGCGGGCCCGGGCGCGGATCATGTTGACGTATTGGACCGCGACGCCGGAGTTGCCGAGCTCATTTTGCGCCTCGGCGTAGATGAGAATCGCCTCGGCGAAGCGATACAGCGGGATGTCCACGTCGCACTTACCGCCATCCGAGCCGTTGTTCGTCGGACGGTACTTCCACGGCAGCGGCCCATCCTTAAACGCGGTGACGCAGTAGCCGTCCCAGCGGCAACCGCCGGTTCGGTAGCCCGCCTCTTTGCGGTAATCGCCCGGCTGATACTGGTTGTAGTGCCAGTCGGTGGGGTGGCCCGCGCCCCAGCCGCCGCCCGTGGAGAGGCCGAAGTCCCGCGGGAAATAGAAATTGACGAAGCCACCCGTGCTGCTGCGGGAGTCCACGCCGGAGGCGGGGACGTAGAAGATCATTTCGCGGTTACCCTTGTTGCTCGGGAGGAAGGTACTGATGTAATCGGCGCTCAACCCCCAGTCGCCCGAATCGATGAGCTTCTTCGCCCAATCGGACGCCTTCTGCCATTCGGCGGTCCGCTTGAGGAAGCTGGCGCGCCACAAGTAGAGATCGGCAAGCGCCATCTCTGCCGCCCCCCGTGTGGCCCGGCCCCGATCGCCCGACCCCCACTTGGCCGGCAGCACCGTCTCGGCCTCGGTGAGATCTATGATGATCTGCTGATGCACCTGCTCGACCGGGGTGCGGGCCACCGCCAGGTTATCATGATCCGCGAGGGTCAGGAGCAGTGGGACATCGTCGTACAGCTTGGTCAGCCAGAGGTAGGCGTAGGCGCGCAGGAACTTGGCCTCGGCGATGTAGGTAGGCTTCAATGCCGGGTTGGTCCACTGCTGCACCCGGTCCGCATTCGCGAGGACCAGGTTGGCGCGGAAGATCATGTTGTAGAGCTCGCGCCACGCGACGGTGACGCCGCGGCTCCCCGTCGAATAGAAGAGGAAGTCCGGGCCGCTCG
>WNGI01008801.1_pt1 | contig 13993 bp, 13 predicted proteins | sample 5400621 | NCBI WGS metagenome assembly WNGI01 (sample SAMN13153374, study PRJNA577476) | soil metagenome | isolation source: 20 cm soil or saprolite under Garry oak tree replicate 1 | place: USA:California | collected 2016-06-15
CTGCCGGGCGTCTACCTCTCGGCGTTCCCGCGGGTTGAGGCGTCCGCCTCGGCTGCCTGCTCCGGAGCATCCGTGGCCGACGCGGCCCTTGCAGCGCTTCGCGACCTATTAGCCACGCGAATACCGGCGACGAGCGTGGCCTCGATCCTGGTCGAGCCCGTGCAGGGCGAGGGGGGAGTCAATCCGGCACCACCCGCCTTCCTGCGTGGCCTTCGGGCGATCTGCGACGAGGCGGGGATCCTGCTGATCGTCGACGAGGTCCAGACGGGCATTGCTCGGACCGGCTGGATGTGGGCGTTCGAAGCCGCCAACGTCGTGCCCGACGCCGTGTGCGTCGGCAAGGCCATCGCGAACGGTCTGCCCCTCGCCGCGTTGGCTGCGGCGCGCGAGCTGCACGATCGCTGGGGACGTGGGGCGCACGGATCCACCTTCGGAGGAAATCCGGTGGCCTGTGCCGCGGGCCTCGCCGTACTGGACACGATTGCCGAAGAGGACCTCGTGGTCAACGCGGCCGTCCGCGGCACGGGCCTGTCGGCCGGGCTGCGCGCTCTGGCAGCCGACGAGCCGCGGATCGGCCAGGTACGCGGCCCCGGGTTGATGGTCGGCGTGGAGATGATCGACCCGGGCACCGGCCAACCCGACGGCGAGCTGGCCAACGCCCTCATTGCGCGCTGCGCGGACCTCGGCCTTCTGGTGCTGACCGCGGGGCGCCAGCACGAAGTGGTGCGCTGGCTGCCCCCGCTCGACGTGACCGCGGCCGAGATCGAGGAGGGCCTCGGCATCTTTCGCCAGGCGCTGGGGAACCTGGGCTAGCTGGACGACTCGGGCTTAGCGGGAAGGCCCGGCCTCGCCGCGATCGCCAGGCTCGTCGCGCAGGCGAGGATCGCGAGGCTCGTCGCGCAGGCGAGGATCGCGAGGCTCGTCGCTCGCCGGGCGTTCAAACGGACGAACCACGAGGCCTGGGCACACGATTCTGCTCGGCTGGCGTTCAGAACTCGCCACTCGGGGGCCTTCGTGTCTCCGAACGGTCGTTCCTGAACGCTCGCCGTTCAGCGCCGACACGACGAAGGGCTGTCCCCGGCCCGTTTGAACGCTGGGTGTTCAGCCGGCATGGTTGGCACGGCAGGCGTTCAGCCGGTTTTGGCAGCCACCGCCTCGAGCCGCTGACGCGCCGCTGCCAGCGCCGCAACGACACGTCCTGGGGCCGTGCCGCCGAGGACGTCGGGGCGAGCGAGTGCCGCCTCGATCGTGGCAGCCCGGCGCAGGTGCGCCGGCAAGCCCGCGTCGGTGGCCAGATCTTGGGCCTTGGGGTCTGCCGAACCTGCGAGTGCACCACGCCACACGCCGTCTTCGGTCCGCTCGAGCGTGCGGCCGGTCCGCTCGATCGACTTGACCACCGATCCGACGATCTCGTGCGCGGCCCGGAACGGGACGCCGCGCTCCACCAGGCTGTCGGCCACGGCGGTCGCGGTTGTGTGGCCGCTCGCGGCCGCGGATGCCATGCGTTCGATGTCGACCTCGAGTGACCCGACCAAGCCGGTCAGCACCGCCAGGCTCGCTTCGAGGGCCGCCGCCCCGTCGAGCAGAGGCAGAACCGTTTCCTGGAGGTCTCGCTGGTAGGCGAGTGGCAGTCCCTTCAGCAGCATCAGGCACGTCGTCAGGTTGCCGGCCACGCGGGCGGCCTTGGCCCGGATCAGCTCGGCCGTGTCCGGGTTCCGCTTGTTGGGCATCATCGACGAGCCGGTCGAGAAGGCGTCGGCGACGCGGACGAAGCCGAATGCGGGGTTGGACCACCACGTGATCTCCTCGGCCAGCCGCGACAGATGGACTGCGGCCAGGGCCGCGGCGGCCAGGAACTCGACTGCGAAGTCCCGATCGCTGACGGCGTCGATCGAGTTCGCGGTCGCGCCGGAGAACCCCAGCTCATCGGCAACCACCTCGCGGTCGAGGGGGAAGCCGGTCCCGGCGACCGCCCCCGAACCGAGCGGACTGACGTTCGCCCTTCGGCGGCAGTCGGCCAGACGCTCCCGATCGCGTTCCAGCATCTCGACGTAGGCCAGCAGGTGATGGGCCAGCAGGACGGGCTGGGCAGGTTGGAGGTGGGTCGAGCCGGGCAGGATCGCTCCCTCGTTGCGCTCGGCGAGCTCGACGAGCGCCAGCTCGAAGGCGAGAACCCCCGAGTCGAGGCCATCGATGGTGCGACGCAGCCACAGGCGCAGGTCGGTGGCTATCTGGTCGTTGCGTGACCGTCCCGTATGAAGCTTGCCGGCAAGCGGTCCGATTTTCGCCGCGAGGGCTGCCTCCAGGTTGAGGTGAACGTCTTCGAGAGCGGGATCCCACCTGAGCCCGCCCGCCTGCACGTCGGCCGCCAGGGCCTGGAGCCCTTCGACGAGCAAGCTCCCCTCTTCGGCGGTTAGGACCCCCGCCCGAGCCAGCCCGTGGACGTGGGCGATCGAGCCTTGGAGATCGTCGGCCGCCAGGGCGCGGTCGACCTCTATCGACCGACCGAAATCGGCTGCCCTAGGGTCGGTCTCGCCCTCGAAGCGACCACCCCACATCCGCACGCGCCGGCGACCTCCGCCTCATCTCAGTGAGCCCCCGGCCATCGCCGGCAGGATGATGAGGGTATCGCTCGGCTGCACGGCCGTGGCGCGTTCTTCGAGATGGCGGATGTCCGTGTCGTTCAGGAAGACGTTGACGAACGGATTGAGTCTTCCGGTCGGCGCGACGAGCTGTGCGCCGAGGGCCGGGTACGTCGCCACCAGGGCATCGATGACCTCGCCCACGGTCTCGCCGGGAACGGTCACCTGCTTCTGACCGCCGGTCGCGGTGCGCAGCACAGGCGGGATCCGGACGCCACTCATGACGCGACCCCTGCCGGCTCCCGGGCCCAGACGCCCGAGTCGAGCCACTCCTCGAAGGCATCGAGCGATGGCCGGATCGGCGGGGTGAGGCCGTTCTGCGCGGCACTCGAGCCCGGATCTGTAAGGCCGAACAGGCGTGCGTCGGGGGTCTTCAAGCCGTTGCCGGTGAGGAGCGCGACCACTTCGTCGTCGGGCTGGATGACTCCACTGCGTCGCGCCGCCTCCACGGCGCCCAGCGTGACACCGCCCGCGGTCTCGGCATAGATGCCCTCGGTGGCCGCGAGGCGCCTGATCCAGCCTGCCGTGGTTCGATCGGGGACGGATTCGACCGAGCCGCCGGTCCGCCGGACGAGCTCGAGCGCGTAGCGACCGTCCGCGGGGCTGCCGATCGCGAGCGATTTCACGATGGTGTCCGGGTTGCGCACGGGGAGGATCTCGCTGGAGCCGTTTCCGAACGCGGTGGCGACCGGGGAGCACCCTTCGGCCTGCCCGCCAACGAACCTGACCGGGCGGGGCTCGACGAGCCCGACGTCGACGAGCTCCTCGAAGGCCTTCCCGATCTTTGTCAGGAGGGCGCCCGAAGCGACGGGTACGACCACCACGTCAGGCAGGCGCCAGCCGAGCTGCTCCGCGATCTCGAGGCCCAGCGTCTTGCTGCCTTCGGCGTAGAACGGCCGCAGGTTGACGTTGACGAAGGCCCAGCCTTCCTCGTCGGCCACTTCGAGACACAGGCGATTGAGCTCGTCGTACGTGCCGTCGATGCGGACGACGGTCGCCCCGTAGGCGAGGGCATGGCTGATCTTCGCCGGCTCGAGGTCGGCGGGTACGAACACGAAGGCGCGCAGGCCGACCGCCGCCGCCGCCGCGGCGGTTGCACCGGCGAGATTGCCCGTCGACGCACAGGCGAGGGTGTCGAAGCCGAACGTGACTGCCCGGGCCGCCGCGACCGCGACGACGCGGTCCTTGAACGACAGAGTTGGGTTTCGGGTGTCGTCCTTGAGCCACAGCCGCTCGACGCCGAGCTCGCGACCGATCCTCGAGCCCTTCAGGAGCGGCGACGAGCCGACATTGAGGCCACGCTCGGGCGGTGCGTCGACCGGCAGCAGCTCCAGGTAGCGCCAGATCCCGGGCGGGCGGGCCTCGATCGTGGCGCGCTGGATTTCCGCCCGAATTCGCGCGTAGTCGTACGTGACTTCGAGGGGACCGAAACACGCAGCGCAGACGTATGACGGCCCGAGTGCCTCGAGGCGTCCGCAGTTGCGACATCGCAGGCCGCGGACCCGACCATCGGCGGCCCTGGCCGCGTCCGTTTCGGCGGTCAGAAGCGACTCGGTCGCGGCGGGCGTGGGATCGATCGTCTGGGTAGTCATCGTCGGTTCCTCGGTCCTCGGGCGCTGGGGGTGGAGCCTGATCACGAGGCGGCTGAAAAGGACCGGAAAACCGGAAGACCCTTCCCGGAGGAAGGGCCTCGAAGGGTTCCCTTATCTCGCAGGAAAACCTGCCCGGAGTTGGCACCTTGCCGGCGTACCGCGCCGGTAGGTTGTCGTGGCTTCAACGGGCCGGTCCCTCCGCCACTCTTGATAAAGGTATTCAGTTGCCATGGATGCTAGGCGTCAGGTCGGGCCGCTGTCAATCGCGGCGCTCATCGGGCCCGGTTCCGAAGCGTTCCGATCACCTGGGAGGGTGGCGTGTCGCGCGATACAAGCAGCACGAGCAGGTGGTAGACGAGGTCGGCGGCCTCGCTTGCGAGCGCCTCTTGCGTCGCGCCGCGATCCGCACCCGAAGCCTGGGCGGCTGCATCGTCCTTCGCGGCGATCAGAACCTCGGTTGCCTCCTCGGTCACCTTCCGAGCCACCGCGTCGGTTCCGAGGTCCAGGAGATCGGCGGTGTAGGAGCCCGCAGGCCGGGTTCGAGCGCGATCCTCGATCGTCGCCCAGAGCCTCTCGAGCCACCCGAAGCCCTGTGGTTGAGCCCCCTCGTCGGTTTCGATCTCCTTGCCGGGCCGCAGCTCCGGGTCGAAGCAGCTCCGGGTTCCGCGATGGCAGGTGGGGCCGGCCGGCTCCACGGTCAGCAGCAGCGCGTCCCCGTCGCAGTCCAGGGCCGCCGATTTCAAGCGAAGGACGTTGCCACTGGTTTCGCCCTTCCGCCACAGGCGGCCGCGCGAGCGCGAATGGAAATGGACCTCCCCGGTTCTGCCGGTCGCCGCCAGGGCCTCCTCGTCCAGATAACCCAGCATGAGGACGCGGCCGTCGCTCGCATCCTGGACGATCCCCGGCACGAGCCCGGTTTCACCCCAGCGGACATCCCTGGGATCGATCATGGGTCAGGCCGCCTTCGGGGCGATCCTGACCGGGATGCCCGCGGCAGCCATGGCGGCTTTCACGTCCTCGATGGCGTGCTGCCTGCGATGGAAGATCGAGGCCGCAAGGACCGCGTCGGCACCGCCCTGCACCACCGCGGCCACGAAATCTCCCGGTTCGCCCGCTCCGCCGGACGCGATCACCGGAACCGTCACGCGGGAGCTGATGGCCTCAAGGAGCGCGAGGTCGAAGCCGGACTGTGTCCCATCGCGGTCGATCGAGGTCACCAGGAGCTCGCCTGCGCCAAGCTCGACCGCTCGCGCCGCCCACTCGACCGCCTCGAGACCGGTCGAATCGCGACCGCCGCGCACCAGGACCTCCCAATTGGGCGACTCGAGGTTCGCGCCCCGCTCGTCGACCACGCGCCGGGCATCGATCGCGACGACGACGGCCTGCCGGCCGAAACGCGCGGCACATCGGGCGATCAGCTCGGGATCGAGCACCGCCGCGGTGTTCAACGAGACCTTGTCCGCGCCTGCCCGCAGCACCGCCGCCATCTCGTCGTCGGTTCGCACGCCCCCGCCGACCGTCAGTGGGATGAACACGCGGCGCGCCGTCCGCTCGACGAGCTCGAGCAGGGTCGACCGGCCTTCCGGCGCAGCCGAGATGTCCAGGAACACGATCTCGTCCGCGCCCTCGCTCGCGTAGCGCTCCGCCAGCTCCGCGGGGTCGCCTTCGTCGACCAGGTCTATGAAGCGGGTCCCCTTGACGACGCGTCCGCCGGCGACGTCGAGGCAGGGAATGACACGCCGGAGCAGCATCAGACGACCGACTCGACGGCGGGGGCCGCCACCTGGACGGCGGAGGCCGCCACCTCGACGGCGGGGGCGCCGGCTTTGACGGGCGAGGCGCCGGCCGCCTCGACCCCGGCGTCGCGCCTCACCAAGTCGACGACGTTGCCCAGGAACCGCAGCCCGTAGGGCCCGCTGCGCTCGGGATGGAACTGCACCCCGAGCATTCGGCCCCCGGCGACCGCGCTGACGAACGACGAGCCGTCTGTGGTCTCGGCGAGAACGAGCTCTCCTGCGGTCGGGCCCTCCGGGCGGCCCGCATACGAATGCACGAAGTAGAAGTCCGCGCCGTCGGGGATCTCCTCGAAGGTCGGGTGATCCCGATGTCGTTCTACCTGGTTCCAGCCGATGTGGGGGAGCCGGGCACCACCGGACAGGATCCGCGTGCGGCCCCTGATCGCGCCCAGGGTCTCGGCGCCGTCCTCGTCGCTGCCGTCGAACAGCAGCTGCAGCCCAAGGCAGATCCCGAGGAACCACCGGTCGGCCTCCAGCCAGGCCCGGATCGGGCCGACCAGTCCGGCCGCCTCCAGCCGCGCCATGGCGGGCGCAGCCGCGCCGACTCCCGGGACAACGAGCAGCTCCACATCGCCCAGGTCTTCGGGCCGTCGGATCAGGCGGGCCTCGGCTCCCGCGATTTCCAGCCCGCGCGCGACGCTTACCAAGTTGCCGGCGCCGTAGTCGACGATCCCGACGAGCGGGCGCCTCTTGCTGGCCGGGGTCAACCCAGCGCCCCCTTGGTCGAGGCAACCCCGGTTCGCCGAGGATCGGGTTCGGTGGCTTCCCCGAACGCGCGTCCCAGCGCCTTGAATGCAGCCTCCGCGAGATGGTGGTCGTTGCGGCCGGCGCCGCTGAGATGGACGGTGACGCCGGCCGTCCGGGCCAGCGACTCGATCGCGTGTTGCACCAAGTCGAGCGGGAGCGCGCCGACCCGGTCGCCCTTGAATGGCAGATCGACCACCGCGTATGGCCGGCCACCGACGTCGACCGCGGCCGTTGCGAGCGATTCGTCCATGGGCACGCTGGCATCGCCGAACCGCCTGATCCCCGAGCGGTCGCCGAGGGCCTCAGCGAGCGCGGAGCCGAGAGCCAGCGCCACGTCTTCGACGGTGTGGTGCTCGTCGACCTGGAGGTCACCTTCGGCCCGGACCGTGAGGTCGAACAGCGCGTGGTGTCCGAGGCTGCTCAGGAGGTGGTCGTAGAAGCCGATGCCCGTGTGCACGTCCGCTTCGCCACGGCCGTCGAGCCGAATCTCCACCCTGACGTCCGTCTCGCGCGTACGGCGAGAGACACTCGCTCGCCGAGGGGCCGCCGCCAGGGCCGTGTTGCCGTCGCCGTCGGTCATTTTTCTTCCTCGAATCGGGCCTCGACGGCGGCCGCGTGCGCGGGCAGGCCTTCCGCCGCGGCCAGCGTCGTGACGGTGCGACTGATGGACCGCAGGCCATCACGGTCGATTCGCTGAACCTGCACGTACTTGCCGAAGTCCTCGACGCCCAGCCCCCCGGACGACCGGGCGAGCCCGCCCGTCGGGAGCACGTGATTCGCGCCCGACGCGTAGTCGCCCGCGGACTCGGGAGCGTGCGGCCCCACGAACAGGGAGCCGGCGTTGGCGATCCGGGCCACCGCCTCCTCGGCGTTCGCCAGGACGACCGTCAGGTGCTCGGCGGCATACGCATCGGCGAAGGCGATCGCCGAATCTCGATCGGGCGCCAGGACGATGACTCCGCTCGCGAGCAGGCTGCGCTCGAGGATGTCGCGGCGCGGCGCGAGCGCCAGGCGGCGGACTATCTCCAGCTCGACAGCATCCGCAAACTCGGCTTCCGGAGTCACGAGAATCGCCGGTGAGTCGGGGCCGTGCTCGGCCTGGCTCAGGAGGTCGGCCGCGACATGCGCCGGTTCGGCTGTGGCGTCCGCGAGGACCATCACCTCGGACGGGCCGGCCGGCAGGTCCACGCCGACCTCGCCGAAGACCTCGAGCTTGGCGGCCGTTACCCACGCGCTCCCGGGGCCGACGATCTTGTCGACGGGGGCCACACGCGACTCGGGCAGGCCGTAGGCGAGGGCGCCGATGGCCTGCGCGCCGCCGGCCACGACGAGCTGGTCGATGCCGAGCAGGCCGGCCGTGCCAAGCAGGACGGGATGGAGCTGGCCCTCCCGGTCGGCGGGCGAGGCGACCACGATGCTCCCGACGCCGGCGACCCGGGCCGGAACTACGCACATGACGAGCGAGCTCGGGTAGGCCGCCGAACCGCCCGGGACGTAGGCGCCGACGCGGCCGACGGGGGTCCATCGTCGCTCGATCTCGACGCCGGGACTGATCACCGTCCGCGACGTAGTGGGCTTGTGCGCCTCGGCGAATCTCCTGACGTTCGCGATCGTGATGGCGAGCGCTTCGCGGACATCGGGCGCGAGCCGGTCGCGAGCGGCGACGAGCTCCGAGGCATCTACGGTCAGGCGGCCGTCCGCGAGACCCCCGCCGTAGCGCGCGTTCCCAATCCGGACGGCTGCCCCTCCCGTCTCCCGAACGTCGCGGAGGATGGCTCGCACCTCCTCGCGAATTCCTTGGTCGGGCACGGCGCCGCGGCGAATGAGCCGATCGCGCTCGGCGGCAATCTCTGGCCGACGATCTGCCTCGGCCAGGTCCAGGCGATGCAGGCGCAGCCCGCGCCTCGCTCCGGGTGAGGTCGTCACCGGACACTCACGGAACGATCTTCTCGATCGGCAGGACGAGGATGCCCGACGCCCCGGCGGCCTTGAGGCGGGGCAGGAGGCCCCAGACGGCGTCGGCCTCCACGACCGAATGGATCGCGATCATGCCCTCGTGCGCGAGCGGGATGACGGAAGGCCCCGAAAGACCCGGCAGGAGAGCCTCGAGCTCTGCGAGCTTGCTCGCGAGCGCATTCATCATCAGGTACTTCTTGTCGCGCGCGGCGATGACCGCGGAGAGCATCGTCTCGATGGCCTTCAGCTCGACTGAGCGAGTGTCGCGAGCGTCCGGATTCGCCACGAGCACGGCCTCGGAGGCGAGGACGTCGGCGATGGGCCGCAGGCCGTTCATGATCAGTGTCGAGCCGCTCGACACCAAATCGACGATCGCCTCGGCGAGGCCGAGCCTGGGCGCGACCTCGACCGCGCCGGAGATGGGGATGACCTCGATGGGGACCGACTGCGCGGCGAAAAAGCTGCGGGTCGCGTTCGGGTGAGCCGTGGCGACACGAAGCCCGGACAGATCCTGGAGCGACTGGTAGGGGCTGTCGGCAGGCACTGCGAGGTCTGCCACGGCGTCGCGCACGAACTCGATGACGTCGTTGGTGCGCACGAACAGGATGTCCAGGTCGAAGTTGCGAACACGGGCAACGAGCGACCGATCAGTACTCTCGAAGACGAGGCCAGCGTCGTGCAGCAACGCGAGCGTCGGCTCGACGAGCCGGCCCTTGTTCGGCACCGCCAGGCGCAAGCGGTCTGTCACGTGGCGACCGACGCGTCGTCAAGCCGGTCGAGCATCAGCCGGTAGCCGCCCTCACCGTGCTGCAGCCACGACGCGATCCGCGTGATGGTGGCCGTGCTGGCTCCGGTCCGCTCGGAGATCTCCGCGTAATGCAGGCCCTGGTTCAGGAGTCGGACGACGGCCCATCGCTGCGACAGGTCGCGCAGCTCGCCGAGCGTGCACAGATCACGAAAGAACCGTTCGGCCTCCTCGACGTTCCCGAGTCGCAGGATCGCCCGAAAGAGCTCAGTCGTTTCGTTCGTCCGCCAGTCCGATCTTCGGGCTTCGGCGGGTCCGTTGGTGCTGATCGTGACCTCCAGGTCGTTCTTGTCGACCGTGTCTTCAAGCTTCGCATTCAAATCTGCTATCGTTGTAGCATGCTATCACGATAGGAGGAAGGAGGGTACGCTGTCAACCTTCGAGCTCCTTGCCGCGATCGACCTGCGTGACGGCAAGGTCGTCCGCCTGGTGCAAGGCGAATTCGCTCGCGAGACGGTCTACGGAGACGACCCCATCGCCACCGCCGCGAAGCTCCTCGAAACGGGCGTACCGTGGTTGCACATCGTCGACCTCGACGGAGCTCGCGCCGGCGCTCCCCGGCAAACTCGGCTGCTTGGGGACATCGTCGCCGCGCTCGGTCGCGAGGCACGGTGCCAGGTCGCCGGTGGGCTTCGAACTGAGGCCGCCGTCGAGGCCGCCTTGGAGACCGGAGCGGCACGCGTCGTCGTTGGAACGGCTGCGCTGGAGCAGCCCTCTTTGGCGGGACGACTGGTCGAGCGCTGGGGTGTCGAGCGGATCGGCTGCGCGATCGACGTACGGGACGGCATGGCGGTCGGCTACGCGTGGCAAGGCGGCGAATCAGGGTATCGGGCGGAGGATTCGGTTCATGTGCTGGCGGCCACAGGGGTCCGGCGCTTCGTGGTCACCTCGATCGAGCGCGACGGGCTGATGGAGGGCCCTGATCTGGACCTCCTGGAGCGGCTCGTTCGCCTGGACGCCGGTGCCGTGATCGCCTCGGGCGGGATCGCCTCGATCGACCACCTGCTCGCCGTGCGAGGCCTGGGCTGCGCCGGGGCAGTCGTGGGCCGGGCAATCTACGAGGGCAGGTTGGAGCTCGCCGACGCTGTGAGGGAGCTTGCGGTCTGCACCTGAGTGCCCCTGGGGCCGGCCAGCCACGCCACGAAACCGCCGGCCAGGAGGTAGAACAACGGCTCGAGGGGTGCGTGATAGCGCGATTGAACCTCCAGGAAGACCTCACTGGCGGCCACCGCGCCGAGGCAGCAGATGAACAGCAGCGACACCATGTCGCGCTCGCGCCGCCGGACGAACAGGAACGCCGCTGCCGCGAGCGTTGCCGCTGCGTAGGCAAGCTGGCTGAGCACGGCCATGATCGTGCCTGCGCGCAAGTCATGTACGGGGTTTGCGTTGATCGCCCACTTCGCGCCATAGGTGCTGTCGCCCCACAGGATCGGGATCTTTCGAATCGCAAGGGCCGGGATGGCACTCTTTTCGCTAAGGAGTCGCTGGATCGCGAGCCGGTAGGTGCGATCATGGAACTCGCGGCTGTTGGTGGCCGAGCCCGCCAGGGCCAGATCCCCGCGGTTGGCCGAGCCCGCCAGGGCCAGATCCCCGCGGTTGTACTGGCCGTCCGACTTGAGATTCAGGCCTACAAGCAGGTTGAGGCCGTCGTAGTTCGATGTCGACAGCGTCAGCCAACCAAAGCGTTGGTACTGCCACACGATGCCCGGACTCAGAACGACAAGGAACGTGAACGTCAGTACGAGAATCGCCAGCGCCGCCCGCCGGCGAGGCAGCCCGGTCAGCAGCACGAACAGGACGAGCGCCGGCACCAGGACGAGACTCGCCGGGCGGACGTACTGGGATAGGCCGAGCAGCGCGGCGGCCCCTGCCCACAGCGCGAATCGGCCCTTGACGGCGAGCGAGGCGAGTACGAGCGCGCCGATGAAGAACGGCGTGTACAGGTTCTCGCTCGCCAGCACGGCCGTGAACAGCACCGGGCCGGGTGAGATCGCCCACGCGTACAGGCCGACAGCCGCGGCGACGTCGCCGAGCCATCTCTTCCCCAGGACCACGATGAGGATGCCCACGACGACGGCGCAGGCGAGGTTCAAAAGCTCGCCAAACAGTGGGTTGGGGCCTCCGATTCGATAGAGAACGCTCAACGCGATCGGAAAGCCGGGCGGTCGCGGCGAGTCATAAACGCCGGTCGCAGCCAGCTGGATGGCCTGGAGCTGGTAGTCCCCCCAGTCCGTGTTCAGCGGCGTCGGGATGATCGCGATGGCAGCCACGCGTGTGGCGACGAGGACGGCGAACCCGATCCCCAGCGCGATCGCTGCCCGGCCGCGCAGGGCGACGACGACGACGACCAGCAAGCCCGCCAGCCCGAGTGCGGCGAGCAGGCCCACGATCGCGAGGTCCCCGAGGCCCGGCTTGTAGGGGATCCCTCGCCACATGCCCGACCCGGGGTTCAGCAGGACCTCGAGCGCGCTATAGCCGACGAGCGCGGTGAAGAGCGTGCCACCCCACCAGACGACCTTCGTGATCAGCAGCAAGCCTCGAGCCACGCGACCTATCTCCAGGGGAAGCCGAAGCCTGGCCCCGAACGGCGGACTAAGGAGATTGTGCCTCCATCCTCTCGAGTGCCATCGGGCCCGGGGCCGGCCTTCGCCCGTCGCCGCAACCGAACCGCACCCCTTCCGGCGCCGAAGCGCATCAAAAGCTTTCCTCCCCCGGCGCCGACACGGCCCGTCGCCTTTCCTACGCTGCTGGCAAGACCGACGTCCGACCCTGCACGGAGGATCGAATAGTGCCGCTTCGAACACGAGCTGTACTCGCAGCCCTGGCGCTGGCAGCCATTCCAGGTACCGCGGCCGCGGCCGATGCACCCGTCATCAACTCCGGCGACACCGCCTGGATGCTCGTCGCGACGGCCCTGGTCATGGTGATGCTGCCCGGCCTTGCCCTTTTCTACGGTGGCCTCGTGCGGCGCAAGAACGTCCTTTCGACGATCATGCACAGCTTCTTCGGCCTGGCCCTGGTGAGCGTCGTCTGGGTCCTGGTCGGGTTCTCGATCGCCTTCGCGCCTGACGCGACGGGCCTGGGCCTGTTCGGCGGCCTGAACTTCGTCGGGTTCATGAACGTCGGTCTGCAGCCGGCCCAGGGCAGCACGATCCCGTTCGTCCTCTTCGCGGCGTTCCAGCTCATGTTCGCCGCCATCACGCCGGCCCTCATCACAGGCGCGTTCGCCGAGCGCAAGCGCTTCGCCAGCTTCGTGATCTTCACCGTCCTCTGGTCGATCTTCGTCTACTCGCCGATCGCTCACTGGGTTTGGGCTTCGGACGGCTGGCTGTTCAAGCTCGGCGCGCTCGACTTCGCGGGCGGGACCGTGGTGCATGCGTCCTCGGGTGTTTCCGCTCTCATCGTTGCCCTGCTGATCGGTCGGCGCGTCGTCAACGGCGATCGCATGGAGCCGCACGACATTCCGATGACCGTGCTGGGAGCGGGCCTGCTGTGGTTCGGCTGGTTCGGCTTCAACGCCGGGTCGGCGCTGTCGGCCGGCGGCCTCGCCGCCAATGCCCTCCTCGTCACCAACACCGCCGCGGGCGCGGCGACCATCACGTGGGTCCTGGCCAGCTACCTGCACAAGGGCAAGGTCAGCGTCGTCGGGGCCGCCTGCGGGGCGGTCGCGGGACTGGTGGCCATCACTCCAGCGTCTGGATTCGTGACCGCCGGGGGCGCGCTCATCATCGGGCTCGTTGTCGGCGGGCTGTGCTACAGCGCGACGCTGCTGCGCGAACGGGTCAAGGTTGACGACGCACTTGACGTGTTCGCGGTGCATGGCGTCGGAGGTGTCTTCGGGGCACTGGCGACGGGCGTCCTGGCGACAACGGCCATCAACGCCTTCCCCGGCCTGATCGACGGCAAGCCCGAGCAGGTCGTAACCCAGCTGATCGCCGTTGCGGCGACCCTGGCCTACGCGAGCATCGCCACCTTCGTGATCATCAAGCTCGTCGACGTCGTCCTCGGCATCCGAGTCCCCCAGCGGGAAGAGGAGCTCGGCCTGGATCTCTCGACCCACGGCGAGGTTGCCTACACCTGACCAGCGCGGGGGCGCCTGCCCTCTCCCCATAGACCTCGGAGGATCGGGCCCGGACGGGGGATCGGGCCCGATCTTCCCCATCTGGACGGAGCCACCCATTGCCCGACCAGCGCCCGGCCGCTGCTCCGCTCTACGACGAACGCTTCGAACACGACGCGTGCGGCGTCGGCTTCGTCGCGGATGCGGGCGGGCACTCGGCCGACCGGGTGCTCGGGCTGGCCCTTGCCGGCCTTGCGTCGCTCGGACACCGCGGAGCGTTTGCGGCCGACGGGGAATCGAGCGATGGCGCGGGCGTTGCGCTGCCCCTGGAGAAGGCGATCGTCGGGCGGCTGACCGCCGGGGTCGCCGGGGTCGCCGGGTTCGCGAGAGTCGCC
>WNGI01003679.1_pt1 | contig 13990 bp, 12 predicted proteins | sample 5400621 | NCBI WGS metagenome assembly WNGI01 (sample SAMN13153374, study PRJNA577476) | soil metagenome | isolation source: 20 cm soil or saprolite under Garry oak tree replicate 1 | place: USA:California | collected 2016-06-15
TGGAGAATCTAGAGTTTCCGTTTTCGGTCAAGCGCTGAACCAGTTAAACTTCCTTGGCCAAGTCCGCCCCCGTAGCTCAGGTGGATAGAGCAGCGGTTTCCTAAACCGTTGGCCGGGTGTTCGAGTCACCCCGGGGGCATTTTCCGAATCGACGAAAGAACAGTCCGCGCGACAAGAGAATAGCCCCTCGGACCATAGTGTGATGTCGGTTTCGGCCAGAAGCGGCGTGGATTCGGATCCGTCGCAAATGCTTCGGCAACGTCAATTACTTTGATGCCTGCATTGTGCGCCGCGGCAAGAACGTGCTCGTGAATCTCCGCGTTGTTGTGAACGTACCCTGAGTACGCCAGCACACGCCGGTCGAACCGGTGATAATCCGGCAAGTAGACGACGAGAATTTCTCCTCCCCAGGAAGCCACTTCGATTTTGGCGAGGCTGAAAATTTTTTCTAGGAGGGGATACTCCAACGGTTCAGTCAAATGAGGCATGTTCGCTGCGACCATCCCGATCGCTTTTCGCACGTTCGGCAAACGAAAGACTCCCCGGCCTAGCGGGGGAATTGTTGTCTTGGCGCCGGCGAGAACCGAGTCGGCGTAAGCTCGGAGGAGAGAGTCAACGGCCGACTGCTTTTTCGCAAGGGAGCACAATCCGAGGTTTAGTCGAGCTGACATACTCGCGCAAAACAGCCAGCTCGCTGAGGGGACCGGCGCCGAGCACACCAACGTTCAGCGCGTTAGGAATCTCTCGGCGGATGAGGGTGGCAAGTTGATCCTCGGATCGCACGCACACACCATGCACGAAGGAATCACCGATCAACGCGAGATCGAAGTGGTGACCGCTCCATGATTCGAACGGATTATTGAAGCCGTGCTCGTCGCTGTTGTATATGATATCGCGACCCGCTTCGTTGCATAGCTCCGTCGGTGTCCTCGAGATTCCGCTCAAGGGAAAGATCTCGCGCGCTTCGTTCGCTCGCGCGTAACCGCGAAAAGCAAACTGCTGTGGCGCAACGAACGGATAGGCTGCAACTCCGCGGCGACGAAGGCCGATCACCGTCGCTTCGTTCTCGGAAGGGAAAGGCGCGATCGCATGCCCGTCCACCAGGTGAGCCGGCCGACGTTGGCTGGCGGTGAGCACAACTTCCGCAGCAACGATCGCAAGTACAGCCGGCAAGACGATCAGCCCCGCCGCAAGCTTCAGGCGAACAAGCGCGGTCACGCGACCGCGGAGTAGTTGTGCCGCGATTCGATTATCTGACTGTAGACGAAAGGGGCGAGAGCTTGGCGGCGCTGACCAAGAAAAACAAGAACGGCGAGGATGGCTACGAATATCACGAGCGGCACCAGCCAATACCGCTTATGGCTCATCAGATACGACGTAAATTCCTTTAAGGGCAGCGACCACTCGGCTGGTTGAGGACGTGGAATTCTACGGCGGGGTGTCTGACGGTCAAGTCCAGTTGAGGATGCGAGGGTCGTCCGATATCTTCCTGATTCTTAAGCGTCTAATCAAATCCAAATGACATCTCCGGGTTCTCCACGTCAGCGCGTACGTTCTGACAGCGCGTTCGACTCGCTTTCCGAGTGGTTCGAGCTCTACAACAAGCAGATAACCTGGGGCGTAGTCGGCGTGGCTGCCGTGATTGCCGGCGTGTGGTTTTATTCGCGATCTCAGAGCCTGAAAAACCAGAAGGCGGAGCGGGCATACTTGACCGCGCAACAATCCATTCCGGGAAACATGCCTCTCGCCGAGTCCGATCTGAGAAAGCTGATCGCTCGATACGCCGGGACTCCTGCGGCCTATCAGGCTCAGCTGACGCTGGCGCGCGCATTATATGATGAGGGCAAGTACCAGCAAGGAATCGCGTCGCTAAAACAAGCGATGCCCAAGCTTCAGAAATCGAAGGATTTCGAGTCTGCAGGACATTTGCTGCTCGCGGCCGGTTACGAGCAGACACGAAAATATCTCGACGCTGCCTCAGAGTATGCGCTCGCGGCGAAGACCGATCGGTTCGATCAGGATCGGCAGCGGCACGAGTCGGCGGAGGCGCGAGCATATCTCGAGGCAGGTCGGACTGAGATGGCGAAAGAGATCTGGACTCGACTCGCCGCCGATTCAAAGGGCACCGTGGCGGGCGAGGCTCGCGTGCGACTCGGCGAGCTGGAAGCGAAGCCCCAGCCGAAGAGTTAGCCCGATGGGGACGCGATCTCCTCCGTCCAAACGCGTCGAGACAACAACGTATAATATATGTTATGTAAACCTACCAAGGTGGAGAAATGTGGAAACGTTTCTCTGCACTGAGACTTGATCGGCTGCTATCCGCTTAGCCGACAACGGGTTTACAGGGTCCACCTCAAGCCAGGATCGACCTAGCCCGCTCGAGTGGGCAACTCTCCGGTAAAGACTAACTCCGCATTCCCTCTGAGCGACGAGTACCAGGCGTCGCCCTCCCGCCGCAGCGTCACAGTTAGCTCTCGCCCAGATTTCGTGACCAGGCGGACCGGAGACTCGGCCCTCCCCCAAGTGGCAAGCAGCACTGCAGAAGCGACTGCACCAGTACCGCAGGCCAAAGTCTCTCCCTCGACGCCGCGCTCGTAAGTCCGGATTTGCCAGCGTCCGTCAGGACCCCGAGCGACAAAATTCACATTCGCGCCGTGAGCGAGCGATCGGTGACGTCTCACCTCGGATCCTCGCCCAATGACGTCCGCGGTCGAGATGTCCGGCAGCTCGATCGTCACATGCGGAACGCCAACGAGCGCGAAACCAAGTCGCGACTCAGACCCAACAATTGGTATCGCGGACCAATTCGCCGTCACATCGGTCACCGGTTTTAGATCGATCTCGGGAACGCCCTCCACGAGGCGCCCAGCGACTTCTCCGGAATCTGTGCGGATCTGCAGATCGCCATCCACACGTGTGCCGAGGAGCTCCGCCAAACGGACTGTGCAAAGTGTCGCGTTGCCGCACAGCTCACCTAAGGATCCATCACTATTGTAGTAAGTGATGGCTACTTGACCGTTGTCGGGGCGATCGAAGAATACGACTCCATCAGCTCCAATCCCGGTGCCGTGTGCGCAGAGCGATTCGATCGCGATCGGGCTGCGATATGCGTCGACCGGGCCATCTTCTTCATCAAAGAAAATGAAGTCGTTGCCCGATCCGCTCATTTTGTAAAACCGCCTTCCCGATCGCATCAGACTCGCCGTATTAGGCCCCACCATCGGAGCCTCCACACCATCCAGACCGCCTCGCGCACGATCTTCTTCGACATCTTGCTCGAGCCTTTGGTTCGATCGACGAACACAATTGGAACTTCGATAATGCGAAACCCTTTTTTCCAGGCGCGAAAACTCATCTCGATTTGAAATGCATAGCCATTGGACTTCACATCATCCAGGTTGATCGACTCGAGGACTTTCCGCCGAAAGAGCTTGAAGCCACCCGTTGCGTCGAACACCGGTAGCCCGGTGATTGCGCGCGCGTAGATGTTCGCGGAATAACTCAAGAAAAGCCGGCTCATCGGCCAGTTGACGACGTTGACTTCGCCGTTGAGATACCGTGATCCGAGGACTACGTCCGCATTCTTGATCGTTTGCAGAAAATCGGGAATACGCTCGAGAGGATGCGAAAAGTCCGCATCCATCTCCAGCACATAGGCGTAGTCGCGCGCGAGCGCCCACTTGAAGCCGGCGATGTAAGCAGTGCCGAGACCAAGCTTTGACTTGCGATGGAGTACGTGAATTCTCGGATCGGCGGCAGCCATTGCATCGACCACGGCTCCGGTTCCATCGGGCGATCCGTCATCGACGACGAGAACCTCGAGCGATGGATCCTGCGCGAGAACCGCCGGCACTATGTGAGCGATGTTGTCCCGCTCGTTGTACGTCGGGATAATTACCAGGGCTTTCTCAGGCAACCGATCTTCGCTCCTGATAGACGCCTGCCCCGATCATCAGCAGAACGAGTGTGAGAGCCAGGAGCGTGATGATTTTTCCCTTTTTATAGGCTGGGTCGGCGAATGAGAGCTCGATGTTTCGCGCCCCCTGTGGCAACGGTATTCCGATCAGTGTGTAATCCGCGCGGGCAGTCACTGCAGTTTCTCCATTAACTGTTGCGTTCCATCCGGGAAAATAATTCTCGCTAACGATAAGAGCTGAGCCTGCAGGAGCCGGCGCATCGAGCTGAATCGATGCGCGTCCCGCTTCAAAATGACTCACAGACGCGTGGATCGGCAGCGGAGCGGGAGCCGTCGTTACGTTCGCAGCACCCGTCACGGCGGCGGCGCTATCGAATAGGCCGGCGCTCCTCACGTCGAACCGCGGGTCGAGGACCGTTCCGAGGACTGCATTGTCAGGAGCTTTCAGAATTACGGGAACGACCCAGGCATAAGGATTGTCACCTGGCAGTCGGTAAAGGTTCACGTCCACCCCCGCGATATCCTTGACCGGCCCAACCAGCTTCTTTGCCTCGGGAATCAGCCGACTCACATCCGCGATGTCCACCAAAAGGAAGCGCGCATTCAGTAAATGCCACGCGTTCGGATTTCCAATCTGTGAGTACCCCTGCTCTTTATGCAGAAGCTGGTCATATCTCCCGAGCTCATTTCCGTGATATCCAAGGACGTTTCGAATGCGATGCACCATCAGCCCATCGCCATTTAGATTCGGATCTCGCACCGGATATCCCAGCTGGAGCCCAATCACACGCGCCGGCTGCGATTCGTGTTTCATGTATTCGATCGTCGGGTCTGCGGCGTAGAGCTTTGCTGCAGGCGCCGAGAAAATCCAATAGAATCGAAGGATCGTCCAAAGGTCTATTGCGCAGAGGAGTGTGATTGCCCACCCGACGATGTTGGGCGCCAACTTCTTTTGTCGTTGAGCGGTCAAAATCAGCGCGACCGTCACGATCACGAATGCGAACGAGCGCCACGATCCGGTCATCACGTCGAGTGAATTTGCGACCACATTGTCGGTCATCCGCGCGCCGGCAATGCTGAGTGCGATGCTGGTCAGCGTTCCCGTCGCGCCGAGCACTGCGATGAGGCCGCCAAAAATCAGCCAGCCATATAAGTATCTTTTTTCGATCTGCTTGTCGATAATGCGTTCCACTCCGGCTGCCGTGAGAAACGCAATCGCCATTGAGCCGATGAAGAACACGCTATTAGGCGCGCGGAAGAATTTGGTCCCGGGAATGAGCGCGTACGGAATTCTGTAGAACGGTGTGTGACCGCCCAACGCCCACAACGTTGCGATCACCAGAGTTCCGGTCCAAAACCAGATCTCGCTGAGGCGCGGATTCACGCGCAATGACGCGTAGGCGCAGCCCATCACGATCAGAACTACTACTCCGATGTAATCACTGTGGTAGTGAATTCCACTTTCGCCCCAGTAGTTGTCGAGCATGCCGGTGAACTGCGGCAGGTAAGAATTGAAAATCTCGCTCGGTGGCCACGCGTAAGATGTTGCCCGCGCGTAATCGGCGAGCCCGCCCGCGCGCGGTGACCACGGGACGTACTCGCGCACCGGCAGAAACTGAATTGCTCCGATGGCCAACCCAATCACGACCGCACCGAGTGCGAGCCCAAGCTTTATGATCGCGTCGCGCGAGGAGATCTCTCCCCTTCTCTTCCCCGATACCAGCAGAAAAATTCCATAAGCAGCCGACGCAAGAAGCAGGTACTGCAACACCTGTGGGTGTGGACTGAGAACGGCTAATCCGATGACGAGTGCAAGCAATCCCCAGCTCCAACGTTTTCCGTCTCGAATTCCGCGCAGGAGCAGCATGAGCGCGAGCGGAAACATCGCGCTGACGAACAGCTTTCCGTCATGTCCAGGAGAGACGAGCGACGCGATCTGACCGCTCATCATATATGCCACGCCCCCGAAAAGTGCGGCGAAGAATCCGAATCCCGAGGAGCGAAGGAACAGATACGTGAAGAATCCCGCGAGCCACACGTGAATGATGAATCCCCAGGTCATCGCCACGTCGGTCGGCACGATCATCCGCAACAGGAAAGTAGGATAAAAAATGTCGCCGTGCATCGCGGCGACGAATGGCAGTCCGCCGAACAGGTACGGATCCCACAACGGGAAATGGCCCCTTGACTTCAGCGTGCTCGCGGCGAATTCGCGAAATGCGTAGCCAGCGACGTACTGATCGCTGTTGGGCCCGACGAGAAACTTTCCGGCGAGTGCGGGAAACCCGAGCGACATCGTGAGCACCGCGTACGTGAGCGCCGCCCACAGGTTCACGTGAGCCGGCGCGCGCAGGCTCGCTGCCGGTACTGTCGCCTCGTCGGAAGAATCGGAGCTCTCAACCGGCGCAGATGCTTTTGCGCGCGCCGAATCCGCTTTGCGTTTCATTGCGTCAATTGAGTGTTCGAGGAGCGCCGCGCTAGCCCAAGTGAGATGAATCCCGGCAACAGCTCCAGTACGGTGAGCCAGAGGCGCGACGCCACGGCAACCGCGAAAGCATCAGTCTGCGAAGCCAAACCGAGTCGAGCCATCCCTGCCACCAGCGCGCTCTCCCGGACGACAACTCCTCCCGGGGCAAAAAGCGCAAGGAAGCCGATGATGTACGACGCGGCATAAACTGCGATGTATGACGAAGTCGCGCCAGCAGCGTCACCGAGCACGCCGGCGACGAACATGCGAAAAGCAATTCCGTACGCGATCCACGAGAGGAGCGATCTCGCAACCGCGAGCCAGATTGTGCTTGCGGGAAGCGGCGGAATCTCGATTGATTTTCCAGTGAGATTGCCGGCGATTCGCGCGAAGCGAGGAAGAATCACCGGGATTGCCGCGATGCCGGCTGCGAGAACTACTCCGATGACAATAGCGACAGTTGGCTGATCGATCGCTTTGATCCCAGTCACGATCACCAAAGCGATTCCTGTCGCCACGGTTACGAGCTGAATCAGAACGGACGAACCAGCAGCAGCCATCGGCGACACGCCATGTTCCCGTGCCATCACACTCATCGCTGCGATCGACCACACCTTCCCCGGCAGATACTTGCCTAGGTTGGAGACGAACCAGATGCGCGCAGCAGTTCCAAACGGAAGACTTGCCTTCCACCCGACGAGAATGCGCCTCCACGTTTCGATCAGCAGGAGATACGTGAGAAAAACGATGACAGTCGCTCCGAGTATCCACGTCCACCCGAACGAGATTGTCGCGAGGCGTTGCGCCGCCGTGCTCCACTGTCCGCGCAACGCGCGCACAGCCGCGAACACGATCGCGGCGGCGAAGATCCATTGAGCTGCGAGAAAGAGCCTACGACGCGCTACGTTCAAGCACGTGCCTGTAAAGTTCGCTGTAACGCTGCGCGGCCGACTCCGGCGCGAAATTGGCGAGCGCGTAAATCCGCCCGGCTGCGCCGAGCGTCCGAGCTCGCTCAGGCTCAGCGATCACCGCGTCGAGCGCGGCCGCGAGCGCCGCGGAATCACCGGGTGATACGAGAATTCCAGTGCGACCATCCTGTATCACGTCCGTGAGACCGCCCGACCTGAATGCTACGACCGGTGTCTCGCATAGGAGCGCTTCCACCGCGACAAGACCGAGTCCTTCGTCTATCGACGGAACTACAAGCGCAGTCGCCGCGCGATAAAGACCCGCGAGCTGATGGCTGCGGAGTTGTCCATGCCAGGCTACGCGATCTGCAACGCAAAGCTCCTGCGCCATTGCGCGATATCGCTCGCCGTCACCGCCGTTTCCAACAACATCCATCACCGCCGGGCGTTTCATTTGCGAGAGCGCGCGAAGCAAATGCTCGAGCCCCTTCTGTTGAGTGAAGCGTCCAACGAATAACAGTCGCGACATTTCACGTCGCCCCCCTGGCGAATACCGCACGGTATCTGCGGGCATCGGCGCGATCGTTGGCTTCACAGACGGGACGAGCGAGCTGACTTCATTTGCCAACCAGCTCGATACTGTTGTCACCGCCGCCGAGTGTTGGAGGACGTGACGAAAGAGCGGTCGCGAGATTGCGGCGCTTCTCGCGAGACGAACATCGGTGCCATGGAGAGTGGTGACGAGAGGTCGGTGGGACATTCGCGAGAGCCAGCTGCCGATAACGCCGCTCGGAAACCACCAGTGAGAATGGAGAACGTCGGGCTCGAAGCTCCTGCGCGCGCGCACCGACGCCGCGAAATCGGATCCGAGAAAGCCAAGCAGAGCGAGTCGCGCGCTCCACGATGATGCAACGTCCTGCGCCATGTTGCCCGTGTATGCGAGCTTTTCGTAGCGACGCGGTGCGTACCGAAATCGTTCGACTGTTATCCCGTCGATGATTTCTTCGGACGCGAGCCCTTCTGCCGCAGGCGCAACCACGCGCACGTTCACGGACTTGTCCCTGAGAGCAACTGCAAGGCGAAGTATGAATGAGCCCGGCGCGTCCCCCTGTGATCGCGGGAACGAGTGGGTCAGAAAAAGAACATTCACGCGGCTATGGTTTCTGCAGCGTGTCTCGACCCTCTGCCAGCTCCTCGAGTCGCGCGCGAAGCTCGCGCATCTCCGCGCGTTGAGCCGCAATCAGCTCGCCAAGCAACCCTGTCGCGAAGAAAACGCTACCGAGGAAGAGGCATGTCTCGACGAGGTTCAGGACCGGACGGAATCCTTCCCCAGCAAAAATTCGCCAAAGCACCGCGAAAAGTCCGGCGAGCACACCGAAGATGAATAGCGCCGCGCCCATCATTCCGAAAAGAAGCAGGGGTTTCTTCGCAAAACGAAGCTCGAACCATACAGCGAGCATGTCGAGCACTCCGACAGGAATTCGTCCAATTCCAAATTTTGATTTGCCTGCGTACCGCGGATAAAGCGGAACAGGGACCTCGGAAACCGAGAATCCCTGCGACGCGGCCATCACGATCATGTAGCGGTGCCAATCGGGTCGCGCAGGAAGCGACTCCATGACCTCACGCCTGTACGCCTTCACCCCGTTGAGATCACGTACCGGCACGTGAAAGAGGCTCCGGCTGAGTCGGTTGTACACTCCCGACACAAACGCTTTATCGTACTGGCCTTCCTTATATCCCGTGACGATGTCCGAGCTTCCATCGAGAATGGGCGCGACAAGTCGCGGAATATCTTCCGGCTTGTATTGAAGATCGGCCGGATAAAAAACGAGCACCGAACCGCGGGAATGCAGGTATCCGGTGCGCAGTGCTTCGGCTATGCCCCGTCTAGACCGGTGTCGCGCTGCGCGAAGAAATGGATATTGCGCTGACAGCGATTGAAGAACCCGCCATGTCTCGTCGACTGACCCATCGTCGATGACGATGACCTCGTAGTCGCCAGGACTCAGCCCAAAGGTTGCTGCAGCCTGCTCCATGAAGAGCGGAAGATTTTCCGCTTCATCCTTCGCTGGGACAAGTACGCTCACGACGGGACGCGGCAATCGCATGTTGGAAGCAGATGAGCCGTACGTCCCAGATTCCTCGGAGCGAAGCGACGTCATACTCTCTTTCGCATCCTCGCGGAAAGTACTCCAAGCTGGTCGCGGTATTTCGCTACCGTGCGGCGAGCGATCTGTACTCCGCTTTCGCGGAGAATATTCACGATCGCCTGATCGGTGAGCGGGTGCTTCGGATCCTCATCCTGCACGAGTTTCTCGAGCTGCGCCTTGATTCCGCGGGCCGAGACGTCTTCGCCTTCTGTGGTTGCGAGTCCCGACGAGAAAAAGAATTTGAGAGGGAGAACTCCCCGCGGAGTTTGCACGAACTTCTCATTTGTAACGCGACTTACCGTCGACTCGTGCATGTTGATGACCTCGGCCACTTCGCGAAGTGTGAGCGGCTTGAGGTATTGCACGCCCTTGTCGAAGAACTCGCGCTGACGGTCGACGATATAGTTCATGACCTTCAGCATCGTCTGTCGCCGCTGCTCGATTGCCTGAATCATCCAATTGGCCGAGTTGAGCTTGTTGGAGATGAATTCCTTGTTTTCTCCCTCGAATTTCTTTTTGTCGCGCGCAATTTCCTGATACGCTTTGCTGAGCTTCAGGCGCGGGAGATTTGCGTCGTTGAGGAAGACGTGGTATTGCCCGTCGATCTTATCGACGATCAGGTCGGGTATGATGTAATTGTCGCTGCCGCTGCTGTAGCGCAAACCAGGCTTTGGATCGAGCTTCGCGATTTCGTCAGCGGCTCCCTGCACGTCGGCCGCGCTGATTCCGAACCGCTTCGAGATCTCGCTCCACCGGTGCGCAATGAGCTCGTCGAAGCAATCGTGCACAAGCCGGTATGGCAGAGACTGTTGAAGTCCCGCCTCTTTCAATTGAAGGAGCAGGCATTCCTGCAGCGTGCGTGCTCCAACGCCCGGCGGATCGAGACCCTGGACCGTCTCGAGCATCTTCTCCGCCTCGGGTAAGGTGTAAAGCGGGAGATCTTCAATATCGCGGTCTGATTCTTCCGCGGCCCGCGTAACGACGTCATTGAGCGCAGTTACCACCTCTTCGGCCGACGATGCGAGATAACCGTCGTCGCCGATGTTGCCGATGAACTCATCAGCCAACAGCAGCTGGCGCGGAGTAAGCTCGAGCAAGCTCACCTGGTCTCGGAGATGGTCACTCAAGTCGCGTGTCGCTACTGTGACAGGCTCGAAGTATTCACGCTCCTCATGTTCTTCGCGGCGACCACCGGCGGTATCGAATCCATCGAGAAGAATCTCCTCCCAATCGATTTCATCGCCGCGTTTTTCTTCTTCCGTCGAATCGCCGGCCTCGGTCTCGGTCTGCTCAGTTTCTTCTTCTTCTTCCTCTTCTTCGACGAGATCCAGGAAGGGGTTGTTGAGGAGCTCCTGCTTCAGATGCTGTTGGAGATCGAGCAGCGGCATGTAAAGCAAATCCATCGCCTGGTACAGGCGTGGATTGATCTTGAGCTCCTGCTTGAGCTGGGTCGATTGGCTGATGCCTGGCTTCACGATGCCGCTCCAGCTACAGACAGGTGCGAGAACCGCTCGCGGAGTCGCGCTGTGAGGGTTGGCCCGAGGTATATGTCCGCCACCGTGTCGTCGAACACGAGATCACGCACGGTTCCCGAAACTTTCACCTGTCCGTCGAACATGATGTACGCGCGGTCTACAATGTCCAGCGTTTGCTCGACGTTGTGATCGCTGATGAGAACTCCGATGCCGCGATGCCGCAAACCGGCGACGATTGTCTGAATATCATGGACGGCGATCGGGTCGACGCCCGCAAAAGGCTCGTCGAGCATCATAAACTTTGGACTAGTAACCAGCGCGCGTGTGATTTCGAGTCTCCTTCGCTCGCCGCCTGAAAGCGCGTACGCCTTGCTCTTGCGCAGCCTCTTGATACCGAGTTCATCGAGCAGTTTCTCGAGGCGCCGCTGGCGTTCGGCTTTCGTCAATGGAAGTGTCTCCAATATCGCGAGAATGTTGTCTTCGACGGAAAGCTTGCGGAAGATCGAGGGCTCCTGCGACAAATAGCCGATTCCATGCCGCGCCCGCCGATACATCGGCATTCCTGTGATATCGCGGTCATCGAGAAGTATACGACCCGCATCCGGCTCTATCAGCCCGACAATCATATAGAAGGTGGTTGTCTTCCCTGCTCCGTTGGGGCCGAGGAGCCCTACGATCTCACCTTGTTGGAGCTTGAGATCGACATCGTTCACCACTGCGCGCCGGCGATACGTCTTCACCAGACCTTTCGCTTCGAGAATGCTTCCGCTCGGCGCAGGCTTCGATTGGCGCAAGGGATCGACGGTGACGGTATCGGCCGTTTGCCTGAGAACATCGGCGACCTCCGCCTTGTTCAGCGCAACTTCGCGCCAAACGCTGTCGGCGATTTGTACGCGCGCATCTACGTCATCCGGTTCTGGAGCCGGGCCGACGAGCGCGCCGTCGCCGATGAGTCGCGGAATGATTGAATCGGCGAGATAGCTGCGCACTTCGTCGAGCCCGAGCCGTCCTGCTTCTCGCTCGGCGTCTCTTCCTTCCGCGCGAAGAGCTCGCAGATACTCATCACGGTAACGAGTCGCGACGTCCTGGAATCGCGCCGATCCAGTATCGTCCGCTGCTCCGATGATTGCGCCGAGTGCAATGTCAATCGAGCGCTCGTCTCCAGAAAGCTGCCTGATGACCTCGCGTATCCTGGGCGAAAGTTGCTGGACGCTCATTAGTTGTTCTTGCGGATCCGCTTGGGTATTGGCGTACTGGTTGGCGCGGGCGCGCGCTGGGACGGTCGACCATTGTTCCCGGGAATCGCAGAGGTGGTGGTTGTTCCTTCCTTAGCTGGCTCGATGTAAACCCCCGCGGCCTGCTCGGTAACTTCCACAGTCCGTACTTCACGATTCTCAAACAGAACTGTAATCGCTTTTCCCTTCACGTAGTTGATGTTCGGTATTGTCCGAGTCTTGTTGTCGCCCGCGAGCTGGTAATAACTGCTCGCATTTCCGACGGCGATAATACGGCGAGGCACCGGTTTGCTGGCCGTATCGGAGATCGCAACCGTGTCGAACTGAGCGATGATCGTGTCGCCACGCATCCAGTCGCGCTCGCTCGATATGACGTGAGCAGTATCCGGGACGCTGTTGGCGTACGCTTTTCTAAGTGCTCGCACCTCGCGCAACCGTTGGCCGGGCATTATCGCGTCGATCGAGTCGGCGATTATTTCGCGGTCGGGAGAAATCGCGTGGGCGCGCTTTTGGCCAAACGCTATTACACGATCGAGACGATCGTTGCTCATTCGCATGTCGACCGTATCTGAAACCAGCTCGAGATCCTGACTTAGAGCGTGGCCGTCCGGAGTCGAGACGACGCGTTGAAGCACTCGATCCTTCGAATAGAGATTGATCACCCCGCCGGTGAGAGTAAACGGCCGGTCCTTCCGGCTTTGAACGCTCGGCGACTTGAGCAGCTTGGCAAACTCACGCCGATTGTCGAGATAAGCTGAATCTCCTTTCGCTATGACATCGGGGCGCGTGATTTCCACTTGCCCCGAAGCGTATACAAGGCTGTCTCCGTCAGCGACGATCTGGTTTGCCACAACATTAATCGGCTCGCTTGCGCGCCCGGATTTGTTGGGCTCGACGATCTGCATTGTCGGGTGGCCCGTTGCAATCGCTCTGGCGAGAGGTCGAGTCGCTGTCGCCCGATAGTAATCGACTACCGGACCTTTCATGGTGGTGCCGCTCTGCAATACGACGTTGACATTTCCTTCAGCGCGGAGACGGTCCTCGAGCTGATAGTAAGTCATTCGATCGGAGTCGACCTTTGCTCTCGTCTCCCGATAATGAACGTTGCCGATGAGATAAAGAACGCTTCGATCGCCGTAATACTCGGAGCTGTCGGCGATGATTGTGTTATCCTGTCCGCGGCAGTGATAAGTGACGCCACCGCCCTGAAACACATTGTAGCGGTGACTCGGTAGCTCGATTGCGGTGGTGCGCGTGTTGCCGGTGGGCGACTCGTAGTCGAGGATACACTCGCGCGGTGGCGCTTGACCAAGCGCGGGCAAGGCGATCGTGATAGCCGCGAAGGCCAAAGCGAAATTCAGAACGTGTTTCGCTTTCACTGGCCAGGAAGGGTAACGGTGCCGGTGGTACCGCTCTTCGTCTTGAGTATTCTCACGTTTTGCATATTCGGATCGGATCGAAATCCAACGCCCTCGAGGCGTCGACCAGGCTCAGTGAGAACGAACGCGCTGTCGCTCATGATAGTATTGAGCGCCTGATCGTATCGAAGCTCCGGCGTAACAAGACGACGTCCCTCTTCTGTGACGACAATGACGCTGTCACGCGCCACCATGTCACCGCGCCTGCTGTTGTAGGTTCCCCGCCGTGAAGTAAGATACGCATCGCGCGCGCCCGTCGTGGTGTAGAACGTCGTCGCAACCTTGCGCAGCTCGACGCGAGTGTTGTCGTCGAAGAAAAAAGCAGTGTCCGCGGTAAGATCCGCGCGAGAAAGTCCGTTGTCGGTGAGATTGAAACGCGCATTGAACATCACTTGATCTGCAGAGTCCGCGAGTGAAG
>WNGI01007182.1_pt1 | contig 13988 bp, 14 predicted proteins | sample 5400621 | NCBI WGS metagenome assembly WNGI01 (sample SAMN13153374, study PRJNA577476) | soil metagenome | isolation source: 20 cm soil or saprolite under Garry oak tree replicate 1 | place: USA:California | collected 2016-06-15
GCCGCGAGGTCGTAGACCGAGGTCGGGCGAAGCTCGCGAATGTAGCGACGCATGCCGGCGGACTCGAGCTGGAAGATGCCGGTCGTCTCTCCTGACGCAAGGAGGTCGAAGGTCTTCGTGTCGTCGAGGGGGATCGCGTCGAGGTCGATCTCGATGCCGCGCTCGCGGCGGACGTTGTCGACCGCCTGGCGGAGGATCGTCAGGTTCGAGAGCCCCAGGAAGTCGAACTTGAGCAGGCCCAGCGCCTCGATCCCATGCATCTCGTACTGGGTCATGAGGGCGTCCGAGTTGGTCGCCTTCTGGAGCGGCATGAGCTCGGTCAGGGGCTCGCGGCTGATGACGACGCCGGCGGCGTGGGTGGATGCGTTGCGGGCGACACCCTCGAGCTGGCGGGCGAAGTCGGTGATCCGCTTGACCGCCGGGTCGCCCTCGACGAGCCCGCGCAGCTCCGGCGAGATCTGGATCGCCTCGTCGAGCTTGATCCCGAGCTGGTTCGGGACGGCCTTGGCGATCCGGTCGACCTCGCCGTAGCTGTGCCCCAGTACGCGGCCGACGTCGCGGATCGCGGCCCGGGCCAGCATCGTTCCGAAGGTGATGATCTGGGCGACGTGGTCCGAGCCGTATTTGCGGGTGACATAGGCGATCACCTCGTCGCGCCGACCATCCTCGAAGTCGACGTCGATGTCGGGCATCGTCACCCGGTCCGGGTTGAGGAAGCGCTCGAACGGCAGCTGGTAGGCGATCGGATCGACCGGCGTGATGCCGAGGGTGTAGGTGACGATGCTGCCCGGTGCCGAGCCGCGGCAGGTCGTCTGGATCCGCTGCTCGCGGGCGAACGCGATGAAGTCGGCGACGATGAGGAAGTAGCCGGCGTAGCCCATCGAGAGGATCACCCCGAGCTCGTAGTCGAGCCGTTGCTGGAGCTCCGGCGTCACGGTTCCGTATCGACGGGCGAGCCCGGCCTGGCACTCCTTGCGCAGCCAGCTCTCGACCGTCTCGCCATCGGGCACCGGGAAGTGCGGGATCCGGAGCTGGCCGAGCGGCAGCTCGACGGCCGTCATCTCCGCGATCCGGCGGCTGTTGAGGATCGCCTCGCGCTGGTCGGGGAAGAGCGCCGCCATCTGGGCCGCCGATTTCAGCCAGAAATCGCGGGTGTCGAACTTCATCCGGTTCGGCGTGTCGATATTGTTGCCGGTCCCAACACACAGCAGTACGTCGTGGGCGTCGCTCTGGCTCTCGTGGACGTAGTGGAGGTCGTTTGTCACGACGAGCGGGAGGCCGGTTTCGGGGGCGAGCCGGAGGAGCTTCTCGTTGAGGACGCGCTGATCGGGTAGACCGTGGTCCTGGAGCTCCAGGAAGAAGTTGCCCTTGCCGAGGATGTCCTCGTATTCCATGGCCAGGCGTCGGGCGGTGTCCCAGTCGTCGATCTCGAGGCTGCGCGGGATCTCGCCGCTGAGACAGGAGCTCAGGCCGACGAGGCCCTCGCTGTGGCGGGCGAGGTGCTCGCGGTCAATCCGCGGCTTGTAGTAGTAGCCGTCGACGTGGGCGTCCGTGACGAGCCGGCAGAGGTTGCGATAGCCGATGTCGTTCATCGCCAGGAGGATCAGGTGGAAGGGCTGCGCGTCGGCCTTGCCCTCCTTCTCGGTCATCGACCGCCGGGCGACGTAGGTCTCGACACCGAGGATCGGCTTGATCCCGCGGGTCTTGCACGCCTGGTAGAAGGCCACGGCCCCGTAGAGGGCGCCGTGATCGGTCAGGGCGAGGCTGTCGAATCCCTGCTGGGCGGCCGAATCGACGAGGTCCGTGATCCGCCCCAGCCCGTCGAGCAGGCTGAACTCGGAGTGGACGTGGAGGTGGGTGAAGTCATTGGGAGCCAGGGTCGTCACGGAAGGTCAATGGTAGCCCGGTGGCAGGCCTACCGGCCCGGCAATGGGCGTCCGCCGCCCAGCCCGTGCGAAGTCATACTGCCGCGAAGCGATGGACGCGATGAGAAGTGAGCTGGGGCGTCGTGGTCGATTTCGGCAAGGTCGACCGTCACTCAATGGCCTTCGACCGGACTCGATTCGTGCGACGCGCGCCACATTGTCGTGATCGGAGCGCCATCGAGCACGGCGCGGAAGCCGCCGATCCTCCGAAAGCCGGCTCGCTCATACCGATGATCGTTGCCAGGGTTGGTTGACTCGAGGTAGGTCGGCACGCGTGCGGCATCCCATCGCGCCAGGTCCTCCGCGAGGAGGCGCTGACCGATGCCCTGGCCCCGATGGTCGGGATGACTCGCCAAGAGGCTCAGGTAGGCGTGCGGCTCGTCACGGGGATGGTTCGCCGCGAAGCGCTCCCAGAGGTCGAATATCGCCTGAGCTGCGGCCGGTTCAAAGGTTGCCGTGACCAACTGCCCCATCGCCTTCTCGCCGGCATCCGACAGATCAGTCCCGCCGGGCGGGATCCAGACTGATACGGCCGACGCGTCCTCGGTCATGAAAACGGTGGAGTAGCGAAGCGCGCCCTCGACGTACAGCTGCCAGTAAGCCGCGTGGTGAACTGTTGAGCCATCAGGTCTGGCGAGCGCCAGACTCCAAACCGGATCGTGGAGGAAGGCAAGCGTCAGCGTCTGTGTGACGACACCTATGTCGTCGAGGGTCGCCGAGCGGGTGATCATCGGGCTCTGTCGAGGGTCGTCACGGAAAGTGGATGGTAGTCCGCAGGCGATCCGCCTTGTGCGTCAGGCGTCTCGGGCGGCCGCGGCGGCCCGGTCGAGCAGCAGCGCACGCTCACGTGCATTGCGGGTCAAGGCGGCTGCGCGCTTGAACTCGGCGCCAGCCTCATCGTGGCGGCCGAGCTTGGCGAGGAGGTCGCCCCGCACGCTCGGCAGGAGGTGATAGGCCTGCAGCGACGGCTCGGATGCCAGGGCGTCGATGAGCTCGAGGCCGGCGGCGGGCCCGAACGCCATCGCGACCGCCACGGCGCGATTGAGCTCCACGACCGGCGACGGGGTTAACTGGGCGAGCGCGTCGTAGAGCGCCGCAATGCGCATCCAGTCCGTCTCGTCCGCCGTTCGCGCTCGCGCATGACAGGCGGCGATCGCTGCCTGCAGGGCGTATGGACCGAGCGCACCGCCGAGGGTCTCCGCGCGCTCGAGCGCCGTGAGACCGCGCCTTATCAGGAGTTGGTCCCAGCGCGCGCGGTTTTGGTCCAGCAGCAGGATCGGTTCCCCGCTCGGTCCGAGCCGCGCCATCGATCGGGACGCCTGGATCTCCATGAGCGCCACGAGACCGTGGACCTCGGGCTCACGTGGCACGAGCTCGGCCACGATGCGCCCGAGACGAAGCGCGTCCTCGCACAGGCCCGGCCGCATCCAGTCGTCGCCGGCGGTCGCGGAGTAGCCCTCGTTGAAGATCAGGTAGATGACCTCCAGCACCGAGGCGAGCCGGGCGGCGAGCTCGTTGGCACGCGGCACCTCGAAGGGGACATGCGCCTCGGAAAGGGTCCTCTTGGCGCGGACGATCCGCTGGGCAACGGTCGCCTCAGGGACCAGGAATGCCCGCGCGATCTCGTCGGTCGTCAGGCCGCCGAGCAGACGGAGGGTGAGCGCCACCCTCGCATCGGTCGACAGGATCGGATGACAGGCGATGAAGACGAGCCGGAGGAGGTCGTCGCCGACGTCGTCGTCGATCGCCGCCTCCCGCTCCGCCACGGCCAGCTCCTGCTGGATCTCGAGCTCGCGACCGATCTCGTCGTGCTTGTGGTCGAGGAGCGTCCGCCGCCGGATGAGGTCGATCGACCGACGCTTGGCGACAGCCATGAGCCAGGCGCCCGGGTTGTCGGGGACGCCTGATTCAGGCCATTGCTGGAGCGCGGCAACGAGCGCGTCCTGCGCGAGGTCCTCGGCCTGTCCGACATCGCGCACGATGCGAGTCAGCCCGGCAATGAGCCGGGCCGACTCGATCCGCCAGACGGCGTCGATTCCGGTCACCGGGGAGCGCCGTCCTCCGGACCGAAGACCTGCCGGATCCTGGATTCGCCGCCGCCAACGATCTTGAGGAAGCGCTTGGCGTAGTCGATCGCCTCTTCCTTCGACGACAACTCACACAGCGCCCACCCACCGATCAGCTCCTTTGCCTCGCTGAAGGGTCCATCGGTCACGCTGAACTTGCCGTCGGCCAGGGCAACCTTGGCACCGAGCGCGCTCGGCGCGAACCCGCCGGTCTCGATCAGCGCGCCGGACTTGGTCGCCTCTTCCATGAAGGCTCCCATCTCGACAAAGAGTTCGGGCGTGGGCGGTGGCAGCGGGACGTTCTCGTCGCCAAGGGTGTACATGAAGAAACGCATGGTTCGGATCTCCTTCGTCGTGTGATTTCGGATTGTCATTTCGCCGGGACTTGGGTCGGAAGGCGATTCTCCCGCCCTCCGAGTCCACCCGTGAGCTCGTCGGCGAATTCCTCCGCCTCGAAGACCTGATGGATCTCGATCTCGGTGCCGTCCTCGAAGGGACCGCGCTTGGCCCATTCGATCGCCTCATCGAGCGACTTCACCTGCCACAGCCATAAGCCGATGACGAGCTCATTTTCGGCGCCGAAAGGACCGTCGGCGATGGGGCGCCTTCCGCCCGCGAATATGACCCGGGCGCCTTTCGAGCTGGCCCGTAGACCTTCCGCCGCCAGCATCACGCCGGCATTCACCAGCGATTCGTTGAAATGGCCCATCTCGGGAAAACGCTCGTCCGCGACAGCACCCGCCGGGGAGTCCCTGGTGGCTTTGACGATGACCATCACTCGCATCGTCGTGTCTCCTCCTTCTCGGCTGAGGGATCCCAGGCGTCCGACGCTTCTCGACCGGCTCGGCCTGGCTCCTACTCACACGTCGAACGAGGACGCGCCCAAATCGACACGCTGGCCTGTCGATTTGCGGCGTGTTCGAAGTGACCTACCCGACATGGTATCGAGCAACCGAATGCCGGGCGGTCAGCGAGGGGAACGTCACGGAAGCCGGTATCGTGACGAGATGGAACCGATCCCGAGCGCCAGTGAGCCCATCGACTTCGACACCGTGATCGATGACGTGATCGACGATCTGCCGCTCGCCTTCGCCGAGCAGCTCGGGTCGGTGGCGATCGTCGTCGAGGACGAACCGACGGCCGATCAGCTGGCGTCGGTCGACGCTCGCGGCCTCTTCGGGCTCTACCAGGGCGTGCCGCGCACGAGATGGGGCGCCGACGCTGCACCGCTCGCAAGCAAGATCACCCTGTTCCGTGGCCCGCTGACTCGGGCGAATCGAGATCCGGAGCGACTGAGGCAGGCGATCCGCGAGACGCTCCACCACGAGATCGCTCACCATTTCGGCATCGATGACGACCGACTGCGGGAGCTCCACCGTGGCTGACGGCACGAGCGAGCGTCCTGCCGGCGCCGCCGCGCGCCGACCAAATCCCCCGGTGCGCGGCGAGCGCGTCTACCTTCGGGCGCTCGAACCGGACGACGTCGAGCACGTCCATCGCTGGTATGAGCACGCCGATACTGCCCGGCTCATGGGCGAAATGCCACGGAGCCTGGCCCACCGCCGCGCCGACGCAGAGAGCGACGTCGGCAAGGCCGGTCGCGACTGGTTCTCGTTCGTGATCTGCCTGCTGACCGACGACCGACCGATCGGCCGGGCGGACGTCTTCGAGATCGACCGGGTCAACGGCTCTGCAGGCTTCGGGATCGCCATCGGCGAGCACGAACTGCGGGGAGAGGGCCTCGGCACCGACGCGGTCAACGCGATCGCGGACTTCTGCTTCGGTCAGCTCCGGCTCGAGCGGCTGTGGCTCGTGACCGACTCGGTCAATGCTCGGGCCCAGCATGTCTACCAGAAGGCTGGGTTCGTCCACGAGGGCATCCTGCGTCGGGCGTTCTACCAGGACGGCGTCTTCCAGGACGACATCCGGATGGCGATGCTCCGCTCCGAGTGGGATGCCCTGCCGCGCAAGCGCAGCTGGCAATACACGCAGCGCTAGGCTGCGGACGAGGCAGCGGCTCAGCCCTTGATCAGCTCCGCGACGACCGGCGCGATCCGGTCGACCCAGCGGGCGTACTGGGCGCCGCTCGGGTGAAGTCCGTCGTCGGCGACGAGGGCGCGATCTGCGGCTGCCTCGAGCGACAGGTCGTGAATGTCGACGACGCCAATCCCGCGTACTGAGGCGAGCTCGGCGATCGCCCCGTTGAACCGCCGGATCTCGGCCGACTGCTGCGACGGGTCGCCGAAATCCCCGCCGCGCGGGGTGACTGTGTAGTCCGGGGTCGTGACGAACAGGATCCGGGCCGGCAGCAGTCGGCGAAGCAGCTCGTCGAGGATGATGGACACGTTCTCGCGATAGGTCGCCTCCGGAACCCCCTGGACCACGTCGTTCACGCCGACCAGGACCGTCACGAAGCCGGGCGCGAGGGCCGGGAGTTCCTGCAGCTCCACGTCGATCACATCACGCGACGTGAAGCCGTCGACGCCGAGGTTGGCGACCAGCTCGAGGCTGGCCGAGACTGAGCGGAGACGCGCGACGAGCTGGTCCGGCCAGCGCTCGGCCGGACTTCGGGTCGCCGTTCCGATCGTGTATGAGTCGCCGAGGGCGACATACAGGAGGGGAGCCTGCGAACTCCCCTTCACGGCACCGCGTCGACGAAGTCGATGACGAGCCTCTGGAATTCTTCCGGCCGCTCGAGGCTGACCATGTGCGCGACGTCCGGCCAGCTCATGAACCGAGACCCACGAATCTGAGCGGCCAGGTGATGCGCCGCGTCGACGATCGCCGGCTGATCGGCCTCGCCGACGACGATCAGGGTCCAGCAGTCGATCTCGGCGAGCCGAGCGCCGGCCGGCGGCGACAGCTCCGTTTCGGGCGCGTCGTCCGGATCCCATTCGGGCAGCTCGAACGCGTCGCGCTGCATCGACGCGACGAACGCCCGAAGTGCCGGATCGATGGCCTCGACAGGCCGGCTCGGCCCATCGACCCAGGCTCGCAGGTTGACCTCGACGGCGGCCTCGATGTCGCCGGCGTCGAGGGCCGCGATCTCCTCGCGCCAGACGGCCTGGAGATCGTCGGATGGCGACCCGAGGATCGCCCCACCTGGGGAGACGAGCACGAGCGAGGCGACCGCCTCGGGCCGAGCCAGGGCCGCCTCGACGACGATCCCGGCGCCCATCGACTCCCCAACCAGATGAGCCCGCGTGATCTCGAGCTCGTCCATCAACGCGAGCAGGTCGCCATGCTGCGACCAGGCCGCCATCGGTGGCAGGCTCTCGCCGTAGCCGCGGGCGTCGTAGCGGACGACCCGATGGCGTGTCCGGAAGGCGTCCCAGTGCGGGTCCCACATCCGCCGATCGGCCACGCCGGAGTGGACGAGGACGATCGGCGGGCCGGAGCCCGCGACTTCGTAGGCGATCCCAGTGGCGGTCCGACCGACCACGGCTGCGTCCGACATGGGCGCCAGTATGCACGGCCGTCGAAAGGCCCTATTCTTCGACCCGCGTCTCCATCGCGACCGGGGATTCGGACCTTGAGGACAACCTTGCCCGGCCGTCCCCCGATCGGTAGGATGCGCGCCAGTGGCTCGTCCCGCGGGACGAGCGATACGTCGAGACCGCAGCGGAACTTGTGCAGATTCTCAGGCCGCCGCGGATGGTTCTCGATCTTGAGGAGGACACATGCGCAATCGTTCCATTGGCCTGACGCTGTTCAGCGGGCTGGCCATCCTGGTCGCCGCCTGTAGCACGGGCGGCGGCACGAGCCCATCGGCCGCTTCGGCAGCACCGCCGGCATCGGCGCCCGCCGCCAGCGCCGCCTCGACCGAGCCGTCGGCGGCGGCCTCGGGCGCCCACTCGGATCTCAAGATCGGCGTCGTCACCGACATCGGGACGCTCAACGACAAGAACTTCAACGAGTACTCGTTCAAGGGCGCCCAGGAAGGTGCAGCCGCGATCGGCGCGGCCGCCCCGACCTCGATCGTCCCGACGAGCGCCTCTGAGTACGCACCATCGATCAAGTCATTCGTTGACCAGAAGTTCGACGTCATCGTGACCGTCGGCTTCAACCTCGCGTCGGCGACCGTCCAGGCCGCCCACGACAACCCGAATACCTGGTTCATCGGCGTCGACCAGAGCCCGATCTGCGTCACTGCGGACGGCCTTCCGGACGCGACGTTTGCCTGCAAGGGCGACGCGAAGACCCTGCTCCCGAAGTACATCTCGCTCCAGTTCCAGGAGGACCAGGCCGGCTATCTCGCTGGGATCGTGGCCGCCGGAGCCTCGAAGAGCGGTGAGATCGGGGCGATCGGCGGGTCGAGCATCTGCGCCCCGTGCGTTCGCTACATCCAGGGCTATGAGCTCGGTGCGAAGTCGGTCACGTCGACCATCAAGGTCGATACCGCCTACGTCACCGCCGACTTCTCTCCGGCGGCCTTCCAGGACCAGGCCGGCGGCAAGACCTACGCCGAGAACTTCCTCGCGAAGTTCCCGAAGATCGACGTCCTGTTCCAGGTGGCGGGGCTGACCGGCAACGGCGTCCTCGACGCCGCCTGTGCGGCGAACATCAACGGCATCGGCGTCGACGTCGACCAGTTCATTTCCTACACGAACGCGGACAAATGCCTCCTGACCAGCGCCGAGAAGCACCTCCAGATCGCCGTCTCGTCGGCCCTGAAGGGGATTGCTGACGGCACGGCCACACCCGGTGATGCGCTGTACGACGCGAAGAACGACGGCATCGGCGCCTCGCCCGGCCATGACAAGGCGGCCGCCTGGGCGCCCGACACCCAGGCCAAGCTCGATGCGGCGCTCGCGGCCATGAAGGCCGGGACGCTGAAGACCTGCCCGGACAACTGCGGCACCGCCAAGTAGTCCACGGCGAACTTCGAAAGCGGGTCGTCCGAGGCAACTCGGGCGGCCCGCTTTTCTGTACCCTGTGCCCAGATCAGCCGCGCACGTCTCTCGCCCCGTCAGCTGAGGAGCGCGATCGTCGTGACGAGCAGCCAGGAGATCGTCAGGGACCAGTCCGTCCATGCCCCGGCCCTGGAGATGCGTGGCATCACCAAGCGCTACCCCGGCGTCGTCGCCAACGACGGGATCGACCTGGAGGTCCGTCCCGGCGAGATCCACGCCCTGCTTGGCGAGAACGGAGCCGGCAAGACGACGCTGATGAACATCCTCTACGGTCTCGCCCGTCCCGACGAGGGTGAGATCCTCATCGACGGGTCGGCTGTCCGAATCGCCAATCCGACCGATGCGATCGCGCGCGGTATCAACATGGTCCACCAGCACTTCATGCTGGTCCCGGTCCTGACGGTCGCGGAGAACATCCTCCTCGGCGAGGAGACGATGGCCGGCCCGATCTTCATCGACCGGGCGGAAGCCAAGCGACGGATCGTCGAGCTCGGCAAGCAGTTCGGTTTCGAGATCGACCCGGACGTCAAGGTCGGCGAGCTGTCGGTCGGCTGGCAGCAACGAGTCGAGATCCTCAAGGCGCTGTACCGCAACGCCAAGGTGCTCGTCCTCGACGAGCCGACGGCCGTCCTGACGCCCCAGGAGACCGACGAGATCTTCGCGGTGCTCCGCCGCCTGGCCGAAGAAGGCCACAGCATCGTCTTCATCAGCCACAAGCTCTACGAAGTCCTCGCGATCGCGGACCGGATCACGGTCATCCGACGCGGCCGCGTGGTCGGCTCGCGGATCCCCGCGGAGACCGACGAGAGCGATCTGGCGGCGTTGATGGTCGGGCGCGACGTCCAGCTCGTCGTCGATCGTGGCGAGTCTCACCCTGGCGACGTGCGGCTCCAGGTCGAGGGCCTCAAGGTCCGTGACGACCGCGGCAGCGAGGTCGTGCGGGGTGTCGATTTCGAGATCCGCGCCGGCGAGATCTTCGGCATCGCCGGCGTCGCCGGCAACGGCCAGGACGAGCTGGTCGAGGCGATCGTCGGGTTGCGCAAGCCGGCCGACGGTTCGGTTCGCCTCGACGGACGCGACGTCACGAACGCGACCACCCGCCAGATGACCAACCTCGGGACTGGCTATGTGCCGGCGGATCGCCACCGCTTCGGGCTCGTCCTCTCCTTCTCGGTCGCCGACAATCTCGTCCTGACCGACTACTACCGGTCGCCCTACGCCCACGGTTTAGTCCGCAACGACGAGGCCATCGAGGAGCGCGGCGCTCGGGCGATCGCCGAATACGACGTTCGGACCCCGTCGCCCGACGTCATGGCCGGGACCCTATCAGGCGGCAATCAGCAGAAGCTCGTCGTCGCTCGCGAGCTGGATGGAGATCTTCGGCTGATCGTCCTCGATCAGCCGACCCGCGGCCTCGACGTCGGGAGCATCGAGTTCATCCACCGCCAGGCGATCAAGAAGCGCGACGCCGGAACGGCCGTGCTGCTTGTCTCTGCCGAGCTCGATGAGGTCCTCGAGCTGAGCGATCGGGTCGCCGTCATGTACCGCGGCCAGATCGTGTCGGTCGTCGACGGCCGGACCGCGGACCGCAGCGAGGTCGGCATGCTGATGGCAACCGGCCTGCGTCGCGAGGCAGCGGTCGCCAGCGGGGCGATCCCGAGCGACGCGGCGGGGACGCCGGCATGACAGCGGGTCCCGACCGCGGGGCAGACTCCGGAACGGGACCCGGGAAGGGCGCGGGCAGCGGCGCCGGCCCGCGGCCAACGGCCTGGATGAGTCGCGAGCGGCTTCTCCAGATTCGCACGGCGATCGTCCTGCCATTTGTCGCGGTGCTCATGGCCGTCGTCGTCGGGTCCCTCTTCATCTACGCCGCGGACCTGATCGCAAACAAGGGCGCACTCGACCTGGCCAAGCCGCTGAGTGCCTACGCGGCACTCGTCAAAGGTTCGGTGCTCGGGTTCAGTCCGATCGTCACCACCCTCGTCGCGGCGACACCCCTCGTCTTCGGTGGGCTGGCGGTCGCCCTCGGCTTCAAGGCCGGCCTGTTCAACATCGGCGTCCAGGGCCAGCTCCTCATGGGTGTCCTCGGCTCGGTGGCCGTGGGCGTGGCGCTGGCCGACCAGCCGGTCTTCGTCGCGGCGCCACTTGCCTTCCTCGCCGGAACGCTCGCGGGCGCGGCCATGGGCTTCGTGCCAGGGTTCCTCAAAGCGGTCTCGGGCGCCCATGAGGTCGTGACGACGATCATGTTGAACTACGTCGCGCTGAACATCCTGGCGGCGTTCGTGGCTGGGCCGCTCCGCGTGCCCAAGGCGCCGGCACCTGTGACCTTCGACGTCGGGCATGCCGCACTCCCGATCTTCCTCGGAAAGACCGGCCACATCGGCATCCTCATTGCGGTCCTGCTGGTCGTGGTCGTCTGGTGGCTCCTCTATCGGACGACGCTTGGCTTCGAGATCCGAACCGCCGGGGCGAACCCGGACGCCGCCCGATACGCCGGTATGCGGCCGCGCCGGCTGATCATGCTGACGATGACCATGTCCGGCGCGCTGGCCGGCATGGCCGGCGCCGGTGAACTCCTCGGCGTGACCCACCAGACACAGACGAGCTTCGCGACGTCGGTCGGCTTCGATGCGATCGCGGTCGCCTTGCTTGCCCGCTCCAACCCGATCGCGATCATTCCGGCGGCGATCCTGTTCGGGGCGATGCGGGCTGGCGCCGGGCAGATGCAGATCGAAGCGAGGACGCCTCGCGAGCTCGTCGACGTCCTCCAGGCCGTCATCCTTCTCGTCCTCGTCGTCCTGCCGGTCATCGCCCGGGCCCTTGGTGGGCGCGGCGCGCGGGTCGTCCCGGAGGAGGCCCAGACCATCACCAAGTCGTATGCCAGCGAGTCGGTGCCGTCCTGATGGACACCTTCCTCTACAGCCTGCCGGTCATCGGACTGCTGTTCCAGGTCGTCGGCTACCTGATCGCGATCATCCCGACGAGCGCGCCGATCATTCTCCGCGCGGCGACGCCGCTCGGGTTCGGCGCTCTGTGTGGGGTCGTCTGCGAGCGATCCGGCATCGTCAACATCGGGATCGAGGGGACGATGCTTACGGCAGCGTTCACGGGTTGGGTCGTGGCAATAGCAGCGGTCGCCGTCCTCGGGCCGATGGGCCCGGGCCCACTCGGCGTCACCCCCGCCCTGGTCATCGGTCTCGTGGCGGCACTCCTGTCGGCGGTGGGCGTGTCGCTGCTCCACGCGTGGCTGTCGATCAGCCTGAGGACGGACCAGATCATCAGCGGCACGATCATCAACATCGCAGCCTTCGGGATCACGGGCTATCTCAACAACGTGATATCGGCGGCCTCACCGACGAGCGCCGGGCAGTTCGGCAAGATCACCCCGCCAACGGAGCTGACGACGCTGCCCGTCGTTGGCTGGCTCTTTACGACGATCCTCAACCAGGGCCCGATCACGATCAGCCTGCTCGTCTGCGCGGTCGTCCTCCAGGTCCTCCTCTTTCGATCGCGCTGGGGGCTTCGGACGCGGGCGGTCGGCGAGCATCCCAAGGCAGCCGAGACGGTCGGCATCGACGTCATCCGGCTGCGCTACCGGAACGTCCTGATCGGCGGCGTGTTTGCCGGTCTCGGCGGGGCATTCCTGTCGATGGAGCTCTCGAACTCGTTCCAGGCCGGCGGAACGGCGGGTCGCGGGTTCATCGCCCTGGCGGCGATGATCGTCGGGCGCTGGACGCCGCTCGGGGCGCTTGGTGCCGCGCTCCTCTTTTCGCTCTTCCTGACGATCGGCCAGACGATTGGATTCGACCCACCGACCGGCCAGCTCGGGGACGTCGTCGCGGCCCTGCCGACGCAGGTGTTCACCGCTCTGCCGTACGTCGTGACAATCATCGTTCTCGCGGGCTTGATCGGACGCAGCACGCCGCCGGCCGCCGACGGCCGGCCGTACGAGCGCGAGGCGACGGCATAGCGGCCGGCGGGCGCAGGGCAGGACATGAGGGACGACGACCGCAGCAACGACGACGGCGCAGTTCGTGCCGGCCGTGCCCAGGATCGAGCCGCTCGCGCGGTCGATCGTTCCCGGACCATCGCCTATCTCGACCTCGCCGAGGGCCGCGGCCCGGTGCCGGTCCTCGACGACGAGGGGATCGCGGAGCTTCTCCGCTCGGCACGCCGGATCGCCGTCATCGGGGCCTCGTCGAACCCCGGCCGGCCGTCGTTTGGCGTCTTCCGCTATCTCGTCCACCAGGGTTACGAGTGCGTTCCGATCAACCCGAACGAGCGCGAGGTCTTCGGGATCCCTGCGTTCCGGTCGCTCGGCGAGGCGGTCGAGGCGACTGGCCCGTTCGACATCGTCGACGTGTTCCGGCGCTCGGAGCTGTGCGAGCCGCACGCGCGGGAGGCCGTCGACGCCCGAGCCCGCTGCCTCTGGCTCCAGCTCGGCGTGATCAACTGGGACGCTGCCCGGATCGCTCACGATGCGGGCCTCGCGGTCATCATGGATCGCTGCACGGCGATCGAGCATCGTCGGATCCGAGGTCGGTAGCGCGCTGATCGCGCGATTTGGCCGCCGCGACGCCCGCCCGCTGCTCCCCCTGATTACTTGATCAGGAAGCCGAGGAAGACGAGGACGAAACCGACCGCGACGATGACGCCGCCGATCTGCGCCTGACGCCGCAGGATCTGCATGGCCACGGACGCGCCGGTCGGCGACGTATCCCTGAGGCCGCCCCGCCAGGCCTCGTATCGGGCGATGTTGTCGTCCTGTTCCTTGAGCGCCTGGTACCGGCCCCACGGTCCCTTGGCCCGCTGGTATCCGACGGCAATCAGTGCGACACCGAGCGCCCAGAGGGCGATGTTCGCGAGGCTCATGAGCCGGCCGATCCGTCGAGCCGCTCGCGAACGGCCGTCTTGACGAGGGCGGCATTGGCCTGGCCTCGGGTCGCCTTCATCACCTGGCCGACGAAGAAGCCGAGCACCGGCTTTCCGGCGCGATAGTCCGCAACGGCCTGCGGATTGGCGGCGATGACGTCCTCCACGACCTTCCCGAGCGCATCGACGTCCGAGATCTGGCGCAGGCCTCG
>WNGI01007908.1_pt1 | contig 13988 bp, 12 predicted proteins | sample 5400621 | NCBI WGS metagenome assembly WNGI01 (sample SAMN13153374, study PRJNA577476) | soil metagenome | isolation source: 20 cm soil or saprolite under Garry oak tree replicate 1 | place: USA:California | collected 2016-06-15
GGCGGGTTGACGCGGCGGCAGTTGTTGCAGGGTTCGGCCGGTGTGGCGTTGTTCGGGGCGACGGCACCCGCTTCGGCGCAAGCCGCTTATCCCGCAAGGCCGGTCAAGGTGGTGATCCCCTATCCGCCGGCTGGCGGCGCCGACACGGTCGGTCGCTTGCTGTTTCAGAAGCTCGGCGAAATGTGGGGGACACAATTCGTCATCGACAACCGCGGCGGCGCCGGCGGCACCATCGCGGCCGCGGCGGTGGCCAAGGCGGAGCGCGACGGCTACACCATCATGTACGACGCGACCGCCCATTCGGTGAATCCATCGCTCTACGCCAATCTGCCCTACGATACCGTCAAGGACTTCCAGCCGGTCTTCCTCGGGGCGCTCATCACCAATCTCTTGGTCGTGAACAAATCGGTCGACGTACAGAACGTCGCCGACGTGATCGCGCTCGCCAAGGCGACGCCGGGCGGGCTCGATTGGGCCTCTTCGGGCAACGGCACGGTGCAACACCTCGCGCTCGAAATGTTCAAGCATCGCGCCGGCATCAAGCTCAATCACATCCCCTACCGGGGCGGTGGGCCGGCGCTCAACGATCTCATCGGCGGACAGGTCAAATTCTATTTCTCCAACGCAGCGGCCTCGATCGGCCACGTCCAGTCAGGAACGCTCAAGTGCATCGCTCACACCGGCAGGGGGCGGCTCGCGGCGCTTCCCGACGTGCCGGCGGTGGCGGAAACACTGCCAGGCTTCGAGGCCTATGAATGGCAAGGGCTGTTTGTGCCGGCCGGCACTCCGGCGGAGATCGTGCAGAAGCTCAATGCGGGCCTCAACGCGGTGCTGCGACAGCCGGACATCGCGGAGCGTCTCAAGCAGCTCAACGCCGAATTCCGCGAGAATACACCACAGGAGTTTCGCGGCTTCGTCGCGGCGGAAATGGAGAAATGGGGGCGCGTGGTGCGCGAGGCCAACATCAGGCTGGGATAGCCCTCTCGCTCCGCTCTAAAGGATCCAAGAGTCATGCGCGGGCTTGACGCGCGCTGTCCGGCCGCGGCGGTCAGACAGCAGACTAGTCGCTGCGAACACAAGAAGACGAAATGTCATGACGATGGATGCTTTGGGAACAATGGAGCCATGCGCGGAGATTTGATCGGGCGCTCCGAGGGTGGCTCACGCATGCAAAACTATGTTACAGCAGCTTCCGATTGAGTGTAGCGCAAGGAAACATGCCCATGATCGACCTCTATTATTGGACCACGCCCAACGGCCATAAGATCACGATGTTTCTGGAGGAGACGGGGCTGCCCTACAACATCATGCCCGTGAATATCGGCAAGGGTGAGCAGTTCAAGTCGCAATTCCTAACGGTTTCCCCGAATAACCGTATCCCCGCCATCGTCGATCATGCGCCCGCCGGCGGCGGCAAGCCGATTGCCGTGTTCGAGTCGGGCGCCATCCTCATGTATCTCGCCGAGAAGACGGGTCAATTCTTGGCGCGTGATGTGCGCCCTCGCACCGAGACCATCCAGTGGCTGTTCTGGCAGATGGGCAACCTCGGTCCGATGGCCGGGCAGAACAATCACTTCAGCAATTACGCGGTGGAGAAGATTCCCTACGCCATGGATCGCTACCGCAACGAGGTGAATCGGCTTTATGGCGTGCTGAACAAGCGGCTGGCCGATCGCCCGTTCGTCGCCGGCGACTATTCGATCGCGGATATGGCGATCTATCCCTGGATCGTGCCGTATGAGCGCCAAGGCCAGAACATCGCCGACTTCCCGCACCTCAAGCGCTGGTTCGAAACCGTCCGTGCCCGTCCCGCCGTGGAACGCGCGTACGAAAAGGCGAAGGCGGTCAACCCGAATGTGGGCGGTATCCGCACGGCGGAGGAACGCGCCATCCTATTCGGTCAGACCGCAGCCTCGGTCGAGCGCGCCGCCGCGCAAGCGGGGTAATTCCGGGCGAAGTTGTCCTTCCGGGGCGCGGGCAGCGCGGGCAAGTGTACGCAGCCTGCGCAAGCTTGGCTGCCCGCGAACCCGGAATCCATAATCACCGGTCAGTGGCTATGGATTCCGGCTCTCGCCGCTATCGCGGCTCGGCCGGAATGACGAACCGAGAGCTGACATCACGCCAGATGCGGAATCTTCGGCCGCTCGCCGCGCGCCTTGCCGGTGATTGGCGGGCGCGGCAGCTTGGGGCGACCGGGTTCCATGACGAACGTATGCTCGAGCGAATACCACGGCCCTTTGACGTCGGAGACGGGTGCCTTCTCGTTCGCGTGGCGCACGTAGTTGCCGATGAGATGGCGCGTGACGCCGAACTGAACGTCGCTGTCGATGAACTTGTCGTCCTGCACGTAAAGCTGCGAGATCAGCGTCTTGAATCCCTCCTTGCAGGCAAGGAAGTGAAGATGTGCCGGGCGCATATTGTGCCGGCCTTGCGCGCGTAGAAGGTCGCCGGTTGGCCCGTCGATCGGAATCGGATAGCCGGCGGGCTTGACGCTGCGAAAGCTGATGCGGCCGTCCGCGTCGGTGAAGAACTTGCCGCGCAGGTTCATGTCGGCCTGCGCGGGGTCCTGGTTCTCGTAAAAGCCTTCGGGCGAGGAGTGCCAGACGTCGACTTCCACCCCCACGATCGGATTGCCGTTGGCATCGCGAAACGTGGCATTGACGAACAGCGCCGGCCCCGGCGTGGGCGAGCGCACGATCGACCCGCCGTTCGGGGTTACCGGGGAATGCATGCGCCAGAACGGCCCGAGCATGTTGTGATCGGTTTCCGTCGTTCCCTGGTCGCCGTTGTTGAGGAGGCAGATCAGCGCGGATAATCCCAGCGAGCCCGCCATCAGCACCGCCTCGTTGTGGGACTCGCTGCTGTGCCTGCCGATGGCCACGACGTAAGCCAAAGCGGCGTGAAACTCCTCCTCCGTCAGCCGCGCCTCGCGCACGAAATCGTGCAGATGGCGCACGAAGGCGGACATGATCTCCCTGAATCGCGGGTCCGTGGCGCGCTGCAGCTCCGAGAGGACCGCGGTGGTGACGTCCTTTTGATTCTCAATGATCATGGCTCGCCTCTTCTCAGCGTCGGGCGCAGGGGTTCGCCGGCACCAGCCTGCCGAGGTGAGGACAATAGAAAGAAGTCGTCGCCGAATTCAATGCGTGCCCGGGAGCATCGCCGCAGCACGGGGCAGGAGACTAATGATTTGGATCGCCGCCGAGAAAGCCGGCAATCTTCCAGGCGCTCCCGTCCTTGAGATAGCACAACTGCTCGCCCCCGATCGGCAGGATCGTGTCGATCGGCACATAACCCACCTTTCCGGCAGCGGTGAGCACTTTGGCAAAGGTTGCGAGCACCGCGTTGGCGGGGGAGTCGTCGGGAAGGACGCGCACCAGATAGAGTCCGAGTTTGTCGACCACCGCCGCGTCCTGTTTTGCCGCCGCGCGCACTTCGATGCCGTCGCGGGTCGGGAACGCCCAGTCGGCAGCATCGGTCTGGGTCGCATTGGCAAGCTCGTCGGCGGCGCGGTCGTCGAAGCTGGGCTCCGCCGGCGCGCAGAACACGGCTTTGCGCTGCGGGTCGGCCATGACCGATCCTTCGTTGGCGTAGGCCGCGAGCGCCTCCCAGCCGAATCCGTCCGTCCCATCGAGGCTCAACGCCTTGCTGAGATTGTCGATCGCCGACTTCTGCTTGTCGGCGATATCCTTGTCTTCCGGCACCCAGAAGAAATTCGATGCAACCACCCGCGCCAGCGCAGCGCGATCCTTGTTCTTGGCGATCTCAGCGAGCTGCTTGCGGAAGCCCTCGAAGCTCGGATCATTCAGTCCCGGCGGCAGCGTGATGGGCACCGGCTTGTACGGTCCAAGTTTCGGCTCAGGCTGGGTTTGCGCCGGCGGCGGCGCTTGGGCCATGACCGCCATGGGGGCGAGCGCGCCCGCGATGACGAGTGCAGCAGCGACAATGTGCGTGGAGCAGAGGCGTGGGTGCCGCATCGCGAGGTCTCCCATGTTCCAGCGCTGATGTTAGCGCCGGATTTAGCCCGCTCTACGGCAAGAAAAAAGGGGGCTTCGGGAGAACCGCGCCCGCAAAAAAAGCGGGCAACGGCGGTTAGCCGGCGGCTACGTCCGCCCGCGGCAATGTATCGGGCTGAAAGCGCAGGAGAAAAGCGGCTCCGGCCGCGGGGCGAATGCGGCCGGAGCCGCCAGTGACATGACGAACGCGCACGCTACTATTTACGACAAAGATATGCGGAGGGCGTCTCCTTAAGCGCTCACGCATATATCGGGTGCGTGTTACAGCAGCATGACGGATCGGTTGGCTGTGAGCATGACGCATCGGCTGGCTGTGGATCATTTGCTCTCGCCGAGGAGCGTGCAGCGCGAAATAAGCATAGAAATTGCGTGTGCAAGTTTGCGGTGCGCTTGCGCAAGCGTCCTTTTCAGGGCGAGGACGGATCGAGCCGGGTGATGCTGATACCCTTCCAATTTTTCATGCCTTGGCCATGATCGGGAAAGGCGACCTGCCGCAGGCTTGACGTTGCGGCCGGGGACGATGGTGCTGCGGCAGCGTCCGTCCGGTTGGAAAGGATTGACGCATGGCCCTTGATCCGAAAGCCCAAGCCGCGCTCGCCTTGCATCGGTTCGGCGTCGGGCCGCGCGCGGGATCGATCGCGGCCATCGCCTCGGATCCCCGCGGCGCGCTGCTCGCCGAATTGGATCGCCCGGGCGCAGGCCGCATCAGCGATGCGGATTTGCTGACGAGCGGAGTGGCCGCGCGCGTGGCATTTGCGTATCAGCAGGCGCAGCGGGCGGCGCGGCAGGCGGAACGCGCCGCGCAGCCGGCCACCGCCCCCGGCAGCGGCGGCGCGCCGGAGATGAAGGATCAGACGCCGCCTGCATCGGCGCCAAGACCCAATCCGGGTCCGAGCGTGCCGCAGCAGATTTATCTTGCCGAAGCGAAGGCGCGCATCCATGCGGCGCTCGCCGCCGACATCGGGTTTGTCGAACGGCTCGTCTGGTTCTGGTCGAACCATTTCTGCGTGTCGGCGGACAAGGGCAATGTGCGCCAGATTTGCGGCGCTTACGAGCGCGAAGTGATCCGCGCAAACGTGCTCGGCCGCTTCGGCGACATGCTACTGGCCGCCGAATCCCATCCGGCGATGCTCATCTACCTCGACAATGCGCGCTCCATCGGTCCCGACTCCATGGCCGGCCTGCGGCAGAAACGCGGCCTCAACGAGAATCTGGCGCGCGAGATACTGGAACTGCATACGCTCGGCGTGCGTACCGTCTATACGCAGGACGACGTCACTCGTTTCGCCAATGTCATCACAGGCTGGACCGTGGTGCCGTTTCGCCAGGACGCATTGCGCGGCGGCGAGTTCGATTTCAATCCGCGCATGCATCAGCCCGGCGCGCAGACGGTGATCGGCAAGAGCTATTCCGACGGTGGCTTGGAGCAGGGACGCGCGGTACTCGCTACGCTCGCGCGTCATCCCGCGACTGCCAAGCACGTGGCCACCAAGCTCGCGCGCCACTTCGTCGCCGATGAGCCGCCGCCCGCGCTGGTCGACCGGTTGGCAAAGCGCTTCCTCGCCACGCAAGGCGATTTGAAAGAGGTGGGGAAGGCGCTGGTGGCCGCGCCGGAGTCCTGGGAGGCGCCGCGTGCCAAGCTCAAGCGTCCCGGCGAATGGGTCGTTGCGGCCCTGCGCGCCGTGGGGGTCACGCCCGCGGAGATCGGCCCCGTGATGCAGGCGCACAACCTGTTGGGCGAGCCGCTGTGGCGACCGTCGGCTCCCAAGGGCTTCGCCGACGAAAGCGCGCCCTGGCTCGACGGGCTGGCGCAGCGTCTCGATATCGCCAACCAATTCGCCCGCCGCTTGGGCGCAGAGCCCGATCCGCGAGACGTGTTCGAAGAGGCGCTCGCGCCGCTCGCCTCAGCCGAAACGCGGCAGGCCATCACGCGCGCAGAAAGCCGCCCGCAGGCGCTCGCGCTTCTATTCATGCGCCGGAATTCCAGCGCCGATGACGCTGGATGCCCGGCCGGCGTTGCAACACAGCGCCACCGAAGGAGTTGAGCCGATGACATTCACCCCCCACGCCGCGACGCGCCGCGAACTGCTCCTCGCCTCCGGCACGCTGTTCGCCTGGGCCTATCTGCCGAAACTGGCGCGCGCGGAAGGCCGCGATCCACGCCTGCTCGTCATCGTACTGCGCGGCGCGCTCGATGGGCTCGCGGCGGTGGCGCCGGTGGGCGATCCGGACTGGGTCGCGTTGCGCGGCGACAAGGCGCTCACGCTCGACGGCCAGCCGGCCGCGCTGCCGCTCGACGCTTTCTTCGCGCTCAATCCGGCGATGCCCAACCTGCATCGGCTCTACAAATCGGGCGCGGCCGCAATCGTGCATGCGGCAGCGACCTGGAGAGCGGTCTTGCCAAACCGGGTGCCGCCGACAGCGGATGGCTCAACCGCGCGCTCGTCTCGCTGCAACCGGGCGGCCGTGCCGGCGGTTCGCGCGATGCTTTTGCGATCGGCCCCATTGCCCCGTTGGTTGTGCGCGGGCCGGCGCCGGTTCTCTCGTGGACGCCGCGGCGATTGCCCGCCGCGAGCGATGACACGGTGATGCGGCTGATCGAGCTCTATCGCCACACCGATCCTGTCCTCGCCCGCGTGCTCGAGGAGCGCATGGGGCTTGCCACCATCGCACGCGCCGGCGGCATGGACGGCGAGCAGCCGCGCCCCGCCGGGGTCGGGCAGGTGCGCGCCTATTTCGCGGAATCGGCCGGCACGGCGGCGAAGTTTCTCGCGCGCCCCGATGGCCCGCGCATCGGCGCGCTCGCCTTCGATGGCTGGGACACCCACGCCGCCGAAGGCGCGATGAACGGCCGGCTCGCAATGTTGCTCGGTGCGCTCGACGGCGCCATTGCCGCGATAGAGGCAGAAATGGGGGATGCTTGGCGCGACACGGTCGTCGCCATCATCACCGAATTCGGCCGCACCGCCCGCATCAACGGCACCGACGGCACGGATCACGGCACCGCAACGGTGGCGTTGCTGGCCGGCGGCGCCCTCAAGGGCGGCCGCGTCATCGCCGACTGGCCCGGGCTCAAGCCGGCCAAGCTCCACGAAGGCCGCGACCTCAAGCCGACCACCGATCTGCGCGCGGTGCTCAAGGGTCTGCTCAAGGACCACCTGCGCGTCGATCCGACCGTGGTCGCCACCAAGGTGTTTCCGGACAGCGGCGCGGTGAAACCGATGGCAGGTCTGCTGCAGCAGGCATAGCGCTGGCGAGACCGTCGCTACCCCACGCGTCGCAAGCTCTCGCCGCCCACGTTCGAGCGACCGCCTAAGGTTGCGGCAAATCCGGTCTACGGCTCTGGACTGGCGGCGCGAAAGGCATTCGCGAAGGCATTGAGATCGGCTGCCGCGACGTCGGAGACCGCCCAATAGGTCACGCCGTTGTCGGTCCAGGAGACAATATTGTAGCCGGCAATCTGCGCTGGGGGCATCGCGGCCGTCCGGCCGGCGGGAGCTTCGCTGAGGCTGATCAGGTGCTGGCGGCGGCGATAGACGAGGGTTGGAACCGGGGTGCGTCCGATCACGTCGACGCGGCCGCCGACCAGGGGAAAGCCTTCGCTCGCGAGATCGACGACGCGCGGAGCCTCGGGAATGCGGCCGTTGAACCAGGGCTTGACGGTGTGCCGGTCGGAGGAGCCGACATCGACCGGCTGCGGTGCCATCAGTGCGCGCATGTGATTGGCCACGACCATGTCGGCATCGGCGGGGCCGGGGGAGAGCGCAAGCCAAGTCGCACCGCTGCCGAGGAATGCGGCCACCGCGACCGAGGCCGCGAGCGCGCGCCAAGACGGATGTGAAGCGGTGCGCGCAGCGGCGGGCCGCAAGCCGAGAGTGGCTTCGATCCGGCGCGCGAGGCCCGGCGGCGGGCTTTCGCGCGGCAGCCGCTCCGCGATCACGCGCCGCAGCGCCTCGATGCGCTCGCGTTCGGCCGCGAGCGCCGGATCGTCGGCGAGCTGACGCTCCACGTCCAGCGCGTTGGCAGGATCGAGCTCGCCGTCGAGATAGGCGTGAACGAGCAAGCGCGGATCGGTGGTGGGAGGTGTCATGACCCGCCTTTTGCCTCGTCCGTTGCGATGCGCTCGATCAGCCGGCGCCGGGCGCGCGCGAGCCGCGACATCACCGTCCCGATCGGCACCTTGGTCACTTCGGCGATCTCCCTATAGTCCAGGCCCTGCACGTCACGCAGCACCAGCGTTTCTCGAAACGGCACCGGCAACTCCGCGATCGCGCTTTCGAGCCGTTGTGTGTCGGCTTTGGCGATCAGCGCCGCCTCCGGGGTCTGCGCGTCCTGGCCAAATGCGGCGGCGGCGCTCGCCTGTTGCTGCTCGACGGCCTCGAGATCCTCGACCACGAGCAGCGACGCCGAGCGATTCTTGCCCAACCACGTATAGGCTGCGTGGCGCACGATGGTCAGCAGCCAGGCGCGCGCATTGGTCCCGGCAAAGCCGCCGATGCCGCGAAACGCGCGCAGGCACGCCTCCTGGACCACGTCCTCTGCGTCGGCCCGATCTCCGGTAAGCCAGCGCGCGAGCGCGTAGGCGTCGCCGAGATACGGCAGCACCACAGTGGAAAAGCGCGCCCGGTCGTCGTCGCTGTTCAGGCTTTCCACCCTCCATGTGCACGGCTGTGATCATAACGGTGAAGATCGGGAATGCGCGGGATTTATTCCCGAGATTTGAACCGTTTTAGCCGTCTCGTCGTCTGGCCGCCCGAGAGTGGCCGCAGCCTTCACGCCGCCGTTCGTTCGCCAGCGCCGATGTCGGCGTCGAGGAAGCCGCCCGACTGGCGCTGCCACAACGCGGCGTAATGGCCGCCATGCCGCAACAGCTCCTCATGCGAACCCTGCTCGACGATGTGGCCACGCTCGAGTACAATCAGGCGGTCCATCCGAGCGATGGTGGAGAGCCGGTGCGCGATGGCGATGACGGTCTTGCCCGCCATGAGCGTGCCCAGGCTCGACTGAATTGCGGCCTCGACCTCGCTATCGAGCGCCGACGTGGCCTCGTCGAGCACCAGGATGGGCGCGTCCTTGAGGATCACGCGGGCGATGGCGATGCGCTGGCGCTGGCCCCCCGACAGCTTCACGCCGCGCTCGCCGACCTGCGCCGTGTAACCGCGCCGCTGCTTCCAGTCCTCGAGCTCGCGAATGAACTCGTCGGCGTGGGCGAGCTCCGCCGCCATCACGACCTCGGCGTCGGTTGCTTGCGGGCGGCCGTAACGGATGTTGTCGCGGATCGAGCGATGGAGCAGCGAGGTATCCTGGGTGACGACGGAGATTTGCGCGCGCAGGCTTTCCTGCGTGACCGCGGCGACGTCCTGGCCGTCGATCAGGATGCGGCCGGCTTCGAGGTCGAAGAAGCGCAGCAGCAGGTTGACCAGCGTCGACTTGCCGGCGCCGGAACGGCCGATCAGGCCGATCTTTTCGCCCGGCCGCACCGTCAGGCTCAGGCCGTCGATCACGCCGCTCTCGCGTCCGTAGCCGAAGCGCACGTTCTCGAAACTGATCTCGCCGCGCGTTACTTTCAGCGTCGCGGCGTCGGGCCGGTCGGTCAGGGTGATCGGCCGGGCGATGGTCATCATGCCCTCCTGGATCACGCCGACATTCTCGAAGATCGAGGTAATCTGCCAGGCGACCCAGCCGGCGATGTTCACGATCTGCCAGGCAAGCGGCAGCGCCATCGCCACCGTCCCGACCTCGATCTTGCCCTGCGTCCACAAGATCAGCGCCAGCGCGCCGGTGCCGGTGACCATCGCCGCGTTGAGCGAGGACAAGCAGAAGCCGAACAGGGTGTTGAGCCGCAGCGAGCGATAGAATAGGCGAGTGTGGTGATCGATGGCGTCGCGCACATAGCCGTCCTCCTCGCGCGCGCGCGCAAACAGCTTCACCGTGAGGATGTTGGTATAGCTGTCGACGATGCGCCCGGTCAGGAGGGAACGTCCTTCGGACACCTCCTTGGACCGGTCGCGCATGCGCGGGACGAGGACGCGCAGCAGCAGGAGATAGCCGAGGAACCACAGGGCGACCGGCAGCGCCAATATCGGATCGGCGGCTGCCAGCAGAATGAGCGCGCTCGTGCCGTAGACCAGGATGTACCAGACGCTGGTCAGCAGCGCGACCAGCGTCTCGCGGATCGCAGGGCCGGTTTGTTGCATCACCCGGTTGGCGATGCGGCCGGCGAAGTCGTTCTGGAAGAAGGTCCAGGACTGGCGCACCACGTACCAGTGGTTCTGCCACCTGATGCGATTGGACACGTTCGCCGAGATCGCCTGGTTCGCGATCAGGTTCTGCGCCGTCAGCGCGAGCGGGCGCGCGATCAGCAGCACCAGCGCCATTGCCAGGAGATGCGGCCAGAATTTTGCGAACAGCTCGTCCGGCGGGCTTGCCGTGATCAACGTGACGATGCGCCCCATGAATACGGGGATGGTCGAGTCGAGCAGCGCGACCACCAAGCCGGCCGCGAACAGAGCCGCGAACAAGCCCTTCGCCTGGCGGGCGAAATGCCAGAAGAACGCGACGAAGCCGGGCGGCGGCTCCGCCTGCTCCGGTGGGTCGGTCGGCTTCAACAGCCGCTCGAAGAGCGAGAACATGGCACAGACTCAGGTGGCGAGCGCGCGGCGACGCCGTGGCGCCTGACGGGCCCTCATTGCGATGATCGGATGCGGGCGGGTAGAAAAGCTTCGTGTCGGGACTATGACATCGCCGCCTGCTCGGGTGTCGTATTTTGCAATTCTACGCGGAGATAACGGTCGCGTTATTTCCCGACGCCACTACGCGATTGTGCGCGAGCAGTGCCGCAAGCGATTTTGTCCAGCCTACGCCGCGGCGCCGACAATGCGCGAGCGATGAGTGGATCATGGTCCCTTTGCCGGCGCGAGGCGCAGAATGCGACCCGAGCTGTTGTCGGTGGCGAGCCAGAGCGCGCCGTCCGGCCCCTGGCGCACATCGCGGACACGTTCGCGCAACTGCTGCAACAGGCGCTCCTCCTTGACCACTTTGTCGCCGTCAATTTCGAGCCGCACCAGCACCTGGCTGACCAGCGCGCCGAGGAAGAGGCTGCCGCGCCACGCCGCGAATAAATCGCCGGTGTAGAAGGTCATGCCGGAGGGAGCGATCGAAGGCACCCAATACTTCAGCGGCTGCTCCATGCCAGGCTTGTGCGTGCTCTCGTGAATCTTGGCGCCGCTGTAGTCGATGCCGTAGCCGATCACCGGCCAGCCGTAATTCTTGCCCTTCTCGATAATGTTGACCTCATCGCCGCCGCGCGGTCCGTGCTCGTGCTCCCATAGCTTCCCTGTCGCAGGGTCGAGGACGAGGCCCTGGGCATTGCGATGACCGTAGCTCCAGATCTCCGGTTTGGCGCCAGCCCTGCCGACGAAAGGATTATCCGGCGGCACCGAACCATCGGGACGGATGCGGATGATTTTGCCGAGGTCGTCGCCGAGATTCTGCGCTTGGTCGCGAGTGGTGAAATGATCGCCCGTGGTGAGAAAAAGATTGTCATCCGCCGTCTGCACGATGCGGCAGCCGAAATGATTACCGCTGGAAAGCGGACCTGCCTGGCGGAAGATGACCTGGAGCGCATCGAGCCGTGGCGTGCCTTCATCGACCAGCCTCGCGCGGGCGAGCGCCGTGCGCCCGCGGCCGTCCACCGGCTCGGCGTAACATAAATAAACGGTGTGATTCTGCGCGAAGCTGCGGTCGAGCACGACATCGTGCAGGCCTCCCTGGCCCGAGGCGAAGACTTTCGGCACGCCGCCAAGCGGGGGGGAGAGCGTGCCGTCCTTAGCGATGAGACGCATGCGTCCAGGGCGCTCGGTGACCAGAATACGACCGTCGGGCAGAAACGCGAGCGCCCAGGGGTGATCCAGTGCCCTCGCCATGGTCTGCATCGCGAGGTCGCCGGCGGAAGAATGGAAAACTTGCGCGCCGGCGGGCGCGCAGCCGCCGGCGATCAGCGCACCGGCGCTCACGATCAGTAACCATTTCATGCCGTTCTCCCTGCGCCGATCGGCCGGGCGGCGATCTGTCGCGCGGCAACGGACAACGATGCGTTCGTCGCGGTGTTCCGGCAAGCTTGCAGCCGTTCACATGGGTGTGACAGCATTCTTAACTTTCCCGGGAGCGCGCCTCGTGTCATCGTCTGCAGCAAAAATCCGGCAGGCGAACAGGCGAGGACATCCATGAAGAGGATCGCTATTGCCGCGGTATTTGCCGTCGCAGTCGGCGCTGGTGGCGCCCACGCGCAAGGCTATCCGTCGCATCCCATCACCATCATCGTGCCTTTTCCCGCAGGCGGCCCGACGGATACGCTCGCGCGTATCTTGAGCGAGCGCATGAGGGTCTCGCTCGGCCAGCCTGTGATCATCGAGACCGTGACCGGCGCCGGCGCCAGCATCGGCGTCGCCCGCGCGGCGCAAGCGGCACCCGATGGCTACACGCTCAGCATCGGGAATTGGACGAGCCACGTCGGGGCCGGCGCGATGTATCCAGGGCTGCAGGATGCGGTGCTGGAATTGCAGCCGGTGTCGCGCATCAGCGCCACCCCGTTGATGATCATCGGCAAGAATGCATTGCCGCCGCAGAACGCGCGAGAGCTGATCGCCTGGCTCAAGGCGAACCCAGGCAAGGCGTCGGCCGCAACGGTGGGGGCCGGCAGCGGGGCGCATATCTGCTTGCTTTACTTCCAGCAGAAGACCGGCACCAGTTTCCAGCTCGTTCCCTACCGCGGCGGCGCGCCGGTGATGCAGGACCTGGTGGCGGGGCAGATCGACTTCTTTTGCGCCGAGGCCTCGCAAACGCTCTCGTTCCTGCGCAGCGGTGCGATCAAGCCCTTTGCCGTGATGTCGAAAGAGCGCTGGCCCGCCGCGCCCGATGTGCCGACCATGGACGAGGTGGGAGTTTCCGGAATGTATATTTCGTTCTGGAACGGACTGTGGGTTCCCAAAGGCACGCCGAAGGAAATCGTTGCCAAGCTCAATAGCGCGGTCGTGGACGCGCTCGCTGACCCGACCGTGCGACAGCGGCTCACCGAACTTGGCCACGTCATTGCGACGCGCGAGGAGCAGACGCCGGAGGCGCTCGCCGCCTTTCACAAGGCCGAGATGGAGACTTGGTGGCCGATCATCAAGGCGGCGAACATCAAGCCGCAATGATCGTCGCAAACAGCGCTGCCGCGCGTCGATGACGCGCGGCAGCACTTCCCCCGACCGGCCGCCGAAAGGATGATTAGTGGCGTCGCAGACTGGCCATGGCGGTGAGCCCGCCCGCGGGAGCGAGCAGCAGTCCCAGCGCAATCGCGAACGAGATGCCCTCGCCCTTGCTCACGGCGCCGACCATCTCGGCGCGCGCGATGCCGATCGACACGGCGGTGACGGCGACGGCGGTCGATAGGACGAGCGCGGCCGTGATGATCAATTCGATGAGAGCGATGGGGCGTTGCCCCGCCGAGCCTTGGCGGGTCTCGCGCTCAATTGCGCTGCGCCGGGCTGGGATTTTGGGCATGTCAGTCTCCTCGAATCAGTCGAGCAATTTGTGCGGCCGATGCCGGCGTCGGTTCGGCCGGAGTTGGGCAAAGAATTTAGCGAACGAGGGCAAATTTGTGTTTTGGGTTAATGAATCGTTAACGCCGGCAATCCCGCCGTCCATTGCTGCAAAAGCGCGCGCGCCGTTCGCGGCGCGAAGCCAAGCGTGATGGCTCTCTTGTGTCGTTCCCGCGAAAGCGGAAACCGATAACCCCAGGTTCAGTGATCATGGGTCCCCGCTTTCGCGGGGATGACCGCAGAGAGCGACGGGTCTGGGCTCGTGCTAACGGCGACGCTTGCGGCTCACTCCGCCGGCACCGCGTTCGCCGGCTGCCAATCCATCGGCACGTGCCCCGGCTGGGACTCGACGCGCTCGAGCCAGCCGCGGATCTCGGGAAAGCTGGTG
>WNGI01003765.1_pt1 | contig 13987 bp, 30 predicted proteins | sample 5400621 | NCBI WGS metagenome assembly WNGI01 (sample SAMN13153374, study PRJNA577476) | soil metagenome | isolation source: 20 cm soil or saprolite under Garry oak tree replicate 1 | place: USA:California | collected 2016-06-15
TGAGCAGCGGATTCAAGTCCAGCAAATCTTCCCCGCAGTCAAGGCAAGCTACCATTGCTGTGCTCAGGTTGATGCGGCGGTTCAGGTGCTCGCAGGCGACGATGGGCTCAAGTTCTTTTTGCTCGGCTCCGATTTCCTCGTGGGGCCTTCCGGCTGAGTCGTTTATTTCGTGAAATTCCATCGTCATAACTTTTCTCCTAACCCTAAAACGTTCTGCGTTCTTTTCAGCACGGAAACCATTCTGAGCATGCGCGCGTACCAATCGACGGCTCCATCGGCCAGAGTGTTGCGCACCAATTCGCGGTCCTCAATCATTCTCCAAAGCTCGCGCAAGCAATACTCCAACTCTTGCTCTTTACTGGTCAGCGCTTCCATGTTCTTCTTTCTGCTCCGCAGCTGAAAAGTTCTGTTTGGGCAGGTTATTCGGCCCGCACCAGGTCTCGGTTCCCCAGCTTACGATTCCGTTCGGGTACAGCATTTTGTACTTCGACTGGCATTCTTGCGTGTGTCCTGCTTCTCTTTGGCAGCGCATCTCGGTGCCGGGGCATGGAGCGTTGCAGGCGATCACCATTTCTCCTTCCAAACTAGGAAAAGGTAATAAATCCCGTGGCCAACCATCAGGGCTGCAGCAATAGCAGCGGCCGCTATATCGAATCCGCCAAGATGCGAGACACTCATAGGCTGCAGCATCGCAACTAGGAATATCACGCCAAAAAACGAGATATTAAACCATTTACACTTCTGATAGACCTCGAACATGGCGGAGCAGCAATTCTCATAGTCATGCCCCTGCTCATGGCAGCGGTCGCGCATTGCTTCTTTCGTTTCCTCACTGGCCTTGCTTACTTCGTAATCGGATTTCAGCATTTACTCACCGCACACCCGCTATCAGCGCGAAAAGTAGCAGCAGAAAAAGCGCGATAAACAGAAGATCCCAGAGCAACACGATCCGCCGTCTGCGGTCGAAGAGCATAGTTGGCTCCTTGGCTGGTCCCATGCGCACTTTCCAGCCACGCTTTTTGAGTATCACTGGCTTTTTGCTCCCGTTCCAGGCTCCTTCCATGATATCGGCTAGTTCGTGCAGGGCGAGGGCGTTCATGCGCTCACGCTGATGTAGACTTTCTTGCCGCTGGCTTCGATGCGCTCGGCCAGTTCCACGAAGTCTTTGAAGCTCTTGATTTCCAGCGAAGATTCAGTAAGCTCTTGGCCATAAATGATCCTGCCGCGTTCGATGGCTGTCTTGATTACGTCCGGCAGCCGTTTGCGCAACGTTGCGGCTTTGACAGGTAGTCCTAGCTCTTCATCCTGTTTGCGGGCCGTCCAGGCCTCGGGAAATAGAACCTGGGTCGCATAAGGATCGCCGTGGTAGGCTTCCCGCAAATACCCGGCATGGCCATGAGCGATTGAGAAGCCGGTAATCTGAGCCTTGTGCTCCTCCTCGGTTTGACCTTTCCATTTCATGTAAACGTCGATGCCCATTTGTTTCTCCTTTTCAGTTGGCAGGCGGGAGAAGTAGCGTCGCTTCTACCCCGCTCCCGCCCGCCGATTTCATGGCCTCGCCTCGTATGCCGTCGTACGCGCGTCGAAGCGTCCTGCCATGAAAACTCAATCCCTTACCAACTGGCGTAGATTTCAATGGCTCCGAGCTTCTCGATTTTATCGATTGCATCTTGGTATCCCGATTCGCCGTGGGAGGTAATTCCCATGCCTTTGAGCATATCCACATGGCTGCCGCTCGAGATAATGGGAAGACTGCCAAACGCTTTCTCCAGAGATTCAATAAAACTCGAAGGTGCATCGACAGCCAGAACGGGGTCACTTTTTGAAGCATTGCGATAATGAATAGTTGCGCTCACAGTATTTTCTCAGCCAGTTGCTCCAGCAAATCCTCAATAGCTTCGTTTTCCGTGGCTCCATGCCCGGACGGGCTGCAGCGCCAGATGCTTCCGCTTTCGTCTTCACCTTCGTAACTCGCATCGTACGTGTTGTCATCGATCGCGCTCCAGTCCAACGAGCGAATGGGGATCGGCGGGCAATCGCAAGTGGTATGCAGGTCGATGACTTGGCGGGTGGCGAGAATGGATAGCTGTCTGTTCATGTTGGCGTCCCTCACTGTTGGGGCAGAATCCTGGTGCTCATGGATGGGATTTCTCCTAGGTTCGCTTGGCCAGGGCGCGAATGCGGCTTGCACCTTGGATAGCGTTATAACGATTGCATTGGTCAATGACTTGTGCCGCCTCCTCTAGCACCTGCTCCCGCACCTTTTGATCGTGGGTGGCGAGGGTATTTTCCAGTTCTTGGCAATTTTTGATCAGACAGGCAATCGTGGTACGCCAATTCTCGATGTCGGGCGGATTCGAGTGCGTGGAAGGCCAGCTATGCAAAGTCAGTTGGCGAACTTGTTCGACGGAGGCTTTTACCGGTTCGAGGAATTTAGCGTCCGGTAGCAACCCACTATTCGCTTGATCGTGGGCGGTTCCTGCTTTAAATCCCTGATGCCAATAGAGAACGTGCGTGCATTCCGGGTATTCGTCGCAACCGCATTTCACTAAGTCTTTCATGGCCTTATTCCTAGAGGATTGATTTACTGAAATCTGGTGGAACGTTCAGATCGATTTCCGCTACTCTAAAAGAATGAAAGCCATCATGCGCGGCCAATATCTTGACTCTTTCGATTTTTGCGGCGTTGCCATTCGTGAGCAAAAGCACTTCTTCGTAGCGTTCTTTTGCACCTTTCGGCAATCCATAAAGCACTGTTTCGTTGCGAGCTTGGCGATTAGCATTGGCGCGAATCCGCTTTTGTTCTTGGGCATCGACTACGGCCTGCGCATCGCTCCTGCAAAGCCCTTGCGCTTCCAGGGTTTGTACTTTTTCTTCGTAGGTTTTTGTGTTTGCCATGTTCGGCCTCACTGACACCATTAGGCCATAAAGAAAACGGATTGTCAAGCACTATTTTAATAAATCTTGACTTTTATCAAAGTCCATGCTTAACTGAGTCATGATGGCAGGTTCCCGCCAAAGCGAATGGCAGAAGAAGATGCGCCAAGAGGGCAACTGTGCGATGTGCGGCAAGCCACGGAATCTCTACGCCTGGCGGTGCGATGCGTGCCAGAAGAAGCTGCGCGAGAGTGTCAGGAAGGCCGTAGGGGGCCGCAAATGGGAGCCTGGCAGCCCCGGACGGCCGCCAAAGTGGGTGGTGATGGTATGAGCAATGCGCTGAGCGACTGGCAAGAGATGCATCGAGCGCTAGGGAAAGCCCCGGACGCGGAGACAGCCGAATCGTGGCACAAAGTGCACGCCCAGCTGCTCAAAAGCGTAGCAGACGCCCAAGCCCGGTTGCTGGCAGCGCAGAACGAGACAAACGACCGGCTGGAGCGCATGGACCGTGATCTGCGAGTGCTGATCGGGCAGACTCAAGAAACAGTGCGCAATAGCCACCATGACTTACAAGCTGGGGTGATGGCTCTGCTGGGTCGGCTGAATGAAATAAGCGATAGAACGATGGCCCTGGAGCACGTGGGCAGGGCTTTGGATGCGTTGAGTGATCGTGTAGAAGCGGTACTGGCCAAGCCTCGGCGGCAAGTCGAGAAGCTGCGTCCCAAGCGCATCGTCAAGCGAGCGGTGGAGCGCAAGCGATGACTACTCTCCTGCTGCCCGGCAACGACGCCAAGCTAGAAGAAGCGGCCGCGTACGTGTCGAATCACGAGCATCCCTCAGCGATAGAGATCCAGGTGCACTTCTCGATAGCCTGGGATCTAGCCCAGAACCTAGCTAACGTATTGCAAGAGCGCAATCTGTGGCCTAAATGCGGGCATCGGCAAGGGCTCAAGCGGACCTGCATACTTTTCCGCGGGCACATCAGAGGGCATGTGTTTGAGATTTAATGGGAGGCAATGACTCGAGTACCGATTTAACTTGGCTCGAATATTTGAACGATGAGCTTGCTTCGCTGGCGTTGATCCCAACCGAGTGTGACCGAATTGATTTGCGAACAGCTTGGGATAGAAAAAAAGCGTTTATCGGTGCACTTGAACGGACTATTCAGGACCTTCTCAGTGCCGAACAGCAGTAGAAAGCAAGGCAGTTACAGGCCATCCTGCAGCACTTCCAAAGCCCATGAGAGCTCACCTGTAAGAAGGCATCAGATTCTCCATCACTGAGCGATAAGGCGCTGAAAACAAACACCGAATCGTATCATGCAGAGCTTGCCCATGGGTAACTCAGGCTGCCAAGGGCGTACCCGCGGCATCACGCACGTTCATACGGCCAAAATGTTCCACGTGAAACAAATTCTCGTATCAAGTTGAGAAATAAGCTAGTTACAGGACTTTGGTACGGTCTTTCGCTCAAACGAACTGACCGGAGAATGAAAGGCGAAGCTATCGACGGTCTGCGCCTGTATTTACTGGGCTGTAGCCTGTAGTTCTAGTTTACATAATGGTTATTATGTCAACCACTTCCCAAGCTGCTCATAACAAACAACATATTTGTATCATTTTGCGATATGAAACGGCATAGATTCGCTATAGTTTCGCTTCGGGTCCCATCCTCATGGCCGGCGGGAAGGTCCTCGGAAAGCATTCCTGAGCGACGTGGGGATAGGTATAGCCCAATCTTCTCACGCTAGTTCCCTACTTTTCGTACATACAGCGTACCCACAATCTCCTTGACACCGTACCCACAACGTGCAATCGTACCCACAAGGAGCGTACCCACAGTGAGTGCGACGACGTACAAGCTGAGGCTTGACACAGAACAACTGGACAAATGGCAAAAATCTGCCGAAGAAGCTGGACTGAAGCTTGCGGAGTGGATCAGGCGGCGATGTGATGGAGACTCAGGTAAAGCGGTGCGGCCGGATGGAGACGTACACATGGTACAAGGGAGCCCTGCTACGCCTGAAGGATCTAGAAAGCCTAGAACTAACCAAAATTCCGGAAAAGCCAAAAGCGAACCGGGGAGTATTGCCGTTTCTGTTGCCGAGCGCACCAAGCATGAGTTGGGGTGCCAGTGTTTCCAGTGCGTGCAGTCCGAGCGATTCTTCCGCGCCGAGAGGGGGGAATGATGGAACGCTACAAGGACCCGACCATCGACTACAAACCGATCGAGAAGCACACCGCGGAGTCGAAGTGGCAGTTTTGCAACTGTCAGGGTTGCCAGGAGAAGCGTGCGCGGCTGGATCGTTTGCCGGGTCCGAGAGTTGATTTCGCGACTTTTCGCAACAGAGACGAGAAATACTAGGAGGATTTCATGTTCTGGCTAGCGGAGCAGGTAGCGGGGATAGTTGTCGTTATCGCGGCGCTGACGTTGACTTGGCGCGTTTTTTGCTGGATAGTTTGTGGCGTCGGAGATTTTCTGGATAACTCTTCGTCCGCGACGAAGAAGCGGAACCACTCTTGAGAAACAGCGATGTGTTCATTGCCGAGCGCAAGAAGAAGGTGATTCAGGCGTTTTGCGCTCCTGGGCCGGCGCAGCACAAAGTCGATAAAGCGGCCGTGGAGGCGGCATCGAACGAAAAGGAGCTGCGGGAAGTTTTCGCCCAACTCTGCAAAAAGCCGTTTGCCGCGTCTTTGGAGATTTTCGACGTCAACAAGCCGTTTCTCGCGGCTACCTGCAGGGAACTGCTGAAGAATTCCAAATGCAAGCCCGCCGAGAAGATCATGCTGGTGAAACTTTTGCTCAAGACCATGGGCGAAGCCACCGAGGAACAGGCCACCACCGTCAACGTGAATACGCCGAAAGCCCTGGTGCTCGTGGGCGCGCGCTCGAAGCAAGTCAATGCCATGCTCGATCCCCAGCAGTTCGCGGAACTCCCCGCCAGCGCAGCTGAACTTCCGGAGGCCGCAGATGGAACGCAGAGAATTTCTGAAGATCCTTCCGCTTAGCGCCATTGCGCCGAAGATCGTTAAAGACGGCGTATTGTCGCTTGAACTGCCCAAGGGCGGCCATTACGTCATTCTTGTGGATGTAAGATTTGTGGACATCGCGGAACTTGCCGCAACTCCGGGAATTCTTCCGCCTGGCAGCACTGGCGGCTGCATCATCCCCTTCAACGGCAATCCCGACGAACAAATCAAATTCTACTGCCTCAAGGAATCCGATGCAGTTCAGCCATGACAGCCTCAGAAGCTATCTCCGGAAACTCCACCTGGAGCCCGGCGACTGCCTGGTAGTCTCGAACGAAACGGTCCTGAAACAGCTGCAGCGCATGCCCGCGATGGATTTCCACGTTCCGGTAATCTTCGCTCCCGACGGCCAGGGACTCCAGCGAGCCACCAGGGCCGAAGTGCTTGAAATCCTCGAACGCATCGACGAGGCCGAAGCCCTCGCCCAGGGCATCACATGACCGACTATGAACGCATGGTCCGCGGCGAGCCAATCGAACAGCACTACCTGAGAAAGAACATGATTCAATTCAGCGTCGGCGTGGGAGATGAGTTCCCAGGAAAAGCATTCGAATTCCTTTCGAAGTTCGAGTGCCGCTACAACTGGTATTACCTCTTCGAGCCGAATCTGCTTGTCCGCATCGATACGCAAAATGAGGCCATCCTTGAAAAAGCCGAAGCCCTAGCCAAATCCATGAACATGGAATACCAGGAAGGCGATGTAGCGGAATCCTCTCCGAGCGGCTGCAACGGAAAATATTTCTACGGTGAGGCGGGAACCTACGGAGTAAATATCAACCGTTGCAACGAAGATTTCCTGTACGCTTCTACGAAACTCATTCTTACGATAGACAAAGAAAACAAGCGGCATTTCGGATTGATACGGAAGCACATTCATCTGTTCTGCAATCAGTGCAGCATGAACTACTGGAAAGAAGGCTGGTTCTGCCTGCGCATGGCCATCAACAGCTTCCGGCTGGGAATGAAATATGGGCGGCGCTAGATGAGAGGCCGTAAAGCCCTCGAACGCTTCCAGGAACAGTCCAGCAAGGTTTGCCGCTTCGAATTCGCCAATGCCCAGCAGGAAGATTATGTACTTTCGACGTGCCGCGAGACGCTGGCGGATGGCGGCGTAGGGTCTTCCAAAACTTTCGGCGGCATCATGCGCCTGCTGATCTTAGCCGAACGCTATCCGCGCTCGCGCTGGTTCGTGGCCCGGCAAACCTACAAGGACCTCACGCAGACGACCAGGAAGACTTTCGAGCGCATCTGCCCGCCCGGCTGGATCAAACGCGATGTGCTGTCGGAAATGACTCTCTTCAACGGCACCGAAATCGTGTGGGCGCATCTCGACGAGTACGACATCAAGACTTTGATGGGCCTTGAAATCAACGGAGCGTTTCTCGATCAGGTCGAAGAGATTCATCCGGAGATGTACGACATGCTGGATTCGAGAATCGGGCGATGGTACATCCCCGACTGGCCGGCGGTCTGCCCCAGCTATATCTGGTCCACGTCCAATCCCAACGGCAAGGACTGGGTGTACTTCCGCTTCCATCCCGACGCCAACCCCCCGCCTTACAGGAAATACATCTTCATGCCCACGGACATCAACAGAACCATCCTCGATAAATACCACCCCGGCTACTACGAGAACCTGATGCGCAAGTCTCCCAGCTGGCGCAAGCGCTGGGTCGAAGCGTCCAGAGACATCTGGGAAGGGCAAATCTTCCCCGAATTCAAGAAGCCCCTGCATACCTACAACCCGCGGACGTTCAACCCGTTCCAGAAATTCGGCCAAGGCGTTTCCTGGGGGTTCATGGATTACGGACTCACGAAACCTACGACTCTCTTACTGACCTACTCGACGCTGGAGCATCTCTTCGTCACCGCCGAGTACGGCGACGCCAACAAATCCATCAAGGAGCATGCCGGAGAAATCAAGCTGCTCACCGGGAAGAACCTCGTGCATGTCAGGGGCATCTTCGCCGATCCCAGTATGTTCTTCGAGTCCAACAGAGACCGCAAGGTAGCGACCACTTCGCTCGCCGCCGAATACCGCCAGCACGGCGTGTACCTGCTCAAAGCCGACAACAATGAAGAAGCTAGCCTCGAAATCATCCACGAAATGCTGAACGTCGATATGGGGAAAACTCATCCGGTGACGGGCCAGCCAGGAGCTCCGCTGTTGCTCATCAACGAGGAGTGCGTGAATCTCATCAAGGAAATCGAGATGCAGCGCTGGCTGGAAGAAAGGAATCCTCTGACCGGAGAAAAAGAGTTCGTGGGCACGCGCAACGACCGCGTGCAGGACGATTACTTCGACGACCTGCGCTACTACGCAAACTCGAAGATCCACCAGGTGACCGTCAAGCGCCCGCAAATGAGCATGCCCGGCTACGGCTGGAACAAGCAAAGAAAGATGCCCGCGTATGCCGCGCGATCATAGGCCCATGTGGTGCACGCGCTGCAATAAAGTAACTTTGCATCGCGTTGCCAGATGGAAGGAGATTCAGGTAATGTTTTGCCTGGACTGTTCCGCCCCGGAGGGCCAATGCCCGGTGTGCCTAGGAAAGATAAAGCCAAAGACGAACACAAAGAATTCTGCTCCGCAGCCGGGGAGTTCTGCTCCGCAGCCGGGGAGTTCTGGCCGGTAGTTCTCGCCACCGTGCCGCCACGCGTGATGACCATGGAAGAGGCTTACCGGAAAGTGCCGCACGGGAGAATGCTGCACATAGAGGCAACGCATCCAAGAAGCGAAGATGGACCACCAGCCAAGAGTAAGCATGCTCGATGAAATGCTCAAAACCGTCGAAGGACTATCCGGCGATTACGCCGAAGCGGGTGTGTGGCGCGGCGAGGTGGCCGAATACATCTACCAGCGCATGGCTCCCGGAGCGAGACTGTGGCTGTTCGATTCTTTCCTTGGCCATCCCGAACCATCGGAATTCGACGACGCCGTGGCGCACCCGAAAGGCCGCTACGCCGATACCAGCATGGAAATGGTGCGCGCCAGATGCCCTCTCGCCATCATCGTTCCCGGATTCATGCCCGGCTCTCTCTATGTCGCCGCCGAGACGATGTTCCGCTTCGTGCGCGTGGATGTTGACCACTACGCCGCCACCAAGGGCGTGATAGAGTTCTTCCGTGACAAGATGGTTCCCGGCGGGATCATGGAATTCGACGACTACCAGCACAGCGAATGCCCCGGAGCAACGAAAGCCATCGATGAAACGATCGGCGCGGCAAATATCAGGATGCCCGCCCACTGGGTAAACTCGGTTTAATGCCTAACGACATTTCGAGCCCGACCGATGTGATGCCTGCCAGCTTGTCGCAGGAGAGAAACTCCACGGCTCCCGACACCGCCCAGAAATCCAAGAGCACCAAAGACCTCCGCGAATCCGATGTCATTAGCCAGATCCTGCGCTACCGCGAGGAAGCCTGGCACCGCGACTACGTGCTCAGGGACAAGTGGCTGCAATGCTACCAGCAGATGCGCGGCCATCAGGACTTCACCGACAAGGCTCCCTGGCAGTCCCGGCTGGTCTTCTCGAAATCCCATGCCGCCGTGAAACAGTTCGTTGCCAATATTTTCAAGCTCTTGCATTCCTCGGAACAGTGGATCTCCGTCGAGCCCGGCGAAGCCAATCCCAACCTCAAGAAATACGCGCCACTAGTAGAGAAAAGCGTTCTCCGCCTGACCGACACCGCGGAATGCCGCCTGGCCATGAGGGACTGCCTGGAATTCGGCGGGGCCATCGGCGTAATGGCTTTGCGCATCGACTGGGCCTATGGCGAAAAAAACGAAGTCTCCACTTACAGTTTAGCCAGAGACGGCAGTTCATCTCCGAGCGGCGGCGCGGCAGAGCAGAAAATCGGCCAGAAGCAGCGCAAGGAAGGCTACATCAAGTTCAGTTCCGTCGATCCCTTCCACCTATGGTGGGGGCCGCGCACCAAGGGCGGGCGCGACTTCGACTGGATCATGGAAGAATCCTACGCCGATATCGCTTCGCTGAAGGATCAAGGCACGTTCGACAACCTCGACAAGATCTACGGCGATACTCCCGACCAGTCTGCCATCACCAGAAGCTACGAGCAGCAGCGCAAGGACAAACGGATAGCTCCAGAAACCACCCGGAAGCAGATTCACCTGCTCGAATACTGGGGCGACCTGGTGGACATGCGCACCAACACCGTGGCCATGAAGAACCGCCACATCATCATCGCCAACCGCACGCAGCCCATCAAGAACGAAGAGAATCCTTACTGGGACAGGAAAGCGCCGTACATCCTTTCGTCTCCACTGATCGTCGCGGGACGTTTTCCGGGCCAGGGAATACTCGAAATAAATCTTCCCATGCTGAACGAAATCAACAAGGTCGCGCAGCAAATGGCCGACCACATAAGTTTCAGCGTGGTGCCGATGATGGAAGTGGAAGCCACAGCCCTGGAGAATCCCGACGGCGACGTGCAGACCGGCATCCAGCCAGGAAAAGTGTTCTATCGAAGGTCGGGAGCGGGCATGCAGGCGGTTACGGGGATTCAGATGCCGCAACTATCGAATGCCAGCTTCAACTTCCAACTGGCACTCGACAAGGAAGTGCAGCGCGGCACGTTCATCACGGAAATAGCTCAGGGACTCACCGACGCCAAGGGCGAAACCACCGCCACGGAAGTGAACGTCACGAGCCAATACGCCAGCGTGCTGATCGGCGACATCTCGCAGCACGTCGAGGATACGTTCCTGTCTCCGCTCGCCGAATGCGTGTGGAGCCGCGCGTTCCAGTTCCTGGATTCCACAAGCAGGCCAAGCTGGACGGAACTCATCGGCCCGGAAATCGGCCAGATCCTCGACACCATGCCGCGCAGCTCCAGAGTCGAAATCAGCCAGGGGCGCTACACGTTCAAGGCTCATGGACTTTCGCGTGCCCTGCAGCGCCAGCAGAACGTGCAGCGTTACGAGATGTTCCTGCAAGCCATCGGGCAGGCCGCGCCGCAACTGATGCCGCTCATCAACATGCCCATGTTCCTGTTGCGGGTGTTCGAAGGGAGCCACTTCCCCGATCCGGAAGAGTTGCTGGCCCCGAACATCAAGGAAATGTTCGAGAAGATGCAGACGGGGCTGCTCGCGCAGCAGAACCCGGTTGAGACCGAAGCCGCCAGAGCCGACTCGCGCGTAAAAACCATCGGAGCGCAAGGCGACCAGAATGCCATCATCGAACTCATCAAAGCTGGGTTGGCGCATCAGTCACCGCCCGCGGCATAAAAATGTTTGCTATTTCCTGGGACAGGGAGTTTAATTCCTGAGAGGTAAAGAAACATGCCTGAACCAAGTTCAGATTCAGTCGCTGTCACCCCCGGAGTAATGAGCGGCAATGGTGCGAAGTCGGAGCCCGCTCGCGTGAATATGGACATGAGAGGGCCCACCCGTTCTTCCACCGACCAGCTGAACGACAATCTCGGCGGGTTCGATCCGCCCGCAGCGGAAATCATCGGCACACCGTTCGGCCAGAAAAAGACCGGAGACCCGACCGGCGAAACGAAAGGCTGATCGTGCCTGAACCCGCGACCGATAAATTCAGGGAATCGCCGGAACTTACCACCGGGCTAAAGAAGCCCGCCTACCCCATCCGCAACTTCTTGTATGCCACTGAAGATGAAAGTTATCAGTTTCGCGTTCAGAACACCGCCTACGAAAATGGTTCCGCGCCTCACGACCTTCCGGATGGCTTGCAGACCGATGGTACTCAGCCGCGGCACTGGGGCGATGTGCCGACAGCGCACGAAGACAACGAAACCGACATTCGCCACAACGTTTCAAAGGCCAAAAAGAATGAGTACTAGCAGGGAAGACCAAGGCCAGGGCTTTTCCGGCGTCAGCCGTTCGGCTAATCCCGTCACTTCGCGGCATATCCACAAAGGCGGCAACCAGCCAGCCGATGAGCCGGTCGGCCTGAACAAGATCGACAAGTCGAGAGGCCGCGGGCTGAACGAAAATGCCATGCCCGGCGCAGTTCGTGGCCATGATCCATCATCCCACGGAGAGGAAGGCGGCGGAGAAGTGGGCCGCGGCGATGCGCCGTTCGCCATCCCGCGGGACCAGCAAGGCACCGACAAGCCGGATTTCTTTGGAGAGAAGCAACTGGACTACGAATGGGGCCGCCGGCCGTCGGCGCTCGCTACCTGCCGCTGGGAAGAGTTCGCCAGAGACCCCGGCTACAAGATCGACGAGCCCGATTCTGTCATGCCCATGCGGCACAACCCCGGCATGAAAGCCACCATGGACGAGTGGAAATCAGGCAAGCTGCACAGCGGCTCGAAGAAAGGACCAGTAGTGAAATCGCAGAAGCAGGCCGTGGCTATTGGCCTATCCGAAGCGGGAAAGAGCAACCAATGACCCCTGACGATAAGCCAGATCCGTTCCAGGACAAGACAGGAAGAAAGCCTCCCTACACCATCCCGAACGATGCCGACGCCGATGGACAAGTTTTCTCCGACATCGAGATGCCCGGCCCGGCCAAGAACGAAACGCGCTACCGCTACAGCCCGGAGATGGACCGTTCGGTGATGGAGGAAAGCTACCACTACCACGAACCGGGCGACTCACCGGTATTCATCGATTTTGGAGCCATCACGCTTGAAAAAGGCGGGAAAGTCTATCCCGACGCGGTAGGGACGGGCGAAGGCGAAGCCACCCCCTATTCCGCCCAGCGCGGCGAGATGCCGGAAGGCGAAGGCGGCAAGATGCTTGGCAAGGCCACTGGCGGAATGGTGCAAGCGGCCCGGCCGGTAAAGTCGGACGTGCCAGCGAACCGCTGATGCTCCCTGAATGGGCCAGAAAAGCCTTTGGAGGGCAGTCCGATGACGCACTCAGCCGCATGGCGGAGCGGGAATCAGCCCGGCGGGAAGTCGAGAACACCCGCTGGTACAGGATGGTCGGGGAACGGCTAGAGCAAGAACTGGCCTGGACCCAGGCGGAACTGAGAAGGGTCAGCGTATTCCATTTCGAGCGCTTGCAAGCTTATGCCGATGCCCTCGAAGTCGTAACCGCTTTCGTGAAGGTCACGGAGAAGAACGGCAACATGGCTTCTGAACTCCTGAGCGAGCGCGTGGCAAAGAACAAGCGTAAGACGGTGGACGAGCACATGGACGAAATCCTGGGAGTGCGTGAATAATGGCCACACCGGCAGCCCCACTAACGGAGCCTAAGCCCAAGTTCAGCTTCGCCGGCGATGGCAAAGACCCGCTCGGGGATGTGCTGAAGGACCCCAACCGCCAAGCCATTTCCGGCGATACCGGAACGTTCTTTGAGCCGGTGGCTGAAGCACCCATTGAAACTCCCGCTGAAAAGCCTCCCGAAGCCGCCCCCGCACCGGCACCCGCAACCGAAACTTCCACGGCACCAGCTCCGGTAGTTTCCACTTCGACAGCACCACCCCCTTCAGACGCCAAACTTTATGCCGGGAAGTTCAAGAGCGTCGAGGACCTCGAAAAGGGCTACGAGGAAGCACAGAAGGCTTTTACAACCAAGGCTCAGGAAGCGGCCACGGCGAGGAAAGCCCTCGAAGAGCGCGAACGCGCCGCTCCGAAGACTCCCGAAGAAACGGAAACCGAACGGCTGGCCAGGATCAACCTGATGCTGGCCGATCCGGACAAGTATTTCGCGGAACAAGCGCGCAAAGCCAACGAGCAAATCCTGGCTGAAAGCAAGTCCATGCGCGAAGTAGCCGCAAAAGTAGAGGCCTGGCGGGAAGTAAACAAGGACGTGGCGCCCTACGAAGACTATATTGGCGTGGTGATGCATCGGCTTACCACTTCCGACCCCAAGCTCGATGCGCTGGCGGCGCTCGATCAGGCCACAACCGCGGTGCGAGCGGAAATTGGGAAAATCAGGGAAGCGGGCAGGCTCGAAGCACTCTCCATCCAGTCGGGAGCGACGACCCCGGCTGCGGCAAAAGTCATAGTCCCTCCGCCTACGGAACACCCTTCACCGGCTCCGATGTCGGATCAGGATGCATACCAAGCGCACATGGCCGAACTAAACAGCAATGCTGCGCGCGTCCGCCGCCAAGTGCGGTAGCTGATCTAAGGCGGTGCTA
>WNGI01003414.1_pt1 | contig 13986 bp, 12 predicted proteins | sample 5400621 | NCBI WGS metagenome assembly WNGI01 (sample SAMN13153374, study PRJNA577476) | soil metagenome | isolation source: 20 cm soil or saprolite under Garry oak tree replicate 1 | place: USA:California | collected 2016-06-15
ACGGGCGGAATTCCAAGGGTTTTCACTGCCCTAGACCCTCACAAGGAGACGCCGTGAACAAAGCCGAGCTGACCGCGGCACTGGCCATGCGGACCAAGATGTCCAAGGCCGACGCCGGCCGGGCGATCGAGGCCCTGTTTGACGACAAGGGGATCATCGCCGCCGAGCTCAAGAAGGGCGCGAAGGTTCAGATCACCGGCTTCGGGAACTTCGAAGCCCGCAAGCGCGCGGCGCGCATGGGCCGTAATCCCAAGACGGGCGGCGTCATTCAGATTAAGGCGTCGATCGCCCCCGCGTTCCGCGCCGGCAAGCAGCTGAAGCAGGCAGTGAATAATCGGAAATAGCCCGGCGCGTAAGCGCCGGGGTTCTCAGTTCACGGGTCGCCCCGCTGGGCGGCCCGTCGGCTTTTAAGAGAGGAGGCTCGTCGTGCTCGCTCGGTCCTGCGCGGCGCTTGCGGGCGTCGCCCTGCTGCTCGCCCCGCCTCACGGCGCGGTGCGCGTGGAGCGGTTCTTCTCCCCGGCACTCGGCGTCGAGAAGCATTACGTCGTGTACCTGCCGCCGTCGTACGGGACGGCGCCGGCCCGGCGCTACCCGGTGGCCTTCTACCTCCATGGCTTGACGGGGAACGAAGCCGACTGGGTATCGCTGGCCAGTATCGACGTGGTGGCGGACTCGCTCATCGCCGGCGGCAGCCCCGAGATGATCGTCGTGATGCCGGACGGCGACGACGGCTGGTACACCAATTGGGAGGAGGCGCCTCAGCCCTACGGCGCGTGCCTGGTCGACACGCTGTTGAATCGCGCGGCGCCGGCGCTGTGTGTGGTCCAGGCTCGGTACGAAGACTACATCGCGCGCGACCTCGTCCGTCACGTCGATTCGACCTACCGCACGCTCGGCGACCGCCGGCATCGCGGCATCGCGGGCCTGAGCATGGGGGGGTTCGGCGCCGTCACGATCGCGCTCGAGCATCCCGACGTATTCTCGGCGGCCGCGAGTCATTCGGGCGTGCTGTCGCCGCTCTACGCCGGGCCGCATCCGTTCGCAGCGCCGGCGCACTACCACACGTCGATCGATTCGGTCGCCGCCGACTGGCGAGGGATCTGGGGGGCGATCGCCCCGGCGTTCGGGCGGACGATCGCACCATGGACCGCGCGCGATCCGGCGCAGCTGGCGCGACGCCTTGCGGCCACGCGCGGCCCGATGCCCGCACTGTTCATCGACGTGGGTACCCAGGACAGGCTCGCGGACCAGGCGCGTGCGTTCCACGCCGAGCTCGCGGCCCTGGGGATCGCCAGTACGTATGCGGAGTGGCCGGGGAGGCACGACTGGAAGTACTGGCATGCACACGTGGGCGAGAGCTACCGCTGGCTCGCCGACCGAATCGCGCGCTAAGGAGAAGGAAGGACGAGCTGCAGCCCGCGGTGACACTGGCTCGCTGGATGTCGTGTGCACGGGCATGGTACCGGCATGTCGCCGTCCGCGTTCCGACAGCCTACCGCTCCCGGTCGAGCCGCGCGATCACCCGACGCCCGCGGATCGTCGTCCCCGTGAGCCCCCGGACGGCCCGATCCGCCGCCCCGGCTGCCACTTCGACCAGGCTGAACGTCTCGCGCACGTCGATGCGGCCGATGTCGTCTTTCGCCACGCCGGCTTCGCGGATGAGGGCCCCGACGAGATCCTTGGCGCTCGCGCGGTCTTTCTTTCCGACGCCGACGAAGACGTTCACCCGCGCTGCGTCCACCATCCCGGAGGAAATCGTTTCCCGTTTCCCGCTTCCCGTTTCCCGCTGCAGGGCGAGCAACGCCGCCGCGACTTCCGCCGGATCGAACCGCTCGAACAGCGGATCGAGCAGGGCGAGCTCCTGGTCCACCCCGTTCTCGAGCACGCGAGCCACCCGCTCGCGCAGCTCCTCGGCGCGATCGCGTGCGCGGTCGGCCGTGCCGGGGAGGGCCAGTGGCGCCAGGTTGGCGATGGAGCGCAGGTACGGCAGCTGAGCCGCGCTGATGAGGACCACCGGCTCGGCCAACCGGATGAGCGCCGCGAGCTCTTCGCGCGACGGCAGGGCCGTGCAGATCACGGCGTCGGGCCGGTCCTCGGGCACGGAAACCGGACCGCCGCGCCAGACCAGGGGCTCCCGGGCGTCCAGGGAGTCGAGGGCGTCCCGCACGACCGCCGGTCGGCGGCCCGGTGGCACGACGCAGTAGCGCACCCGCCCGACGGGAGGGAGCGGGGCGCCGCTCTCGTCCACGGGCAGCGTCCCAACCACCAGCGGCCTGCGGGCATGCCGCTCGAGAAAATCGGTCAACCGTGCGGGATTCCAGCTGAGCACCAGGCGGCGCGCCTCGCGCGCCTCGCCCAGCAGCGTGTCGAGCGCGCCGGCATGCTCCCCGGCGATGAGCGCCTCGGGCCACGCCACCACGACCGACGCGACCTGATCGAGCTTGAGCACGGCGCGCTGGACCAGGGCGGCCAGGTCCTTCACGGCCCCGGTCAGGACCTGGGGCGGGCGCTCCTTGAGCCGGCGGGCGCTGCGGGCGAGCCCGGTGACGGCGTGGATCCGGAGCCCCGCGGGGGCTAGAGAGGGCCACGCGGCCGCGGCCGCGTCGTCGGCACAGACGATGAGCACGGGCGGACCGACCCCGGGGCCGAGCCCCAGCGTCGGACCCAACAGGTCCCACAAGGCGTGCGCCTGCTCCGGGGCCGGGGGGCACACCAGCACCACCGGCCTGCCGCGCTCCAGCGCGGCCTTCGCATCCGCTCCCGTCACACCGTCCTCGGTTGTCAAAGGGCGAGCCAGCGGCAGGATCGTACCGTGCGCTAGGTGGAAAGGCAACTGCACCGCTTGGTTCCCACCCTGAAGGGTGGGCCCGACACGGCACTGCCCTTCAGGGCAGCGCTCGACCGGGCCCAGGCTTCAGCCTGGGCATGGGATCGCGGTTGCCCACCATGCTTCGCGGGGCTATCCTCCCGCGCATGACCCCGGGCTCAGGCCTCTCCCCCAACCTGCAGCACCTCGAGACCTCCGCGACGATCGCCATCTCGCAAGAGGCGAAGCGGCGCAAGGCGGCGGGCGAGGACGTGATCGACCTCGGAGCGGGGGAGCCCGATTTCCCGACGCCGGCCCTCCCGTCAGACGCCGGCGTTCGCGCCATTCGCGAGGGCAAGACCCACTACCCGGCGAACGAAGGGATCCTGGAGCTGCGGGCCGCCGCGGCGAAACACCTGTCGCTGCTCTCCGGCGGCCGTCCCGTGAACGCCGACAACATCGTGGTGTCGAACGGATCGAAGCAGTCGCTGTTCAACGTGTGCTTCACCCTGTTTGGCCCCGGCGACGTCGTGGCGATTCCCGCTCCGGCGTGGGTGTCCTATCCCCAGATCGTGTACCTCTCCCGCGCCCGGCCCGTGCTCGTCCCCGGGGAGCCGGAGTGGAGCCTCAAAGTGAGCGTGCGGGATCTCGATCGCGTGGTCCCCGGAGCGCGGGGTCTGATCCTCTGCTCACCGTGCAATCCTACGGGGGCGGTGTATACGCAGGCCGAGATCAAGGCGATCGCGCACTGGGCGCGCGACCGCAAGGTGTGGATCGTCGCGGATGAGATCTATCGCCGCATCCACTACGGGACCGGCCCCGCCCCCTCCTTCCTCGATCTGCCGGACGAACTGCTCGAGCGCGTCGTGGTGATTTACGGCGTAAGCAAGGCCTACGCGATGACCGGATGGCGGATCGGGCTCGCGCTCGCGCCCGGCCCGGTGGCGAAGGCGATGGCGGCGCTGCAGTCGCACACCACCACGGGGGCGAATCATCCCGCCCAGTTCGCCGCCGCCGCAGCGCTCGGCGACGACCAGGTGGAACGGGACGTGGCCCGGATGGTAGCGGAGTTCCGCAAGCGGCGGGATGTGGTGGTGGCGCGCTTCCGACAGGAGCTCCCCGGCGTCGAGTTCGTGGAGCCGCTCGGCGCGTTTTATTTCTTCTTCCGGGTGGACTCCTTCGGCGGGGTCGGCGGGACGGAGTTCTGCACTCGGCTCGTGACCGCCAGCGGCGTGGCGCTCGTACCAGGCGCGGCGTTCGGCGACGATCGCTACGTACGGTTATCGTACGCGGCCTCGTTGGACAGCATCCAGAAGGCGCTCGATCGGATCATCGGGTTCGCGAAGAAACTCGCAGACTAGAGCTTCGCAGCTCGCTGGCTGAGGACCTCGACTCCGCTCTCCGTCATCACGCAGTCATCTTCGATCCTGACTCCGAACTTCCCGAGCTGATAGATCCCGGGCTCGATCGTGAACACCATGCCGGGCTCGAGGTGCGTCTTGTTGCCTTCGACGAGGTACTCGGGCTCGTGGCCGTCCATGCCGAGCCCGTGGCCCAGGCGGTGTGTGAAGAACGGACCGTAGCGTGCGGCGGTGATGACGTGGCGCGCGGCGCGGTCCATCTCCTCGCCGGGCGTGCCCGGGCGCCCCAGCTCCATCGCGGCGGTCTGGGCGTCATGCACCACGTTGAACACCCGCCGGAACTCATCCGACGGGCGATCGCCGAACCAGATGGTGCGGGTGATGTCCGAGGTGTAGCCCCCCACGCGACAGCCGCAATCGATCAGCACCACCGTCTCGCGCTCCAGCTTGGGGCCGGCAGGGCCGCCGTGCGGCAACGCGCTCGAGGGGCCGAACTGCACCAGCCCGCCACCGGGTGCGCCACGCTGCTCCATTTCCCGCGACAACGCGTGCGCGACCTCGACCTCGGTGGTGCCGACTGCGAGCCGGGCGAACGTCGCCGCCATGGCGTCCTGCGTGATCGCGATCGCGCGGCGCAGGAGCGCCACCTCCTCGGGTGACTTGATGACGCGCAATCGCTCCGTCACCGGCGCTGCGTCGACGAACGTCCAGCCCGGCAGCGCGCGCCCCAGCCGGAGGAACGTTTGGTACGCCGTGGAGGATTCGAGCGCGATGGTGCCGCGCCCCGATCGCGGGCTGAGCCGGTGGACCGTGTCGCGCACCAAGGCGTGGGGATCCTCCTGCTCCTCCCAGCCGTGCAGCTCGGTGATGACGCCGTGGCGCCTGATCCGCTCGACCTCGAACGATGGGCAGACGATCGCCGGGGGGCCCGCGACCGGCAGGAGCAGGGCGATCAGGCGTTCGCTCCGCCCGGGATTGTAACCGGCCAGGTACTCGTAGTTGGTGCCGGGCGTCGCGATGAGGAGGTCGAGCCCGCGGCCCTTGAGCTCGTCCCGGGCCCGCTCCAGGCGGCGGGCGAAGACTTCCGGGGAGAGAGAGGGCTCCTGGTCAACGCGGAACGTGGAACGCGGAACGCGGAACAGATCGTGCGGGCCCCAGTTCCGCGTTCCAACTTCCGCCTTCCGCGTTGCCAACGGTGCCGCAACTGCCCCGGCTGCCGTGAGAAACTCCCGCCGCTCCATCGTCCTAGCTCCTCCCGAAGGTGCGGCCTATATTACCCGCCCTCCGCGGACGCTGGAAGGCGGGTTCCGATGCAATTCGAGGCACGGATCGAGCCACTGACGGGCAAGCTGCCCAAGGTGAGCTATCGCTGGGACGCGGAAACCGACATCCTCTCCGTCGCGTGCAAAGGCACCGGCACGACCACGGGGCTCAACGGGACCGTGGACCTGGAGGGCGGAGATGGCTCGTTCGTCGTGATCGACGTCGCCGGCGGGGCCATCCGCGGCGTCGATGTCGTCACGTGGCCGGACGACATCCGCACTCGCGACGACCTTGCGGTCCCAGAGCCTGCCAAGGACGGACGGGTCGTGTTCCCAGGACGCAAATCGCAGCCGCGAGTGGCGGCGGTGGAGGTGGACACCGCGCTCACGGTCGAGAAGAACCAAACCGAATCGGTGCTCCACATCCGCGTGGGGCGCCAGCGGGCCGCCACCGTCGTGCGCGTCGCCGACCTGTTGCTCGTCGAGGTGGACAAGAACTCGCGGCTCGCGGGGCTGTGGTTCCTCGACGTGCCGCCGTTCCCGAACGTGGAAGCGACCGCCTGACGGCGGAGGTTGTGGAGGATGGTGGAGGTGGGTGGAGGCTGGTGGAGGTGGAGCGCGGTGGAAGGACCCGTTGAGCAGGGGAATGGTTACGGCTTGCCCACGGGCTCCCTGTAGGTTCCGCGCGGATGGCCCCATACGAGAAGCTTCACGCTTGGCGTGAGTGCCACGAGCTCGCGCTCGCAGTCTACCGGGCGACGAAATGCTTCCCGACCGAAGAACAGTATGGTCTCACCTCGCAGACCCGTCGTGCCGCGTTCTCCGCCGCGGTCAACATCGTAGAAGGGTCCGCCCGGCGCAGTCGGAAGGAGTTTCGTCGTTTGCTCGACATCTCCCTATCCTCACTCACTGAGGTGGGGTATGCGCTGCGCTTCTCTCGAGAAGCCGGCCTGCTACCAGAAGAGGATTGGTTGACCCTCAACGACCGCCAGTGTCGTGCCCGGTTCCTCACGTGGCGGCTTTACCGAGCTCTCGCTCGGTAGCTACCTCCACCACCCTCCACCATCCTCCACCAACCTCCTTCCCGCCCTAGATTTGTCCCCATGTCAGAGCATCTCCCCCGCCTCGGCGGCCTGTCCGAGCCCGAGAAGTACGAGCGCCTGGTGGAGCGGGTCCCCGGCGTCTGGTGGAGCGACGCCGGCCCCTTCGCCGGGCTGCACGAGCTGAACACGCTGCGGGTCGAATATTTCCGGCGCGTGTTCGGCGGGTTCGGGCGTAAGCGCGTCCTCGACGTGGGGTGTGGTGGGGGCATCCTGGCCGAGACACTCGCCGAGGAGGGGGCGACGGTGACCGGCATCGACCCGTCCGAGAAATCACTCGCGGCGGCACGCGAGCACGCCCAGCGCTCGGGAGTGACCATCGACTACCGCCGCGGGACGGCCGAGGAGCTGGGCGGCGCCGGCCTCGAGGGGACCTTCGACCTCGTGTTCGCCGTCGACGTGCTGGAGCACGTCGACGACCTGGAGCGCACGATCGCCGGTATTGCCCGGGTGCTCGCCCCCGGCGGCGGGCTCGGCGTTCTCACCCACAACCGCACCATCGCCGGCTTCCTGCAGGTCGTGTGGGACGAAGAGTACGTGCAACACACCATGCCCGAGGGGTTCCACGACTTCGCGCGCTTCATCACGCCCGCGCAGCTGACCGAGGCGCTCGCCCGCCATGATATGGTGGTACAGGAGATGAAAGGCGTCGAGCGTGCCGGCGACGGAACCGGGCGGCGGGTGCTCACCGACGATCTGCGCGTGACCTATCTCGGCTGGGCGCTCCGGACACGCTGACCGTGCCGCGCTCGTGGGTCGACGCGATCCTCGCGGCGGGGGTGGTGCCGGCCTCTCACGTCCCCGAAGCGAGCGTCGGTCGCGTCGATCTCGAGGAGTTCACCGGGGCCGACCCGGTCGAGGATCCAGAGCTCCGGGTGCACTCGTTGGTCGGCGCGCCCGCGCTCGCGCCCCCGTCGGTCGGCTTTCTCGACGGTATCGAGCAGTGGCGGGTCGTGGGGTACGCGGGGGTTACGCCCATCGTGCGGGCGTACGTCGCCGCCGCGATCCGCCTCCGGGAGGCCGATCGCCGCCCCCGCACGGTTGCCGAGGATGCGGACGAGCTCGCCATCACCCGGCTCGACCGCCTGCCGGACGTGGTGCGCGGGGCGCTCGCGGGAACGGCGGTCCGGGTCGTCGAGATCCCCGGCGATGACGCTGGCCAGCCTGCGCGCGCCCTGCCGGCCGCGCGACTCGAGGTGCAGAAAGCCCGCGCCGCGCTCGAGCGGCGGCTCGCGGAGCGGCGGCTCGTGAGGCTCGGCTCCGACGAATGGCTCGTCGTGGACGGGGTGCTCTCCGATTCCTCCGCACTGTCCGCGCACCCGCGCGCAGTGGGCGTCGTCAAGAGTCACGGGGCCGAGTACTTTGAGGGTCCGGAGCTCGAGCGCGCGCTCACCCTGCCCGCCTTGCACCGCACCAGCGTGTTCCGGCCGAAGCGCCGCGGCGCGCGCCGTGAGATTTATTCGTGGTATCTGCGGCTGTGGCCATGGGAGGGAAACGACCTGCTGTACGGGCTGCTCCGGGTGGAGGCGCGAGCGCATCCGGAGACCGTCGCCCGAGCATCCGCGATCTCGGCTTGGCTCACCGCCGAACGCGCGCCCCTGTCGACGCCCGACCGGCGCTGGGATCGGTTACTTTACCCTATCCATGACGTGGAGACCTATTTGAGGGTGCGCGCCCCGCGCGACCTCGTCTCGCATCCCGCATCCCGCATCCCGCGACCGACAGGGAGTCCTTTAGGGCATCCCGGTGCTCGTCTCCCGAGGACCGGATCGTGATCGAGCGACGCGATCCTCCCCCCGTCGGTCGCGTCGTCGCGACGGAGCAGAAGCCGGCGACGCCACACCAATTCCACTTCTGGACCGCGAACGAGACGAGCATCGGGATCGGAGCAATCGTCCGTGTGGAAGAGCCGGGAAACGGGAAACGGGAAACGGGAAGGGTGGTCTACGGCGTCGTGACGGATGGGTTCGCCTACTCTGACCTGGCGACCCCGCTGCACGACGTGGTGGGTGCCGAGGGGGACCCGGCCAAGGCCGCCGAGAGCCCGACGGTTCGTCAGGAGATCCGGCTCTGGACGGCGGCGGTGCTGCGTCAACGGCCCGAGGAGCCGTTGCAGCCCGTCCCGCTCGGGGCGGTGCACGTCGCGAGCGACGTCGACGTGGCGCAGGCGCTGCGCATGGACGGGTATCTCGGGGGGGAACAGCCCACTGCGATTCCGGTGGGCCTCTACACCTCGGGCGGGCTCGAGGCGCCGGTGTACCTCGACGCCGATTTCCTCCTCGGACCGGAAGCGGCGCACTTGAACATCTCCGGTGTCTCGGGGCTCGCCACCAAGACGAGCGCGGTGGAGTTCCTGCTGGCGTCCATCTTCCAGCACTTCCCGCCCCACAAGGGGCGGGTCGCCGCGGTGTGCTTCAACGTGAAGGGTCCGGACCTGTGCTTCCTCGACCAGCCCGGCGCCCTCGAGGACGAAGACCGCCGTCGTTACGAACGGCTCGCCGTCCGGGCGCAGCCGTTCGAGCGAGTGCGCTACTACGCCCCCTTCAAGGCCGACGGGGTGAACCTGAACACGCTGCGCACGCACGCCGATCTGGTCGGCGACGTGGAACCGCTCGTCTGGGGGCTGCGCGAGGTGCTCGACTACGCCGAAGTCCTGCTCAACCGCGACGACATCGATGCCAAAGCGGACGCCTTCATCGATTTCCTCGCGGATCGGGTCGTGGACAAGGAGTTCGACGACGGGTTCGGCGGGGCCCATCGCGTGATCACCTTCGCCGACCTGGAGCGCCTGTTCCGGTCGATCTTTGACGGACTGGAGCTCGCGGGGCGCGGGGACAGCTGGCGGACGCACCACATCGCGACGATCCGCAAGGTGCGCAATCGCTTGTCGAACATCTCCACTCGCTGCAAGGGCCTGGTGACCGATGACGGCCCGTCGAATGATCTGCCGTGGGGCCGGTTCGAGGACCGCGCCGTCTACGTGGTCGACGTGGCGAACGTCGATCCGCTCGGCCAGGATCTGGTGTTCGCCCGCGCCGTGTCGAAGCTGCGCGAGCACCTGGAGCGTCGCGACTTGGGCGTCGACGCCGTCGTCGTGTTCGTCGACGAGCTGAACAAGTACGCTCCGGGCGACGGCCCGGACACGTACGTGAAGAAAATGCTGCTCGATATCTCGGAGCGCGGGCGTTACCTTGGCCTGGTGCTGTTTGGCGCCGAGCAATTCCGCTCCCAGGTGCATCGGCGAGTCGTGGGGAACGCGGGCACGATCGTCTTCGGCCGGATGGATTCGGATGAGCTCGCGACGCCCGGCTACCAGGTGCTCTCGCCCGCCACCAAGATCAAGCTCGCCACGCTCCCGATCGGCGAGCTGATGGTGCGTCACCCGCACTTCACGCAACCCATCTTCGTGCGCTTCCCGCGGCCTGGCGTGCTGCGCGGCCGGGACGGCGTAGAGCGGTTCCCGCCCGCGGCGGACCTGCCGTTCGAGGACGCCGTGGTGCGGCAGCTCGTGAAGCTCGACCGGCGAGTGCGGCCGAACCAGGTGAAGGATCTGATCGCCGACCGGCGGGAGGAGGACGTGCGCCGCGCCCTCGCACACACCCGCCAGGCCCGGCCCCAGGATGCGTTCGCCCACTTCAAGAAGCTTCTGGGCGGTCGCGTCGTCGCCGTCCCGGCCGCCGCGCGCGAGAGCGTGGCGCCGCTCAATCCGATCTCCGACGAACCGTACTGAGACGATAGGAGTCCCCGAATGTTCGCTCCCCGTTCACTCGCTCTCACCGCGACGCTGCTCGTCACGATCGGCGCCTGCCGTGGTGGGGCGAGTGGAGCCAAGATCACCCTGCGCTACCACCCCCCGACGGGTGCGGCCTACCACTACTCGCTCGATCAGCAGAACGCGATGCGGATCGTGGGTGGACCGATGAGCGCCCTGCCCGAGCAGACCTTCAGGATGCGCATGTACTACACCCAGCTCGTGAAGGGCCCCGCACAGGGTGGGGTGGCCGTGACGGTGACCTTCGATTCCACGTCGCTCGACGCCCCAGGGATGGGTCCGGGCGCCATGCGTCCGGCGCTCGACCGGATGCGCGGGATGAGGAGCGACGTCGTCTACGACGATCGCATGCACGTGCTCAGCGCGGCCTTTACCGGGCTCACCGGCGCCCCCTCTCCGGTGACGGAGCAACTGGGGAGCAGCATGAAATCGATGGCGTTCCCGTTGCCCGAGGGCCCGGTGGGCGTCGGCGACTCCTGGGTGGCGGAGCACGAGCTGCCGCTCGGCCACCAGGCGCTGAACGCGAGCGGTCCGCTGAAGTCGCGCACCAAGATCACCGTCAAGGAGATTCAAATAGCCGGCGCGGACACCTCCGTGCTGCTCGGCATCGAAACGAGCTTTCCGGAGGCCCCGATCACGCTCATGCAGCGAGGCGAGGGCGGGGGGCGGCAGACCGGCACGCTGCGGCTCTCCGGCAACCTCTCGGGAGAGCAGTTGTATTCGCTCCAGCGGAGCGCGCAGGTGCGCGCGATGATGGGCGGGACGATCACCATGAAGACCGGGACCACCGGTCAACCCGAGATGACGATGGCCATGACGCAGCAGACCTCGCTCCAGCTCACCGAGGCCAAGTGACAAGGTGAAGCTCGCGCACCTCGCCGACCTGCACCTCGGCTTCCGCCAGTACGACCGACAGACGCAACGGGGAGGGAATCAGCGCGAGGCCGACGTCGCCGAAGCGTTCCGCCGGGCGGTGGATGACCTGTTGCAACAACGGCCCGACTTGATCGTTCTTGCGGGCGACATGTTCCACTCTGTTCGGCCCACCAATCCGGCGATCCTGTTCATGTTCCAGCAGCTGCACCGTCTCCGTGCGGGACTCCCGGACGCTCCGATCGTGATGATCGCCGGCAATCACGACACGCCGCGGTCCACGGAGACCGGGACCATCCTGCGGTTGTACGAAGCGCTGGGCGTCCACGTCGTGATCGACGAGACCCGGTACCTCACGTTTTCCAAGCTCGACTGCTCGGTCCTTGCCGTCCCGCACCAAGCGCTCGCCCAACCGGACCGCCCGGCGCTGCGACCGCAGCGAGGCACCACGTTGAACGTCCTGCTTCTCCATGGCCAGGTGCCGGGCGTTGGCGAGCAGCGAGGCACGATCGAATACGGTGGCGCACCGGTCCAGCTCGAGGACCTCGGGGCGGCTCAGTGGGACTATGTGGCCCTGGGTCATTACCATGTCGCTCGTCAAGTCGAGGCGAATGCCTGGTACGCCGGTAGCATCGAGTACGTTGCCCCCAATCCGTGGGGCCAGATGGACGACGAAGAGGAATACGGACTGCGCGGGAAGGGCTACCTGATCGTGCACCTCCCAAGGGCGAGGGTGGAGTTCCGGCCGGTCCCGCTCACGCGCCGGCACATCGAGCTTCCCTCGATCGAGGGGAAAGGTCTCACGCCCAAAGAGGTGGACGAGCGGATCGCCGCCGCCGTCGCCGGCGCGAAGCCGGCGATCGACGATCAGATCGTCCGGCAGCTGGTGTTCGATGTGTCGCGGGCCACCGCCCGCGACCTGGATCACGCCGCGATCCGCGCCTACAAGGCTCGGGCGCTCCACTTCCAGCTCGACCTGCGCCGGCCGGAGGTCCACCGCGTGGAAGCGTCGGGCGCGCCCGGCCGCCGACAGACGCTCCCCGAGACGGTCCGGGAGTTTCTCGAGCACCGGCCGCTCGACGCCGATTTGGACCGCGCGGAGTTCGTTCGGCTCGGCGTCGAGTACGTCGCGCAGGTGGGTCAAGAGGGCGAGGGCCAGGGAGAGGGGGGGGCCTGATGCAGCTGCTGCGGCTCCGCCTCGTGAACTTTCGGCAGCACGCCGACACCGAGCTCGACTTCGGGCCCGGGATCATGGGGATCATCGGGCCCAACGGCTCCGGCAAGACGACCATCCTCGAGGCGATCGCCTGGGCGCTGTACGGCGCGCAGGCGGTGCGTGGAGACAAGGACTCGATCCGGCGGCTGGGCGCCAAGGGCCGGGCGGGCGTCGAGGTGGAACTCGAGTTCCGGCTCGGCGCCCATGAGTACCGCGTGACGCGCGGGCTGTCCACCGCGGCGCTGCACCAGGACGGCCAGGTGATCGCGAATTCCCTCAAGGCGGTCACCGACAAGCTCGAGCGCACGCTGGGGATGACCCACGAGGAGTTCTTCAACACCTACTTCACCGGTCAAAAGGAGTTGGCGGTGATGGCGGCGCTCGGCAAGACCGAGCGCGCGGGGTTCCTGTCGCGCGTGCTCGGCTACGAGCGCTTGCGCGAGGCGCAGGAGCGGGTGCGCGAAGTGCGCAACGCGGTGGCCGCGGAGGTGCGAGGTCTCGAGGCGGGCCTTCCCGACGGCGCCGCGCTCGCCGCGGCGCGGCAGGCGGCCGAGCAGCGGCTGACGGAGGCGCGGACGTCGGCGAAGCGGGTGGACGCCGCGCGCCGCGCCGCGGAGGCCGCGTTGGGCCGCGAGGAGCCGCGCTGGAACGAGTGGATGGCCCGCCGCGAGCGCACGCTGTCGCTCGACGGCGAGCGGCGCATGGCGGAGCAGGCCGTCGTGTCGGCGCGGCAGGAACACCAGCGGCTCGACAAGGAGCTGGCGGACGCGCTCGTCGCCCGGGAGCAGCTGCGCCAGCTCGGCGCCGAGCTCGCGCCGGCGGCCCGGCTCAAGCAGGAGGTCGCGGGGCTCGAGGGGCTGCAGCGCGAGGCGGCGGCGCGGCGGGCCGAAGAGGCGCAGCTCGGCGAGCTGGCCCGCGCCGTCCGCATGCTGGAGCGCCGCCTCACCGAGCTCGGCGACGCGGCGGAGGTCCTCGCTCGCGCGGACGCGGCGGCGCGCGCGCTGCAGGAGCGTCTGGAGGCAGTGGAGCGCGCCGCGGAGGAGGAGCGCACGGTGTGGGTGCGGGACCGGCAATACGCCGAGACGAAACGCACCGAGCTGCTCAAACTGTACGAAGAGGTGAAGGAGCAACGCGACCAGATCGTGAAGCTCGGTCCGGAGGGGACGTGCCCCACCTGCAAGCGGCCGCTCGGCCCGGAGTACGCGGGCGTGCTCGCGCTGCTCGATTCCCAGCTCGACGTGATCACGGTAGACGGGAAGTATTTCCGGCAGCGGCTCGAGCAGCTCGCCCAGCCGCCCGCCAAGCTGCTTGACGCGGAGGCCGAGCGAGACCGCGTGCTCGAGGAGAGCCGCGGCGCCACCGCCCGGGCGGGCGAGCTGCGGGCGCAGCTGGAAGAGCGCGATCGCGCGAGCGCGGAGCTCGTGGGCGCGCGGCGCCGGGCGGGCGACCTCGAGCGCCGGCTCACCGCGCGGCCGGCGGGCTACGACGCGGCGCGACACGACGCGGTGCGGGCCGAGCTCGCGAAACTCGAGCCGATCGCGCTCGAGGCGGCCGCGCTGGAGGAGCGCGCCCGGCGCGCCCAACGCCTCGTGAAGG
>WNGI01014524.1_pt1 | contig 13985 bp, 10 predicted proteins | sample 5400621 | NCBI WGS metagenome assembly WNGI01 (sample SAMN13153374, study PRJNA577476) | soil metagenome | isolation source: 20 cm soil or saprolite under Garry oak tree replicate 1 | place: USA:California | collected 2016-06-15
CGCCGCAGCCGCGCTGCTCGAGCGCACGCTGCCGCTGGCCACTCAAGAAGCAGCGGCGCGGCGGGTGAACGCCGAGGCGATGCTGGCGCGCCTCCCTCCCGACTCCCGCGCTCGCACGGTGACGCCGCCGCGCACGGGCACCCCGGGATTCCTGCGGTTGCCGCTCCGAGTCCCGGGGGGACTCGCCGGGTTCGCCGAGCCGCGGCGGGCGCGGCGGCTCGGCGTCACTCCGGGATACCCGACCACGCTCGCGGCGCTCAGGCCCGTGCGCGAGCGACTGACGCGTCCCCGGGGCAGGTGGCCCGGTGCGGAGGAATTGGTGCGCGATCTCGTCACGCTGCCGACGCATTCGCTGGTGAGCGCTGCGGAGCGCGACGAGCTGGTGCGACTGCTGGAGGGAGGCGTCTAGTGGCCGCCGCTGACCGGGCCTTTGTCCTGCTCGATCGCCTCTCGATTCGAGCCTGGGAGCGGGTGCTGTTCGTGGAGTGCCGGGGCGGTCGCCTCGCCGAGGAAGCGTGGCGACGCATGGCGAGGGGGTACGTGTGCGGCGTGGACCGGTCGCGCCGGCTCATCGCTACGGCGCGCCGGTTGCGCGGCGTACCGGGGAAGCTCGAATTCGAGGTCTGGGACGGCCGGTCGATCCCGTGCCGCGATCAGTGGTTCGATCACGTGATCTGTGACCCGCGGCTACGGGATCACCCCGAGCCCGAGGCCTTGAGGACCGAGCTACGTCGCGTGACCCGGCCGGGTGGTCGAATCTACCTGCTCGCTGCCGAGCCGGCGGGGTCAGTCGAGCGGGATTTCGGCGGAGGGCAGCGGTCAGCGGATGCGATGCCCGGCGCGCGCCCGGCGTCGTCGCTCGAGATTCTCGTAGCGTAGCCTCGCGCTCTTCGCTGGCATGGCGGGAGGGGACGCTAGAAGATCGTGTAAATGAACGGGGCCCCAGCACTAGACTCGTTCGGCTCATCGCTCTCTCCTTACTTTCTCTATCTCGCTAGAATTGCCGTTGCATGTCACGCCGACTGCGCGCGCTGACAGGTCGGGCAACCCAGCAGCTCGTCCCGCTCCGGTGGCGAGTCAGCGGGTTTCGACCGACGGCCCGGAGCAGCAGGCCGATCGGGGTGATCGCGGCGTAGTACACGATCCCAAGAAAGATCGGGGTCGTGATCTTGGAAATGGCAGCCCCGAGGCTCGCCCAGGCTCGGGTAATCGGTCCGAGACGCGTGGGGACGATCCCGCCGGCGGCGAGCAGCATTGCGCCGAGCGCGAGCGCCACCGGGGCGGCGGCGCGACCGCGCCATGCCAGCGCGCCGCCCAGCACGAGGAACGCCGCGCCGACGGTCAGCCCGAAGCGGCGTCCCTCGGCGGAGCTCAATCGAGTTGGAACTCGCGTCTCCAATCGCCGCTCTCCTGCCACTCGGGTTGGTCGGCCTTGTCCAGCAGGAATGATCCGAGCACGAGGTAGTCGATGTCGGTCCGCATGAAGCAGCGGTAGGCGTCAGCCGGGGTGCACACGATCGGCTCGCCGCGCACGTTGAAGGACGTGTTGACGAGCACGGCGCAACCGGTAAGGCGCTCGAACTGCTCGATCAGATCGTGGTAGTTCGCGTTCGTATCGCGCGTCACGGTCTGCACGCGGGCCGAGTAATCGATGTGGGTTACCGCGGGGATATCGGAACGCACCACGTTGAGCTGGTCGATACCCCACAGGCGACGCTGCGCGTCGGACATCGGGATCTGGCGCTCCCGCTTGACGGGTGCCACGAGCAGCATGTACGGCGAGTCGCAGTCGAGCTCGAAGTAGTCGCCGACGCGCTCCCGCAGCACACTCGGTGCGAACGGCCGGAACCCTTCCCGGAACTTGATCTTGATGTTCATCTGGGCCTGCATGCGGGGGCTGCGCGGGTCGCCCAGAATGCTGCGCGCGCCCAGCGCGCGGGGACCGAACTCCATGCGCCCGTCGAACCAGCCCACGACCTTCTCGTCGGCGAGCAGGCCGGCGACGCGGCGCAGCAGGTCGTCGCGCTCCAGTCGCTGGGCCACGGCGCCCTGGGATCGCAGGAACGCCGCGATCTGCTCCGGCGCGAAGGCGGGCCCCAGGTAGGCGCCCCGCATCGCGTCGCGTCCGGGCACCACCGTCCGCCGCCCGCCGCTGTGGCGGTGCCAGATGAGTTGGGCCACGCCCAACGCGCCACCCGCGTCCCCCGCGGCGGGCTGGATCCACAGCCGTTGGAACGGCCCTTCCCGCAGCAGGCGCCCGTTGGCGACGCAGTTCAACGCCACCCCGCCGGCCAGACAGAGATTTTCCATTCCCGTTTCGCGGTGCACGGTGCGCGCCATGCGCAGCATGATCTCTTCGCACACCACCTGGACCGAACGGGCCAGATCCATCTCGCGCTGCGTCAGCTTCGACTCCGGGACGCGCGCCGGACCGCCGAACAGGCGGTCGAACGCGCCGTTGGTCATCGTGAGGCCCGTGAGATAGTTGAAGTATTCCTGGTTGAGCGTGAACGAGCCGTCGTCGCGCAGGTCCACGAGCTCATGGTAGATCAGGTCCACGTACTTGGGCTCGCCGTACGGCGCGAGGCCCATCACTTTGTACTCCCCCGAGTTCACCTTGAAGCCCGTGTAGTACGTGAACGCGGAGTAGAGCAGTCCGAGCGAGTCGGGCCAGTGCAGCTCGGACAGAAGCTCGATGTCGGCGCCGCGTCCCACGCCGCACGCCGCCGTAGCCCACTCGCCCACGCCGTCCACGGTCAGGATCGCTGCTTCCTCGAAGGGCGACGGGAAGAACGCGCTGGCGGCGTGCGACTCGTGGTGCTCGCAGTACAGGAGATCGCCCTCGTACCCGCCGAGCGCGCTCCGGATGTCCCGATCCGTAAAGAGCTTTTCCTTGATCCACAGTGGCCCCGCCATACCGAACGAGGCGAAACCGCGCGGCGCGACGCCCAGGTAGGTCTCGAGGATCCGCTCGAACTTGAGGAGCGGCTTGTCATAGAACCCCACGCAATCCAGATCGGGGGTTTGAATGCCGGCGGCGCCCAGACAGTAGGCCACGGCCTGCGTCGGGAACGACGCGTCCCCCTTCTTGCGCGTGAAACGCTCCTCCTGAGCTGCGGCGACGATCTCGCCATCCTGCAGCAGGCAGGCGGCGCTGTCATGATAGAAGGCCGAAAGGCCGAGGACGTAGCGGGGCGCCATGGCTATCGGGCTCCCCCGACGCCGGCGGCAGCTACGCCGCCCTGCCGGACCGTTCCCCCGGGACAGGCCCGCACCAGCACTGGCGTCGGCGCGTCCTGCGCCGCCGCGCCGTCTGTGTGTCGCGCCGCCATCCGGGCGAGCAGCTCCCGGCCCAGCCACTGGGCGACGATACGGTTGCCAGCCGGCGAATAGTGGCCACCACTCGCGAACCAGTCACCGACGCTCCCTGCGAGCTCGGGACTGAGAAAGGCGGCTGTGAGATCGAGGTATTCGAGACGCCGTGCAGCCAGACTCGCGATCAGGGGGCCGACGACGGTCCGCTGCCCGTGCCTGGCCGCCACAACGGATTCCTGGTCCGGGAAGACGACGATAACGGGGCGCGCGCCGGCCCCGCGCGCCACCGCGGCAAACCGCTCGAACAGTGCGATCTGGATGGCAAACGCGGTGGACCCGGGGTTGAGCTCACCGTGGCGAACCAGTCGGTCCGCCCCCAGATAGCGGTCGTGCACCCGCAGCCACAGATTGACCAGGAGCCTCACTGTCGCGGAGTAGTCGTACAGCGGATCGTCGTAAATGAGAGCCCGATACCAGGCGTCGTCCGCCCCGAGCGCCACCACCTCTCGCGGGGTGCGCAGGTACCGCTCGTATTGGGACGGGCCTGGGGCGGGATTGGGCTGCAGCACGAGGTCGCCATGACTGTCGAGAGTGAAGCGTGGCTTCACCAGCGGGAAGTCGCGCGTCGAGATGAAGCGCCGATACACGTTGACCACGCGGCGTAAGTCGTCGCGCACGAAGCCGATGATCACGACCTGAGGGGACAGCGTGGTGCCCTCCGCGCAGAACCGCAGGTACGCCTGATCGACGCCGTAGCCCCCCACGCCGTAGTTGAGGACTTCCATCTCCGGAAACAGGTGCTCCATCTGCGCGGGCCACGCGGCGGAGTCGGCGACCTCGCTCCCGTAGACGAAGGAATCCCCGAACGCCGCTACTCGGAGCACGCCCGCAGGCTGGTGGCGCGCATACTCGCGAGTGCCCCGAAGCCCCTCGCTGTTGATGCTGTACACAGAGTCACGATGGCTGGTGCGATAGCGCCAGCCGAGCAGCGGATCGAGCGTGAGCATGCGGGAGGAGTCTGGGGCCAGCAGACGGCGGAGCCCCTCGGACTGCTCGGCGAAGATGTCGCGCGTCGTGCGGATCGGCTCGTCGAGCAACGCTCCGGACAGCCGGATCGCGAGCAGCGAAACGCCCTCGGTGGCGGCGAGGGCGAAGACGATCCCGACGGTCGCAAACAACACGCGTTGGCGGTGGGTGAGCGGCATGGATGCAGCGCTTCGCAGTGCATACTGGGTGCCGCTCGCGGGACCGTGCCGACGGAGCGGACGTCGGCCGGTGTGTTGCGTCGACACCACACTACGTGCTGCGGCGGTCCGACGCGCGTTTGGTGGGCCCGCCTCTCATTTCGGCACGCGGGATGCTGTATCAGCCATGTCCATACCGCCGGAGCGTCGCTCGTGCGCCTTGCCGTGTTCACCGCAGACCCGCAGTTGGAGCAGAGTCCCTGGTGGCCGATCGTCATGGGGACGCCAGGGTTGACCGGAGTGATCGTTTGTCGTCAGGTCGTGTCGCGTCGCCCGCCCGATGTGCTGCGGCGTCTCCGACGGAACATTGCCAAGCACGGCCTCATCTTTGTCCCGTATCGGATCGTGGCCTTCGTATGGTCGCTGGTTCGCCGCGCGGGATCGCGTTCGCATCTTGGGCATGACGGGGGTCCAGGGCTCTCACCCGAGACGCTCGAGGCGCTCGATCTGCATGCCGCTCCCGCGCTCGAGCGGGTCCGGCAGTGGCAGCCCGATCTCGGGCTGTCGATCGGCGCCCCCGTTCTCCGCCCGGCCCTGTTCGGAATCCCGAAGCTCGGCACCCTGAACCTGCACCTCGGACGCGTGCCCGACTATCGCGGTGCGCCGCCGGGGTTCTGGGAGCTGTATACCGGGGCTCGCCGGATCGGGGCCACGGTCCATTGGATCGATCGCGGTCTGGATACCGGTGCCGTGGTCCGAGCCGGCGAGGCGCTCATCTATGAAGACGATACGCTTGCGCGGGTGGAGGCCCGCGCGTGCGAGCTCGGTCGCCATGTGCTCAGGGACGCGCTACGGCAGGTAGCGACCGGGGCGAGCGGGGCCACGCCGCAGCCGGCGGGGGGTCGCACCTTCCGTTTTCCGACGCTGCGGCAACGCGCGCGCCTCGCGGGCCGTCTCGCGCTGCGACGGTGGGGACGGCGACTCCGGGATACCCGGGGAGTCGTCAAGACCGCCGCCATACTGGCATGGTTGTTCCTGTATCGTCCCGCGCGTGACCTGGTCAGGACGCTGCGACGCCGCCATCCGATCCGCGTGTTCACGTTCCACCGGGTGACGGAGCTGTGCCGGGACGGGATGACGGTCGCGCCCGACGTGTTTCGCCGGCAGGTAGCGTACGTCTTCAAGTATCACGAGATCGTGAGCCTCGACCGTGCGCTGGAGGCGCTGCGCGCCGGCGCGCGGCGGCGACGCCCGCTGGCAGTGCTCGCATTCGACGACGGCTACCGTAGCGTGTGGGACGCCGCTCGTCCGGTCCTCGCTGCGTATGGCGTGCCGGCGTCCTGTTTCGTTTGCTCGGGGCTGGTCGGGTCCGAGCAGCGGCTGCCGCACGACGAGGAGAACGTCGTGCGTCCCTACTTGGACCTCATGGGGTGGGACGAGCTGAGGACGCTGCACGACGCGGGCTGGACCGTTGGAGCTCATACGATCAGCCACGTGCGGCTGGCCGCGTGCCTCGGTGAAACGCTCCGCCGTGAGATCGTGGAGCCCGCCGCGGCGATTGCCAACAAGCTCGATTGCCGCGTCACGGCGATCGCCTACCCGTTCGGTGGACGGAATGACATTTCCACAGAGGCGAGGACAGTGATTCGCGAATGCGGTTACGAAGCGTGCCTGTCGAATTTTGGCGGCGAGAATCATGCACCCGCGAATCTGAGCGACGTGCGGCGGATCGATATCGGGGGCGATCACGATACGCTAGCGTGGAAGGCGTGGACGCACGGGTGGGACAACCACCGCTGGAGTCGTTGGTGGGCCCGGGCGTTCGCTCAGGGTACCGCGTCCAACCCGCCCGAGCCCGCGTGACCTGACTCACACTGCAGACCTGTAGCACCGCTTCAACACTAGCGCGCTGACACCGGCGGGTTAATGTCACGCGGCGCCCGACGCGCTCGCTCGGTGCCGAACGAAACGCGGAGCCGAGCGGCAATGTCGGGGTAGCATCGTCACGCGTTTACCCGAGTGTGGAGGTGCCTCCATGTCTTCGAAGCCCGGGCAGCGTCGTTATCGCGGGTTGTATGATCTCCTGTTGACCGTGGTCCTGGTCGCGTGCCTGCCAACGGAGCAAGCGACGATGCGACCGCCGCCGCCCCCGCCGCCCCCGCCGCCACCTCCTCCTCCGCCGAGCGCGAGTGAATGCTCCTCGCCGCGCGCCGAATGGGTTTGGTGTGACGACTTCGAGCAGGACCGGCTCGCCAAGTACTTCGAATACGACTCCGCGGGCGGCGCGTTCACTCGCACCTCGGGAATCGGCGTCGGCGGCTCGGTGGGGATGCGGGCGCGCTTTGCGACCGGGCAAACGTCTGCCGGATCACTCCACCTCGCGCTCGGCAAGACTCCGCAGGGGTATTTTCGCCCGGTGGACCAGGGGCAGGTGCCGCGCCGAGAGCTCTATTGGCGACTGTATTTCAAGGACCAGCCCGGCTGGACGGGTGGCGGAGGGGACAAGCTGTCGCGGGCGTTGAGCTTTGCCTCGAGCACGACGTGGGCCGAAGCGATGATCGCCCACGTGTGGAGCGGCAGCGGGGCCGACGCGAACTTTCTGTTGCTCGACCCGGCGTCGGGGACCGACACGCTCGGTGCGTTGCAGACGGTGCAGTACAACGACTGGCAGCACATGCGCTGGCTCGGACAGTCCCGCAGCGCCACGCCGTTGTTTGACGCCGCCCACGTGGGGCGCTGGTACTGCATCGAAGCGCACGTCCGGCTGAATGATGCGGGGCAATCAAACGGGGTGTTCGAACTGTGGGTGGACGGCGTATCGCAAGCGCGCCGCACCGACTTGAACTGGGTCGGCGGGTTTACCGCGTACGGGATCAACGCCGTGTTCGTCGAGAATTATTGGAACCTGGGGTCGCCCCAGGCGCAAGAGCGCTACATCGACAACTTCGTGGTCAGCACCCAGCCCATCGGCTGCTCCGCAACGAAGTAAGCGGCTGATCCCGCGGCTCTGAACTGCGGCGCTAGCGCGAACTGGGGCCGCAGCCGATCCGCCGTGTCGCTACGACGATGTTGTCCCAGTAACGCTCTTCGGTTACGGGAGCCGTGCCTTCCCAATAGTTCTCGAAGAAGATCGCGTTAGCCGACCAACAAGAACGAGACCGACGCCAGCAGACGGAGAGTCAGCGATCGAGCCACGGGGCGCCTCCGGTTGGAGCGACGTTGCGGGGAGGGACGCAAGATCCGTGCGGCACGTGGCGCGCCGAGCCCACGGCATCGCGCCAGCCCTGCTGTCGATGCCGCCCCGCTGCACGCTCGCCACAGCGACGTGACCGCGCCACACGACAGGCGCGGAGTCCGACCGAGCCGCGACCTGATTACCATCCAGGATCCTGGTTATAGACCCGGACCAACCCGCGCCAGATGGACATCACGTGGTCAGGTCCTTGGTTCATGTTCGCGCCGAGCGCAGACCAATCGATTTTGTCCCACACCGACCCGTCGAAGTTTGTGGTGTTGATGTTTGTTACGTTGATGTAGCGAACGTCGTCGAGCCAGAGGCGCATGATACCATCGCCCGACGTGGCGGTTGTCGAGAGCTTCGCCTCGATGCGGTACCGGTGCCAGAGCCCGTCCCACAGGGCCCGCTGTTCCCGTCGTTCAAGCCGATAAACGCCTGCTCGTTGGGTGGGTAACCAGCGTCCCACCGCGACCCGAAGATCCCGTTGAGAAGCTGAAACCGGCTCGTCCCGCTGCTGTTGTTCAGGAACCAGAGCTTATATGCCGGAGTGCTAACACCGTCACATTGAAAGCTCGCTGGAGCCACGGTGGTGAAGTTCGTAGCGAACTTGGCGTACAGTTCGACCCACACATGCGTCTGAGGGGGGAACCGCAACGTGCGACGGATCGTGTAGTCGTGACAACGGTCACTTGAGCCGGTGCGATCCGGGAAATCGTAGCGCATGGACTTTGTGGAAGTGCCATAAGCCACGTTCTGGTCCAATGCCATCTGCCCCGAGTTCACGTCCTCACTCAGCGCGTAAATCCCGCGCGGGTCAGACAGCATATCGGCTGTGCTCGTGTAGGTGGAGAAGTCCTCTTCGAGGATGGGCGCGACAGGGGGTGGCGTATAGACAACGGTGAGATACGGATGATTCGTCCCCTCACTGCTGCTGAAATACCGGTAGCGATCCATCAACTTGGTAGGATCGGAATTCAGTAGCAGACCAAAGTTCGTGGAGGGGATGCTGAACCATTGCTGCACGATGGACGTGACATTCCACTGCTTGAAGCCGTTGGTCTTGTCGATGGCCTTCGTGTCGACTGCGGGGCCGATGTCTGACTGCGCCAGGGGAGCGCCGTTGGCACAGCATGTATTACCTGTCCAAGAGCTCATGCCGTCGTATGTGTATCCCGTCGCGAGCTGCTAGGGACAGGGTTCTTGTTGATGATCTTGTGAGCGGTCACGGTATAGGTTTGATCCGTCGTGGCGTCGCTCTCGGAGAGAAAGAGATTGAGCGTCGCACTAGAGATCGTGGATCCTGGGGGATGCTCGAGAGATCAAACTGCATCACGATTGCGTTCGCGATCGTGTTGTCAGGCCAGGTATACACGTTGAGAGTCGAATTCGTCGAATAGTTCTGCGTGTTGACATTGAGGAACGTGTCGCCCGTGGGGCTCAGATCGACACTTGGACTGGATGCGACGGCGGCGTCCGGGTGGGGAGCACGGGGCGCGCCGGTGATGAATCGCTGGTCTGTTTGACACGAACCGACCGCCAGAACGGCGAGCAGCTGGACGAGCCGAAAGGACTTTGCCGAGACCACACTCCGCGTCATGAAAAACATGTGCGCCTCCCGTGGGTGTAGCACACGAGACCAGTTCACACCGGGTGTCCATCACAAGCAGTCGACCCCCACCGTTCGGTGCGGAGCTCAGTACACTCCCCAGCCCGGATCACTAGTCCACACCGCTATCCGACCCCACCAGTACGACATAGCGTGATCCGGCCCCTGGTTCAGATTTCGACCCATTGCGACTCCATACCAAGTTCCAAACTCCGCCGATGCATCGGTCACACCAGGAAACGACTTCCGTAACACGCCATCCAACCACCAGTCGCCAGCGGTGTAATGTCCCGATGTTCCTGACCGGTCGAGCATCAGATGAACGCGGTACTGATGCCACTGCCCATCCCACGGTGATCCCGTTTGCCCGAACGGAATGGTGCCGGTTGGTTGTCCGCCGTTCCCTTGTTGATCGGAGGATATGCCCCAGGTCCACGAGGCGCCGTAGGTGCCGGGGGTTAGATTGGCCCGACTATCTTTCGTGCCACCCGAGATACGCACCAACGCCAACTTGTAATCGGGATTCGAATTACACCCCCAGCCACTCGGCGCCTGGGTAGTAAAGTTCGTGGGAAACATGATCCACGCTTCAATCCACACCTCAGTCACACGGGTTGGAAAGTTTAGATTCCGACCACCGGGGGTGTAATCGCCGCACCGAGTACTGTCCGGAGGAGTACGGTGCGGAGTCTGATCCGCGAAATCGATTCGGTACGACTGCGTTAGGGAATACCCACCGACGTTTAATCCAACTGTCTGGTCCAGGACGTTCGCGGACGATGTGTTGAACGGGTCCTCGTTGCTGTAGCGAGGATCGGCGAGCATGTCTGCCGTGCTAGCGTACGTCGAGAAGTCTTCGACCAACGCCGGCGTAACTGATGTGTATATGATCGTCATGTACGGGGCATTGCTTGCTTCACTGCTGCTGAACTGGCGGTAGTGGTCCGCCAATTTCGAAGGATCGGAATTCACGAGCAGCCCGTAGTTGCTGCCGGGGCTGGTGAACCAGTCCCGGGCAATCGCCGTCACGTCCCACGTTTTGTATCCAGCGGTCTTGTCAATGCTTCTCGTATCCACTGCGGGACCGATGTCCGCCTGCGCCAAGGGGAAGCCGTTATAACAACAGGTGCTTGGCGTCCAGTTGTTCACACCGTCATACGTGTGACCAGTGGCTCGATTTGGATCCGGGTTCTTGTTGACGATCTTGTGGACCGTCACCGTATACGTAGGATCGGCCGTGGCGTCACTGCCTCTGAGGTAGAGGCTGAGCGTCGCACTGGAGATCGTCGAGCCGACCGGGATACTCGAAAGATCGAATTTCATCACGATAGCGTTGGCCACCTCGTTGTCAGGCCACGTGTACAAGTTGAGCGTGTCCTCCGTCGCGTGGCTCAAGTCATCAAGATTGAGGTACGTATCGGCGGTTGGACTGAGCGTGGCTGGCGAAGTGGTCGCGACGGCCGCGCCAGGGGGGACGATGCGCTGGATGTCCGTGGCGGATCGCTGTTCAAGCTGGCACGATACAATCGGGGCGAGTGCGACCGCGACTAGAGCGGCTCGTCCCCACTTCACAAAGGCGAGGGCCTCGTGCTTGAAAATCATATCTGTCCCCCTTGCGGCTGAAGGAGTGAGTGCTGAGGACGGAGCGCCGCGTGGAGGTGGGGCAACTCATGTGCCCCAGCTGCAACACAGCACACGTCGACGCTCTTCTTAGGGACCGCACTACAGATGGAGCTGCGAGGCTCGTGCGTTTTCGCAATAGGTGTGGCGAGCTATCTGCGGCGCGACCGCGGCCACACATGTCTTGGTCACTTGCCGTGTGAGGGGACCACTGGAGCCTGGCGACGCTCGAAGCCTGAGGCCCTGAGAGAGAGATCTGGACGAATCAGCGGGCATTCCCGCAGCGCGACATCCCATCGACTGCTCCGCTACGAAGTCATCGTACCGCGCAGGCCTCGGTCCGCTGCCGCACGCGAGGACACGGCATTGTAGAGGTCGGTGTAGCTGGAGACCATCCGCTCGAGCCCGTATGTCGCGGCCGCCCGTCGGGCGGCGCGCTCCCCGAGCGCTCGCGCGTCTTCGGGGTCTGCGAGTAAGCGGTCGAGCGCGTCGGCGAGCGCCGCCGCGTCTCCTGGCGGCACCAACACGCCGGCCCGACCCTGCTCGAGTGCCGTAGGCACTTCCCCGACGGCGCTGGCGACGATCGGCCGTGACGCGAACATCGCCTCGAGCAACGCGAGCGGCAGCCCTTCTGAGAGCGACGGCAGGGCGAATACATCGGCGCTCGCGAGCACGTTCGATACGTCGGCCCGGGGCCCGAGCAGGTGGACCCGCTCCGCGACGCTGAGCGCCCCCGCGAGCGCAGCGAGCGGCTCGCGGTCGCCCCGTCCGGCGATCGCGACGTGCAGGCCCGGGTAGCGGGCCGTGAGGTGGGCGACGGCCTCCACTAGGTAGCGGTGTCCCTTCACGGGGAAGAGGGTACCGACGGCGACGACCAGTATCGCGTCGCCGGGGAGCCCGAGCTCGTTCCGGAGAGTGGCGCGCGTGGAGGGCTCGGCGGGGACTCCGTTGGGAATCGTCGTGACGCGCGACCGGGCGAGCCAGATGTCACGCGCGAGCCGCTCGCCTACGACGTCGGAAACGGCGATCACGGCATCGCTCAACATCGCGGCACCGCGCAATGCCAGCCGCCGCCGCAGGCGATTCGCGTAATAGCGTCCGCCGTGCATCGTGAACACGTGGGGGATTCCGGCCTGCCGCGCCGCCCACGCACCGTAGAACGCCATCGTGAACTCGTGACTGTGCGCGACGGTGATCTGATGGCGCTGGAGCGTGCGCGCGAGTTCGCGGGCGAACGCGGGCGAGAATGGCCGCGGCAAGTGATAATGCTCCACACTCACTCCCACGGCCTCGAGCGCGCGCGTGAGCCAGCCGTCGTGCCCGCGCGGCAGGAACGCCACGCTCGTCCAGCCCTGCGTGGGAAGGGCGCCGGCGAGGTGTACCAGCATCCGCTCGGCCCCACCCAGCACGTCGGTCTCGATCAGATGTGCCACACGACGCGCGCTCATGGGGGGAGGGACTTTTCCATGGTAGGCAGGCGAGGGAGGGGCAAGTGTCGCGCCGGAGAGTGGTGTTGCGAAGCGCAACCTCTCGGCCGCACCGAAATGTAGCCTGCACGCACGACTCGGAGCCGCAACTGCAAGTTATCCTGCAGCACTAGCTTGCACCACTTGCGCGACTCGCAGGGGTGGTATTACTCTGGCCCACCCGCGGATGGCAGCGCCGCAACGTTCGATCGGCGCAACAGTCAGCGGGTTCGCGGCGCCGCCGCTGATACAATTTGACGCTGCCTCAGAGCAAACCCGTCGAAAGACGGTGACGCAGAGCCACGGGACTACGGCGACAGTAACTCGCTAAGTTAGCCGGGCCGCCAGCGAATCGACGCGAGTCGAGGCTGGCGGCCTTTTTGTGACCATTACTGTGGTGGGAGCGCAACACTATGCCGTTCACGTTCAAACTGTCTCAGCGGTTGGCGCGCATGCGATGCGCGATACTCGTCCTCTCGACCGCGGCGCTCGCCGCGTGCGAAAAACCGAGTTTGAGTGTTACCGCTCCTCCCGTCCTGGGCGTCCGAATCATCAAGGTGATTGTCTCACCTGATACAGTCGCCATTTCTCCGTCGCAGACCACGCAGTTCACCGCCTTCGGTCGCACTGAAGCGGGCGATAGCGCTGCTGTCGCCGTGACGTGGACCGCGTCGGCAGGCGCCATTTCGCCCTCTGGCCGATACACGGCCGGGCAGAACGCGGGCACGTACCACGTGACGGCCACCGACAACAACGGACCGGTCAGCGCGACGGCAGCCGTGACGGTGACGAGCGGCAGCACGCCGCCGCCGCCGCCGCCGCCCCCCCCGCCTCCGCCGCCACCCCCGCCCCCGCCTAGCACCGGGGCGTTTGTGGACGAGGATTTTTCGAGCTACCTGAGTACGCTGGACCTGCTGGCCAACCCGCGCGGCACGTTCCTGCCGAGCGAGGATCTGCTGGTGTCGCAGATCGCGCTGGACCAGACGACGGGCTACGGCGGCTCGACCCAGAGCATGCGCTACACCTATCCCGACCGGACGGCGGAAGGCGGCTCGGGATTGAGCGGGCGGTGCACGAGCTACACGGTCAGCCGGGCGATCAACACGGGGAATCCGCAGCACCTGTGGGTGGAGGCGTGGCTCAAGTTCAGCACGAACTTCACGATCGTGGCACCGGCGGCGTGGGGCTGCACGTCGAACCCGGACCTGAAGCTGTTGTTCGGGGGCGTGAGCGGCGGCGACTCGCGCTTCAATCTGCTGATGCAGCAGGCGTACTGGATCTGGGGCTACCCGGGCGGGGAAGAGGCGGCGTTCGTGCGGTCGCCGGCGCCGGCGGGCTACTACGACGGGCAGTGGCACCGGTATCGGATGGAGATGAAGGTGTCGTCGGCGACGGGGGTGGCGGATGGGATCGCGCGGTTGTGGATCGACGACGCGCTGGTGTCGGACATGCCGAATGTGGTGGTGAACCGGACGGGGATTTGGGCGGTGCATCTGGCGCGCAACATCAACCAGGGGCCCGACCACCCGCAGAATATCTGGTGGGGCCGCGTCCGC
>WNGI01012361.1_pt1 | contig 13984 bp, 11 predicted proteins | sample 5400621 | NCBI WGS metagenome assembly WNGI01 (sample SAMN13153374, study PRJNA577476) | soil metagenome | isolation source: 20 cm soil or saprolite under Garry oak tree replicate 1 | place: USA:California | collected 2016-06-15
AACAGCTCGCCCGCGAGCACGGCGATCTCCTGATGCCGCATCTGTGGACCGGCATCACCAAGGTCCGGCCGGGCGCCGGGATCGCGGTGGTCGGCAATCCCGCGCAATGCGCGGCCACGCTGCAGCAATTCATCGACGCCGGCTGTCACTCGTTTTGCCTGTCCGGCTATCTGCACGACGAGGAGGCCGAGCGCTTCGGACGGCTGGTCCGCCCGATCCTCGCGGAAAACAATCACGGCCGGCTGGCGGCGTAACGCCGTGGCCGAACCGGCGTGGCAACTGACCCTCGGCAAAACAAGCTGTTTGCCCGAAGGCAATATCCGCTAGCGTCCGGCACGGCCTGATGCCTCAATGGAAGACCGAACTGATTCGGAGGACGCGGTTCCCGTGGACAAGGATATCTTGCGCAAGCTGGAGCAACGTCTCGGGCCGATCCACGCCAGGCAGCGATTGGGGATCGAGACCGATCATGAAGCGCAAGTCTTTGGCCAAGGGCTCACCTTCTTTCATCTGGAAAACTTGTCTTTGGCGCCGGCGATCATTCGAACCGCACTGCAGCTTACGGGCCTTTATGGGCGCGCGCGCCGCAATGCCGATCGCATTGCCGTCAAGCGAAACGACCTGAGCTTTGCCGCGTTACCCTCGCTATTCGACGGCTACACCATTCTCCACATCAGCGATATGCATGTGGACATGAGTGAAGCTGCCATGCGGCACCTGACCGAGATCGTCGACGGCTTGCCATACGATCTATGCGTTCTGACCGGAGATTATCGAGGAAAGACCTTTGGACCGTTCGAGGCGGCCTTGGAGGGCGTGGCGCGCGTGCGAGCGCGCCTGCGGCCGCCGATCTATGGCGTACTCGGCAACCACGACACCATTCAAATGGTTCCGGCGATGGAAACCATGGGCATACGAATGCTGCTCAACGAATGTGAAGCGATTGCGCGCGGCGAGCAGTGCATCTATCTGGCCGGGATCGACGACGCGCACTTCTTCAGGGTCGACAATATCGAAAAGGCGGCCTCGCAAATCCCGAAAAACAAGTTTTCGATCCTGTTGTCCCATACGCCGGAAATCTATCGTCAGGCGGCCCATGCCGATTTCGATCTAATGCTGAGCGGCCATACCCATGGCGGCCAGCTTTGTCTTCCTGGATCTATCCCGATCAAGCTGGAGGCGGTATTGCCGCGACGAATGGGCGCCGGTGCCTGGCGATATCAAAACATGAGCGGTTACACGTCTGTGGGGGCGGGATCGAGCGTCATTCCGGTGCGCCTGAATTGCACGCCGGAAATCACCCTGCATTGCCTTCGGCGCGGCTGACGGCGAGCCAGAGGCTTTTCCGTGCCTCGCTCCGACAAACGAGAAAGCTCAAGAACTAAATTGGAACGATGACCTTGCCGATCGGCCAGAGCGCGATGCCGGCGAGTTTTAGGTGCGCCCAGGCGAACGGGATGCCGATGATGGTGACGGCCAGCGCGATCGCCGTGACGAGGTGGGCAAGTGCAAGCCACCATCCCGCCAGCACCAGCCAGATCAAATTGCCGATCACGCCGAGCGGTCCGGTGCCGATATCGGGGTAGCCGGTGAGGCTGTCGCGGCGCACCGCCCTTTGTCCGAACGGCAGCAGCGTATAAGCCGCGATATTGAACGCCGCCCTTGTCCACGGCAGCCCCACGATCGTGATCGCCATGATGAGGGCCGCGACCACCCACGCCGCCGCCATCCACAGGCCGCCGAAGACGATCCAGAGTATGTTCAGCAAGATCGAAACAGGAGGCATGCGGTTGCTTCGAAGTTGGAATGATGGGCCCACGCGCCGCGATCTTAGAGGCGGGTGGTCGCCTTGGCAAAGACTGGCCGGACCGGTTGCAAGCCCGCGACATCCCCAAACGCCTCGAAGTTCTAGCTTTCCTTGGTTGGGCCGCAATTCGGGAGTCACGTGTTTCGTCAGACTGTTTGGTGGGAACCCCGGAATGAAGAGATTTGTCCTAGCGTCGCTGATGTCCTTGATATCCTTGGCGCTCGCGCCGGTCGCCTTGGCCCAGAGCCGTGGCGGCGACGCCGCCTTGGGCGCCGTATCGGGCGCGGTGGTGTTCGGTCCGGTGGGAGCGGTCGCAGGCGCGGTAGTTGGATATACCGCTGGACCGTCGATTGCCCATTCGTGGGGATTCAGAAGGTCTGGTTCGAGGCGAGTATCCCGCGAGAAATCCCGCGGCGACACCGCACCCAGTCGCGTGAGCCAAAATACGGCCACGACGGCAGCAAGCCCGGAGACGACCGGGACCGCGAGGGCTTCAGCGCCACCCAGGCTTGCGCCATCCACCCCAAAGCTGCCCGCGGCGCCGCCGGTTCAGGGCCTCGAATAGGCGCGCTTCGGCGCGTCCTGCCTGCCGGAAAACCGCGGCACATGATCCTTCCCTCCCGGGAGGAAGCCGATGTGCGTTCGCTTGCTGGTCTTTCGGGTCGCGCTCGCCATGCTGCTGCAAACCGGCATCAGCCGCGGCGACGCCATCGATGGTGACTGGTGCAGCACCGACGGCATGCGAATGTCGATCCGCGCGGAAAAAATTACGATCCCGAGTGGAAAGCAGATTGAAGGCAATTACAGCCGGCACGCCTTCGACTATGCGGTTCCGGCAGGGGCGACACCGCCGATACCTTGCTGGCCCGCGCCGACAGCGCCCTCTACCGCGCCAAGGACGCCGGCCGCAATTGTGTTATCGCCGACAGCCTTGGCGCCCCGTCACCGGCAGTTCGAATAGCGCTGCAAGAATCGCAGGCGAACTGAGAACGGCAAACGTCTCGCGCGAATTCAGGAATTTCAACGCTTCATCAAAGTCCTGCGCATCCTCGATTTTGGCCCGCGCAATCGCAAGGTGCGGGTCGATCTGGCCGCGAACGCGCTTGTCGTGACTAGGCAGATTGCTCAAATGCGCGCTTAACAAGCCGGGATCGCTGCGGAGCTCGTGCATCGGGCCGCCGAACGTCTCGTTGGAGGCGTTCGCCAGTTCATTGGCGCGGATCAGGACTTGCGGCGGCGCCGTCTGCTCCGGCGTGCCAAATAGCCGGGGCCGGCGATCGGCCGGTCGCGAAGACAGCATTGCAATGGGAATCGCCAGCAACAGGCCGACGATCACCGGAGCCATCCAGAGCAATAAGGGTAGTGACACCGCATAGGCGGTGATGGCCATTACGATACCGAAGACGGTCGGCAGGGCGTAGCTGCGAATGGTTTCACCGCGTGCCACGATACCATCGTCGCGACGCTGCACCTGCCAGCCCGCATCGCGTCCAAGCAGGATTTCGCCGACCGCGGTGGATTGAAAGATCATCATCACGGGCGCGATCAGGCCGGACAACAATGTCTCGATCAGGATGCCTGCAAGAACCACAAGGCCTCCCCCGAACCGCCGTCGATTTTCGGGTTGGGTGAGCAGCAGCAGGTAGGCCAGGAGTTTGGGAACGATCAGCAGTCCCATCGTGCCGAGGAAGACCCAGGCCGCGAGGATCGGGTCCTGCGCCGGCCACTGCGGAAATAGCGAAAATCCTTTCGGAAAATATTCGGGCCGGACAAACTGCGCCTGCAACGAGATCAGGATTCCAAGCGCCAGAAAGATCAGCCAGAGCGGCGCCGTCAGATACGATCCGATTCCGGTGAGCAGGTGAAGCCGCGACACCCAATGCAGGCCGCGCGCCGGCAGCACGGCCAGATGCTGCAGGTTGCCCTGGCACCATCGCCGGTCTCGGGCGGCGAAATCCAGCAGCGACGGCGGGCACTCCTCGAAACTGCCGCCAAGCGCGGGCGCCATGCGGATGGCCCATCCCGCGCGCCGCATCAGGGCGGCTTCGACGAAATCATGGCTGAGAATATGTCCGCCGAACGGCTTGCGTCCGCGCAATTCAGGCAGCCCGGCATCCCCGGCAAAGGCGCGCACCCGGATGATGGCATTGTGGCCCCAATAATTGCCCTCGGAGCCGTGCCACCAGGCGATCCCGGCGGCGATCAGCGGGCCGTACAGCCTTCCGGCAAATTGCTGCAATCTCGCAAACAGCGTCCTTGCGTTGACCACGATCGGCAGCGTCTGAATGAGGGCGACGTTGGGGTGCTGCTCCATCGCGGCGGCCAGCCGCACGATGGTGTCGCCCGTCATCAGGCTGTCCGCATCCAGGATGATCATGTGGTCATACCCGGCGCCGAACCGCCGGATCCAGTCTTCGATGTTGCCGGACTTGCGTGCGGTGTTCTCAGGCCGGTGCCGGTAAAACAGACTGTTGACGGCCACCTCGCGGCGAAGCTGCAGAAAACACTTCTCCTCGGCGACCCAGGTTGACGGATCGGTGGTGTCGCTGAGAACGTACCAGTCGAATTGCGATGCATGGCCGGTGGTCTCGACCGACTCATGGATGGCCCGCAGCCGCGCCATGATCCGGTGGGGGTCTTCGTTGTAGGTCGGCAGCAGCATCGCGTTGCGGCTTTGCATCGGCGGCAGCGGCGCGCGGGCGTCGATACCCAATGCATCCCGCTGGCGAAACAGCAGCACCACAAATCCTGCCAGCGCCGACATGAACGAGAAGGCGACCCAGGCGAACAGAAGAAGGTGATGCCGCCGACCTGCAGAACCTCGTACATTTCGTAGCAGCCGGCCAGCGTCATCGCGGCGGTGCCGAAAAAAATGGTGGCACGGCGGAGCGTGATCGACTTCGGGCCGAAATCCGCGACGCCGCGTTGCCTCTCAAAGTGCCGCAACGGCTGCGTCGTCATTGCCAAAGTCGATTCCGGCGGCAGGAATTGATACGGCTGACCGCCGTTCTTCCGTTCGACATCGGGAGCGGAGGTCACGGGGTCCATCGATAAACCCAGACCTCCGAAATGGCATCGTCATCCTGCATCAGTGATGCGCGTATCTCGACCGGGGCCTTTTCCTTGGCCGAAAATTCGAAGCTCAGCCGCCAGCCGCCGATCGCGGGATTTGGCTGGGTGACGATGTTTTGAACTTTTGCCTTTTCCGCGGCCACAACGCCGCGTATCCTTTTGGGATCGATCGCTTTGAGTTTGTCGCCGATCAGATCAAGCACGAATATTCTTGTACCCTCGCCTCTGGCGCCGACAGCGGTGCGCAAAAACCGCGCCAGCGAGCTGGTCTTCGGATTATCCGGCCCCCAATGCAGCCGATAGGTATAGATGTGTTCGCCCTTGGCTTGCAGCGCATTCTTTGGATGCCAAAAACAGGCAATGTTGTCGTGGATTTCTTCCTTGGTCGGGATTTCAAGGAGCTGCACCGAACCTTCGCCCCAATCTCCGATCGGCTCCGCCCATAGGCTCGGTCGCCGCTCGAAGTTCGATTCGATATCCTGGTAGTCGAAAAAATTCTTCTGCCGCTGCATCAGTCCAAAACCGTGCGGGTTGAGGTCGGAAAAGCTGCTGATCTGCAGATCCCTGGGGTTGCTGAGCGGGCGCCACAGTTCCTCGCCCCTGCCGTTGAAGATCCCGAGGCCGTCGGAATCGTGCACCGCGGGACGGAAATCGTCGACGTCAATGCGGTCGTTGGAGCCGAAGAAGAACATGCTCGTCATCGGGGCAAGCCCGACATGCTCGAGATCGACGCGCGGATAGATCGCCATCTCCACATCGAACACGGTGGTCTCGCCCGGTCTTATCGTGAACCGATAGGCCGCAGCCGCGCTCTCGCTATCCAGTAACGCATGCACCACAATGGCAGTGGCGTTCGGGGCCGGCTTCTCGATCCAGAACGCCTTGAACACGGGAAACTCTTCGCCCTTGGTTTCGCCGGTGTTGATTGAAAGCCCCCGCGCCGAGAGCCCGTAGAGCTCTCCCTTGGCAACGGCGCGGAAATAGCTCGCGCCGAGGAAGACGCAAACCTCGTCATGGTAATCGGGCCTGTTGATCGGGGTATGGAGCCGGAAGCCCGCGAAACCGAGGTCCGCACCCGGATTGGGCGGCGGCGTGTCGCCGAATGAAAAGCTGTCCGGCTGATAGGCGATCCTGGTCGCCTGGCCGTTCGCGACTTCATAGATGTCGACCCGGTTGGCATAGAAAAACCCGCGATGGAAAAATTGCACTTCGAAGGGCAGCTTTTCACCGCGCCATAGCGCGTGTTCAGGCAGAAACCGGATGGCGCGATAATGGTCGTAGTCGAGGTCTTTCAGATTGTCCGGCAATTTACTGTCGGGCGCCTTGAACGGTTTACTGGCGGCATCGCGCGCCATCTGGCGAACGATGGCGCGGTCGAAGGGCGTCGGATCGGCGCGCGCAGGCGCCAAGCGCGCTGTCGAGGCCGCGAGCGGCAAAGCAGCCGAGACCTGAAGAAAATTGCGACGGTTCAAAGTGCCTCCACGGACGGTCAGAGCGACGGAAAGCAACGCCGTCGGGCTTGACGAGTTCCATGGGCAGGAACTGCGATGTTTGATCGCCAGTGCGAGGTTGCCTGGCCAATCGCGTGGCGGATGCCGGACAATGATCGGTGCCGCGAGGAAAAATCCGGGCCAGAAGACGGCCGTGTAACACCATCAGGCTGCAAGCTGCGCAGGCTGTTATCTTTGCGTGTCGATCGGCGCAGACGAACGAAGCCGCTGCAAGTTGGATTCAGCCGAATTCGTCGGAACAGCGGCCGGATCGAGCATAGGTGCCGATTTGAACGGGCACCCGCTTACGCAGATCAGCTGCGATAGCGGTCGTTGCGCGCGTAGACCGAGCGGCTCTCCTGAAGCGGGCGGCTGGCCGAACTGGGGCGCGCATGATTGAGGATCCGAACCGGGGGCTTGAGTTCTTCGAGGAAGATCGGCCTGGAGAAATAAAAGCCCTGCGCATAGCGGATCTTGGTGGCGGCCTGCAGGTAGGCGAGCTCCTCGAACGTCTCGATGCCTTCTGCCACGACGGTCATGCCAAGCGCTTCACTCAGCGATTCGATCGCCCGCAAAATACCCTGGCTGCGCGGACGCTTATGAATGTCGGTGATGAACGACCGGTCGATCTTGATCTCGTCGGCGGTAATGTCGGCCAGCGCCGACAATGACGAATAGCCGATACCGAAATCATCGATCGAGACCCCAACGCCGAGCTTCCGGAATATCGGCAGGATCTCGTCCTGGAAGTGGCTTTTCGCGACGAAGGCGTCCTCCGTCACCTCGATCATGAAACGCTTGGGAAACCCGGTCGCTTCGAGCGCCAGCGCGAACGACAGCATGAACGCGGGATTGCCGGCCTGTTTCGCGGCGACGTTGATGCTGATGATGGTATCGGGGCCGAAGGTGTCGTTGATGAGGTCGATCGATTTGACGATCTCCGCCAGGACCAGATGCGTCAATTCGTCGATCAGTCCGAGCTCTACGGCGAGATTGATGAAGGTGCCGGGGGCTTGAATGACGCCGGTGTCGTCGCGCAGACGGACCAGCGCCTCGATGCCCTTGATGTCCTGGGTGCGGATATCGACTTTGGCCTGAAAGGCGCAGCAAAACCGCTTTTCCAGGATGGCAAGCCGCAGCGACTGCTCGACTTTCATTCGCGCCAGCGCCTCACGCTCCATGCTGGCGTCGAAAAACACCGCCGCGCCCTTGCCGTCGTTCTTGACGCAGTACATTGCGATATCGGCGTTCTGACACAACACGTCGAAGCTGCGGCCGTGGTCGGGATAAAGACTGACACCGATCGAGGTGGAAGCAAATATCTCCGATCCCTCGATAAAGAACGGCGCCTTCAGCCGCTGCAGCGTGAAGTCGATATATTCCGCCACCTCATGCTCGCTCTCGACCGGATTGAGCAGCATCAGAAATTCATCGCCGCTGATCCGCGACAGCATGTCGGATTCGCGCAAGTTCAGTCCAACCCGCTTGGCGAATTCAACCAGAAGCGCATCCCCGGTCGCATGCCCGTAATAGTCGTTGATGTGCTTGAAATTGTCGATATCGAGGAATGCGAGGGCGAATTTGCCCTGCGCCTCGGTGCGCTGCAGAAGTCCATTGGCGTGATGCTCAATCACACGGCGTGTCGGCAGATCGGTCAGCTCGTCATAGTAAGCCGACCGGAACAGCTGGTCCTCGAACGCCTTTTGCTCGCTGATGTCGACCGAGCTCGACAGCAACAGATTTCGATCTGCAATACGAACCGGCCGATGGGCTGTAAGCAGTACCTGCTTGCCACCGGCATGGGTCACGGATTCTTCGACAACAGCAGGGCGGCCGGCGCGCAGCAATTCCAGGCCGGTTTGCCGGCGGTTCGCGAGTTCGTTCGAATGCGGCGTCGCCGTTCCGTCCAGGGCAATCCGAAGCTGCGCCGCGGCGGCGTCGTTGACCAACAGAAAACCGCCTTGCTCGTCCTGAACCGTCACGCCGTTGGGAAGCATTCTGAAAACATCTCTCAGAATACTCAGCTCGGGTTCGGCGACCTGCGGATCGCGTGGGGCACGGCTTTGCATAGCCACGGAGCTTGCCAAACTCTCTTGTAGGTTTGGTTAAGCGTAACCGAAAAACACGACGACACCGGGGGTAATCCGCCAATTCAGCGCGAAACGCCGCGAGTTGTCATTAACAGAGTGTCAATGGCAATTCAGAATACCGGACGATGCGAGCGCCCGGACCGGGGCGGGACGGCTCAAGCCAGCGGGATGCGGCACTGCATCGTGCAATGAACCCCGGTCTTCAAGAAAGTAATCTCGCTCTTGCCGTCGAAGGGCGTAAGCGCCGACTTCAGCAATTTGGTGCCGAACCCGGGGGCGCCGATCGTCTCGACCGGCGGGCCCTCGGTCTCGTCCCAGGTAACGTTGAGGCGATCGTCGGTGACCGACCACGACACCTGCAACAGTCCGCGTGCCGAGGAAAATGCGCCGTATTTGCCGGCGTTGGTGGCAAGCTCGTGAAATATCAATGCAAGGCTGACCGCCAATTTGGCCGGAAGGAACAGCGAACTACCGTTCAGGGTAAATCGAACATGGCCGTAGGGCTCGAGCTCAGAGAGCAGAAGATCCCTGATATCGCAGCCGCTGCCGCCGACCTTTGCGATCAGGTCGTCGGCCGCCGACAGGGCCCGTAGCCGCTGATCGATGCCGGCCCAGATTTGCGGCTGATCGTGCAGCACCTGGTGAAGAACGGCGTGAATGGTCGACAATTTGTTTTTCAGCCGGTGCTGAAATTCATCGACGACGAGCTTGCGATACTCTTCCTCCTGGATCAGCTTCTTTGCGATCTCGCGCTGCTGCGAGGCGATCGATCGATAGTGTTCGATGCCCCATATCGTGAGCCCGCACACGATCAGATAAATGACCAGCAGCGCGATCCTGGCAAAGTCGGCCGTGCCGTCGGCGAAATTGACGGTCACGCCAAGGGCGCCCCCGAGAATCGCAGTCGCGATCCCGACCCGGAAACCGCCGAAGGCCGTGGCAAAGAACACGGCCGGAATATACGGGGTGAAGAAAACATCCGGCCGGATCAGGGAAAGACACCAGCGTGCCGCGGTCGACAAGGCGACGCAGGCGATTGCGAATCCAGCGCTGAACAGCGGCGACGGCCGGGATATTCCTTGCCAGCCTCGCCGAAACTCGTCGATCAATTTCACCATGGGTCACAAAAGGTCCGGCGGCCGGCTCATCTCAGATAAGATGAGCATAATGGAAAATCAGCATTCCGTGGTGGTAAAGGTGACGTCGTGACCTTGTCGCAACTCAAGGGTGCATGTGAAGCATTGCTTGCGTTGGTTCCCGAGGCGCGGGAATATTGGCGCCAGCAAGAACGGAGGAAACGGCTCGGAGGATATGGCTGGGCGGGCAACGCCGGCACGCTGTTCTGGATCGATTCCCGGGGAACAACTGATCGGCATCTACATTGCCCAGGTCGACGAGCCCGACGGCATCATGCCGCGCCAATTCAGGACCATAATCCATTCGGCTATCATCAATTAATCTTAAGACGTCAACAGGAGAGCGACATGGGACGGCTGGACGGCAAGGTCGCGGTGATCACTGGCGCGACCAGCGGCATCGGGTTGCGGACGGCGGAGATTTTCGTGGCCGAGGGTGCCAGAATCGTGATCGCCGGACGCCGCGCGCCGGAAGGCGAGGCGCTGGCGAAAAAGCTCGGCGCCAATTGCGTCTTCCGGCAGACCGACGTCACGGTCGAGGCGCAGATGCAGGCGCTGATCGGGCAGGCGGTCGAGAAATTCGGCCGCCTCGATTGCCTGTTCAACAATGCCGGCGGTCCGGCGCAAACCGGCGGCATCGAAGGCCTCGAGGTTGATCGTTTCGATGCCGCGATGGCGACGTTGGTGCGCAGCGTCATGCTGGGCATGAAGCATGCCGCGCCGCCTATGCGCCGCCAGGGTTCCGGCAGCATCATCAACAATGGCAGCATCGCCGGCAGGCTCGCCGGCTTTTCGTCATCGGTGGTGTATGGCGCGGCCAAGGCCGCCGTCATTCATCTCACCAAATGCGTGGCGATGGAACTCGGCGAATCCGGCATCCGCGTCAACAGCATCTCGCCGGGCGCGATCGCCACTGGCATCTTCGGCAAGGCGCTCGGCCTTTCGGTCGAGGCGGCGGAGAAAACCCCCGACGTGATGCGCGAGGTCTACAAGACCGCGCAGCCGATCCCGCGTGCCGGTTTGCCCGAGGATATCGCTCATGCCGCGGTGTTTCTCGCCAGCGACGAATCCAGTTTCATCAACGGCCATGATCTGGTGGTCGATGGCGCCATTACCGGCGGCCGCAACTGGACCCAGCAACAGCAGGGCTATGTCGCCTTGCGCAAGGCGTTCGATCAGGGCGCGGGGTAGCTGCTTTGGCCGGAGCTATCTAAGGGAGATATCCATGTCCGCAACATTTGAGATGTCGCCGGCGAAGGCTGAAGGCCGGCCGTTTTACGTGGCCATTATCGCCGGTCTTGCCTGCGCGTTCGTGATCGGCAAGGCGCTGCCGGTGACGATGGACGCGGTTTCGACGGTCCTTGCGCCCCTATGCGCCGCCAGCGATCCTACGGGTTCGACGCTCGATACCGTCGAACCGATCACCTCACATGCGCTGCCAAATGTGCCGGGCAAACGCGTCACCATCGTGCGCGTGTTCTACGGGCCCGGCGGATTTACCCGCGCGCACCGCCACGCCGGCTCGGTCACTGCCTATGTCACCAAGGGTGAGATCCGCTCGCAACTCGGCGGCGGCCCGGTCGAGACCTTCAAGGTCGGCCAGTCGTTCTTCGAGCCGCCCGGCGCGACGCATCTGATATCGGCCAACGCCAGCAATACCGAACCGGCCGAACTGATCGCGGTGTTTGTCGCGGACGAGGGTGCAGAACTCACGACGTTCATCGAGTAGCGATATCCCCTCGCGCCTTGTTCAAGAAGCAAGCTGACCGAGCCCGCGCATCGTTGCGGCCTGCGGCAACCCGGTTGAAGGTCAGGATGAACGCGAGGCTTGAAAGACAACTGCGATCTCTTGCTGCCATCGCCGCCGCCGGGTTCGTCGCGGGAATCGTGTTTAACCTCGCGCAGGGCCATACCTCGCCCACCGCTTTGGCGGTGGGAGTCACGTATGGCCTGCTGATGTCCGTCTCGCTGGGGAGCGCCGAGCTGTTGGTTTTGGAAGGACCGATGCGCGTGTGGCTCGGTGGTCTTTCGTTCGCAACCAAGCTGATGGTACGGAGCACGATCTATCTGGCGATTATCACCGTCATCCAGTGGTTTCAGTTGGGTGAGGTCATCGCCGGAGTGCCCCCCATTACGTCCAGTAGAATTTTCTGGTCCAGCTTTATCTATTCCGCGGTGCTCTCGGTCGTCATGAACCTGGCTCTTGGAGTAACCAACATCATCGGACCGCGCGCATTCCTGAATTTCTTTATCGGGCGCTACCATACGCCGATCGAGGAAAACCGCTTCGTGCTGTTCGTCGACATCGCGGGATCGACGGGGCTGGCGGAGCGGCTCGGCGGGATCGCCATTCACCGCCTGCTCGATCGTACGTTTCGTCTCCTCACCATCGCTGTCGTGGATTACCGCGGCGAGGTGCTCAATTATGTCGGCGACGAGGTGATCGTGACCTGGCCGGAACGCGGCGGCGCGGTCGACTGCCGCCCGCTGCGCTGTTTTGTGGCGATGCGCGAGCAGTTGTCGCGCGCCTCAAGCCAATTCGAGCGCGAGTTCGGCGCGGCACCGCGAATTCGCGGAAGCCTGCATTTTGGGCCGGTGATTGTCGGCGAGATCGGCGACGTCAAACGCGCCATCGTGTTCAACGGCGACGTCATGAATACCGCGGCAAGGCTCGAAGAGCTGAGCCGGAATGTGGACGGTGGCTTTCTTGTCTCCCGCGCGGCGATGGAACGGTTCAGTTCAGCGCCACCGTTTACGGTCCGCGATCTGGGACGGCTGCCGATACGCGGACGCGCCGACGGCATCGACGTCGTCGGCATCGACGCCTGATCCGCTCACGTAACCGGCTTCAGCGTCATCCGCAATCCGTCCCGCGGCTTCGGGATCGGCCACATCTGCCGGAAATGCCGCGCGAAGCATTTCGCCTGCATGTAGGCAAAGTGCAGCCCGAGGCACATATGCGCGCCGCCACCGAACGGCACCCAGGCAAAGCGATGGCGGCCGCGCTGCGCTTCCTCGGTGAAGCGCAAGGGATCGAAGGTTTCGGGATCGGGCCAGATGTCCGGCATGTGGTGGGAGAACAGCGGATTGACGCCGACCATCGTGCCGGCCGGGATCGCATAACCCTTGAAGGTGAGATCGCGGATCGAGCGGCGCGGAATCGACGGCACCGGCGGCTTCAGCCGCATCGCCTCCTTGAACGCCATCTCGGACAGCGGCATGGCCTCGAGATTGTCGAACGTCGTCGGTTCTCCGGCTGCGATGCCCAGCGCCATGACTTCGTCGCGCAATTTTTCCTGCCATTGCGGATGGGCTGCGAGCGCACCCACGAAAGACGACAGCGACGAGGTCAGGGTGTCGTGCGCCGCCATCATCAGGAAGCTCATGTGGTCGATGATATCCTGGGTCGAGAGCAGCGCGCCGTCCTCGTGGGTGGCGTGGCACAGCTGCGAGAACAGGTCTTCGCCGCCCTTGGCGCGGCGGATCGGAATCTGCTCGGAGAAATAAGCCACAATGCGTTTGCGGCCGCGGACGCCGCGCGCCATCGCGGTGCCGGGCAGCGGCTTGCGGATGACGGCGACCGATGCCGCCACCATGTCGACAAAGGCGCGCGTGATGTCGTCGACCTCGGGCCCGATGTCGGCGCCGAGAAACGAGGTCGCGGCGAGGTCGAGCGTGAGCTGCTTCATCGCGGGATAAAGCAGCATCGGCCCCGGCTGCGCCCGCCATTGCGCGACCCGCGCCGCGATGCCGGTATCGAGCGCCGTGAGATAGGATTTCATCGGTCCGGATTTGAAGGCGACCGAAAGCGCGCGCCGGTGCAGGCGATGCTCCTCGAAATCGAGCAGCATCAGTCCGCGCGGAAACAACAGGCCGAGAATCCGGCCCCAGCCATGGGTGGAGGAGAATTGCTTGGCCTGGTCGAACAGCACCAGCTCATTGGCGTCGGGTCCGAGCAGCACCAGGCTGGTTTCACCGAAGATATGGCTGCGATAGACCAGCCCGTATTTGGCGGCCTGCCGTTCGATGTGCCCTTTGGGATCGGCGAGCGTATCGAGCGTCTTGCCGATGATCGGCCAGCCCTCGTCGCCCGGAATATGGGTGAGCGAGTTGCGTTTCGGCGGCGTGAAGGTGATCGCAGGGGAAGCCGCACTTTGCATCGACATGGCAATTGCTCCGGTTTGTCCCAAATATCTTCGCAGAAGGTCGGCGGCATAACCTATGCTGGTAAATAACTCTTATGCCCCTGTTGTGCAAAGGCTCAAGCACGGCGGGGGCCAAATAGCGCGACAAGGCCGCTCATCATGATAGGTTGCGGCAAAACAACGCCGAACAGGGAGAGAGCGGATATGCCGAGAATTTGGCAGATATTTTTCATACTATTGGCAG
>WNGI01003417.1_pt1 | contig 13981 bp, 3 predicted proteins | sample 5400621 | NCBI WGS metagenome assembly WNGI01 (sample SAMN13153374, study PRJNA577476) | soil metagenome | isolation source: 20 cm soil or saprolite under Garry oak tree replicate 1 | place: USA:California | collected 2016-06-15
AGTGACACCGAGCAGCGTCAGCGGCTCCGGAACCGCAACGCTGTCTTGTAGCTCGAACAGCCAGGGAGTCTACACCGTAACTATCACTGCTACAAGCAGTTCCCTAACTCACCAGGGAACAACCGTCTTCACATTCGGCACTCCCTCCGACTTTACAATAACAGCAACTTCACCGTCCGCTGTGAACGTTGGCTCGTCTGCAACATCTACACTTACGATAAAGCTGATTCACGGGTTGACGGGCCCGGTAACCCTCACCGATAATGTGCCATCTGGGCTCAACTGCGGCACCATCTCATCAACCAGCTTCACTGCGAATGGAACCGCAACAGTATCATGCTCATCCTCGTCCGCGTCAACCTACACGCTGACGGTCACCGGCGCGAGTGGAAGCTTGACCCATACCGCCTCAACCACATTCACCTTCCAAGGCTTCAGCCTATCAGCAAACCCCTCGAGCCTCTCGCTTAACACTGGAGCGCAAGGAACCTCCACTATCAGCCTCAACCTTCTGAACGGATTCGGGTCAACGGTCGCGCTGAGTGTTACCAGCCCAACAGGAGTAACTGCCTCGCTCAGCACCACATCCATAAGCGGATCCGGAACCTCAACCTTGACAATAAGCCCAACAGCCGTAGGCTCCTATACCGCCGTCGTGACAGGAACAAGCGGGTCCCTGACAAGAACCATATCCGTAACCATTACAGTCGGGACCCAGGTTTCGCCAGTCCTGACCGCCCCATCATCAAGAAGCGTCGCTCAGACCTCAACCCTCACATTCACTGTGACAGGCACCGACTCTTCCGTCCCAACACCAAACCTAACCCTCTCAGCTAACCAGTTACCCTCAGGCGCGAGCTTCACAACCGTCCAGGGCACATCGCCCGTCTCCGGCACGTTCAGATGGACCCCCTCAACGGCAAACGCGCCTGGAACCTACACGGTTAGCTTCACGGTCACAGACGGAGTCGCATCAACCCAAGTGTACGTGGTCGTAACCCTCCTAGCATCATATGTTCTTCCAGTAATCGTAGTGCCCGGTCCACAGAACGCAACCGTCGGAGGACACCTGCACTTCACCGTCTCCGCAAACGACCCTAGCGGTAATGGAGGACCGGTCATCCTTTCATCGACGGGGTTGGCCTCCAACATGGCCTTCGACCCGGCGACCGGAGCCTTCTCGTTCACCCCCAGCCCGAGCCAGGCAGGTGAGACATACATGGTCAACTTCACCGCGACGGACAGCAACGATCCCTCCTGGGCCAACACCCAGTCTGTGCCAATCCACGTCGCAGGCAGCACTGCTAGTCAACCTGCAGGCGGAGGATTCTGCCTCAGCTGCCTACTACCCAGAGGGATGACCACAACCGCATGGCTACTAACAATAGGCGCCCTGATCGGCATAGTAGCGTCGATCGCCCTTGTACATCTCAGAGCCAGCGCAGATCTTGCGGCTGCGAAGAGGAGAATGAGGTCGCTCAATGCGCAGAACCAAGTTAGCCGAACATCCGACAGATACCAAGCCCCACGGAGAACGGTGGCTCCAATGCACCGCAGGCGAACTTCGAATAACGACGACTAATTGCGATAGTTGAACAGAGGATCCTTTCCCTTTTCAGCTACCGTGTTTGAACCAGCTAGGAATTCGATCTTCTTCTGGGGTTCTGGAACCGGCGCAGTAGAAAAGCTACTGAGATGACCGCTATGAATCCTACCAGCCCAATTATCGAGTAGGAGACTATCGGTAGGGGAGCGGCTTTTACTGGAGCAACTACGTGTATCGTAACTTCAGAGCTTGTCGAAACACTCTCAGCCACCGCCGTAAAGGTCACGTTGTAATTACCTGGGGCCTGGGTATCGGAGGGCGTCCATTGGAAGAGTGAGGATGTTCCCCCGGTGAAGGACTGGGTCGATGAGAACGTGGCACCTGGAGGCAGACCGGAAGCGGTTAGAGTCACCGTCTTTGAACCGTCCGTGGCATTGACGAGGAAGCGGATCATAGAACCCGCTGTTATCGTCTGTGTTCCTGGGACGGTCAGGGCTGGAGGCGATAGGACGGTCAACACCAGACATTGACTAGTAGCTGGTGAATTGTTACTGTCCCCGCTATAGACTGCATTCCATCTGTAGACTCCTGCGGTCGCGAACGTGTGTGACGAGGAGCGAGGAATGATCCCATTCAACACTGTGACTAGAGAACCGACGATCGAAGGAGTACCGGTGCAAGTCGAAGTCGTAAAGAACTCGTAAGTCGCGGTCCCGCCCTCCTGGAACCCGCCGGTGAGGGTCGCTGAAGCAGTTACAGAATCTCCCGACGTAATACTCGTGAACGACAGAGTCGCGGTGAGAGCGGGACTGGCTTTGTTGACTGTTAAAGGCTTGCAGGTTGAGGTTGCGCCACTGTCGTTAGCATCACCTGAGTAAATTGCGTTCCAGCTGAATAGACCAGTGGAACCGAATGTTTGAGATCCGGAGTTGGGCGCGACACCGTCGGTCACCGTGACGGGTGTTCCGACACTTGTCGCTGTTCCCGTGCAAGCGGATCCGGTGAAGAACTCGTAGGTAACTGTTCCACTCCCCTTGTAGAAGTTCGAGAGAGTCGAAGAGCCAGATACTGAGTTACCCACAATAATCGTAGTTGCTGATAGCGTTGTTGCGATCGTTGGGTTGGCCTTGTTGACCGTTACGAGTTCGCAAGGTGACGTCGCGCCGTTATTGTTGGCGTCGCCACTGTATACTGCTTGGAAGCTGAACGATCCAGTGCTGTTGAAAGTTACAGAACGCGAGTTAGGCACAACGCCGCTAGTGACGGTTACTGTCGAGACGACTGATCCGGGTGCGGTGCAGCCACCGTTAGTGAAGTCCGAGTAGGTCACGGTTCCACCAGCGCCAAAGCTACTGGTCAGAGTCGAAGAATCAGTGACGGTATTGCCTACGATGATTGCCGTGGCAGAAAGTGTGGTTGCGGTCGTTGGACTAGATTTCTGGACTGTCAACGGCTCACATGGCGAAGTTGCACCATTGTTGTTAGTGTCACCTGAGTATATTGCCTGGAAGCTGAAGCTCCCCGTAGAGTTGAAAGTTACGGCGCGTGAGCCAGGGACTGCACCATTGGAGACTGCAACCATGGAGACCACGGTTCCTAGACTTGTGCATCCACCATTAGTGAAGAGGGTATACGTTACCGTTCCTCCGGCATTGAAGCTATCGGAAAGTGCTGCAGAATCTACGACTGCTCTGCCCACGAGCTGAGTCGTAGTGGACGAAGTCGTTGTTATAGTTGGACTAGCTTTGCCGACCGTCAGAGTCTCACAACCACTCGTCGCACCATTGTTGTTAGTGTCGCCTGAGTACGCAGCATTGAAGCTGTAGGAAAGTGTGAAATTGAGCACCACGGTTCTAGAGTTCGGAATGATCCCATTTGAGACGGCGACAATAGACACAATGATTCCTGGGGAGGCACAACCGCTGTTGGCAAAAATGTTGTAGGTTACGGTTCCGCCAGCACTGCTTGTTTGACCTGACATCGTGGCGGAGTCGGATACCGACCCGCCTACGGTGGTCACAGTCTGAGAAAGAGAGGTAGAGATCAGCACTCCTTTCGGATTCACCTGCAACGAGTCACAGTTGCCAGTCGCAAAGTTATTGTTTGCATCACCGGAGTATGCCGCTTCAAAGCCGTAGCTTCCTGTTACGTTGAAGACGATCGATCTTGATTTTGGAACCAGCCCATTGAAGACTGTCACAGTTGTGAATACTGTTCCAGGGGCTTGACATGCACTGTTGGTGAACAGACTGTATGTCACGGTACCGCCCGCTTGGAAGTCTCCTGTAAGGGATGCAGAGTCGCTTCCTGAGCTGCCGACCGTGATCGCGGTGGCTGACAAAGTCGTACGGATTGTCGGGCTGGTCTTTTGAACTGTCAAAGCCTCGCAGTTGCTAGTCGCGCCGTTGTTGTTCTGATCTCCTGAGTACACTGCATGGAGGCCGAAGCTACCTGTTGAGTTGAGGATGATGGTGGGCGAGTTAGGAACTAATCCACCCGTAACCATAACATTGGGAAGGGTCGTTGCCTGACCACTGCAAACACTTGTGGCGAAGAGAGTGTAGGTAACTGTTCCGCTCGCGTCGAAGCTGTTAGCAAGAGAAGCTGAGTCGGTAGCAGTTGTCCCAACCACAATCGTATTGGACGACAGAGTCGTACTGATGTTGGGACTGGCTTTACCCACGGTCATTGGCTCGCAGGGGCTCGTAGCTCCGTTGTTGTTCGAGTCTCCCGAGTAAACGGCATTCCAACCAAACGAGCCAGCCGAGCTGAATGACTGAGATGCGGAGTTCGGAACCACTCCGCTCGTTACGCTTACGGAAGCTCCTATTGAAGTCGCGATCCCAGTGCATGTCGACCCGGAAAAGAACTCGTATGTGACTGTGCCACTTGGATTGTACCCTCCGCTGAGAGTTGCAGAGTCGACAGCCGATCCTCCCACGATTATCGTCGTCGCGGATAACGAAGTGGCTATCACTGGAGTAATCTTGTTGACAGCCAGTGGCTCGCATTGACTTACTGCTCCATTGTTGTTGATGTCGCCTGTGTATAATGCGTTCCAGCTGAACTGACCGGCCGAGTTGAAGGTCTGGGTTAACGAGTCGGACACGGCACCGCCGGTTATGCTGGCCGGCGGACCGACCACCGTTGGCGTCCCTGTGCAAGCCCCGGATCCTGAGAAATACTCGTAAGATACTGAACCCCCTGGTTGGAACCCTCCAGTGATCGTCGCGGAGTCATGAATGGACCCTGCCACGACGATAGTACTTGCGGAGAGTGAAGTTGAGATTAGGGGACTGGCTTTGGTGACCGCCAATGTTTCACATGCACTCGTGACTCCGTTATTGTTGGTATCTCCGGAGTAGGCAGCTTGGAAACTGTAGCCGCCGGTGACGTTGAACATCACGGCTCTTGAGCTAGGAACTGTTCCGCCGTTCAAGGTTACGGAGTCAGTCAAAGTTCCTGACGATAGACATGCGCCATTGGTGAACATGCTGTAGCTGACCGTGCCGGTGGCCCCGAAGCCGCCCAACAGGGTTGAAGAATCTGTTGCGGAAGTTCCAACGATCAAGGAACTGGCGGATAGAGTAGTCGTCAAGGTCGGGCTTGCTTTGATTACCAAGAGTGGCTCGCAACCGCTGGTCGCCCCGTTATTGTTGGAGTCTCCGCTGTAGATTGCGTTCCAACTGTACGTACCCGCTGTATTGAAGCTGTGAATGGGCGAGTTCGGGACTACACCATTTGTTACTATTACCGGCGATCCTACGATCGTGGCTGGTGCAGCACAGCTACCATTCGCAAAGTAGTTGTAGACAACTGTTCCACCTGCGCTGCTCGTCTCACCCGAGAGAGCAGCTGAGTCAGATGTTGACCCTCCGACGCTTATCGTCGTAGCCGACAAAGTTGTGGTTATCGCAACACCGACTGGGTTGACCGGAAGAGACTCACAGCTACTTACAGCTCCATTGTTGTTAGTATCCCCTGAGTATGATGCGCTGAAACTGAACGAGCCGGTCGCGTTGAAGAGCACACTCCTCGAGTTCGGGACTTGTCCGTTGGACACGCTCACTATGGAAGCGACATTTCCCAAAGGAGTGCAGGCACCGTTTCCAAAGACAGAGTATTTGACACTCCCGCTAGCTTGGAAGGCGTTGTTGAGAGTCGCTGAGTCCGTTACGGATTGACCCACATGGATGGATGTTGACGATAGAGATGTAGAGAGGGAGGGGCTAGCCTTGTTCACGGTCAATGGCTCGCACGGGCTCGTCGCTGCGTTGTTGTTCGAGTCCCCACTGTAAACAGCGTTCCAGCTGTAGGACGAAGCCGAAGTGAAGGCTTGTGCAACCGAGTCAGGTACCTCACCGTTCGTTACGGTGACCGGTGAGCCCACAACAGCGGCGGTTCCGCCGCACGAAGATCCAAGGAAGTATCGGTACGTAACGGTGCCTCCAGCCTGGTATCCGCCACGGAGAGTCGCGGAATCGCTTGACGAGCCTCCGACAGTAATGGTTGTTACTGAGAGCAGAGTCGAAATTGTAGGATTTGCCTTTGCGACGGCGAGGGGCTCGCATGAACCCGCTGCGGGATTATTATTCGAGTCACCCGAGTAAGACGCCAGGAATGCGTAGTTGCCTGTGGCGTTGAATGTTACGGAACGCGAGCTTGGAACTACTCCACTGGTGATTATTACGATCGATACGACCGTTCCGGGAGCAGTGCAAATTGAGTCCCCGAAGGCAATGTAGGTTACGGTTCCTCCTGCACCAAATGCTCCGGCTAATGTCGAAGAATCGGTGGCGGTGTTTCCCACGATGATGCTTGACGGTGAGAGAACAGTAGCGATCGTTGGACTGGCTCTTCCGACGGTCAGAGGTTCACATCCTGAGGTTGCGGGATTGTTATTCGCGTCTCCGCCATAGACAACATTGAAACTGAAGATTCCCGCGTTGGGTGGTGTGAAGAGTCCCGAGCTTGGGACACTGTCGCTGGTGCCTACGATGACAGTCGTCAAGATGCTGGGAGATCCTGTGCAAGTGAGAGTCGAGCTGAAGTAATTGTATGTGACGATGCCCTGGACCCCTGATGACGGGAATCCTCCAGTCAATGATGCAGAGTTGGTCAGGGATTGGCCCACTGTTATTGTGGTTGTCGACAGGTTGGCAGTGATAGTCGGACCGGCCTTGTTGACTGTCAGAGACTCACATGTGCTGGTGAACTGGTTATTGTTCGTGTCTCCACTGTAAAGAGCGTCGAAGCTAACGGACCCGGTTCCAGGTGGAGCGAAGGGTCCTGAGTTGGGTACAGAGCCGTCTGCTCCAATCGTCACCGTCTTTACAAGGGTGGCGGTCGTAAGGCAATTGCCGCTCGTGCTGAAGAAGTAATAGGATACACTTCCACTTGATTGGAATCCGTTGGTGAGGCTGGCCGAGTCCGTGACGAATTGGCCGATCGTGATGCTCGTTAATGAGAGAGAGGTTGTGACTATTGGGTTAGCCTTCGCTACCATTAGCGGCTCGCAGGTCGATGTTGCGGCGTTATTGCTGGCGTCTCCGCTATAGGTCGCTTTGAAGCTGTAGCTACCTGTTGCGTTGAACACAATCGCGCGGGAATCTGGAATGATTCCGCCGACTACTGTCACAGTTGCCGCGACGTTTCCTGGAGCAGTACAGGCTTGATTTCCGTACGTTGTATATGTGGCTGTGCCGCTAGATTGGAAGCCACCCGAAAGAACAGACGAGTCTACTGCCGTGTTTCCGACGATGATGCTGGACATCGAGAGCGATGTTGAGAGAATTGGACTGACCTTTTGAACCGCTAATGGCTCACACGCACTCACGATTCCGTTATTGTTGGCGTCGCCGCTGTAAACTGCCTGGAAGCCGTAGCTTCCGGTGGCGTTGAACATCACTGGGCGAGAGTTAGAAAACACTCCGTTCGTAACTTGCACAATCGAAACGGTCGAAAAGGGGGATGTGCAAGCGCTATTCGTGAAAACGCCGTAGGTGACGGTTCCTGCAGCATTGAAGCTGTTTGTTAGGGTAGCCGAATCGGTTGCGGTGGTTCCGACGTTAATGGTCGTTGACGACAAGCTAGTCGCGATGGTGGGAGAAGCTCTGAGTGCCGTAAGAGGTTCGCAGGGACTTGTTGCTGGATTGTTGGTTGCGTCTCCACTATATGTCGCATCGAAGCTGTATTGGCCTGCGACGGTGATCGTCTGGGGGTTGGATGCCGGGAGCGGGCTGCCGACATTCACAGACTGTTTGACCGGAGAGCCGCTACAATCACTGACGCCGAGTCCATAGAATTCATAGGTGACCGTTCCAGTAATTGCTCGTGCACCACCACTCAGTGTCGCCTGATCTGCAACCGTATTGCCGACGATGATTGTTGAAGCTGGACTGATCGTCGTGGTGATTGTTGGAGTTGCTCTGATGACTGTTAGAGGTTCACAGGAGCTTGCGGCGCCGTTGTTGTTGGCGTCCCCCGAGTAGCTTGCGTCAAAGCTGTAAGGTCCGGTCGAGTTGAATGTCACGGCTCTAGAATTGGGAACGGCATTATTGTTCACAGTCACGAGAGAGACGAATGCTCCAGGGGAGCTACAGAGACCATTTGTGAAAACGAGATACGTGACCGTCCCACTAGCCTGGAAACCGGAGTTGAGATTTGCAGAATCTACCCCCGTCATCCCGACAACTATGCTGGAAGCAGAAAGAGCTGTCGTTAGAGTTGGACTAGCCTTGCTAACGGTCATAGGCTCACATGGTGATGTAGCACCGTTATTGTTCGGGTCCCCACTGTAAATGGCATTCCAGCTGTAGGCGCCTGCGGCGCTGAAGCTCTGCGGTTGAGAGTTTGGCACGAGTCCGTTGGTTGAAGTGACAGGAGTGCCGACGGGCGTAGGCGTTCCAGCACAGACTGTGCCCGTGAAGTATTCGTAAGTCACAGTGCCGCCTGCGTTGAACGCTCCACTGAGAGTTGCTGAGTCACTGGTTGAGCCGCCAACGGTTATCGTAGTTGCAGAGAGGAGAGAGCCGATGCCAGGACTCGCCTTGGCAACAGTAATGGGCTCGCAAGGCGAGGAGGCACCGTTATCGCCAGTGTCTCCACTATAGACCGCGTTGAAGCTAAAGCTGCCTGTGCCGTTGAACGTCACGGCTCTGGAGTCTGGAACGACGCCGTTAGTGACTGTTACGATTGAAACAAGTTTTCCGGGAGCCGCGCAGTTGCCGTTGCCGAAGCTGCTGTAAGTAACCGTGCCGCCCGCGGTCGCTCTCTGGCTGTGCAGAGTCGCAGAGTCAGACACGGATCCACCAACCGTGATGGTGGTCGTGGAGAGAGTTGTGGTTATGGTCACACCGACTGGGCCGACGATCAAGGGTTCACAGCCGCTGGTCGCACCGTTGTTGTTTGCGTCACCTGAGTAGCTCGCGGCAAAGCTGTAGGACCCGGTCGCGTTGAAGAGAACACTGCGAGAGTTCGGTACAACACCATTGGTTACTGTCACGGTCGACACTGCGGTTCCGGGCGCAGTGCACACACCGTTCGTGAAGACGCTGTAGGTTGCAGTGCCACCTGCCTGGAAGAACCCTGTAAGATTAGCCGAGTCAGTTACAGACTGATCGACCTGGATCGATGTGGAAGACAGAGTCGTTCCGATTGTCGGACCAGCCTTGTTGACCGCCAGAGGCTCGCAAGGCGACGTCGCGGCGTTGTTATTGGAGTCTCCAGGGTAGACCGCCTGGAAGCTGAAGCTACCAGTCGCGTTGAATGTAACTGCTCGGGAGTTAGGTATCACTCCACCAGTTACGGTTACTATGGAAGCCACTGTTCCGGGTGCAGTGCACGCACCGTTGGTGAAGAACGAGTAGGTGACCGTTCCTCCAGCCTGGAAGGTGCCGGATAGAACTGCTGAATCCGTTGTGCTGCTCCCTACAGTTATCGAAGCTGAGGAGAGTGTAGTCGCTAATGTCGGGTTTGTCTTATTCACGCTCAACGGCTCACAAGGACTCGTGGCTCCGCCGTTGTTCGCGTCACCAGAGTATACTGCGTTCCAGCTGAACAACCCAGCTGAACCGAACGCCTGGGGTCCAGAGTCGGGCACAACTCCGTTGGTTACTGTGAGGGGTGTCCCGACACTCGTCACTGTTCCCGTGCAAGCAGATCCGCTGAAGAATTCGTAGGTAGCTGTTCCAGTCGCCTTGTAGAAGTTCGAGAGAGTCGAAGATCCAGATACTGAATTACCGACGATAATCGTAGTTGCCGATAATGTTGTTGCGATCGAAGGGCTGGCCTTGTTAACAGTTAGAGGTTCGCAAGGTGACGTCGCGCCGCTATTGTTAGAGTCGCCACTGTATACTGCTTGGAAGCTGAACGACCCAGTGCCGTTGAGAGCTACAGCACGAGAGTTAGGTACAACTCCACCGGCGACGGTTACTATCGAGACAACAGTTCCTGAGGCGGTGCAGCCACCGTTGGCAAACTCGGAGTAAGTGACGGTTCCACCCGCGCTGAAGCTGCCAATCAGAGTCGAAGAATCAGTTACGGTATTGCCTACGGTAATCGTCGTTGCAGAAAGTGTCGTAGTAATCGTGGGACTGACTTTCTGGACCGTCAACGGCTCGCATGAGCTGATTGCGCCATTGTTGTTAGCATCTCCGCTATAGACCGCTTGGAGGCTGAAGGTACCTGTGTTGTTGAAAGTTATGCTTCGAGAGCTAGGTACGACCCCATTTGTGACAATAGCAACTGAGAAGGCAGTTCCCGTTCCGGCACAGTTACCATTTGCAAAATCGTCATAGGTGACGGTTCCTCCTGCAGTCGTAGTCTCACTTTGAAGTGTTGAAGAGTCAGTTATTGAGCCGCCGACAGGTATACTCGCTGTCGACAGGTTCGTGCTTATCGTGACGCCTGCTGGGCTGACCGTCAATGCCTCGCAGCTACTGATCGCGCCATTATTGTTGAGATCACCAGAGTATACGGATTGGAAACTGTAAGATCCACTATTGTTGAAGAGTACGGCTCTAGAATTGGGGACAGCGCCGTTACTTACTGTAACTGTGCTGACTGTTGTCCCTGAAGGTGTGCATCCACTATTCGCGAATAGGGTGTAGGTTACGCTGCCGCTAGCCTGGAAGGAATTGGCTAGAGAAGCAGAGTCGGTTATTGATTGGCCGACCTGGATCGATGTGGAAGACAGGGTTGTTGTGATGCTTGGGCTAGCCTTCTGGACGTTTAGTGGTTCGCAGGACGAAGAGGCCCCGTTATTGTTCGCATCCCCAGAGTACACTGCCTGGAAGCTGGAGCCACCAGTAGAGTTGAATTCGACTGGCCTAGAGTTCGGGACACTGCCACTTATCACTGTGACAGTGGACACAACACCCCGAGGAGCGGTGCAAGCATTGTTGGTGAAGATGCTGTATGTGACCGTACCACTGGCACTGAAGCTTCCTGTGAGGCTGGAAGAGTCAGAGACACTCGTCCCTACAACGGGGTTGGTAGACGAGAGGGTTGTTGCGATAGTCGGATTCGCCATGTTGACGGTTAGTGGCTCGCAAGGTGATGTGGCTGCATTGTTATTGGAGTCTCCGGAATATAGGGCATTCCAACTGAAGGGTCCAGCAGAGTTGAAGGCTTGAAACGCAGAGTTCGGGACCACTCCGTTTGATACGGTGACAGGTGTGCCTACGTTGGTGGCCGTTCCAGAACAGCTGGACCCAGTGAAGAACTCGTAGCTGACCGTCCCGCCTGCCACATACCCATTGGTGATTACAGCAGTGTCGGAAGCTAACCCGCCTACTGGAATGTTTGTGGATGAGAGCTGCGTTGCAATCGCTGGGCTAGCCTTCTGGACAGTTAGAGGTTCGCATATGGAAGAAGCGCCACCGTTGTTCGCATCTCCGGAGTAGACTCCTTGGAAACTGAAAGTGCCTGTGGCATTGAAGAATACTGCCCGAGAGTTGGGCACAGCGTTGGAGACTACAGCAACGGTAGAAGCGATACTTCCCGATGGAATGCAGAAGCCATTTGTGAAGACACTATAGGTTACTATCCCTCCTGCATTATATCCTCCTGATAGATTTGCGGAGTCGCTAATAGAAGTTCCAACGGTAGGCGTAACTGATGTGAGCTGCGTCGTGATCGTCGGGCTTGCCTTTTGAACGGTCAGGGGTTCGCAATCGTTACTGGCCCCGATATTGTTTGAGTCTCCAGAATAGGAAGCCTTGAACGTGTACTGGCCTGTGGCGTTGAATATTACCGTACGGGAATCAGGAACGACACCATTAGTCACACTAACCGTTGAAACTGTCTTGCCTGCGCTAGTGCAAGCGCCGTTGCTGTAGATTGTGTATACAACGGTCCCCGTTGCTTGGAATCCTCCTGTTAGGCTGACTGAATCTGTCACACCAGTTCCAACGATGGGGGTTGAGGCCGATAGAGTGGTGATGATTGTTGGACTCGCTTTCTGCACGATTAGGAGTTCGCAGCCCGAGATCGATGGATTGTTGTTTTGATCACCCGAGTAGGCTGCGTGGAAGCTGTAGCTTCCCGTGGAGTTGAAGAGTACGCTTCTCGAATCTGGGACGATTCCAGATGTGACGGCTACAGTCGACACTGCCACTCCTGGATTCGTACATCCGAGGTTGGCGTACAGGCTGTACGTTACGGTTCCGCCAGCATTGAAGCTATTGGTGAGAGTAGCTGAGTCCGATACGCCTGTTCCAACGATGGGGGCCGTTGAGGCCAAGGTTGTTGAGATCGTTGGATTGGCTTTGCTCACTGTCAAGGGTTCGCAAGGGCTGATTACGCCGTTATTGTTGGAGTCGCCAGTGTAAATCGCGTTCCAGCTATATGCCCCTGCAAGGTTGAAAGTTTGGGAAGATGAATCAGGAACCGATCCACTGGTCACAGGAGCCGAAGACCCGACGGTGGTGGGGGTTCCCAGGCACGTGCCTCCCGTGAAGAATTCATAGACGACCGAACCACTGGCGTTGTATCCACTCGTCAATGTTGAAGAATCGGTGACAGAGTTTCCTACAACGACTGTCGCAGCGGAGAGATTCGTAGTAATTGAGGGAGTAGCCTTCTGGACTGTTAAAAGCTCGCAGGTGGATGTAGCGGGGTTGTTGTTAGAGTCTCCCGAGTAGGTCGCCTGGAAACTGTATTGGCCGGTGGCGTTGAAAATTACAGCCCTCGAACTGGGGACGACCCCATTTGTGACAGTTGCAACTGAGATAACAGTCCCGGAAGGAGTACAGGCAGAATTTGGAAACACTGTGTAGGTTACGGTTCCAGAGGCGCTGATTGCGCCTGACAAAGCAGCTGTATCACTCACAGAGCTTCCGACGATGGGCGCGTTCGATGAGAGAGTCGTGGAAATCGTAACGCCTGTTTTCGGATTGACTGTCAACGGTTCACAACCACTTGTGCCCCCATTGTTGTTAGAGTCGCCGCCGTAGACTGCTTGGAAGCTGTAAGGGCCGGTGGCGTTGAAGGTCACGGCTCTCGAATTCGGTACGAAGCCATTGGTGACGGTGACAGTCGATACGACAGTCCCAGGAGCAATACATGCACTATTTGTGAACACATCGTACGTTAGTGTCCCTCCAGCCTGGTAGGAGTTGGTCAAGGTGGCAGAGTCGGTTGTAGATTGACCGGCCTGAATCTGGTTAGGTGATAGCGTTGTGGAGATGGTTGGGCTTGCCTTATTGACTGTTAATGGTTCACATGGCGAAGTGGCGCCGTTATTGTTGGAGTCTCCACTGTAAATGGCGTTCCAGCTGAAGCCCCCGGCTGAATTGAACGTCTGGAGGGAAGAGTTCGGGATGAGGCTGTTCGTTACCGCGACTGGGGTCCCGACAGTCGTACTTGCGCCGCCACAGTTGGAGCCCGTGAAGTATTCGTACGTAACCGTTCCGACAGCCTGAAACGCTCCGTTCAGAGTTGCGGAATCGCTCGCCGAGCTGCCAACGGTTATCACGGGTGCTGACAAGTTGATCGTGATGGTTGGATTTGTTTTCTGCACCGTAAGGGGTTCGCAGGCGCTCGTCGCACCATTGTTGTTAGAGTCTCCAGAATAGACCGCGTTCCAGCTGAATGAGCCTGCTGAATTGAATGGTTGCGCAGCCGAGTTTGGAACGACACCATCCGTAACGGTTACAGGAGAGCCGACGGTCGTTGCAGTTCCAGCACATGTCGAACCTGCGAAGAACGCGTAAGTCACAGTCCCTCCAGCGCTGAATCCACCCGTCAAAGTTGCAGAATCACTGACGGACCCGCCTACTGTCACGAGCGTCGACGATAAGACAGCAGTAATTGCTGGATTGACCTTACTGACAGTCAGAGGTTCGCACGATGACATTGCGCCATTGTTGTTGGAGTCGCCTGAGTACACTGCCTGGAATGAATAAGATCCCGTTGCGTTGAATGTGACTGCAC
>WNGI01003419.1_pt1 | contig 13981 bp, 12 predicted proteins | sample 5400621 | NCBI WGS metagenome assembly WNGI01 (sample SAMN13153374, study PRJNA577476) | soil metagenome | isolation source: 20 cm soil or saprolite under Garry oak tree replicate 1 | place: USA:California | collected 2016-06-15
GCGGTCCACGGACTTTGTACGATCCGCCCTTCTGGAACATCTCCGCTTTGAGTCGAATGTCGAAGCCCGTGCGCTCACTCAGCAGCCGCGAGGTCAGCAATGGCGTGTGATACGCGTGTCTGGAGACATGCTGTGCGGCTTCCTCGAATTCGGCGAGGGAAACGACCGGAGACGATCCAACTTGGGAAGGCATGGTGGTTCCTTTCACACGGTGTAGCGCCGAATCGTTTGTCCCGGCACCGCGACAGACTGCAGCTTCAGGTTCAGGGTAGCGCTCAATTCCTCGGCAAACGGTCTCGCCTTGTCGATGTCGTCCGTCATGACGTCGATGGTGGGAATCCCGGGTCGTCCCAGCAACTGCACTGTCCCGGTATTTCCACGGATCGACTGCGGCACGATAACGATGCGCTCGAGCAGACCGACGGCTTCAAATTGGCTCAGCGGGAACTCACCGCTCGGCACATTGAGGGAGACCCCCCACACGCACCGGATGCACGGTGACGGCGCTGGCGGTGAGACGTCCGGCCGCGCCCATCGACACGCGCCGAGCACGTCGCAGCACGGCGTAGAATGCCAGCCCGAACACGAGCAGGACGGCGCCGCCGAGGAAATTTCCCTTCCCGAAGAGACCGAGCACCCCGATCGCGTACACCGCCGCGATGGTCAACGCGATCTTGACGATCCGGGTCCAGGGCTCGGTGCTATTGAAGTCGAGAGGCAGGTTCATCGAGCTAGTATTCTGTTGATGAAATCAGTGATCCGGGAGGGCACTCTCGCTGATGTCGGGCGGCTCGCGCGTCTTCGTGCCGCGGTGTGGGGCACCGACCAGTATTGGCACGACCGCATCGGCGGATACATGCGAGGTGAGCTGCATCCGCAGCAGGCCCTGGCGCCGCGGGTGGTCCTCGTCGCCGAAGGCGGGGAGGACATTGTCGGCTTCATCGCGGGACATCTCACGCGACGCTTCGGTTGCGACGGAGAGCTGGAATGGCTGGATGTGGTCGCGGAATGTCGCCGAACGGGAGTCGCCAGTGAGCTATGGAGAGCGCTCGCGACATGGTTCGCGGGCCGTCAGGCGAGACGCATTTGCGTCGATGTGGATCCACAGAACGCGCCGGCGCGGGCGTTCTATCGCAAGCACGGAGCCCAGGACCTGAACCCGCACTGGCTCGTGTGGCCTGATACGAGCGTCGTGGCGACACCTCGTGCCTAGGCGGCGAGGCGCGGTGAGCAGTTCGCGGCCACGTATCGCCGCAAATTCGCCCGTCTGGGCAGCAAAAACGCCCTAGCGCGCCACAACGTACCACCCGCATCGTGGTAGACCCCCAATATGGGATCGCACTATGCGCACCGCTTTAGTAGCCGTAGCCCTGCTCCTACCATCGATCTCCGCAGCTCAGCAAGGGATAAAGCACGAGCGTCTCTCGATTGCGGCCACTAATGACGAATGGACTCCCACGTCCATTGAGGTGGCGCGTGGTGACGTTATCCTCGTGCTGGCGGCAGGACGAATCAGAATTGGTCAGGTGTCGGGCGAGGTTGGTCCCAACGGCAACTCATCAGGGAATGGTGCACTGCAAATCAAGATTGGAGTCGGGGCTGGACAAGCAGCAGGACAAAAGGCCTTTATCATCGCCGATCAGAACGGTCCGGTTAAGCTCCGCGTCGCGGACACCCGTTACAACGACAACGCTGGAGCGTTCGAGGTCTCGGTGATCCAGATCCCTGGCTCGATGATCCCAATGCCGAGTGAGGAGGGGTCGGACGAATCGGGTAGCGAGCAGGCTTATCTCGCCGCCATGAAGAGTGATCTACGCAATGTGATCACCGCCGAGGAGGGGTATTTCGCAGACAGCGTGAAATACACTCGTTCTCTCCAAGCAATGCACTTTCAGACGACAGCGGGAGTGACGATCGCCGTCGTATTGACGAGCGACGGGTTCAACGCTACCGCGAGCCACGCACGCGCGCCTGGTTGGATGTGCGGTATTTTCGTTGGCTCAGTAAACGCTCACGCCCAAGTACAGAAGGAAGGGGCTCCGGCCTGCTGGCAGGTCCAGTAGATGAAGCAAAGGCGCACTAGCGACCTTCGCTGGATCGCACGCATTCTTTTCCGCTGACTGTGCGAGCCTTTGTCGCGATCACCGATAACGAGTGGTTCGAGTTCCTTCGACGCCAGGAAGGACTCACTGAGGTGAATTTCTGGCAGCCGAGCGGCGGCCGCCAATTTCGCGCGTTAGAACCTGGACAGCCGCTGCTCTTCAAATTGCACGCTCCGCACAACGTGATCGCGGGCGGCGGATTCTTTGCGACGTTCTCGATTCTTCCAATTAGCCTAGCATGGGAAACCTTCGGAACCGGGAACGGGGCACCAAATCGCGACCTGATGCGTGAACGGATCGAATGCTATCGCCGAGTACCCGCTGATCCACGCGCTGATTATTCGATCGGATGCATCATCCTGGAGGAGGCGTTCTTTCTTGAGGAGCGCGACTGGATCTCAGTACCTGATGACTTCTCCCGGCACACACAGGTAGGTAAGAGCTACGATCTCACCGTGGGCGTAGGCCGAGAGCTTTGGGACCGCGTGGTGGGAGCTCGGGCTCTTATGCTCCACGCTGGGAGCGAGGGAGGGGAAATGTATGGCCAGCCAACACTCTTTCGGCCGCGGCTCGGCCAAGGCGCGTTTCGGGTGCTCGTGACGGATGCGTATCAGCGGCACTGCGCGGTGACGGGCGAGAAGACGTTGCCGGTGCTCGAAGCGGCGCATATCCGACCAGTCGGGCAAGGCGGCGTTCATCGCGTTGATAACGGCCTTCTCTTGCGGTCCGACGTTCACACCTTGTTCGACCGCGGTTACGTGACCGTCACACCAGACTTTCAGTTTCGAGTGAGTGAACGTTTGAAGCGTGACTGGGATAACGGTCATGTCTATTACGCTCTTGAAGGAAGGCCAATAACGCGGCCACCTAGCCACGAATCCTGTCCGAGCCCGCTCGAGTTGGAGTGGCACGCGGACACTGTGTTCCTGGGATAATCACTGGAGATAGGACTTTCGACATGCTGACTGGTGAGATAAGAGGTCAAATCGATCGGGTCTGGGACGCATTCTGGGCTGGCGGTATCTCGAATCCGATGGAAGTGATCGAGCAAATCACTTATCTGCTCTTTATTCGCCGCCTCGACGACTTACACACGCTCGAGGAGAATAAGGCTAACCGCCTCAAGACACCGATGGAGCGGCGCGTCTTTCCAGAAGGAAAGGATGGCAAAGGCCGGGCGTACGAAGACTACCGCTGGTCACGCTTTAAGAATTTCGCTCCTGCCGAGATGTTGGCGCTCGTAAGTGAGCACGTCTTTCCCTATTTGCGGACCGATCTGGCACGGCAGCTTGGAAACGGTGACTCCACGTACGCGCACCACATGAAAGATGCGCGCTTCACGATTCCGACTGCGGCATTGCTCGCGAAAGTCGTGGACATGATTGACAAGGTCCCGATGGAAGAGCGGGACACGAAGGGCGATGTCTACGAATACATGTTGGCGAAAATCGCGACTGCGGGACAAAACGGCCAATTTCGCACGCCCCGGCACATCATCAAGCTAATGGTGGAAATGACGGCACCGCAGCCAGGAGACATCATCTGCGATCCGGCATGCGGCACGGGGGGATTTCTCATCGCTGCTGGCGAATACCTCCGCGAGCATAACCCCAAGATGCTGCTCGACCCGAAGCAACGGGAGCATTTTCATCACGAAATGTTCCACGGGTTCGACTTCGACAACACGATGCTGCGCATCGGCAGCATGAACATGTTGCTGCACGGCGTGGAGAGTCCGGACATTCGCTACCGCGACTCGCTCGCGCAGGACCACGCGGGCGAGGAGGAGAAGTACACGCTGGTCCTCGCCAATCCGCCCTTCGCCGGCAGCCTCGACTACGAGAACACCGCCAAGGACCTGCTCCAGATTGTCAAAACGAAGAAGACCGAGCTGCTCTTCCTCGCGCTCTTCCTGCGCCTGCTCAAGCCCGGCGGGCGCGCGGCGGTGATCGTACCCGACGGCGTGCTGTTCGGCTCGAGCAACGCGCACAAGGAGCTGCGCCGCATCCTGGTGGAGGATCAGGAGCTTGATGCGGTCGTATCGCTGCCCGGCGGAGTGTTCAAGCCCTACGCCGGGGTTTCGACAGCGATCCTCGTCTTCACCAAGACCAATTCAGGCGGTACGGACTTCGTGTGGTTCTACGATGTCGACGCCGACGGCTGGAGCCTCGACGACAAGCGCACGGCGCTCCTCCCCGAGGACAAACTCGGCCCGGTGCCCAAGACGGCGCTGACTGCGGACGAGCACGGGAAGAACAACCTGCCTGATGTGCTCGCGCGCTGGCCCGAGCGCGCTGGCGGCGAGCGCGAGCGCCTGCGCACCGCACAGAGCTTCTGCGTGCCGAAGGCCGACATCGTCGCTCAAGTCTACGACCTCTCGCTCAACCGCTACAGGGAAGTGGTGCACGAGGCGGTTGAGCATCGCCCACCGAAGGAGATCCTCGCCGGCCTGGCGAAGCTGGAGGAGGAGATCCAGCGGGGGATGAAGGAGCTGGAGGGAATGCTGGGATGACGGCTGTCGCTCGAGTCTCGGACCTGGCTGAACAAATCCGAGGCGTGAGCTACGACAAGGAGGACGCGTCATCGACCGCCCGCGCCGGTTACTTGCCAGTGCTTAGAGCGGGCAACATCACTGATGATGGGCTTGTCTTTCACGATCTGGTGTTCGTGCCCGCGCATCGAGTTTCGGATAAACAGAGAATCAGACGGAATGACATCGTAATCGCTGCATCGAGCGGAAGCCTGGACGTCGTTGGAAAGGCTGCCAGGGCTCTCGACGACTATGACGGTGGCTTTGGCGCGTTCTGCAAGGTGCTTCGTCCAGGTCCGAATGTTGATCCCGCCTACTTCGCACACTTCTTCAGAACGCCGGAGTACCGACAACGCGTCTCTGCCCTCGCTGCTGGCGTGAACATCAACAATCTGCGCAACGAACATCTCGATGACATGCCTATTCCTCTCCCGCCGCTCCCCGAGCAGCAGCGGATTGCGGAGATCTTGGATAAGGCGGACGCGCTGCGGGCTAAGCGCCGCGCCGCTCTCTCCCAGCTCGACACCCTCACCCAATCCATCTTCCTCGACATGTTGGGCGATCCCGACACGAATCCGAAGGGGTGGCCGGTTCGTGCCGTCTCTGAGTACGTCGACGAGTTCCAAGGTGGCAAGAGCATGGAATCGGAGGCCGACGAGAATCATGTGACGCGCAATCGGGTGCTCAAGGTAAGCGCCGTCACCGGAATGAGGTTTTTGCCACAGGAGAGTAAGCCAGTACCAGACAACTACAGTCCGCCGCAAGAGCATTTCGTCCGCGCCGGCGACCTGCTGTTCAGCCGTGCCAATACAACGGAACTCGTGGGAGCAGTGGCTTTGGTCGAAAATACTCCACCGAATGTGCTCCTCTCAGACAAGCTGTGGCGCTTCGTGTGGCGTGAGCCAAGAACCGTCGAACCACTCTTTGTTTGGTCGCTCTTTCAGACAACGGCTGTACGCCACGAAATCGGGCGGCGTGCCACTGGCACCAGTGGCTCGATGAAGAACATCTCGCAGGAGAAGGTGTTCGGTATACGCACGATCGTGCCTCCCCTCCAATTGCAACGTGACTTCGTGAGCCGGGTGAGCGTCGTAGCAAGCATGAGGGATGCGTACCGTGCCTCGCTCGCCAAGTTTGATGCTCTCTTCACCTCTCTCCAACACTACGCCTTCAAGGGTGAGCTGTAGAGATGCGCGGCGAGTTCATGAGAGTGTGGTCCGAAACCTGGCGAGAGATCTGGCTACCCCTGATCGACGACGAGGACGTGCCCGAGGACATTTTTTGCGAGCTTTTTCGGGTACTCGCCGGTGATCCAAAACGGCCCGGGGCACTCAAGACAACGCTATCGCTGGAGGGGCTTGCCGACATCATCGACAACCCTCTCCAAAGCCGCGAAGCCTTCGAGCGAACGACGACGCAGGACCTGGCTGGCGAGCGGGCCCTGGTCACGTTTCTCGAGTCCGTGCACGACGCGCTTGAAGAAGTGGGCAGTGAAGACCTGACCAATCGCTACTTTAACCTCCTCGCCGAGTTCATCGAAAAGTTCAGCCTCCGTTACGACTTGCGGAGACCGTGCATCATCTGTCCAACGCTACCGGGCGTCTTCGCTAGCCTCATGCGCGACCTGCGAGCGCTGACCGCCGTAGACCCGCATCTTGACGCGCTGATGAAGGACTTCGAGAATGCCGTGCGCGACCTGAGGCAGGATTGCTCCGACGGTCGCATCAAGACCTGCATCCAGAAGGAGGTCAATCTGCTGGAGGCGGTCGGCCGGACGGTCCCGGGCGTGACCGGTACGACTCTTGGCGCGATCTGCGATCAGGTCGGCACCTGGCCGCACAAAAAGTTGAAGGCGGCGATGAAGGACCTCTACGGCTTCACCTCGGACTATCCCGGCATTCGTCACGGCGGCACTCCCGCGAACGCGCTGCGCTCAGTCGACATGCGGGACCTCGTAGCAATGTCGATCCTACTCGCCGGGTTTGCGCCGTACCTCACTAACGGCCTGAACCCCGAACTGATGTATCGAGGCGCATAAGATGAGCCAGTTCGCCTTCCTCCAGGGCGAATGGTCCGCCGTCTTCGAGGGCGCGTCAAAGGCGGAATCTGCGGTCCACGCCGATCCGCGGACGGCATGTTTCTATGCCCGCCGTGCGCTGGAGCTGGCGGTAAGCTGGGCCTTCAAGCACGACCCAGGGCTCCGGCTTCCATATCAGGACAGCCTCTCCGCACTGATTCACGACACGAGCTTCAAGCAGACTGCCGGAGAGGCGGTGTTTAGCAAGGCGCGGATGATTAACACGCTCGGCAACCGCGCCGTGCACAGCCACCGGTCGGTTCCCGAGGCAGACGCGCTGGCGGCAGTGCGCGAGCTGTTCCATGTGTCCTACTGGTTCGCACGCACCTACGCACGCACCGTGCGACCCGCTCCCGGCCTCGCCTTCGATCCTGGCGCTCTGCCGCGGCCAGCGCGCGCCGTGGGGCAGACAGCGGAGCAGCTTCAGGCGCTCGAAGCAAGGCTTCGTGAGAAGGACGAAAACCTCGCGGCGCTGCTCGCCGACAAGAATGCGCTCGACGAGGAGCTGAAACGCCTGCGAGCCGAGGTGGCCAAGGCAAAACAGGCAGCGGCCGCGCAGCCCGACTCGCACGACTACTCAGAAGCCGAGACCCGCGACTACTTCATCGACCTCTTGCTGAAGGAGGCGGGATGGGCGCTCGATCAGCCGCGCGACCGAGAGCTCGAGGTCAGCGGCATGCCCAACCAGAAGGACAAAGGCTTTGTCGACTACGTACTCTGGGGTGACGACGGCAAGCCACTGGGTCTGGTCGAGGCGAAGCGTTCGCGTCGAGACCCGCGAGCCGGCCAACAGCAGGCGAAGGTCTACGCGGACTGCTTAGAGCGGCAGTACGGTCGCCGGCCGGTGATCTTCTACTCCAACGGATACGATCACTGGCTGTGGGACGACACCAGCTACCCGCCGCGCCGCGTTCAGGGGTTCTACAAGAAAGCCGAGCTGGAGCTTCTGATTCAGCGACGCGAGACGCGCCGTTCGCTCGCGCAGGCGACGATCAGCCCAACAATCGTCGAGCGCCACTACCAGACGCGCGCCATCCGCCGCATCGCGGAGGCGTTCGAGCGCGATCACGACCGCAAGGCTCTGCTAGTGATGGCGACCGGCGCCGGCAAGACGCGCACGGTAATCGCGCTCTGCGATCTGCTCATGCGCTGCAACTGGGCCAAGCGCGTGCTCTTCCTCGCCGACCGCGTAGCGCTCGTTAATCAGGCTGTGAACGCGTTCAAGCGTCACTTGCCTGAGGCGTCCCCCGTCAATCTCGTCACAGAGAAGGAAGCCGAGGGGCGCGTCTACGTGTCGACGTACCCCACCATGATGGGGCTAATTGACGACGCAGCAGACGGTCAGCGGCGCTTCGGCATTGGGCATTTCGACATCGTGGTTATCGACGAGGCGCATCGGTCGGTCTTCCAGAAATACCGCGCAATTTTCGATTATTTCGATTCGCTGCTGGTAGGTCTCACCGCGACCCCCAGGGACGAGGTGGATCGTAACACGTACAGCCTCTTCGACCTTGAAGATGGGGTGCCTACCGACGCCTATTCTCTTGAAGAGGCCGTTCGCGACGGCTTTCTTGTGCCGGCGCAGGCCGTTGCGGTGCCGCTCAAGTTTCAACGCGAGGGCATCACTTACGAGGAGCTATCGGAAGAGGACAAGGATCAATGGGACGCCCTGGATTGGGATGAAGAGGGGAATGTCCCCGACCGTGTTGAAGCCGAGGCCGTAAATCGGTGGCTTTTTAACAAAGACACAGTCGATAAGGTGCTGGAGCACTTGATGACTCGCGGACTCAAGGTGGCGGGCGGTGACCGTCTCGGGAAGACGATCGTCTTCGCGAAGAACCAACAGCACGCCGATTTCATTGCCGAGCGATTCAACGCTAACTATCCGCACTACAAGGGCGAGTTCGCTCGGGTCATCACGTTCAAGACCGAGTACGCACAGACCCTGATCGACGATTTCTCGAATAAAGAAAAGGCTCCGCACATCGCGATCTCCGTCGACATGCTCGATACCGGCATAGACATCCCGGAGGTCGTGAACCTCGTTTTCTTCAAGCTCGTGCGCTCGAAAACCAAGTTCTGGCAGATGATTGGTCGCGGCACTCGGCTGTGCGCGGACCTGTTCGGTCCGGGCAAGAGTAAGGCGTTCTTCTATGTGTTCGATTATTGCCAAAACCTCGAGTACTTCAGCCAAGATATTCCGGGGACCGAAGGAAACGTGGCCGAATCGCTGGCCAAGCGACTGTTTGACGCGCGGCTAGAATTGATTGCCGCGCTCGACCAAGGCTCCGTGGAGCAACTCGCTCGCGCTGTGAAGAAAGCAATCCCAACCTACGGCGACCCCAAGACCGACGCGGAAGTACGGAATGACGTCGCCGAGCTACTGCAGCGCGAAGTGGCGGCGATGAACCTGGATAACTTCGTCGTGCGCCCTCACAGGCGCTTGGTCGAGAAGTTTGCGAAACCTGAGGCGTGGCTAGCCCTCGCGACTGAGGCCATTACCGAACTCTCCGAGGAGGTCGCGGGACTCCCAACGGAGCTCGACCGCGAGAACGAAGAGGCGAAGCGATTCGACCTACTGGCCCTCAATCTCCAACTTGCAATGTTGCAGTCGAAGCCGGGGTTCGAGCGGCTGCGTGATCGTGTCAAACAGATCGCGGGAATGCTGGCAGAGAAGGACGCAATTCCCATGGTACGCGAGCAGATGGCGCTCATTCAGGACGTGCAGAGCGAAGAATGGTGGCAGGATGTGACGATTCCAATGTTAGAGAAAATGCGCCGTCGCCTTCGGAGCCTAGTGCAGTTAATCGATAAAGCGCAACGAAGACCGGTGTACACCGACTTTGAAGACCTTATTGGGGACGAGAGTGACGTCGAACTGCCTGGTTTTTGGTCAGGTACGAACCAGGCCAAGTTCCTGACCAAGGCGAGAGCCTTCCTACGGGAGCATCTGGATCACGTAGCGATTCGCAAGCTGCGGACCAACAAGTCACTCACGGCCACGGATATCGGTGAGCTGGAACGGATTCTCGAGGAAAACGACGTTGGAACGGCTGAGCAGATCCAGCAGGCTGCTACCGACTCGCAAGGACTTGGGCTTTTTGTGCGCTCGCTGGTCGGCCTCGATCGTCAGGCGGCGAAGGAAGCGATGGCTGCGTTCTTGGACGGCAAGCGGTTCAATGCCAATCAGATCGAATACGTGAACCTCATCGTAGATCATCTGACGGAGCGTGGTGTTGTCGAGCCGGCCAGACTTTACGAGTCGCCCTTTACCGACCTAACGCCACGGGGACCGGAGGGACTGTTCAGTGCGGCTCAGGTTGAGCAACTGGTCCAGTCTTTGGAGGCGGTGCAAGCGACAGCTCAAGCGGCATAGCGAAGGAGTTTGTCGCACCCTCCTTGCAACATTCCTCGCGACCGCGAGCTTCAAGACCCGCTCTCTTTCGTGAGGTGTCGGTGGCGAGACTCACTAACTGGCGCGATCTAACACAGTCTCTCCAGGCGGCAAGAACCTGGATTGACACGTGCCTCATCCAGGACGGCTCGCTGTTCACTCGCCAGAGCCTCTGGACGCCGGCCCTGATAGAGGAAGTAAAGCGCGCCTTCGTTGACCACCCGGACAACAGTAAGCGCGACTTCATCACGAAACTCAAGGATCAACTGGCTTCGGTATCTCCGGATGCTAAGGAGCTCGCTGCCGAGATGCTTTGGGCTCTTCTGCTTTTTCCTGCTAAGAGCAAGGTCAAACCGAAAACGAAGCGCGAGCAGGTGCAAGAAATCTGGCGATTATCGGGACAGCCTTTCCCGGACGGCGGATTCCTCCTGTCGGATGACGTGTTGGGGGGCATCGGATCCGCCGGGCAAGCCTACAACAATCTCCGCTGGAAAGAGCTGGCTTACCTAATCGCCCTGCTGCAGGATTTGAAAGCGCGCGATCCCGCCGAGCGACGTCGGATACTTGGCGATTACGACCCCTTTGTCAGCTGGATCGAGGATGTCCACCGCGACGGCAGCCGACAATTTCGGCATATGCTGCGCTATTTCCTATTCCCGGACCGCGTGGAGCGCATGTCGTCGAATAACGACCGTCGGAGCATTCTCAAGGCCTTCCACGTTGCGCCGCCGGATGAGATCGACGACTGGAGCGATCAGCGCTACGACGAGGAACTGCAGCGTCTGCGCGGGAAACTCGAACTCGAGAATCCCGGCAAGACGGTCGATTTCTACGATCCGGGATTCCGGGAGCTCTGGCAGAAGGATGAGGACGACGATGGGCCTGAGGAGGATCCGGAGCCACGTAAAGGTCCGGCGCCGGTACAAGCAGACCGCCCCATCAATCTCATCCTCTATGGCCCGCCCGGGACGGGCAAGACACACGCTCTGCGGCAGAAGTACGAGTTGTACACGGAACGGCCGGATGCGGTCGATAAGCAAACGTGGCTTCACGAGCTACTCTCCAACCACGGCTGGCGGCCAGTCATCGCCGCGGCGCTTTCCGATCTGAATCGGCCAGCGAAGGTTCGGGAGATTCGGGACCATCCTTGGATGGTGGCCAAGGCCGAGGAGCGTGGCCGGCCGCTCGCGACAGTTACGCCATCGATCTGGGGTTACTTGCAGGAACACACCCCGGAGAACGTTACGACCGTGAAAATCGCGATACGCCGAGCACCCTTTACGTTTACAAAAAACGAGTCGTCGGAGTGGGAGCTTCTCGACGATTGGCGGGAGCAGGATACCGAGGCGGCCGAGCTGCTTCGCGCGTTGGAGCGTGGGCCGGGCGGCGCAACCGAGCCGGTCCGGCGGTACCGGACCGTGACATTCCATCCCTCATTCACGTATGAGGACTTTGTCCGCGGAATCCGGCCGGTGCCTGTAGGGGAAGACAGCTCCACGCAGTTCCGCCTGGTGGACGGAGTCTTCAAGCAGATCTGCGATGAAGCGCGCTCCAATCCCAGTAAGCGATATGCGCTGTTCATCGACGAGATCAACCGCGCCAACATTGCGAAGGTGTTCGGCGAGCTGATCACGTTGATCGAGCCCGATAAAAGGATTCAAGTGGATGAGAAGGGGCGCGTGACGAGCGGTATGACGGTGCAGCTACTGGGAGGGGGGGAAGGGGACAGCGTCGAAGCGCCGTTCGGCGTCCCAAGCAATCTCGATATCTACGGCACCATGAACACGGCCGATCGGTCCATTGCTCTGCTGGATATTGCGCTGCGACGGAGATTTGAGTTTCGCGAGATCGAGCCAGACTACTCCACCCTCAACCGACCCATTGGCTCGGTGCAGCCGGATCGGCTACTGCGCCGCATCAACGAGCGACTGGAGTATTTGCTGGACCGCGATCACCGGATCGGCCATGCCTACCTCATGCCTGCCCGAACACTCGACGACCTCCGCAAGGTATTTCGGGTTCAGATCATTCCGCTCCTGCAGGAATACTTCTTCGACAACTATGCCCGGGTGGCGCTCGTACTCACGACATCACCTGGCGCACCTCCCTTTCTTCGCAAAGAGCCTCTCAGCCAGGAAGCGCTTTTTCCAGCCACGGTGCGGGAAGACGGGCTGCCGGAGGATCGCGTTCGCCTGAGTGTGACGCGGGGCGAGACGTGGACCGAAGAGAGCTTCCGCGGGATCTACGAGTCATCGCCGTCGGCTGGAGTTGTCAGCGAGCCGCGCTGACCCATCGTGGGCTATCTAACCGTCTTCGAAAACGAGACCCTGATTATCGGCGAGGGTGGGCTGACGCCCTCCGAAGCCGAGCGGTTGATTGTCGTCGCAGAGCAGCGGCCGGGATTGAGTACGCGTGGCCACCGGTCGATTCAGTTCGCGCAGTACTGTGGGTTGGTGAATCTCGACGGTCGTATGCTCGAAATCCTGCCCAAGCTGACGGAGCACCGCGATCCGGAACAGTCCGTCGGCATTCTGCTGCGGCTCCTGAGCTATGCACGAGAGTTTTCGCTGTTTCAACATCTGCCTGCCGGCCACCAACTGCGACCCAATCGCTTGCTCGAAGTGTTTATCTCGGCGTTCCTCGATACGATATCGAGAATCGTGCACGGTGGCTTGCTGCGGCAGTACCGCGAGCAAGAAGACGATCTGCGGGTAGTGCGCGGTCAGATCATGTTCGGCCGCCAGCTCGGAGCGTTGTTCAATCGCCCGGATGTGATCGCTTGCCGATTCGACGATCTGACTGCGGACAACATATGGAATCAGATCATCAAGGCGGGACTTCGCGCAGCGGGTCCCTGGATCATGAGCCTCGAGCTCAATCGTCGCTGGGTCGAGTTGGTGTCCGCATTCACAGAGGTCGACGACGTCAACTTTGATCGAACGATTTGGAATCGACTGACCTGGGATCGCCACGCGGTTCGTTACCGCGCCGCAGTGGAATGGGCGCGTTGGATCCTGTCCCTGTTGTCGCCGTCTCTGCAGGCCGGAGACCGAGAGGCGCCGGGATTGCTGTTTGACATGAACGCACTGTTTCAGTCAGCGCTCACAGCGATTCTGCGCCGCGCTGCGTCCGCAACGGGACTGACAGTGCATGGGAAGGGTCGGTCCCATCATCTCGCCAGCATCGTTGGCACCGATCGCCAAGCGTTCACGCTAAAGCCGGACCTCATCCTCGAGCGGGGTGGCCAGGTGCTTGCGATCGGTGACACCAAGTGGAAACGGCTGCAGGTCAGGGAAGGGTTTCTCGTGCCGACGCCCGGGGATGTGTATCAGATGCACGCCTACGCGGCCGCCTATGGATGTTCCGACCTCGCTTTGATCTACCCTTGGCACTCAGGCCTAGAGAACGCCTCGGACACAGTATTCGAGCTTCCTCAATTGCCGTGTGGAACGCCACGGATCACCGTGATTGGCGTGGATTTATCCTGTGACCCCCCGCGAACCGTTCAGCAGGGCACATCGCCGTTTGTCTCGCTGCTGAGGTGAGGTGAGATCCCCATGAATCCAATTTTCGTTCCGACCACCGGGATCAAAGGCTGGAAGCGTCTGCTCGCGCAACCCCGCAAGCACTGGAAAGACGACCGGTCTGCCAAAGCGCTCGCTACCGCGTGGGAAGCCGGCTGCGGCCTTCTTGGCCTGCTGGGGAGAAACCAACGGTAGGAAGAACGGGCGCCGTCGCTCGCGATGAGCCGAGCGCGGGCTCACGCCTTCGCCGAGCCGGCGCTTCAACGCGCGAGGTTTTCTTACTGCGGTGGCGCCACCACCCGCACCGGCAACACCGCCGCGATGAGCGCGAAGTCTTCGCGATTGCGCGTCATC
>WNGI01003420.1_pt2 | contig 13979 bp, 17 predicted proteins | sample 5400621 | NCBI WGS metagenome assembly WNGI01 (sample SAMN13153374, study PRJNA577476) | soil metagenome | isolation source: 20 cm soil or saprolite under Garry oak tree replicate 1 | place: USA:California | collected 2016-06-15
GCGGGCGCCTCTAGCCGCAGCCGGCACGCGAGCAGGGGACCGAACTTCAACACCCAGCGCCGCACCGTTTCGTAGGAGATATCGCGAGCCCGCCTGCGGCAAGGAGCTCCTCCACATCGCGATAGCTGAGGGTGAAGCGGAGATACAACCAGATCGCCTGCTGGATGATCGGCGGCGGGAAGCGGTGGCGGCGATAGGAGAGCAGGGCCATCCCGAGATGCTATCCGACCCGCCGCTCGCGCTCGACCGCCTTTCTGTGACAATGCCGTGGCTGCGTGAGGTCCGTTCGGTTCCGCGGGAGCCTCGTTGGGCATCTGTCATTCGATGCTCCGGGTCAGAAGAGACCAAGGCCGTCAGTCCCTTCGATCTCGCCTCGTACCTATCCGATATCGAGGGTGATGCGGCTGCCGGGTACCTCATGGAATGGGCGAGCACGCCCGCCGTCCGATATAGCGAATCGGGACCGCGTTAGAGAATTCATTATTTAGTCGCGGTATTTCGAATATTCTATTGAAACGACTACCCAGAAATATAAATGAGAAATACTACATCGAAATACCCAATAATGAGAACTTCTATGTCGACAGATTACTGTTTGCTTCAAAATGTTCTTGCTAGAGATTTGTTCGACGGCCGCTTAGAAGAATTTGGCGTCCGCGAGCATTTCAATGATGAAACGACTGAACAAAGCCGAATGCTAAGCGATGGTCGAAATTATCTATGGCTCTACGTTGACGATGCCGGTTTGGTCAGAAGCCTTACGAGATATATGCCAAATGGTGTCCCGACCAAAATTCTGAGCGCCATCGCTGAAGCATTTGATGCGGAGATTGTATCTGAGTACGAGCCGCAGTTTTGGGGCTTCGACACGCAAGAGGAGTGGGATGCGTGGGAACTAATGATAGATAAGCAGTATCAAGAGAAATTCTATAATGACGTATTGAAGTATTTGCAGGGAGAGCCCCACGGCATCCCCCCTGGCACAAATGGTATGCTCAAAGCCAAAATCGCCAAGAAGCTTGTTGAAAGCGATGCAACGTTTCTAGAGCCGGCAAACAAAGAGAAGTTCCAAGCTCAGATTGAGTCGATCTTCCAACGCGACCACATGCTGTCTCAGAAATCAAGCCCTCAGGCCTTGGCTGCCGCGAAGTTGGGGACTACCCACGAAGACGACCTGCCGCGCGCCTAATCAAATTGTTAGTGGTGGTGACGAATTGCTGCCGCGAGCACGGTCGGTGTGGACATGGCAAGGTTCGCTTCCTCCGGGGGCAAACTAGGCCGGATATTTCCGGTGTAAGAGTTCACGTTCTCTTATCAGTCGAGCAATCCTGCGCCCCTTAACGATGCTTTCAGTTGGGCTGCACGCAGACTGGTAATATAATCTCCCTACCAGAATAAATTCCTATCACTTGCATGGAGGTTCAATGGCACTTGGCAAGCAGGCGAAAATTCTCACCGACAAGCAAGTTCGAGCCGTCCTGGCCGAACTCGACATCCGACGCTACCCGGTCAGGGACCGCGTCACGTTTCTGTTCTCGGTCAAGGCCGGCATGCGCGCGAAGGAAATCGCCTCGGTCACCTGGGCGATGGTGACGGATGCCGAGGGCGAGATCGCCGATGTGATCGCCCTACAAAACCGGGCATCCAAGGGCAAGGGTGGTGGTCGGCATATTCCCATGCACCCCGATATAAAGGCTGGCTTGACGGCTCTTCAGCGCGAGCGGGGCTAAACGGCACTTCCGGATTGGCCGGTCGTTCATAGCGAACGCGATCGCGGCCTTTCTCCCGGCGCCGTAACGGTCTGGTTTCATCGCCTCTTTGCACGGCTCGGCATGATCGGCTGCTCAAGTCATAGCGGCCGTCGGACCTTCATCACGCGCGCTGCTCGGAAGATCGGCGAGGTCGGTGGCAGCCTTCGCGACATTCAACAGCTCGCAGGCCATTCAAGTTTGTCGACAACGGCCCGGTACATCGAAGGCGATCACGAGGCGCAGTGAAAGGTCGTTGCGCTGATTTAGCTCACGAGCGGGCTTCGCTCGTTTCTCATCCAAGTCGATTCTCAGGGGACGCGGAGAGCGATCGGGGCAAAGCGAAAATGGGTCCCTTATTTGATGGAACGATGCGTCTACCCGTAGCCGGCCCTGAGGCTCGTGGGGCCCTTCGAGCCTGTCGCCTGGGAAAAGGTGGCCTGCCCAAACCCCGAATGGGACCCATCCCGGGAGGTGAATGGGGAACCCAAGTGCGGCGACTAATTTCGGCGATGTTGGCGCCTCTGCGGCGGGGCCCGGGCCATGATGGATCGCTTTGGTGCCAAACGCGCCACATGACAGGTGAACTACGCAGCGTGGTGCAGTGTAGGCTGAGATAATTCAACAGGGGGCGGAAGATGCCGTTCCTGAACAACATCCGTTATGTCGAGGGGGAAGTCATGCTGACATTAGACGCTCAGTTGCACGCCTATGAACGCAGCCATCCGGGCCGACCCTGGGTCGGCACTCTCGCCGGACCGGCGGAGGTCACCGGCGACCAGATGGTGGCAGCTATGGACGCCGTTGGCGTCGACGGCGCGGTCCTGGTGTCACCGTTCAGTATGTATCGCTACGACGCCAGCTACGCGACTGAGGTCTACGCGGCGCATCCCAATCGGTTCAGGCTGGTCAAGCCGGTCGATCCGACCGACCCCGCAGTCGCCGATACGATCGCCGAATGGGCTGCCACCGAGGGCACGGTCGGCATCCGGGTGTTCTTGAGAGACAATGTTTCGACGGACCCTGCCGACCCAGGCATCAACCGTGTTCTGGCCGTGGCGGCGCAGCACTCCCTGCCGGTCAATCTGGCGTGTACGGGGCGCCTGGACCAGGCGGGCCAACTGGCGGCCCGCAATCCAAATACACGGCTCGTGATCGACCACCTCGGCCTGCCGCAGCCGCACGTCCCGCCAGCGCCGGAACAGCCCTTTGCCGCTCTGCCACATCTGCTGGCTCTGGCAGCCCACGACAACATAGCGGTGAAAATCAGCGGTGCGTGCACGCTGTCGCATGAGCCGTTCCCCTACAAGGATTTGTGGGATCCGCTCGGCCGAGTTTTCGATGCCTTCGGCTTCAATCGCTGCATGTGGGGCACCGACTGGACCCGAGCGGTCGGGTTGCTGACTTACGAGCAGGGCGTCGAGGCGTTTCGTGTCACCGACCGCCTGTCTGACAGCGAACGGGCCGCCTTAATGGGTGAGACACTGACGCGGGTCTACAACTGGTCGCCCGCAAAAGCCTGATCGTCGTCTCGCTCCGCTAGAGCGCAGATGCATCAGGCGCTGAGGCGGGGCATGACCTTCTCGCCGAACAGTCGCATCGAGCGTTCCACCGCCTCGAGTTCGGGGCCACCGAAATTCATTAGGCAGGCGATTTCCTTGATGCCGAGTGCGCGGTAGCGCCCGATGGCGTCAATGCAGAACGCCGCGTCGCCGACGATCAGGTGTTCGGCGTCAGTCTGCTCGGCCGTGCGCGCTTCGGTACTGAGACCAGTGATGTTCCGGTGTCCCCAGGCGTCGTAGGAAGCGAACAGACCCTTGGCGAAGAACGCCAGGGCCCTCTGCTTGTCCGCGCCGTCGGGCAGAACATGGACGACCCGGTTGATCGTCGGAGTCTTCGCCTTGGGGTCCTGGCCCATCGCGAGCACCGCCTTCTCATAGATCGCAAGCATACGCGGGACGTCGGTGATCCGTTGCGTCGCGCTGACGACCAGTTCATCGCCGAGGCGAGCCGCCCGCCGGATCGCGGCATCGACGCTCCCACCGATGTAGATTGGCGGCTGCCGGATCGGCTTGGGATGCAGCGTGAAGTCGCGCAGCCGGCAAAGCTCGGTGTCGAGGCTTACCGGCTCGCCGCCGAAGACCGCGCGGATCAGCAACAGGCCCTCGCGCATCCGCCTGGCCCGCGTGTCGGGAGGCACAGCAAATGCCTGCAGGTCGGCGGGCGAGTAGCCGGCGCCGACCCCCAGGCGCAGCCGGCCGCCGGACATCACATCGACCATGGCCGCGTCCTCGGCGACCCGCAGCGGATGATGCAGCGGCAGCAGCAGCATGTTGGTGCCGAGCTCGATGCGCTTGGTGACCCCAGCCAGGGCCGCCAACGTCATTAGCGGCGAGGGATACGTCGAGCCGCCGGAGTGATGCTCGTGCGCCCAGATCACGTCGAACCCGAGCGTTTCCGCCAAGCTTGCCTGAGCGCACATCGCGTCGAACCGTGCCCCGGCCTGCGTAGGAGAGAAACCGAACCGCATTGAATATCTCCAGGCAGCCGCCCGCTGGACTTGATCTTGCCGACGAGCAGGTCCGGCGAAGACATATCAGTCTAGAGCCGGGAACCGACGAAGGTCCGGTGCGAATTTTGGCGTAGGCTTCCGCCACATGGCTGATGCCGCCTGGGGCGCGTCGGCGCTAACAGCGGGAACGAGAACATGGCGCAAGACAATCTGGCACGGCTCGAGCGGATTGAGCGGCGGCTGCAGGCCCTGGAGGATGCCGAGGCGATCCGCAATCTGAAAGCGCGCTATGCCGCCTTGTGCGACAAGCAATACGACGCCGATGGGATCGCGATGCTGTTCACCGAGGACGCGCTATGGGAAAGCCCCGGTCTGGGCCGGTTCGAAGGGCGCGAGGCGATCCGGGGCTTCTTCAGGGGAGCGTCGGAGATCTTCTCATTCGCGATCCATTACAGCTTGAATGGCCACATCGAGGTGGACGGCGATACGGCGCAAGCGCGATGGTACCTGTTCATGCCCTGCACGGTTACCGCAGGGAATCAGGCGATGTGGCGCGCCAGTATCGATCACGAGACTTATGTGCGGGTGGATGGCGTTTGGATGTTTCGCCACAAGCGGTCGGAGCCGTTGATGAATGTGCCGTTTGAGACTGGTTGGGCCAAGGGCCGTTTCATGTGACGCGGCGTAACGCGGATAAGGCCCCTCGAATTACGCCTTGCGCCAAACCGTCGCGAGCCATGGCTGCCGCTCTCGCGGTAGGCCGGGCGGCCGGTAGTAATGATCCAGCTCGACGAAGCCGGCCGAAATCATGTAGTCGCGCCATGTGTCGAGGTCGAAGAAGCAGGCGTAGCGGCCGTCGCTCCATCCCTCTTCGTTGTTGCCCCGTGGATTTGACGAGAACAGGACACCGCGCTGCTTCAACGTTTCGTACAGTTGCAGCAGAACCCTCGGCAACTCCTGGCTCGGCACATGGAACAGCGAGGCGTTGGCGAAAATCCCGTCAAAGCGGCCCTCGGGCAATCGCATCGAGAGGAAATCCTGATGCAGGACCTCGCAGCCCGAATGCGTCTGTGCCATGACGACGAATTGCCGAGATCCATCGAGCCCCACGGCTTCGTGCCCCAGCGATCGAAAGTGGCTGAGATCGCGCCCGGGTCCGCAACCGAGATCAAGGATCGAGTAGGGCGGGTCTCTCTCTATCGCTTTGAAGAATGCCGCGTAATTCTGGCTGACATCATGGTGTCGCGTACCGTCCCAGAAGGCTCGTGCAAACCGATCATAATACGCAATCGTCGTTTCGCCGAGGCGCCGATTAGCCGCCGACATTGGCTTCGGGCGGCAGATGCACAAAAAGCACGCGCGCCGGGCCGCCGATCGTGCGAGTGCGATGCCCGCGACTGCCGACATCGTCGGCGAGGAACACGTCACTGCTGCCGCATCGGTGCTTCTTCCCATCGCTGGTTTCGACTTCAAGTGTGCCGGACAGCACGATGAGCAGCTGACGCCGCGAGGCGGGGTGCCAGTCCTGGTAGAAGCCCTCGGGCATCTCCGTCACCATCGTGCTTTGCGCCGGCAGAATGGCGGAGCGGCGGACGGTATTGCCGAAAGCGTCGGTCGATACATTGTCGATTGGGATATCGACCTCGACAAATTGCGACCCGCCATCGGATGCAGAAGCAAAGCGAACGATTTTCATCAGGGTTCTCCGAATAGCGCGAAATGGGCGCGCGTTTACCTATCAGGTTGAAGTTCTGCGGTTAGCGTCCAGGTTCGATCACCGTAGGCGATGTGTATTTCCTCCTGTTCGAGCGCCCGGCCCATCTCGCCGGCCAATTCGTCGAGAAGCTCGCGCACCCTGCGGTCGTCAAGTCGCCAGCGTATTGCGGAAGAACCTCGCCGGTGAAGATGGCGACCCGCTCGCGATGGCTTGCGGCCCCATCTTCGGGATCGGCATAGACAACTTCGCCACGGGTGAACATGCCGGACAGAAAAGGCTCCCCACGCGCTGCCCGTTCCGTCATCCAGCGGTGCCCCGTCCGTACGGCCTCTTCCAGATCGTAGGTGTGCCCCGCCGGCCCATAGCCGGCCGGAGCCCAAGCGTGATCTTGAATTCGCGCCGCGGCCCTTCCGAAGCCGGGAGGAGGCGAAAGGATTTCATCATCAGCCTCTGTTTCGCGATGTGCTCAGGTCACGATTCGGGCGGCGATTCGACGTACTATTGACCGCCGCGATCAAATGGAGTCATCCGCGGCAGGTCATTCATGATTGTGCAAAGTCTGGATTCGGTTTCCGGCTCCAGGCTGCTGTGCCCGGCCGTCGTAATAAAATATTTCAGATCGGCGTTGCCAACGGCCCGCAAAGCCCGCACGAGGGCTTCTGCTTGGTATAAGTGGCACACCCTGTCGTAACGCCCATGCACGATATGCATGGGGATGTCCTTGAGCCGATGAACATGGTCGAGGATGTAATGGTTGTCGCGGTTCAACTCGCCGTCGCCACCAAGAAAGCCGCCGTTCACCATGTAGTGAACCAAAATCCTGGCCACCGTCAGAGCATATTTGGGATTCGGTCGGCTTTGGCTGTTTTCATCCCGGTTCAGGCGGCTGGCATTGGTTTCCCAAGCCACGCAGGCCGACGCAGCGTTCAAGGCACGATCCAGGTCCGCTTCATTGTGCGGCGGCACCGCAAATATTTTCGCCAGCGCTTTCACGACGTCGCCGCGTTCGTCGGCGGGGATTTCCGCGACAAATTGCTGCCATGCCGTCGGGAAATCGAGGTAGGTACCCGGGACTGGCATCGCCAGCGCGTCCAGCGCGAAATCGGCCGCGTTGCCCTGGAAGAAATAATCGACATCCGCTCTGCGGCACAAAAAGATCCCGCGCAGGATGAGGGTCTGCACGGTATCAGGATGCGCGATGGCGTAAGCCAGAGCGAGCGTGCTGCCCCAACTGCCGCCGAAGACGTGCATCTTGCCGTGGATATCCAACTCCCGCCGCAGCCGCAGCACGTCACCGATAAGATGCTCGGTCGTATTGTCGGTAAGAGCTGCTGTTGGGTCGTCGTCGCGTGCACTGGGGGTACTCTTGCCGCAGCCACGCTGGTCGAAAAGGATAACCCGGTATCGGTCGGGATTGAAAAAGCGAGCGAGAGATTTGTGACAGCCCGCTCCTGGCCCTCCATGCATGACCAGGACCGGCTCACCGTCTCCTGAGCCGTATTCTTCCCAGTAAATCTGGTGTCGTGGATGCTCTTGGACAGTCAGATGGCCAGATTGGTTGCAGCGCGAGTTCGGGTAGCCGTTTTCACTCATTTGGTTCTGTCGCGGTGGTTTGTGAGATTGGCTGAACGCATGCGTGAAGATGATCCTGTAAAAGTACGTTACGGAGACGGCGGGAGCCACGTGCGTAGAATGGGAGATCATCATCGCGCAGGCGATTTGGCCTGCCCATGATTTTAGCCGGTAATGGCCACGGATTACCGGACTTTCTCGACATCCAATGAGGCATTGTCACGGCAACGCGCTCGTGCTCCTGACGCGGGTTCGACATCGACTCCGACCTCGTAGCGAGATTGAGTTCAGGCGCGAACAACAGCTCTTCGACAAAGCCCATGAAGGGATGGTTCCTTGAGGTCCTTCGTGTGTGCCGAAGCATCTCGACCCGGCACCCGCCTATTCCCAACGAATGACGTTTACCGAACGGTGAGAGCGGTCGATGCAGACTATAGCTGCCCTGGGATGTAGAACGTCCCCGTCGGGCGGCCGAGAAGAAGGCATCTTTTCGGGGCTGAGGGGTTTGAGGGATGGCGAGTTTGCGGATCGAGGATTACGCGCTGATCGGCGATTGCGTGACGGCGGCGCTGGTCGGGCGTAACGGCTCAATCGACTGGCTGTGCCTGCCGCGTTTCGATTCGCCCTCGTGTTTTGCCGCGCTATTGGGCGAGCCCGAGCACGGCCGCTGGCTGATCGCTCCCGCCGACCCCAACCATCGCATCGAGCGGCGCTATCTCGACGGCTCGCTGGTGCTGGCGACGACGTTCGAGACCTCGGCGGGTGCGGTCGAGCTGATCGACTTCTTTCGGCCGCGGCATGGACCGCTGGATCTGGTGCGGCTAGTCCGCGGCTTGCGTGGGCGCGTCGCAATGTGCGTCGAGCTGATCTTGCGTTTCGACTGCGGCTCGATGGCATTGTCAACTTAAGCCGCGATGGTATGCTCTGAGGGTTGGTGGCGGGCGGCTCGGGATCTGCAAACGTTAGGCGTGCCTGTTGTCCTGCCCCGAAATCGGGGACAGGCAGGAGAGAAGGCGGGCGCCGCTCGTTAATGTGACAATGCCGAACCGAGCTTGTCAGTGGTCAGCAATTTTGGCGCGAAACCCTGTTTTCTGAGCAGCTTGCGCATCAGCCTCAGAGGAGCTCGTTTGTCGCGCCGACGTTGCTCCAGGATTTCGAGGATTTCCCCCTCGTGATCGACAGCACGCCACAAGTACATCCGCTTGCCGGCGATGCGAACGACCATCTCGTCGAGGTGCCAGCGATCGCTTGGGCCGGACCGCCGCTCGCGCAGCCGTCGCGCGAGCACCGGTCCGAACTTCAGCACCCAGCGCCGTACCGTCTCATAGGAGACATCGAGCCCGCGGTCGACGAATAGCTCCTCCACGTCCCGGTAGCTCAGCGTGAAGCGGAGATAAAGCCAATCGAGTGCTGGATGATTGGCGGCGGGAAGCGATGCCGGCTATACGAGAGAGGGGCCATGTCAACATGTTAGCTTGCCGGCTCGTCCCGCACGAGCGCGTTGCCGTGACAATGCCCTTTGTCGAGCGGCTGTGGCGCAGCCTCAAATACGAGGAGGTCTACCTCAACGCCTATGCCAGCGTCGCCGAGGCCAAGGCCGGCATCGACTCCTGGCTCGACTTCTATAACGAGGAGCGCCAGCACCAGAACCTGCGCTATCGCACGCCGCGCCAAATCTACGAAGCAGAAGGACCGTGGATAGGTGGACGATCGGCTTCACCGACCGGCTCCGCCTGCCCACATCCCTACCGGCACAACCGCCAACCACAGGATTGATGTTGACGAGGAGGAACACAGAAGCGATGCCACGACCGCCGCGACGAGCGCGATCGGAGCCGGTAGGGAAATCGGCCGGGCTACACCTTAGAAGACGGCTCCGGCTGTCTCACGGTCGGGGTCCACCTAAGGTCTGGACAAGCCAGTCAGTCGAGCAACAGACGATTTATTCACCGGACAACCATCATGGATGAGGGAGCGAATAGCCCATTGGATCCCATCCTCGGTTTTTACGACTCGCTTTTGCGCTGTGTATTCCTGACCATGTTGTTGGCGTTCACGAACGGATAGGGATGTTGGAAGATCGAGCTTACGAGCCCGCTTACCCTGATAACCCGATTGAAACTTACCTTCCGTGTAGCGATCCCAAACCCAGCTTCCGATGCACCTGACCCACTTGGCGATCTCATATCGTTCGAGCCTGCCTCTCGGGTCGGAAGCGAAGAGCGTTCGTTGAACGCGTTCGCCTGATCGATCAGTGCGATCTCAAACGATGATGGGTCTGTATAGCAGCGCACGTTTGCGTAGGCCCAAAGACGGAGCCATTCACGGAGCGTGAGATTGCGGGAATGCGAGACATCGCCGATATCCCGTCGTTCGGCCGGTCGAGCTCGCCGGTCGAAATCAAGATCCTCGGCTAGGTCCGTCAACGTATAGGCATGATCGTGCGTCTCGGCTCGCCAGTCCCGGTGAAACGGGTTCTTCGTGAGATTGCCGCGATAATTGGGATCGGCTTCGAGCGCTTCACGCATTGCCTCGTGGATCGCATGACCGAGATTGGCCGCTCGTTTATTGTCGAGCCGAACGGGCGTCGCGAGTTCGTATGCATAATGGGCGAAGGTGTTGCGGGGATTCTCAATAATGAGAGTCGGGCGAGGCAGATTGGCGTCCTGCCATGCGAGCATCGCTGCGGGCCGGTCAATATCGAACACCAGGTAGGAGATGTACCGAGGCCCGTTGAATTGGATCAGGCGATGCTTGAGCGCCTTCGACTTCGCCATCGTGACCGGCGGTTGGAACACACCCGCACGATTACCATTGCTGGCCCGCGGGCTTCGCATCAATTTTTCGCAGAATCGTCGGCCTACCGCGCCAAGCGATGAGTTTCGTTCGGCTTGATCATCAGCGCTGAGCGGCATAAATCCGACAGGTCCTTGGGTGGTTACGCAGTCTGGAGTTTTTCACCGAGCGGGCTGTTCCCATCCTTATCACCATCGCTTGTTGAATCCACTCGTCGGAGCGCCGGCTCCCCAACATTGCGGGTTGTGTACCAATCCGGTGACAGACCCGGTACTCGTTTACCAATTATGTCGTCGCCTCATTTAGTTATCAGGGTCGAGCTGAACATTGATTTTGTGCTCTGCTGGGATATGTCACTTGTATCGTCTACTTTTTGGATTTTGTAAAATGATCGATACTGAGTTGAGGTTTGCGAAGCGCGTCGGCGAGATCACGCATCTGCTTGGCGGGCGTGCCTACATGATCCACCGGATATCCGACAACCTCGCTGATGCCGGGCTGATACCGGGCCTGCGGGCTGCATGGATCGTTGGCGTGGACGGCGACGGGGTGAAACCCATTACGACTGCGACAACATCGTGTCGCTAATAGTTGCTTGGGGCGGCAGGACCGAGATTTCGATGGGATCCCCGTTCGAGCCAGTCGAGGAATGCCCGCGGCTGAACGCGCTGCTCGGGTACTGCGCTTACTACGAGATCGAATGCACAATCGGCGGAAACACGACCATTCGCCCCGATTCTCATCGTCGGGCAAATAGGGTATCGAGAACCTCGTGCAAGGAAATTGGGACTGCGACGCCAAGATTCTCTACGACACAAACTCTGCAGTGTACGACATCCACTGATTTTAGTGTTGTTGGCGACTCTCTTATCAACTACTGAGGTATCATAATGTTTATCTACTCATTGCTTACCGGCTCTGGCGATGCGGATCTCTCGAACAGATTCAATCATGTGTCAGTCACGGCGTTCGTGTCATTTGAGCAAGCTGCCACTAGACTGTACGACTGGTATAATGGACAAACCGGCGACGACGGCGAAATATACCATTCTGAATGGCGCGAACATCAAGACAAAAACCGTTGGTTCAACCCCAATTTCCCTCAGTGCGAGATTAGACGAATCTATTTCTACAGCGAATAGCAAGCGCGATACTCATTTTGTCACCGAGCCTGAGATCAACGCGGCCGATGCAGCCCGCGCTGCCTGCAGCCGCAATGCGAATGGACCACCTCGACCATAGGTTCACCCTTTCGGCCGTGCACATCAAATCCGACAGAAACCGGAGCGAGCATGACAAATCTCTTCAAAGCCTGGCTCTGGTGCGAGTCGGTGCCAAGCAGCTGCGGATGGCATTGTTGAGCGCGTGTCCAAACCACGACAGTAGGGGCGAGACGTTCCGATCGATGTCAAAGATTTACCGAGTCCGGCCCGGCATACAAGAGCATTGGTGCCATATTGGGTGCCCAGCGCGAGGCCCTCGCAGGGATCCATCTAGCTCGATTATGCGATGCAGTGATCGGATCACCGATTTCCGGTGGGCATGTGCTGGCCGATGCGAACCGTCTATGTAGGGTGGAGGTGAGTGAAAGCATCCGCAGACCAGATGGCCCAGGCCCAGCAAGGCCACAGCTGCCGCGGTCTCCCACTGGTCATGCCGCGTCTTTCCCGACCATTTCGGCGAAAACACCAGTGATGTCGGTCGTACCGTCTGGCCGGATCAGCACGTCACGGGGAAATATTATCCGCGTCTCGGAATCAACCCCATTCATCCGGTAGCTGGTCAGATTAAACTCCACAATCCTCGACTGCTTGATCAGGATCTCAAGCCGGTGCCATGGCGCGCCGATTAGCTCTATTGATATCCTGTCACCGTCGGCCCACGCTGCTTGGATGATCCGCCTTAACTCGGTCAGGATACGTGTGCGGGTCTCGTATAGCTCGTCGCCCTCTAGGTCGGGTAGCGCGGCAACCATCGCTCGAAAAAGCGTATAGCAATCCTTTTCCGAATGCGCCTCTGCCGTGCGGGCAGCGCGGCGGGCTTCATCGAGCCGGACCTTGGCTGTCTCGATCTCCGCCTGCAAAGTCTGCGCGCGGCGGAAGAACGCGGGCGGCGCCTTCGGACCGAACCCCTCCGCCATTTTCTCGATCGCCGCGGTCTTATTCGCGATCTCCTTTTCCAGCGCGGCAATCCGCTCGGTATCAGGGCTCGACTTGTCGATCAGGCGAGAGAAATCAAGCAGCGCTAACGTGGACAGGATCTCGACTTCCAATTCGGAGTAGCTGTGGCGGGTCCGGTCGGTACATTCGAAGCCGCGCCGGGCATTATCGCATATGAGGTACTCACGGCCCCTTCCCTTATTCTCGTACACCAGCACGCCGCCTTGACGACCCGCTCCGGCGCATTGCCGGCAATGCACCACGCCGGCCAGCAGATTCTTGACCGTCGCTGACTTGCGGCCTCGCGCAGACTTCCGACCATCCTTCGGCCATTGCATCAGCCACCAATCGTCCTCGGACATAATGATCGGATAGAAATCCGGGATTGGGTCACCGATCTTTTCCACGCGACCTTTGATTGGCTGATAAAAACCAGTCAATGCGCGGCTCTCGATGATCGACCGAACCGACCGCGCGTGCCAGCCACGCTTACTGCGGAAGGCCGGGGTGCCGGCCCCGTTCAGACGACTTGCGATAGCCTGCGCGCCCAAGCCGGTAAACCGATATTTCTTGATCTGCTCGATCGTGGTGAGCCGGTGCTCAATGACATGGAACTTGCCATTGACGGCTTTTAACCATCCTGGGCACGCATTATTCGCTTTGGCTGTACCCGCCATGGCGGCTTGTCGCCGAGCTTCCCATTTGGCGGTCAGAAAATGCGAGAGGTTTTTGCTGTACTGGTGGGCCATAGAGATCTTGACCTGCAAGGACATTTGCAAGCCGAGGTCGTCGTTGTAACGGTCGAGCGTATAATAGGAGCGGTCTTGAAGATCGACGATCCCGATGCCGCGCTCCATAAAGTCGATCGTCAGTTTAACCGCATCTGAACTGACCTGCCGTGTCAGTCGGTTCCACTCTGAGACCAATAGGAGCGACTTACCCGGCTTCACCGTGCCGTTTTCGATGCCCGCAATAAATCTCCGGATTGGCCCTTTGATGACGTGCTTACCGGAAAATCCCGATATACCGAGCTTGCGAATGTCGGCTTCGTGAAGGGAAATATCGAGCACGATACCCTCTTCCCGCACGAATCCTTCCGCCGCCGTGACCTGACGTCGATAAGAGTCGCCGTCCGCCTGTCGTCGGTTCGAGAAGCGGATAAGTGAGAAGCCAACCATGTCCGGAGGAAAATTGAATTGCGACATGCGCGTCCCCTTCCCACGGAGAGCGTTATCGGGTTGACTCCAGGGCTCAGTCAAGCTAAAATTGGGATAACGTTCTGAAAGGTCTGCACGCCGCCGGCGCTGCCCTCGAGATACGCGCCGAGATTGGCGACGCTCCTGATCCGCAACGCCAGAAAATGCCCCTCGGCATCGAGCGCGAGCTGCGCCTCGGCCTGGTGGTCGCGTCCCTGATGATCGGCGACAAAAACTTCGCCGCGGCCGGCGATCCATTTGACCGGTCGGCCCACCCGC
>WNGI01011235.1_pt1 | contig 13974 bp, 11 predicted proteins | sample 5400621 | NCBI WGS metagenome assembly WNGI01 (sample SAMN13153374, study PRJNA577476) | soil metagenome | isolation source: 20 cm soil or saprolite under Garry oak tree replicate 1 | place: USA:California | collected 2016-06-15
CAACGTTGCCGGCGACCCAATCGGCATGGCCAAGGATGGATTAGGTGGCGACGACCTACCGGCAGTCATGATCAGCAAGAACGACGGGGCAGCGCTGCGTGCCGCTAACCCGCCCGATGCGTCAGCGGACGCGACGCTGCAGGAGTTTGTCACTACTGGCAACCAGGACATCCTCGCCGGCTTCAGCGGCCAAGGACCAACGAATGTCGACCTCGCAGTTAAACCTGATGTGAGCTCGGTCGGCGTGAACGTTCTGAGTTCTATCACCTGCGTGGGCAAACCAGCGGGTTGCCCGGGTGACGGTTCCGGCTGGGCGTTCTTCCAAGGCACTTCAATGTCGACTCCGCACATCGCCGGCTCAGCGGCGGTGCTTCTGCAACTGCATAACGACTGGACGCCTGCGCAAATCAAGTCGACGCTCGTCAACCGCGCCGATTTGGTGATCAAGGATGCCATCACCGGCACGCACGACGTCGGCCCGACAGCGCAGGGTGCGGGGCGTGAGAACCTCTCTGTAGCCGCAGATGCAACAACATGGATGGATCCGGTTTCGGCGAGTTTCGGCAAGGTCACAGTCGGCCATCCAACGTCGTTAAACATCACGCTGTCCAACCCGACTGGGAGCGCTGAGACGTTCACCGTCTCGGTGACGAAGTTTACTCCGGATGACTTCGGGGGAACGGTTTCGAGTATTTATGATGCTGGCATTCTAAGCTCGGGCGACGACCGGATCACCGTCCCCGGCAGCGTGACTGTACCGGCCAACGGTTCAACCACGATGACAGTGACCGTCAATTCAAGTCACGGCGATGTGGTCCAAGGGTGGATCAACCTCGATGGTGCCGGATCGAACGACCTGCACTTCGCCTATTACGCCCAGGTCGGCAAGTAACAACCGAAACGCGAAATAGTTCTACGAAGCAGGGACGCGGGTAACCGCGTCCCTGTTTTTGTTCGGCAAAAGAGGATTCAGGGCATCGACAATTCTGAATCGTTTGGCTTAAAGTGGGGCTCGTGATGTCAGCTTTGCACACATCCGCCAACGCAGTCTATCTGATGCAGATCTGCGTTGCTGCGTTTCTGGCGATTCTTTTTCTCCAATCGGGTATTGATAAGATCGTCGATCGCCGCGGAAACCTTGAATGGCTAAAAGGACATTTCGCCAAGAGTCCACTGGCGGGAACTGTTCCCGCGCTGCTGACAGCCCTCACAATCCTCGAGGTCGCTGCCGGCGTGCTGAGCGCGCTTGGCTGCGTGCTTGTGCTGGTCACACGAGATTCGACGGTCGCGTTCTGCGGCGCCGTCATTTCCGCAGTTGCGATCATTGCGTTGTTTTTTGGGCAGCGAGTTGCGAAAGATTATGCAGGCGCCGCGGTGCTTGTTCCGTATTTTCTGCTTGCGCTGGTCGCAATTTATCTGCTCGCGCAGGGCTAAACGAGTGAGAATCTGCCCTAATCTCTCAGAAGGCGCCGCACGGACAGGCGCAATTGAAAAGGATTCCTGGACGAAATCCATTCGGGCCTCCGGACGATGCGATCAATCTCATGCAGGCGATATTCTGTTGTTGCCGATAGCGATAATCGCATTTTGGACGCTCGCCTATGACCTTGCTCTTGTCGCCAGATGGCCAGTGCACACTATCACGTGGTGTTTCCTGGCATTCGCGATAGCGGGGGGTGTTGCGTTCGGGCGTTTGTGGACGAAAACGAGCGTAATCCCTGCGAGAAGTTATCGATTTCATCCCTCCCAGCTGCTGCTGTTAGCTTTGGGTTTCGGTTACGCGATCACAGCCCTCTTTGTGCGACGGCCGAATCAGGATGACGTGGTGTATTTCCACAGAGCGCTTAGTCAACTACTCGACCTTCACCAGCCTATCTTCCTGCGTCAGACGAGTGTTGACATGGATGCGGCTGCCTTCTCACCAGTGCATCTGATAACCAGCTATGAAATGCTTATGGGCCTTTTGGGTCATTACCTTGGAATTAATCCGCTCTACTTTTATCAGGTAATTGGTCACACCATTGCTGCATTTTCGGTCCCTTTCGTTTTCTATTGGTGCGTCAGAACGTTCGGCTTAGACCGGTGGACAGCGGCCGTCGGAGCGCTGTTCGGGATGAGTTTTCTACTTCTCGCTGACAAATCATCGTTCGGCGTGTTACTTGGCGCTGCAAAATCATTAGAGGGAGCCGATCCTGCTGGATGGGTAGGATTTTCAACTCTTTCCGGCTACATGTGGCAGGGGAAGCCGATCGTACTGATTTTGTTTTTGCCGATAATGCTGGCGCTCAATTACCGGTTCCTTAGCCGAGGTAACCCAACTGACCTGGTGTGGCTTACGCTGTTGGGCATTGCCGGTGTGGGCCTCAGCAATCCGGCGCTCTACCTGCTCCCAGCAATTAGCGTCTGCTCCTGGGTAGCTTTCTTCACTCTTGAACTGTTCGAACGGAGCACACCAGAAGGTTTGTGGAAGCTGATACGTCTTGGCGTGTTACTGGCGTTCCCGCTTGCGTATCCAATCGGGATATTGGTCTTTCTGAAAATGGATATCATTCCGAAGCCAATCGACATTCACATGCTGGGGCCGAGATACATGCCATGGAACGAAGCGGTGGACTATGCCATTGGTGGACGTGCTGAGTACCTCCGTGACGTAGTGCTAATGATTACCGTGCCGCTGCTAATTGTTCGTGGGCGCGCTGGGTTCTTTCTCTTCTTCTACCTTTGTGCTGTCTGGCTGTTTTGTTTGAATCCGTTACTGGCGCACTGGTGGATGGGAAACATTCTTGCGCCAACTTACTTTCGACTCGTATATCTTCTGCAACTGCCTTTGCTATGCGCCTTGATCGCAGCCGGGGGTCCCCAGATCATGCGAATATCCAATGCAAGGGAGCGAGCGGTCACTGGAGCAGCGCTCGCGGCGATCATAGTGAGTCTTGTGTTCACCTACCGGGGGGTGTCAATTTTGCCTCGAGATCCGAAGCTTGGAGTTGGTTGGAAATCACCGACCGAATGTCAGTTACTTCCGGCGAACATTGATTTCGCGAAGGCTGCCGGCAAACACATCGCGCACGCAAAGCTGCTCGCGCCCATCTGGACGGCCGGCTGCGAGTTGCCGCTCCTGTTTCCTGAAATGAAGGTAGTTGCGCCGCGACTGGTCACACACTATTTCGCCAACGCAGGCAACCCGGAAGAAGGCAACCTTCGCAACCAAGCGGCGACTTTTATTGTCGGAGAGCGACTCGGCAGTCCCGACCGAGTTAAGGCGTCGGAACTGAAGTTTCGGAAGGTGATAGAAACCGGCCGCGCAAACGCCGTGGCGGTTCCCGAATCGGAAAGCCAGAGGGTACTAGCGACACTCAAATCCATAGATCCCGGATGGCACCGCGTTTTGGAAGCCGGCGGTTTGGTCTTGATGCTGCCAGGTCCCGCGGAACAGAGAGGCTAGCAACGCAGTGTCATTTCGATGCGAATTTCACTGGAGAAAAGAGGCCGCCGTGCTTAGCTCCCCAACGCACAAGGACTCACCAGACCTGAGGCGCTTTATGCAGACCATCGATCCTACCATCTCGGGACCAGGCGTTGACGAATCGATCGGATCCATTCCGCAAAATGCCTGTCAATACTCGGGGAAATCGGCACAAATGGCGACTGCGGCTGAAGTGATGAAGAATTATCGAGAGAACCCGGCCGCGGTGTGGTACAAGCATAGCGCTGATCCAGATGATTCAAACGGCAAATACGCGTTCCAGCGACTGCACCGAAGTTTGTTCACGCCTCACGTTATTCCAAAATTCAAGCTTCGCCGTAATGACGCGTTCTATGCGATCGGCTCCTGTTTTGCGCGCGGCCTTGAAAACTCCTTGCAAAGCAACGGCATTGCAGTTGAAAGCGCGGCGCCGGAATTTTCCAAGCTTCAGCCGGCCAAGGAAGGTGCAACAGGACTTGGATTTACAAACAAGTACAACACGTATTCGATGTTGAACGAGCTGCGCTGGGCGCTTGATCCCGACGCAGCGTTTCCCCAGGAATCTATCGTTCGACTAACGGCTACGACCTGGTACGATCCACACACAAATCCAACGCTAAGTTTCGTCGATTTGGACGAGACTTTGGAACGTCGCGCGTTGATGCAAGCGGTTACAAAACGCATAAGGAGCTGTCGCGCGGTGGTTGTTACTCTCGGACTTGCAGAGGTGTGGCGCGATGTTCGCGCAGACGTTTACCTCAACTGCACGCCGATCCCATCGCTGTTCAAAAGTGAACCCGACCGGTACGAGTTTCATTTGACGACGTTTGCGAAAAACTGGGCCAACCTGGAAGCCATTTACGAATTACTTGCTCGCTACGGACATCCTGATTTTCACATTGTTGTAACAGTGTCGCCCGTCCCTTTGATGAATACTTTTTCAACCATGGATATTGTCGTGGCAAACACATGGGCCAAGTCGCTATTAAGAGCAGTCGCGCAAGAGTGGGCGACGGCGCATTCCAATGTGGATTACTTTCCAAGTTACGAGATGGTAGAAAAGTCCGATCGTGCGGCAGTATGGGAAAGCGACCTTAGACACGTAAGAGGTCCAGCCGTGCAGCACATTATGGAGTTGTTTTTACGGAATTACATCGAGTGACCTCAAAATGACCTGTGGGACCGCAGCTCAGGTTTGTTGATGTGACAGGCGGGAACTTGAGTGACGCCGGCCGCGGGATTCGCTTACAGCTTTAACTCGAAACCGCCGGTGACCGCATCGCGCGCTTGCGGAAACGCCGAACGCCGCGCTTGTCAGCGCTGTGATGCAAATACATTCACGTAGCAATCCGGGACCTCGCTAATTCGATCGGTACGAAACGGTCCAAGGCCACGCGTTGTTATTTCAGAAACAGTCATGTTCTTACCCCTGAGAGCATCTATCAGTTCAACCCAATTCGCCCCGGCCTGTTTTAGGCCGTAAGGCCAAACTTCCACCAACAGTTTTGCTTGCGGGTTATCGGCTAAAATACGGCCGGCGCCGCGCAAGGCGTGAAGCTCATAACCCTGAATATCCATCTTGATGAAGTCAACACGCTGACCGGGTTTGAAGTAATCGTCGAGCGCGACCATTTCGATTTGCACGACCCGCTGTGCAAAGTTGTCAGTCAAATAGGTGCGATGATCCACATTGAGTGTGTCCGAAAGGTAGAGCTCCGACTTACCGCTGCGCTCTCCCACCGCTGCTTGCAAGAGGTACATGTTTGGAAAGCCGCGCGCGGCTGCACGCAACCGCTCGAAATTCTCTGGCGCTGGTTCAAAGGAATAGACAGCGCCTGCAGGACCAACACAGCGGGCGAGAAAGCGTGAGTAGACCCCAATATTCGCGCCGGCGTCCACGGCGACAGCGCCGGGAAACAACATTTGTTTCAGCAGCTGTCGCTCCGCACGATCGGCATAAGCCTTGTACGCGGCATACACCGGCCGGTAGATTGGGAAGGCGTGTTGGTAAAACTTATTTCCAACGCTGTGAAGAACTGAAACTCCCAACATCAGCGGCGCGGTAGAAGTACAGTAAAAAACGACGCGCACAATCGCGGGAAACACCGGCCGAGAAACAGATCCAGTGGAAAAAATGCGCGGTAAAGCCAAGGAGCAATTGGCAGCTTATGAGATATCCCTCCGGTAGCCATGTAGGACAGCGCGCTGAAAAAGCGAATGGAGCAATTCGCCACATCGTAGTTTTCGCTCAAAACGTCCATCCAATCACGCCGGCGGAAAAAAATTAGCCATGGCAATGCGATGTTTGCAGACGCCAATGGCCCCCGAACATTTTTCAGCTCCGGCTCAGAAATCTCGAAGTCAACCGGCTCGTGATGCAAATACTTAAAGATCGGAGTCGATACGAGTGAAAAGAACGGTTCAGTGGCGATGACTTGGCCGCCGGATTTCAACTTGTTTGCGGCCCGATTGAGAAACGCAATGGGACTCTTCAGGTGATGCAGCACATTGGTCAGCGTAATGACATCAAGGCTTTCGTCCTTGATCGCATCGAACTTGTCGATTTCGTGGCAGTCAAACACAAGATCAAGATAGTCGAGGTCAAGCACATCGCTGGTGACAACGTTTGAGAGAAATTGTTTCAGAGGCGACGTGCCGCTTCCTACCTCGAGTACGGAGAGCGCTGCCGAATCGGGAAAACCCTTGAACTGATCACGGTAAAGTTCGCGATACCAGAAGAGAAGATTTCGATTCGCACCGAGGCGCGCGCGATTACGCAATGTGACGGCACAATCCTGAGTCTTGTCGCTTTGTCCAACTGTCATCGTCCTCATCTGACTGCGCGGATATAGAGCGAGCCGGCAAACTCCGAAACGACCGGCACGTTTTCGAGGAAACGGCCAATGGCATTCAAGCCATTCACCAAGGGAAAAGGAGTTTTCGGATGAAGAAAATCAAACGGATCGATTTGCACATCACGAAACCCTGTTCCTTTGAGTAACCGCCGCAACGGCCATCGAAAGAATGCGGTCTCATCAGGTGAGTCGCCAAGGTTGCGCTTTACCCAGGGGATATTCTTTTGAATGGCGATCTGCGGGTTCAGCATGTTTGGCTCGGTAAAGTAGATCGTCCCGTCGACTTTTAATACCCGGTAGATTTCACGCAGTGCCTCCTTAATCTCCAAATGGTGTAAAACTGAACTGCCCACGACGGAATCAAAGTGAGCGTCAGGATAGCTCATCGCCCAAGCGTTCTGGATTTCGTAACGAACATTTTCCGCAGGACAATCCGCTTTCGCGATTTCCAGGAGCTCAGGTGACACGTCAACCGCGACAACGTCCGCTCCCGAGCGAGCAAGTTCTCGAGTGAAATACCCAGTACCGCATCCCAGTTCGAGCACGCTCATCCCTGCCCGGAGGTGGTTGCTGAGCATTTTGACCCGGCGCGCGAAGCGCAGTTTGCCAGCCGGGCCTTCCCAATTCCAAATCTCCCCTGCGCCATGTTGGGCTAGGAAACGTCCGTGCTGAATCTCTGTAGCAATGCGTTCTTGCACTGGAAAGTTTTCAGATGACTGCGAGTTCCAAAGCAACCAGCGGCCCAATCCTTAGACATGATAGTGACTTAGTAACCTAGTTTTAGTTTCAGGAAGCCGTGCCAGCACATCTTTAACATGACAAGACCGTTTCGTAACACTCTGGTCATCTTCGTGGAACCGTAAATACGTTCCTGGTAGTGGACGGGCAGGTCCAAAATCTTAAGGTTGAGTTTTGCGGCGCCAAATAGCAGTTCATAATCGCCCCAGCGGTCTTTGATTCCCCAGCTTCCCAGCATCGGTTTTATGCGCTCCCAGTCGCTTCTCCAGAGGACCTTCGTGCCGCAAAGCGTGTCCTTTACGCGTTGCCCGAGCAGGTACGTGAACGTCACGCTGAAAAGTTTGTTGCCCAACATGTTTGCTGTGTTCATAGCTCCTTTTGGCACGGGATAGATAAGGCGAGAGCCGTTGATAAACTCACCCTGCCCCGAGGCGATAACATCGACAAAATAAGGCAGCTCCTCGGGAATAGTCGTCAAATCGGCATCGAGGATCATCAAAATATCGCCAGCCGCGGCATCGAAACCTGTCCAAACATTTCGCGATTTACATACGCCGGGGCCGCGTTCCAGACGAATATCCTTGTCCCGATAAAGCAACTGCACTCGCAACACTTCTTCAGCGGTACCATCGGTCGATTGATCGTCGCAAAAAATGATTTCTGTCTGACGCCCCAGTTGTGGTATGCGTCGCGCGGCATCTTCCACGTTTCCTTTCTCATCTTTACAGGGAAGGATGACCGAGACGGAGAGCTCTTCTTTGGGAACCGATGCGGGCAGTAACCTGCCGAGGACCACCTGCGTCATGCAGAGCCGTTTCAGCAATGGTAAGCGCGCGCAGAATCGATTCAGGAAAGCAGACAGAAGCGGCACATACTTTGGCAAGATTACAATGCGGTGCGTTTCGAGCGCTTCGAATCCGGCAAGCTTCATCAGGTTTTGAATGTCAGCCGTGGAAAGCCAGTTTTGCTCCATCCTCGGGACCTTCATTCCAGCCCATTCCGCAGAAGTGACCAGCGGCTCCCAGAGGTGATTGTAGGTCTCCACCAACAAACGCGTGTGCCGCAGGCAAAGCGGTCTGAGATTACGTAGCGCCTGCAGCACATCCACTGTGTCGCCGACGTTGTTAAAGAGGATGTAATCGAATTTTTCGCCCGGCTCGAACACTCTCCGGAACTCCTCTTTGTCTGGGAAAGCAACTGCAAATTCGAAAGCACCTTCTTATTCGGCTCAACCAAGAACCGAAGAAGTCTGCTTAGGAGCTCGTAATAATATCGGTTGCGCTTTATCCAACTCTCACGGCGACCAGCAATTTTGGCAAGATGATTCCGGGTCCGCTCGCGTCTCTTCTCGAGAGCAGCGGGCCCCCATGTATCCTTCTTCGCCTCGGGCTCACCTAGCACAGCTTCCATACTGCCGTCGTTGACCGTAATTAGCCGCACATTCCTTCACGGAATTCCGCGCCAACTTCGCAGCGCAGTTTCCTTCAAATCCCGTATCCTTCAAGGTTGTACTTCGTAATCGACTCATCGGCAAAACGCAGGAACAATGCACAGCCTGTGACAGAAGTTTCAAAGAGAGATCTCGCAAATAGCTCGTTTTTTGGCGGACTACTGCTGCTGCTTTGCGCATTGACGTTCTACTATTTTGCGGTGCTGAGGATTGATTATCAAAAGACGGCATTACTCGATCTCGGGCCATATCCAGATGCAACCGAGTATTTCGCTCAGGCAAAGGCATTATCGCAGGGCAGATGGCCCTCGATACAGATTGGATACGACAAGTTACCATCGCGGTATCCATTTGGCTATCCGGCGCTCATGCTTCCCTGGCTAAAGATTTTGCCGGCAGCGGATGCCGTATTGGCCCCATTTTGGACGAATCAAGCGCTGGGGCTGCTAATGCTTCTAACGGTGTTTGCGTTTTACGCCTATCTCGCGATGCCACTAACGGGGGGTCTTGCGGTGCTTTTGCTCGCGACGCTCCCGGGGTTTTTTACTTTCTGTCGCTCGTCATTGAGCGACCTCAGCGCGTCTTTGTTCGTCGTCTTAGCCTTCATGTTTGCCTATCTCGGTTTCAAGGAGGAACGTCGATGGAAACTTTATTTATCGGCAGTTCTCCTCGGTGTTTCGTTAAACATTCGAATTCAATCGCTTTTCTTCGCGCCGTTGTTGCTGGTCATGCCTCTGCTTCCAGTGAAAGGCATGCGATGGCGCTGGTTCCTTCATTGCGCTGCTTTTCCTGTGGTTTTCGTGCTGGCAGCCAGCCCTGTGCTGCTGCTGAACACGATCCAGTTTCATTCGCCGTTGAAGACAGGCTACGATTTCTGGGGCCCGTATTTAACTGAGAACCACCTTCTCTTTTCCCTTCGGTATGTTCCGGGAAACGCTCTCGCCCTCTGGAAGGAAAGCACTTTGCAGCCACACGGATTTGTGGTTGGCCATATTTTCGGCACCGGCACTTATTTCGTCCCAGCTTTCCTCCTTTTGACGTGCACGGGATTGCTTTTTGTTCCGCGCAACTGGTTCGTACGTTGCGCTTTTTTAAGCGGGTTGGGCTATTCGGGGGCAACCTTATGCTTTCTGTTTAGCCAAGAGCCGCGTCTCTACCTGCCAATTTTGATCCTTCTGGTCGCGGTCGCTGCCTTGCCCGTTACGTGGGCCGCAAAGAACCTCTTTACGGGTAAAGGAACCATCATAGCCATGATACTTTTGATCTTATTTGCCGGAGCCTGTCTCGGTTACCCATCGCGGTCCGGCTTTAATACATCGGGCATTAATCGGTCGCAGGCGTGGGACGCCGTCCATTTCTCTTCCCGGCCCCGCAACTCCAAGTGGTTCATTGCACAACGGTATTTTCTTGAAGTGTTCGGTCGGGAGCCTGGCATTGTTCTTTCAGATATTGATCCTGTTTACTTAAATGCATTTTTGCCAGACTGGATCGTCGCCGCGCCGCTGGACGAAAAACATCGTTATGGATACAGCCGAATTTGGCGTTACGCTCGGCCCCAGGCCTTGGCGCTTGTCAAACGCGGTTTGGATCAAGGGCATGCAGGTTACGCCTTGTTCGTTTCGCAGAAAGACATGGCGGAAAACAAGGCGCGCTTGCCCACGCTCGATGACTACGAATGGGCTCCTGCCGAAACTTCCGCCCGTGACGTTGTGATTCTAAGACTAAATGCGAATAACAGATAATGCCGAATTCGCGCGAGCGCTCTCAATTCTTGCTGGCAATCAAATAGACGTTCTTGCCGAACAGCCGGCCGAACACGACGTCCAATGATCTACTCAACGGCACAATGTGACGATCATAGAAATTCACGGCCCGCGCGCTCAGATCTCCATTCTTGTTCCCGAAAAGTTTGAAACCCAGAGTGGCAAAGAAACCGAGTGAGTCGGCATAACGCGTTTTCCAAACAGCGAGCCCAGCCGACCGAGCCAGTCGCTCCAGACGCGGTCGGTGATAGCGGCGGTAGTGTTCGAGCCTTTTGTCCAGCCCAGTCCACAAACATTCAAAAGCAGGAACATAAATCAGCAGCCGACCCCCTTTTGCTAACTTCGCGGCGAGACTGCAAGAAGTCGCCCGATCATCCTCGATATGCTCGAGTACGTTTAGCGTGAAAATGAACTCGAACGAACCGTCTGGGACTTCGTCCAAGTCGTTGAACGTCAGAAACCCATCGCGAACCAACCTGTTAGCCAGGAGCGCGTCAGGCTCAACGCAGACCACATCAACGCCCCTGTTTCGAAGAAGCTTCGCGAAAGTTCCAATTCCAGCCCCGAAATCAAGCATGCGCTTGCAATCCCCGGAACTGTCTAAGATGAGATCGAGCAGTAGAGAATTGTAGTTTGTCGCTCGATCCAGCGTCTCTAAAACATCCACCCCGGTGTAGGTCAGCTGCGGAGTACTCATCTCTGGTGCCTTTGAAGGTTGTATTTCACAATCGCATAGATAGCTCTTATTCCGTCTTTCCAATTAATCTTCTTGCCTTCCCTGTAAGTCCGTCCGCTATACGAAATTCCGACTTCATAAATGCGACAGCCTCTCTGCGCGAGCTTGGCAATGATTTCCGGCTCGACGCCGAACCGATCTTCTTCAAGCTCAATCGATTTGATGAGAGAAGCTTTGAACGCTTTGTAGCCTGTCTCCACATCGGTCAAATTCAGATTCGTGAACATGTTGGAAAGTAACGTCAGAAACCTATTGCCGATCATATGCCAGAAAAAAAGAACGCGATGTGGTCGCCCGCCCATGAACCGGGAGCCAAAAACCGCGTCGGCTTTACCCGATATAAGCGGCTCAAGAAGCACAGGATAATCGTCGGGGCTATATTCGAGGTCTGCGTCCTGCACGAGGATTAGATCGCCAGTCGCAGCTGCGAACCCGCTGCGCAGAGCCGCGCCCTTTCCTCGGTTTATCGGATGATAAATAACCCGATCGATCACCTCTGAAATCTTCTCGCGGAGCAGCGTCTGCGTCCCATCTTGCGAGCAATCGTCCACCACAATGATCTCTTTGTTCTCAAGTGGGGCTTTGTGAACCGCCTCGACGATCTTTTCGATCGTATCCTTTTCATTGTAACAGGGGATTACGATTGAGACTCTCATCTGTACAACCCGAGCGGAACTGAACTGGGCGAGGCATTCTGGCGCAATCTCGCTATAGCAATTTCGCTAGAAAAGAGGAACCGCTGTAACTCGATTGATAGGTTCGACATCCCCTCGCCAGAATGCCTGCGTAAGTTATCAAAATCACCCGTGCCCCGCCAGCACAATCTGAAGAACCTGCTTGCTGACGCAGAAGATCGATGCACGTGATGGCTCGCAGGATTCCGGTTACGATGCTAAGGCAAGTTTCACGGGAGCTGACCTGCGTCTGAGAACAAGGCCAGTTAGCACTGTCGCATTCGAAGCCACGGAACAGGCGACGCGCCGGAAATTCTCTGAACAACCGCACGAGTTGTGCTTGACTGCCACATTCGATATTGCTCGTCTGAATGCGTTCGCAACTCATCAAAATTAGCGATGCTCGCCAGCACAGTTTCAGCGGACTGGATGCGGTCTGCATAGGTCTGCTGCTGGCGTATTTCTTTCATTTTGCGCTGCCGGCGCTGAGTGGCGGATTCGGCGACGACGAAATGATGAATCTGTATCTGTATTGGTTGGCAGGCCCGTTCAAATCGATCCAGGCAAACTTCTGTTTCTGGTCGACGTTTCCCCGGCCCGCCGGTGCGCTCTATTATCTGCCGCTCTATCACTTGTTTTTCCTCGATCCTCTACCCTATCGGATCGTTCAGGTCAGCGTACTTGCTGCCACAATCCCGATCTTCTTCTGCCTCGCGCAGTTGCTCTCTGGGTCGCGCACTGTGGCATTTCTGGCCGCGCTGGCAATGTGCTACCACGGGCAAATGGCTGATCTGGTCTTTACCGGCTCTTTCATCTACGACGTGCTGTGTGGCTTCTTTTATTTCGCGGCACTGACTTATTACATTTACATCCGCGAGAAAGGCGTGCCGCTGCGTCGGGGACAAGTGGCGATCTTTCTGGCGCTCTACGTTTGCGCGCTCAATTCGAAGGAAATGGCGGTGAGTCTGCCGGTGATTGTGTTCATTTACGAAGCTCTAAAACACCCGCGGTTCGACAACTGGAAACAGTTCGGGTGGCGCAACGGGTATGTGGCGATTCCGGCGTTCGTCGCCGCGCTCGTGACGGCAATTTACATTTACGGGAAATTAAATGGCCCTTATTCGCTGGCCAAATTGGAGGCTTATCGGCCGGTCTATTCCTGGCATCGATTCACACTAACGAATGCGCATTTCATCAACGACCTGCTTTATCATTCGGTGTCCCGCATTGGCCGGGCGGTCCTGGTCGTATGGCCGGTTGTATTTCTTTACGCGTTTTGGCGCCGGGACCGGCTGCTGCAACTTATGGCGTTTTGGGTGGTGATCACGCCGCTGCCGTTGGCGTTCATTCCAGCCCGTGGCGGCGCGATGCTTTATATCGTTTTGTTTGGCTGGGCGATGATTATTGCGCGGATGCTAAGCGATTTGATCGGCTTGATTGCCAGGGTGGCCGGGTTAGCAGGCCCGAGGACAGCCATGCTGCCGACGTTTGCCATAGCTGCTGTGGCGGTCGCGTTCGCCGTTTTCACGCACTGGGAAAATCAGCGATTTGAGAGGACTCGCAGGCTGCTCAGTGCCGGGCAGAAGTCGCTTCACGTCATTCAGGCATTCCGCTCGTTAAACCTGCACCCATCTCCCGGCAGCTCGATTTTGTTGAAACCCGAAACACGTTTCTACCAAAATGGATATTATCCGCTGTTCGTTGCTTCGCTGGTCTGGAACGATCACTCCCTGAAAATTTACGTCCATGGTCAAAATCAACTGACCGAACAAGAAATCGCAAAAATGGATTACATTATTTCATTTAGCGAATTTCAAGCGAAGCTTATCGCTACCATGAGTCAGGTCACTTCCTAGCCTCATTGCTTGATATTCGAACATGGTGTCGGAATAAGCGCCTTCTAACCCCTTCAGGCAAACATTTCCGGAAACTGAAACGCCGATTGTGTACGCCAGTACTGATCTCTTCAGGGACGTCGTTCGCGGATTACAGCGAGAAGCTCGACCACAACGTCGCCTCTTGGCTTGGCGCCGAGATTTCCTTTGCCATGGACGCGGACGCTAACGGCATTCGCTTCCATGTCGCGTTTTCCGATCACTAGCATGGTGTGCACTTTCATTTGTTCGGCGCGCTGGATTTTGCCGTTGATCTTATCGGTGCTTTCGTCGAGTTCCGCGCGCACCTGATGAGCGCGCAATTCCTTCAGAATCGATCGCGCGTAATCCAGTAGCTTTGGTTCCTCGCCGATGGTGAGAATGCGCACCTGTTCCGGAGAAAGCCAGAGCGGGAAAT
>WNGI01003424.1_pt1 | contig 13973 bp, 7 predicted proteins | sample 5400621 | NCBI WGS metagenome assembly WNGI01 (sample SAMN13153374, study PRJNA577476) | soil metagenome | isolation source: 20 cm soil or saprolite under Garry oak tree replicate 1 | place: USA:California | collected 2016-06-15
GATCCTAGCTATCGTGGTTCTAGTTGCTCTTCCATGGTATCGGAAGCACGGCATCGAGCAGGCCAGAGCCTCGTTGAAAGAGGTCCCTTCGGTTCTCACTAGAATCGAGAACTCCCTCGAACCCTACCTGTCCTCGAAAGAGTACCTCCCCGAGCGCGTAGCTAGACCTCTAAGGTCAGAGATCCACACACTCACTGAGTTGACCTTGCCGATTCTCGGGAAGAGTGTCCGGCGAGCCCATGATGGTGCCATGAGGAAGGATTTCGAGTCGATTAAGATTGCTGCGAATCTGTTGCGTCAGAATCTTGTCGGGCACAATTACCAGTATGTCGAGCGAGCAATCGCTGAGCACTCGAAGTTGCTTGTTGAAGAGCTGAGGCTCGATACTGCTCAGCGAGAGGCGACCGTTAGAGATGATGAGCGGAACCTTGTCGTTGCGGCGGCTGGGTCGGGCAAGACTCGCACCCTAATCGCTAGGGTCCGTTATCTCTTGGAACGTCGGGTCGCTCCTACCAGCATCCTAGCAATCACTTTCACGGACAAAGTGGCTAGGGAGATGGAGAATCGCCTCAAAGAGATGGGCGTACCTGTCGCAGTTCAGGGAAGCGAGGGCGTAACTGTCTCTACGCTTCATGCTCTCGGCAAGCGCGTAGTCCAAGCCGCGACGCCGGGACCGCTTAGTGTCGCTGACGAACATTGGACAAACTTCCTGGTCGCTAGCGCGTTGCGCGATGCTAGGGAAGGTCGAGATCAGCGGCTTTCGAATTTGTATGTCAATGCGATCCTGAGCTTCCATCGTGATCTGGACGAGCGGACCCCGGCTCTCGGTGCGGATCTTACTTACAGAACTCGTCGTGGAGAACAAGTTCGGTCAATCGGCGAGCGAATCATTGCAGACTTTCTGCTCACCCACCAGGTTCCTTACAAATACGAAGCCACAGCCTCCTGGGCCCAAGTCGGCGCAGGTCGCACCGCCTACCACCCCGACTTCACACTCCTTGACACCGGAGCCTGCATCGAATATTGGGGCATAGACCGTGCAGGCAATGTGGCCGGGAATTGGTCAACTTCCTCCGCCGATTATGTCAAGGGAATGGCATGGAAAAGAAAAGAGTTCAGCCGCACTGGCAAGAAGCTCATCGAATTCTACGATTACGAGCGCAGAGGAGGAACTCTGGAGGCAGTACTCGAAACACGCTTGGCCGCAGCCGGCGTACAATTACGACCGATGACCCTAGCCGGGTTAGAGAAGATCTTCGGGGGTACGAAGTACGTTGGCAGCGTGATCGAGAGACAATTGGCAGGATTCATTGATAATGCTCGTTCGTTCCGAATGTCGACTGAGCAGATTTTCCAGCGTCTAAAATCGGCTACGCCACGTGTTCATCATTTCGGGAACCTTGGTCTTGCTGTTTTGCAGAGATACGAGAGAGAATTGGCCTCGGAGGGCAGAATCGATTTCTCAGACATGCTTCACCGGGCCGCTGACATCGTAGAGAAAGGTGCGAGTTCACTCCCGAAGTTTAGTCATGTGCTTGTTGACGAGTTCCAAGACACCTCGACGGCCATGGCCCGCCTTGTGAATGCACTTGTTCGAACCAACCATGCTCATCTCTTCGCCGTGGGTGATGACTGGCAAGCCATCTACGGTTTTGCAGGCGGAGACGTAGATCATGTCCTGAACTTCGAATCTCACTTCGGACCGGCCTCACGGACAATGCTCGACACAAACTACAGATCCCCCGCCACAATCGTCGAGGCAGGTGCAGCGCTAATTGCTCACAACCCCGGCCAAATACCAAAACAGGTTGTCATCTCTAGCCCTGAACGTGGCGAAGCCTTCATTCACGAAGTCCCTGATGACGATTCAGCGATCGTAAACAAGGCCATTCAACTCGTCCAAGATGAACGCAAGCGAGTTGGTTCGGACGAAATCTTGGTTCTCAGCCGAACAAACCACCTAATCAAAGGAATCAGCGACGGTTGCAAACAGTATGGAATTCCAGTAGCCAATCCCGATCATGGCATTTCGGGCGTCCGCATATTAACTGCGCACAAGGCGAAAGGGCTTGAGTCAAATGTTGTTGTCATTGCAAACGCTAGCGACCACCTGTTCGGCTTTCCTTCGAAGATGGAGAACTCTGATGTTCTTGAACCAGTGCGGATGACTGCTGGAAACGGGCCGGCTGAGGAACGACGACTCTTCTATGTTGCAGTTACCAGGGCTAGGAAGAGACTACATTTGATCTCTCGTGAGGGTCATCCCTCGCCCTACATTGCAGAGATTGAAGGGACTTCCCCGCCATCGCAGGCCGCTAGCCATGCGTCGCTTCGTCCAGGCGTTCGTTTCAATGACGCATTCTACGTTGAACAAGTCTACCGCCTCACCGATCGACAGGCAAACCCCCGCATTCGCCAATGCGGTCTCATGACGACACGGAACGGCAGATTCTCGTTCACATCATACTTGCCATTCCCTCTTGACCAAGGAAGGACCTATTCGCTGACAGGGGTTCTCTATGATCGGCCTTACCAAAACCGGCATCAAGTGAAGCTTGACGGAGCTACTCATGTCGAGCGACAAACGTTGCAGCCGCAAATCAGTCAACCTAAAGGCGTCCGCCAACTATCCCCGCGACCTCCTCCTTCTTTCCAGCCCCGCCTTCTGGTCCAGAACAATCCGTTAGTAGGAACATCGGATCCGATGATCGCGTAACCTGACCGGTCTATCTATCGACGTCTTTCGCGAAAACGAAGCTCGATACTATCGAGCTGTCGCTGGAGTCGATCAAACCTGTCCGACATACGATCTAAGACCCGGAACCGTTGTTCGATTTCGTCTGTCCTTTCAGTCAACCTTCTGAGCTTCGCCACGTGTTCGCGAGACAACGGGTTGTTGGGGTTCCTTGAGTCAGACCGTTGGTCGTTCGGAGTGCGCTGATTCTTCTTCAAGATATAGTCGCAGACGCAAATCTCACTCATAGGCATTGTGGATGCTTCAAGAAAATCTTACTAGGTTGACGACGATCTTCCGGATAGGGGTCTTTTGCTTGGGTTTCGCGCCTTCTCGCCATTGCTGGAGCCAGTAACGAGCCTCCTCCAGACTCGGCAGCTGGACTCTACCAAAGCGGCCAGTTCTAATTTCGTGCAGAGCTCTCTCGGTTATCTTAGGGAGCATAGCCAAGCGTGGAGAACGTTGTGCCCGACCATGGGGCATCTTTTGATTTTGCGCCAACATTCGCCCACTGCTCAAGGTCGTAGGCGAAACCATGTGGGAGAGTCTTGAATGCTTGGCCGCAAAGCTGTTATGCATATTCCATAATCCGATCGTCAGCACAATAGATCTGACCCTGCATGTCCTTAGCACTTGGAGCCAAAGAGAACACAGATCATTCAGGACTGTTTTTGAACTGGACAGAGCGGGCCTCGTCCTACGCCGGTTCACTCGAATCAGAGCCTCGTTTGGACTCGGCTGCGAAGGGAACACTTCTCGAGAAGCTCGGTTATTCACTTCACAAAGCCTCGCTGCAGTCCGATACCAGTTCGGAGTTTCAAGATAGGGTCGGACAGTCCATCGCGGCGTATCGGAAAGCCTCCCGAACACATCTAGCCTGCGGTCACAGCGCGGGGGCACTCCGTTGCGAGGCAATGGTAGCCTATTTGGCCTACTCGATTTCACGCACGATCCGGGAAAGGAAAAGACTGCTCTCAAAAGCGTGGAAGCTTGCGATTCGCTCCTTCGAAACTTTCCAAAGACAAGGGAACGAGAACGCACTCGCATTAACCTACAATCAGCTTGCTCCGATCGCAGGCCTTGCCTACTGGCTCGAATGGGATACAAAGACCAGATTATCCCTTCTAAATGATGCAATTGAATACGGGCGCGAAGCCATCAAAGCGTTATCATCGAAGGAAAATCCCGACGAACTAGCTAGGGCCTACACCTTCACCTCAGCCTACCTTGGGCTACTCCCAATCCACTCCGAGTTAGCCGATAAACAAGACCTTGTCGACCAGTCCGAGGCTCTGTGGCGCAAAGCATTCGACGCCTCACAAACAGTGGCAATGCTCGAGAGAGCCGCTCAATCAAGATTTTCTATGATACAGCCAGAATCTGAAATCTTGGGCTCCGATGTAGCCATCACAGCCGACGAGAGGATTCTCGAATATACAAGAGAAACCGGTGACAGGCTCCTCATCAGCTCAGCGCTTGATATGCTCGCTTACAACCTGTTCTACAAGGCAACCAATATCGAAGATCCAGAAGAGTCTCACCGTCTCGGAGCAAGGTGGCTGAGTCTTCTGGATGAATCCCGTCGAGTATTTTCGCCATTGTCCGTCGGTCTGCCTTCTCAGAGTCTGTTCGCACTGGCCCCGGGCCGCCCCGAGTACTACTGGCAAACGGCAAAGTTAGAAAGAAATGAGTCCGAGAGACGCCGCAGACTGGAAACTGCGTTAGCTGAAGTCCCTGATCTCCTTACTGAGTCAAAAGCTTCTGGAATAACGGATGCCTTGACGAACGCTTTGCACGTTGCGAGTAAAGTGTACGCATCGGTCGCGACTGCAGAGGGAAATCCAGAACGAAAAAAGTCCTTGCTACGGAAAGCGTTCTGGTACAGAAAACGTTACAATTCATTACAGGCAAAGACCAAGGGCCCTGGTGACCTTTGGAACACTGGCTTGGGAGACAACTACCTGGCTGATATCCAAGCTGAATACGCAAACCTGGCAACACGACCACGGGACAAGGCGAGACTCCTCTCACGGGCAGTTAGACTCAAAGAGAGATCCTTGAAGCTGTGCGGCGCAGACACCTTCGTTCTGAACTGGGGGTCCGGTGGACCCAGCCCATATTATGGTGCCCTCGGCAAATACCATCTCGAATGTGGCGAGATGTATCGGAAACTCTACGATCTCGACCACAACTCTGAGGACCTAAGACGAGCCTCGGAAAAGTTCACTCTTGCAACAGAATTATTCCAGAAGATCGACCTGACAATCCGGATGGCAGAAGCCTCGCTGAAGGCAGCCCTGGCGTATGAGAAGATCAACGAAGATGATAGGGCCAGTGAATCCTACGTCCTTGCCTCGAGCAGCTACAAACTTGCTGCCCAGAAAATCCCCTCATTGAGCAAATTCTACGAACAACTCAGTCTCTACATGCAGGCTCGGAGCCAAATCGCGAAAGCCCGAAATCATCACCGTCTAGGGGAATACGGTCTAGCGAAAGAGAACTACGCCAGAGCAGCCCAGCTACAAGAGTCGAGCGGACAGTGGAAATACCTGTCCTCGGGGCTCTTCGCACTCGCTCAGCTCGAAGACGCAGAGGACAAGAGCAGTAGGGAGCTCTGCGAAGAGGCTGTCGCAGCCTACAGCCAAGCAGTCAGAACCTTCCACAAGTCGAGAATATCCATACAGACACACCTTGTTGACGTCGACGATCCAGAAGACAGGAGGGAGGGAGAAGCACTCACAAGAACTTCTAACGCTCACGAGCTGTATTGCAAGGCAAGAGCCGATCTTGAAGAAGCAAGGATCTTGGACAAGAACGGCAACCAGAGGAGCGCTAGAGAAAAGTATGATCGAGGACTAGAGTCCCTACAACACATCGTACAACACTTTGGGGAAGAGCTGGGTAGGGACGAATCTAACTTCATCATCACGCTCTCTAAAGCCTGGAAGTCTATGGGTCGAGCGGAAGCAGAGGCCTCCGCAGAACTCTACGAGACGGCGTCAAGCCTCTTCCTGAAGGCAAGCGATTCATGCTCTTCCGACAACACAAAGATGTTACTTGCGGGCCACAGCCGTTACTGCTCATCTCTTAACGCAGTATCGCAGTTCATCGACAAAGGAAGAACATCCGACTATCACACTGCGGTCCAGAAACTTCAGAGCGCGGCAAACCATTACCTAAAGTCAGGCTTTCACAGCGCCTCTGAACACTCGAAAGGAACCAAGCACCTCATTGAGGCTCACCTCTATCTCAACAAGGCTAACAGAGAGGTAGATCAGGAGAAGAAGGTGCGACTCTACTCGATGGTCGAAAGACTACTCAAGGCCGCCGTAGAATCGTTCAGCGAATCTGGCTACGTCGCTAAGAAGCGACAGGTGACGAGCTTATTGGACAAGGTCAGAGACGAGAAGGAACTTGCAATCTCTTTGAGCAATGATATGGCCGGTCCGTTCACTGTGCCCTCAGGAATCTTCCCCTCGAAAGTGTCTGGAGACGTACCAGTTGGTGTCGGAAGGCTTCAGGGTGCTTACGTTGTTGCGAATATGTTTCCCTCCCCAACAAGCTTGAGACTCGGAGAATCAATGAGCTTGAAAATTGAGCTAGCCAATGCAGGCGCGAACACTGCGCAGCTGGTGAGAGTAGAGAGGATGGTGCCGGAGGGCTTTGATCTGGTGAAAAAGCCGAAAGAACTCAATTTGGAGCAGATACAATTGATATTGAAAGGCCGCCGGCTAGAACCGTCAAAGACCGAAGAAGTAAGTCTCACACTCAAGCCGAATGTCTTAGGAGCACTTGCTCTAAGGCCTAGGATATTTTATCTAGACGAGAGTGGCCGGAGCAGAGTCCATGAACCTGAACCGATCGAGATTCTCGTACAGGATCATGGCAATGTAAGTCAGATTACTTCCATCGCTTCGGATGATGTGATTGGGAGATCCCCGATCATCAAGTTCCTTGTTGACGCCTTTGTCGGGGACTACATGAGACGGCGGGTCGACATTGAACATGCCGGCTGGCGCGGGCTTCTAGACATCGTGAGATCCCTTAGAATCCCGCGAAGTCAAGTGTATGGAGACGCTAGGTACAAACACACCTTTGGAAAACCTCTGGAGAGGCTCGTCAAGAGTGGAATGGTAGAATTCAGAGTATTCCCAGGGGAAAGGGGAAGAGGCGGGAACATCATAAGGATTCGAGTGTCCTATGAGAAGGAGCCCGTGAAACGATTCGTCGATAGTCTCGCTTTGACAATGCCGACTTGAATCTGAACCGAAACCATCGCCCAATTCTTGCCTTACAGTTTCCGCTAGAGAGTGATGTCGAGGGCAAATCCAGAACAGACTCGGACAACTGCCCCTCATAGGCAGTTTGCTCAGCTGTTAATCGCGAACATTGACATTGATGGGCGATTTCTCAAGATCCGCGAGGGTTCACTCTGAAAAATCTTCACCTAAGAAAGAGGTTCGATTCGAACATCCGAGTCCTATTCCTCCCCAAGACTGCACGAAGATGCGGAAATAAAAGCGACTAGGTCAAACTTAGTCTATTGTAACCCCATTTGCTGGTTATGGTTTAGAAATTATCCCTGGCGTCCCGGAAAAAAACCCAGATAATATTCAGAGGCTCGCTTTGTTTGAGGCTCTGGAATGCACCATTCCATGTTCGAATGCTACAGTCGGCGTAAACATGAGGCGAATGCCGAGACAAGAATGAGAATGAAAGCAAGCAGAACAGTGATCTTCGTAGTATTCACGCTTCTAGTGGTTTCAATCGTCCCGTTCCTATTTCCGCATGCCCGAGCGCAGGCGGTCGCCGCCCCAGGCTATTCCGTTGACGATTTCGCCACCGGGTTAAAATACGGAACAGGGGGCTATATTCCTAATGTCGGTCCCCTCGGCTTAGCAAGCGACCCGTTGGGTAATCTGTACGTCGCGGACATTGCCAGTTGCAATGTCTTCAAATTCAACCACGGGCTTGGGCAGGTTGCGTCCGACGCGAACGTGTTTGTAAAGACTTCGACGCTTTCCCCTCTTTGTCCACACGGTCTGACCTTCGGCAGGGATGGGAACCTATACCTTAACCTGATCGACTTGGTCAACGGCCCCGGTGCGGCCGATGGAGAGGTAGTGCAAATAGGGCTCACTCCCGGTCCAACTTTGGGAACTATTATTCGAGTAGTAGCATCCGGCCTGCACTGGCCTAGCGGTCTCGCGTCAGATCCTTTGAGCGGTGACCTCTTTGTCTCAGACTCTGCAGGCGTCAGCCCGGCAGATGCCATTTTGCGTATCTCTCCGGTCTCCGGGCTCGTTACCACTTACGCCCAGTTTTCGAGTGCAGACGGACTCGCATTCGGCTCAGACGGCACCCTCTACGCCGTCGTAGGCGGAGCGTCATCAGATCCCGTGAAAATATCCGGAACAGATCAACCACAACCACCTACGGTCACCCCCCTGCCAAACGCTCTTTGCCCGGACGGTTTAGCCATCTCTCTCGACCCTACAACGCCGTTTCTTTACACCAACAACAGTTGTAATGGGTCGATAACAAAGATCGATCTTTCCTCCTCCACCTCGACTGACATCGTTACCGGCGGCTCTCGCGGAGACTTTGTCACGGTGGGGAGTGACGATTGCCTCTACGCAACCCAAACGGACAGAGTTCTTAGAGTCTCAAATGGGGATAGAAGCTGCCGTCCTCCCCCGCTGGGTCCATTGTTCCAGCACCATCCTTCCATCACCAACGCTGTGTTCAATTCGGACCCGAGCCCTATTCCTGCTGGCAGCTCCGTGCCTCGGGGCAGTTCAGTTTATGATACCGCTCAAGTGCCCGAGGTAAGTGGTATTGTTCCAACAGGCAATGTCACCTACACCTTCTTCAATAACAACGCCTGTTCTGGTTCTGGCACTTTAGAGAAGGTTGCCCTTAGCTCAGGTCTCGTCCGCAACTCCACTGCCCAACCTTCATTGGCGATTGGAAGTTACAGTTTTCAGGCAAATTACACCGGCGACAACAATTATTTCCCTTCAACTAGTTCATGTGAAAACTTTAGTGCCGCGCTTGTTACAACAGAGCTGTTCAACTCCAATAGTGTTGTGGTTCCTCTTGGTGGTTTCGTGCCCAACGGAACCTTGATTCATGATACCGCTACCGTCACGGGGTTGAATGCGATTACCCCGACTGGTACTCTGACTTACGTGTTCTTCAGTAATGGTGCCTGTTCTGGCTCTGGAACGTCTCAAACGGTGAATCTCACACAGGGTGTTGCACCAAACTCTACTGTCAAAGGCCCATTAGCTGTTGGCTTCTACAGTTTCAACGCCACTTATAGCGGAGACAGCAACTATCCTCGTTCAACCAGCCAGTGCGAGTTCTTCATTGCTGGCTCTTCCTCTTTTACTACTGCGGTGTTCACTTCTACTGGAGTGGCGGTTCCCGTTGGTGGCTCGGTGCCTTTCGATAGTTCTGTCCATGATACTGCCATCGTTACTGGGGTCGGCGGCTTTACTCCCTCCGGTACTGTAACCTACATGTTCTTCATGAACACTGGTAACAATATTTGTTCTGGTTCTACTCACCAGCAAAGTGTCACTTTGTCAAATGGTATGATACCGAACTCTAACACCCAGGGCCCGTTGACAGCTGGAAACTATAGTTATCAGGCGAGCTACAGCGGCGATAATAACTATCCACCCTCGACTAGCTCTTGCGAACCATTCACTGTGGCACCCCACCCCGTCCTTACAACCGCCCTCTTCACTTCCACGGGGGCATCGATTCCTCTTGGAAGTTCGGTATACTCGGGAACTTCGGTCTATGATACAGCTAGTCTATCGGGAGTGGTTAGCGGGTTCACTCCAACCGGTAACGTCACTTACACATTCTACACATCAAGTAGTTGTGGCGGTCCTGGAACACCTCAGACCCTGCCGCTTTCGAACGGTCTAATACCCAACTCTCCGTCGCAGGGTCCCTTAATGGCCGGGAGCTACAGTTTCCGAGCCAGTTACAATGGCGACAGCAACTATATCTCGACCAATGGTTCTTGTGAGTCGTTTACTGTTCTTTCCCCATTTGTTTCGACCGCTCTATTCACATCGGATGGGATCTCGATTCCTTTGGGCAGTTCGGTTTCTCTGGGAACTTCAGTGTACGACACAGCTGTTGAGAATGGGGTGATCGGCAGTTTCACTCCGACTGGGACTGTCACGTACACATTCTCCGCATCAAGTAGTTGTGGCGGTTCTGGAACAACACAGACCGTCACCTTGTCGAATGGACTTGTGCCGAACTCGGCCTTGCACGGTCCCTTGGCAATAGGGAGTTACAGTTTCCGGGCAAGCTATAGTGGCGACGGCAACTATCCCTCATCAACAAGCTCATGCGAGAGCTTTTCTGTAATCAAGGCCTCTGCTGTGCTTTCGACAGCCCTGTTCGCCTCAGGAGGCGTCGCGGTGCCCGTTGGCAGTTCGGTGCTTTCAGGGACTTCGATTCATGATACTGCTGTCTTGAATGGAATAGTCAGCACCACTCCACCTACCGGTACAGTGACCTACAGGCTCTACACTTCCGGTAGCTGTTCCGGTTCTGCAACGTCGCAGATGGTTACCCTTTCGAATGGGCTAATTCCAAACTCTACGCCCACTAATCCGCTAATGGCGGGTAACTACGGTTATCAAGCAAGCTACAGTGGTGACAGTAACTATTTCTCCGCGACGAGCCAGTGCGAACCGTTCACAGTTCTCCCACCGTTCGTTGCCACGGCACTATACACCTCGACCAGTGTTTCGATTCCTGTAGGCAGTTCAGTTTCTCTCGGAACTCCTGTCCACGATACGGCCGGTGAGATGGGGACGATCAACGGATTCACCCCAACTGGAACAGTGACTTACACGTTCTTCACAAACGGCCTCTGCTCTGGTTCTGGAACATCACAGACAGTTACCCTGATGAACGGGCTCATAACGAACTCCACTGGTACCGGCCCACTAGCGGGGGGAAGCTACAGTTTCCGGGCAAGCTATAGTGGCGACGGCAACTATCCCTCATCAACAAGCTCATGCGAAAACTTCATGGTCAGCCAAGCTCTCACAACACTATCGACAACTCTTTTCATCTCTAACGGTGGCTCAGTGCCTGTTGGAGGCTCGGTTACCATCGGCAACACCGTCTATGATACGGCAAGCCTAACGGGCATGGTTGGCGGGTTTACTCCAACCGCTACCGTCACCTACACATTCTACACGAATAACGGTTGTGCTCGTTCGGGGACGCCGCAGACAGTCACTCTATCAAACGGTCAGATACCAAACTCTCCCACTCAAGGCTCCTTATCCGGCTTCGCAGCGTTCAGTTATCAAGCGACCTACAGCGGCGACAACAATTACACCTCATCGACGAGCCCATGTGAATACTTTACCGTCTCAACCGGGACGGTTGGCGGATCGCTTGTCCCGATCGACAAACTTGCGCTGTTGGCTCCATACCTCGGATTAGCATCTGCGTTGATAGTGGTGACAACTCTGTGCACAATCGGTCTAAAACAAAGAAAAAGGAAAACGCCCTAGAGAGCCTCGGAGAACTCGACCGTTTCTCGATCTCCTCTCATGACCCTCGACAATGGCAAGGAGTGGGCCACGGCTTAATGGCTGACGATCAACGACGACGTATCTCTTCGAATCGACCCATGTTCCTGTCTGATAATCAACAGGTCGAAAGATGACGGAGACAGGCAGATATGCCCCGAAAAAAAGCCACAGAAACATGTATTGACCAATTTCTGCAGCAATATCTTGAAAGGCATTCGAGCCCAACATCTTCGCCAAGTATTGCAGCTAGACTGCCCAAAGGCCGCGGGCATCGGAGACTTTTCCTCTCACTCGTAGTCATTTGCACCATAATCGGAACCGTCACGACACTGTCCTGGCCATATCTTGCCCCAGGGCCTCAGTCTCGTCCGATCAACAAGCTCAGTGCGGCAGTAATCGACGAACTCTCCATCACCGACCCTGACCCATCGTTCCTCTCAAACGCGACAGGCAGCTTAGCCGCCAGGGGATTTCAAGTGGACTACTACTCTCCCGGCCAAGCCACTGTAAGCTTCTTTCAAACCCTCCCCACTCGGGGCTACGGTCTCCTGATCATAAGGGCCCATGCTAGCACAGATGCGATCATAACCTCCCAGCCTTACAGCCAGTCCCAGTATTTCTGGCCACAGCTGACGGGTGGTCTGTCAGACGAAAAGATCAGCAACGGCAATGACTATTTCGCAATAACTTCAGAGTTCGCCCGTAACCAGATGCAGGGAAACTTTCAGGGAGCGACAATAATCGTTACAGGCTGCCAAAGCCTCGAGAATACGGATCTTGCGGCAGCATTCATCCACAGAGGAGCAGCAGCCTATATTGGATGGGACGGTATGGTGAGCCTCCAATACGCGGACGCATCAACAGCCACTCTGCTTGACCTCATCGCTCAGGGAAAACCCGTAGTAGATGCGGTTCAAACCTTTGCAGCTCGGGACCCAGTCTATCACAGTCGTCTGGTCATTGCAGACTCTTCCTCACTAGCAGCTGATCAGTTGGGGATCAGTCTGAATCTTCTCGGTCAAATTACGATCGCAGCGGCCATATTTGTTCCGGGACCTATCGTGATCGGTCTGATTCTAAGACGACTCTGGCGACTATAGAATGCGCTAGCCATCACCTCAGATGCTCGTGAGATAGTTCATCCGTTCAGGATCACGGTTCTCATGCGCAGGAGTATCAGGAAACGGCCCCCCAGCCTCAACAACGACCCTAGGCTTTGTAAAGCAGAAAGTCGGCAGTGAACCGGCCTATCTTCTCTCGCCTCTTCAACCAGGGTCCCGTCCCTGCAACGCTTTTCTGAGAGACGCATAGAGACGATTCTCGCCGCTTTTCGTTCTGCTCTCTTGGACATATTCGACTAGCTCGTAGGACCATGCAGGTTACAATGGACGAGGAGGAGGTTGGTGAAGCGTCTGAAGTTAAGCAGAGTATCAATGCTTGGCGCCAGTCTGAGCGGAAGGTCATGATCGAGACGGTTCAAGATCTGATCCAGACTTCTCACAAATATGCAAAGTCGCAGTATACTCCTAATGCGCAGCGTGTCAGGTGGACTAAGTTGGCTGGTCAGTTGATCTGGTATAAGGATCAGATCTTGAAGAATTTTAGTCTTGAGGCTATGACGGTTCAGCTTGAGGCTCTGCAGAAGAGGATGGTTGAGTCGGAGGAGCAGAGAGAGCGTCAGAGCTATTCCAGGAACTATCCGACAATAGTCTTTCGCAAGCCAGAGGAGAAGAAGGCGGAGGATGCGGACAAGGCGCAGGACGGGGAGTCTGCTGAGGCGACCGCCGGTGACGACCCTGAGGGTGCCAAGGAAGTCGCCTAGAAAACGCCTGAGGGTCCAAGTTAATGATAAAATCTGCTCGACGGTAGAGAGACGCGAACGGGGTTGTTGATTGGACCCTGTTAAGATCCAGCTAGCAATAGAGCATCTCGAAAAATAAGGTATGATGGCGAGTCTCGCGACGCAGAACTGCCAGAACTGGTATTCCGGACCTGTGTCAGGTATCTTATCTGGTCGTCTTGTAGTTTGATGGCTAGTTCTCGTTCCATTCGTGAGGGGTTGGCGTGTAGGCGTTCGCGCCAGCCGCTCCGCTGACCCGACATCTGTGAGGTTGAGCTATCTTTCGGCTATTGCTCAGACACGAGAACAAAACTGCTCTGGCTGATCCAATTCATTCATTGTCGGCCAGCTCTCCAGACCAAGAGCAACTACAGGACAATCTGAGTCTCATGGAGGCTGCAAGACCGGCAGCACAGAACTGGTCCGTAGTGGAAGAGGTCGTCAGCCTCCTCCTAACCATCTACCCGTTCGTTTACATTCGGAGATATCGATGCTTGTCCCGAGCCTTTCGGAAGCTTTACATGTACGTTACATGCACTGTTACATGCGAGGAGCATGGAACGCAAGGTTGCCCAGACGGAGCTGGAGCCAGCTGAGTATCATACTCTTGCCAAGATGGCTGAAAAGAAAGGGTTGACCATTAAGGAGGCTCTGAGGCAGGCGGCGCGGTTGTGGGTTCACGAAGAATCTGGAATAGATCCCAACGATCCCATTTTCGACATCGCGTTGGGAAGGCGAAAGGCGAAGGACTGGGGCAAGGGGACAGAAAACGCGTCCAAAGAAGTAGACGAGACACTATACAAGTGAGCCCTATCTG
>WNGI01009905.1_pt1 | contig 13972 bp, 13 predicted proteins | sample 5400621 | NCBI WGS metagenome assembly WNGI01 (sample SAMN13153374, study PRJNA577476) | soil metagenome | isolation source: 20 cm soil or saprolite under Garry oak tree replicate 1 | place: USA:California | collected 2016-06-15
GTCCGCTGCGGCATCGCCGTCATCGGGACCCAAAGGCCCATCGCCAAACCGACCAGCGACCCTAGCACCAGGCCCGTTATGATCCAGGTGTAGGTGACGATCTCGTAATGCATCAGCGTGCCGATGATCGCCATCAACATCCCAAACTCTGCCAGGTGCATGCCGCGCTTGGCAGACTCCGGATGACTCAGTCCCTTGAGGCCGAGAATGAAAAGGATGGACGCCAGCAGGTAGCTTAGTTCGATGAAGTAGGTACGCACAGTTGTTTCCGAAACTCGATCTTACTGAAATTCACTCGGCAAAGATGAACCGCCAGGATCGCCAGGAGCCTATCCGCAGATTACGCAGATTACTCAGATAGGAATAGGGTTTAAAGGGGCCGTGTTATCACTTCGCTCTCTGGCATAAACGCGTTCTTGTTCTTACTGAATCTGCGAAATCTGCGGATAGGCTCTTGGCACCTTGGCGGTTAACGCTTTCTACTTACCGCTCGCAGTCTTTTTGGGTGCATCTGTTGTCGGCTTGCGTTTGAACATCTTCAGCATGCGATCGGTAATCACAAACCCACCGACGACGTTGGTGGTGGAACAAAACACAGCCGTGAAACCTAAGATAGTGCTGACAGTGTTGTAGTGTGCGCCGGCGGTGACAATGGAGCCGACCAGCGAAATGCCGGAGATGGCATTGGTCGCCGACATGAGCGGCGTGTGCAACAACGGCGGCACTCGCGAGATGACCTGATAACCGAGAAATGCAGCCAGCGCAAAAACGTAAAGAGCGGAGATTAATGTTTCTGCTGTCATCTGTTGTCCCTCGTACTCGAAGCCTCAACTATGAATAAAGTCGACTCCTTGGAGTGCGCTGACCGGTCAGCGCTTTGGCCGGTTGCGACCTGTCGCGACCACCGGTGGGATTGAGTCTGTCCAGTCACCGGCGTCAAGCCGCCTCAGACCAAAGCGGCGACTGGTCGCCGCACTCCAAAGAGTTGGCGCTTCCCATGATCAAAGGATCCTTAGGTTTGTCGAACAACCTGGCTCAACATCAATGCTACTCGCTCATTAACAAACTCTCCCGCGTGCGTGACGCACGACGGACCAACTACATCGTCGTTCATATCGACATTCAACTCGCCGTCTTTGATCAATAGACTAAGGAAGGCGGCGACGTTGCGCGAATAGAGTTGGCTCGCATGGACCGGAACGGTTGCCGGAAGGTTTGTCGGTGCAATAATGGTCACACCCGCCTGCTCGACCACTTGATCCGCTTTGCTAACCGCACAGTTTCCGCCGGTTGCTCCGGCGAGATCAATGATGATCGCGCCGCGCCTCATTCCGTTGACTGCTTCTTCAGTGATGAGCAGCGGCGCGTGCCGGCCTGGGACCTGCGCAGTTGTAATTACCACGTCCGCGGTCTTTGCATGCTCAGCGATCAAGTCTCGCCCACGTTTCAGTGCTTCCTCCGATAATTCAACGGCGTAACCACCTGCGTCTTCAGTTTTGAGCCCTCCTAAATCAACGTCCAAAAACGTTGCGCCGAGTGAGCGCACTTGTTCACCTGCCGCCGCGCGCACGTCGTAAGCTTCAACAACAGCGCCGAGACGCCGAGCGGTGGCGATCGCTTGCAGTCCCGCGACGCCCGCCCCGAGCACCAGCACGCGCGCCGGCTTGTCAGCCCGGCCTTCAACGCCGGCTCCAGCTCCTGCGGTTCATCGAGCGGACGCAGAAAACCCAGGACGACTGCGCCGGGTTTCAATGCGGCGAAGACATCCGTCGCCGGCCGGTTAACTGTAACCAGGACGTCGGTACCGGTCAGTATCGCATTTCGATCCGCGGAGACTTCCGCTCCGGCCTCGGCGTAGTCAGCATCGGATCGCGCCGCCGCGAGACCCGCCCCACTTTCAACAGACGCGGTCACGCCTAAGTCCAAAAGTTTCTTCACCGAGTCAGGCATCAGCGCCACACGCGCTTCCCCCGGGACTTCTTCTTTGAGCACAGCGATCTTCATTTTCAGTTAGACGGCGGGATCCAAAGAAATTTGCGGCATAAACCCGGCGAGCATTTTCAGGCTATGAGTGCGATTTGGAGTATAGCATTGAGCGCAAACCAGCCCAAAAAAGTAGCGCCAGCGAGTTACCGAACCGGGACCGGTGACCTCTCGCTCATATCAGAACCGAGAGCGATAGCGACCGGCCTACTGCTCAACTATTAATTAGGATGGTGGTCTACATCCGCAAAGCAAAGAGAATCGTGACACTTGAGTTGAGCGTCAGGCCGGTCGCTACCGCTCTCGGTTCTGATATGAGTAGTAGGTCGCTACCGCTCACGGTTCTGTAATAAGCTCGCCCACGCTACCTAATTGCATCACTGAACGAGCCCTGCAACTACCGCGACATCACGTGGTTTGCCAACGTCGACAACAGCCCCCTATAATCAATTCTCGTTTCACGCGGCGCATTGGTGTAGTTGGTTAACACGCTGCCCTCTCAAGGCAGAGATCACGGGTTCGAGTCCCGTATGCGCTACCAATTTATTTTGGCATACGCATTCATGGCCTATGCATAGTCAAGAACGAAGCCGACATACTGCGTCAAGGTTTGCAGGCTGCTCGGGCTTGGTGTGACGCTATTTACGTCTTCGACAACGGCAGCACAGATGGCACCTGGGAACAGGTGCAGGCGCTTGACTGTGATGACCCCGCAATCGTTCCGTGGAAGCAAGAGGCTGTGCCATTTCGCGAGGGACTCCGGGCGGAGATTTTCCACGCCTTCGCCGAGCGCGCGCGGAAGGGTGATTGGTGGGTGCGGTTAGATGCGGACGAGTTCTACATTGATGACCCTCACGCATTTCTAATCCGTGTCCCACGCTCGGCGGGCTGTGTCTGGAACGCTTCAGTGTGTTACTACTTCAGCACGGAGGAAGTGCGCCGGTATCGTGCCGATCCATCCCAGTTCGCCGATGACGTTCCGATTACAGAGAAATGTCGCCATTATTTCAATCACTGGAGTGAAATTCGATTTGTACGACATGAAGCAATGGAGCCGTGGCAAGGAATTAAAGGCTGGCCCGAAAACCTCACCAGTCGCGTTCATTCTCATCAGCGCCGAATACAAGGCATAGGAGCGCCGAGAGGAGAAACGATAGGAGCTTAGCGCGCCGCCCGTGACGAACCACGCGCCGGGGCGTCTGCCCAGTTTCGTCCTCGGAGTCTCCTGCCGCATCACCAACACTGTGGGACAAACGCGTACCCTCTTCCCGATTCATGTTCAGCCACCTAACGCTGATATCAGGTTTCTTACGACGTTCTCACTTATGAGACGTTGTAACTTTTTGTCAAGGCTCGCGTGTGACGTGCCGGGCATTGGAGGAAGTGCAGACCGAACTCAATTCGCTCGACTTTGTCCCGGTCTTCTTTGAGAATGTCCTGGTAGAATAATTCAGCAATTGAAAAACACTAGACCAGTGAATCGCCAATCCCACCAGTCCGTCTGTTTCTGCACGCTCGCCATTCATGCTCCCTATCGTCGACGTGCGCGACGCCTCTGTGCCGATGCAACGGCGGTGCCCTGGATTGTTTTGACCGACCAGCCGGACGACTTTGCGGCTCTGCCCGTTCGCGCCATCCAACATTCGCCGACCGGTCCGATGGCGGTGGACTATCTGGCCCGTCTGCCGCCTACCGGACAGGGGCACGGCGCTGCGGCCTATCACGACAAACGGTTTGCGCTCATCGCCGCCCTTCAGGATTTCGACACAGCCGTCTACGTGGATGCAGACTCTCGCATCGAGGCTTTTCCTCAGCCTGGCATCTTTCCTTCCGGTCTCGCTGTGCTACCCGTCGTGCGGAAGAGCATAGCGGAACATCTGGACACATGCGGATCGTGGCGCCTGCCTGTCTTCGTGGACCTGGCTCGACACCTCACTGGTGACGCCGACATTCTGAAGGCAGCCCGATGGTGTCACGAGACATTCATCGCCGTCACCAAAGATGGACGCGAGTCCCGGTTCTTCGCGGCTTGGTCGGTTGCCGCGGATTTCCTACAGGCTCGAGGCGTTTATTCAGGGGAAGGGGGCGTCATCGGTCTCGCAGCGGCATACGCTGGGTGGAGCGTCAACTACAGCGCCCTCATGGACATCGCCGGTTCAATTAAGCACGAGGGTGGTGGACCGAAAAAAGAATGACCGCATTTCTGGTTTACGAGACTATCCAGCGCCATTGCTGACTCGACCACACCTTCGCTCCAGGCAGCAGCTCGCCAACCGCTTTTATAACCTCAGGCCATTTGATCTCATCGTAATCGTCGCCGGACAACCAGCCTCCCAGTTTAACTTTCGGTAGCCACGCGTGAATGTCGGCTTTTACACTCGCGTAGTCGTGGCGCGCGTCGAGGTGAACCCAATCCAGCGACGCGTCAGCAAACAGACGGGAGGCTGCCACCGAATCGGCGATGATCAATAAGACCGCATCGCCGTATCCGCAATCCAGGACATTCTTGTGCAGTGCGCCCGCAAAGGTCCCACCACCTTGCCTCAGCGCCGCGCCATGATAGTTCTTCAGGCTCGGACCTTCCGGTCCGCTGCCGCGGCACGTGTCGACTCCGATCAGTATAAAGGCCTTACCACTCCGCTCGACGACTTCCGCCAACGAGCACAGGCTTCGACCGAGGTAGGTTCCGACTTCAATGAAGCTACTGCCTTCCGGAAAGCGACGAGTGGCCTCTTCCTGAGCGGATCGCCACTGAAACCAACCCTCTATTTCAGTCCAGTGCACGCAAGCCTCCAAACACCGCCACGCGCGCCGGATGTGAATTGTTTTCTGACAGCACCCGGCTCATTCAGCACCTATGTTATGCTGTTGCAACTTCGCAGCAAATACTTCAGCGGACGGCACAATACCGGCCCGGTCTTTCCCACCTTGGGCATCGAAGTCTACGAGCAACTTAAACAATGCTACAGCAGGTCTTGTCCACGTCAATAGTTCTGCGCCTGATACTGTATTAGTCGGCTGATATCAAACTTCGGGGGTTAATGATAGGCAAAAGGACGGTACGCGAACAATTGGACGACAGAAGAATACAGAGACACCCTTCATGGCCCAGACCTTGTACCTAAGGATGCTCTCGTAGCGTGTGGTCGCAGACCGCTTGGGAGGCTGTGGTTGTCATCCGGGCGAAAACCCGGCCTCTCAGTTTTGTGAGAACTTTTTTATCTATTGAGGCTTTAGCTCTGCGTTCTTTACTAACGGTTCCTTAAAGAGTTGCTGCCACTGTTAACACCAAGCGCACCGTTCAAGAAGCATGGGTGTGAGCCCGGACCGATCAGCGAACTCGCCGTTGAGATCCGCAGCTCAGTCACGCACACGGCGTCGCGCGGTTAAGGACTGAGGCACTCTTCCAGATTCACAGGGGTTGGGGCCGTGCGATTTCTTTCGCGATGAGTGTCGATAATAGTTCCGTCAACCAAATTGCGCGGATTCTTTTCGTATCTCCTCTACTACTCTTTCAATGCCTTCAGCTACGTTCCGCCATGCGGAATCTTTGTCCGGCCACTTGATCACCGGTAATCCATCTTTAGGTAAAGGCTGGAGTTTAGCGAACGGCGCACCCTCCCAATTGACGTCACGAACCAATATGGGAATTACGCGAGCATCGCCGTCGCGTTCACGTTCCAGCGCCCGTTTCATTTCTTTGTCGTAACAATAATCGGAAGCAATGAAATCAGCACTTACTAGTAGCAAGATAATGTCAGCGTGTTCCAGCTTGTCGTCAATCCTTTGCTTCCACGCGCCGCCAGCTTCCACCTTGCGATCTTGCCATGAATCTATTAAGCCTTGCCGGTGTAAAAGCTTCAGATGCGTTTCTAGTTCATTTCGAAGAGCCTCATCCTTGTGCGCATAACTATAAAAGAGTTGCACGGCTTGCCTTAGATCGTCCACCTTTCTTGCATTTCTACGCGTTCCTTCGAGATCCACGCCATTAAGTAGTTCTTGTACGTCGACATCGAATACTTTTCCATCGGCATATTCGGGAAACTTCCTGATTTTTGCCTCTTCCATTGCCAGCAATTTTTGGTAGGGCACAACTACATTCGCGTGTTGCGGTATGGGCACCATTTCGTCTGGCTGCAATTTATGAATATCTCGATGAATTCTTTCGAAGTCAGACCGAATGACGGCTAGCAATCGTCGCCGACTTGATATCGGGCCCGAGACATACAGGAATACTTTCTTGTCGGGTATATCAGCTTTGACCAATGCGTGGCAGCCTTCGAACTTTAGTATCACTCCTGTACGCCACCGAGGCAGCCCGTCACTGAGCATGTGGCTGCGCACTATGAACCGTGGTAACAGTCCTTCGGGCGACACAGGATAGTGGTATTGGAAATTCAGACACTGATCCGGTTTGAACTCGGCTGCCTGATTGGGCTCCTGCTTATCGAGCAATTCCGGAATGAGATAATGCGTGTCTTCCTCTGGAAAATTGAAACAAAGGTCAAACTTTCTCATCAAATCAAAGATAAAGCGACGCATTCGGGGAGGGTATTCCGCGTCATCAAAAATACTCGATAAGTCACCAAGCCGGATTTCGCCTTTTTGACGCTCGAGTATTTCTGAGTTGAGGATCTTATACATACCGTTTGTGACCCAGTGTGGGTTTAGCACGTAGGTATCCTGCAATCGGGGATCTTCACGATAATTAAGGATGATGCCCAAACTGTGTAAGTATCCAGCTAGATCCTCCTGAGCTTTTTTATCTGTCTCACCGTGTGCCTCACAAAATTCGCGATACTGATCAAAACCCAGATAGTTCCTGGTCATACCGGCAAGCTGGTCCTTGATAGTAAACCAGCTAGCGGGAAAGGCGTCGCGCAAATGCTCAAGTTGATCCGTTTCTTGTTCAATGGCCAGTCGAAGTTCTTGCAGCCCAGTCAGGTCTTCGCAGTCGGTCTTGATGAAATGCCGGATAGTGGGATATTTCCGCTGCAGAGCGAGGCGGTTAACATCGAATGGATGTTCGCGAACCTTGTTCAATACGACAATCACCGGGGACTGCCTGCCAAAGCTGTCGATGAGGCGGAGCCAATACTCTGCATCCGCGTCTTCACCGCCTTCGCGACCGTTAAGCACGAGTAAGTAGAGACTACGACGGCTCAGGAAAAACTGATGCGTCGCATGCATGATTTCCTGGCCACCGAAGTCCCAGATATTCAGCCGTACGCTTTCACTGCCAGTCAGTGTAAGTTTCCATCCCGTGATCTGGATGCCATCAGTCTTCTTTTCATCTTTGTCGAAATAATCGTGAACTAATCGGTTAACTATCGAGGTCTTACCCGTTCCGCCACGCCCGACAATAATGAGTTTGGCCTCATTCAATGGTCGACGACCACCGCGAACTCGAGAGTAATACTCAAGAATTCCACTTGGCTTAGCAGAATGTGCCTTTCGCTTAAAGACGCTGTCCCACGTTGCTCCCATTACTTCCGCCGGCAGGCCAAGGTCAGCGTTTTCATGAAGATAAAGGGCCATTAGAGAACTGACCTCTCTTAACGATTCAGGCAGGCTCGTGATTCGATTGTCTGCAACGTTCAGGTTTCGCAGGCGCGCAAAGTGACCCAATGATTCCGGCAACCTCGTTATTTCGTTACTGTGGAGGTCCAGAACCATTAAGTTCTTCAATTCTGCGATTGACTCAGGTAAACCGGTCAATTGGTTGTCGTGAGCATACAATGCTTGCAACTCAGCACACTGACCAATTGTGTCCGGCAATAATCCCAACCGGTTATACGGGACGTGCAAAAGCTGAAGTTTAGCCAAACCACCTATTGAATCTGGCAGCTCGCTCAGTTCATTTCTATCGCTGAACAAGAACTTGAGTTCAGTGAGTTGGCCGATTGACTCTGGCAATGAGGTCAACCGATTGCTGTCCACGTAGAGCTTTTGAAGCCGACTAAGTTTGCCTAGTGAATTTGGTAACTTCGTAAGGATGTTGTCCGAGAGCGCCAGGCTTTTAAGCTGCGTCAACTTACCAATCGACTCCGGTAATACGGCTATCTTGTTACCGGAAATCGTTAGACTTTTGAGCTGAGGCAGATCACCTATGAAGTCCGGTAATTCAGTGAGCTTGTTGAGCGAAAGGTCCAGGCTTTGAAGCTGACTTAATGAGCCGACGAGTGGCGACAATTCAGACAAGTTTAGATCGGAGAGATCGAGCCTTGTTGATCGCTTCTCACTAACGAACTGAATGCGAGCTAGAGCTTGTGATAAATCAGCAGACACTGATCGTTCTCCATTGAGATTGGTCTTGAGAAATAGCCGCGCTTATTTTGGCCCAACGGCCTGAACCAGGCCGCATCTCGCAGAACTAACGCGAGCGTGAAGACCGGACGCGAACCCGTGCGCAACCCACGCAACTAAGAGACAGATGAGAATTTAGAATGAAATGGCAGTGCTATCATCAAACCAAAGTAATACCTGGAACTATCCGCTCATCACAGGTAAGCGCCTAGGACTGTGAGACGAGGCGCTTATACGTGGACATCAGCTATAAGTCAATGGCAGGTTCCAAACATTTTCTGGACGACGACAAATCGATGCCCTGAGGCTCCATTCGCTCACAGCGCATCGCCCCTAACCGAGACCCGAGCTCTCACCAAGCTTGGACGAATCTAAAGTTCCCTGTTGCGAGGGTACCTAAGCGCGGTGGCACTTTTCTTGAGTTCACCCTTCATTTGACCTCGCCTCTTTGACTTTCCGGCTATCTCTAAAATAAAGTCGCTGCGCAAAAAGAGGACACTATGAAAAAGTCTCTAAGTGAGGAGTCGCTCGGGGATCTCTCCGCCAGGCTTCACCAGGCAAACAACGATTTTGCCAAAAGCTATCCGGGCGAAACCGGGTACCGCCAGCCGGTGCATACGGTCTATGGCGGCGCTCATCTCTTCAAATCCGACTCAGCCAAGCGGCTGGGCGCTCTCGCGCGACGCTCGCTGGACCAGTTTGCTCCGGATTTTCTGAGTTTCGCTAAAGCAATCGGATTGCCGGGCGCCGACCAGTTACCTGACCCGCCCGAACCCGACCCTGAACACGCAGTAAGCCCGGGAACAAACCCGGAACTGGCGCCTCACGGAAACAAAGCAGCCTGGCTCGCACACTCCATCTACGACCGCGTCAACGAAAAGCTGCGCCGCGAGCCGGTGGAAGATTTTCGGATCGACTTTGAAGATGGCTATGGCAATCGGCCTGACGAAGAGGAGGACGGACATGCAGCATCGGCGGCAAGCGAAGTAGCCACGGGCATTGAAAACGATACCTTGCCTCCATTCATCGGCATCCGCATCAAGCCGTTCACTGAAGAACTGCGTCAACGCAGCATGCGAACGCTCGATATTTTTGTTTCGACTCTGGTCCAGAAGGCGGACGGGCGATTGCCCCAAAACTTCGTCGTAACCTTACCGAAGATCACGATCCCCGAACAGGTCGGCGCGCTGGCTGATTTTTTTGAGCTCCTTGAAGAGAAGACAGGGCTGGCAGCGGGGTCTCTGAAGCTCGAGATGATGATCGAAACTACCCAGTCGATCATTAACGCTCGCGGTGAAATCAACCTGCCACTGTTGCTGGCAGCGGCGCGCGGTCGGTGTGTGGCCGCACACTTCGGGACCTACGACTACACGGCGAGCTGCAGTATTACCGCAGCTCATCAACACATGATGCACCCCGCCTGCGACTTTGCTAAACACATGATGCAGGTCTCTTTTGCGGGCACCGGAATCTGGCTCTCAGATGGCGCCACTAACATCATGCCGGTTGCGCCCCACCGTTTCAGTGAAGGCGGACAACCATTGACGCCGGACCAGATTGCGGAGAATAAACTTGTAGTTCACCGGGCCTGGAAGTTGCACTACGATCATATTCAACATTCGCTCGAGAATGCGTTCTACCAGGGTTGGGATCTGCATCCCGCTCAACTACCGACACGCTACGCGGCGGTCTATGCCTTCTTTCTCGAAAGCCTCGATGCAGCCTCAGAGCGGTTGAAGAATTTCGTCGAAAAAGCCGCCAAGGCTACATTGGTTGGCGATGTGTTTGACGACGCCGCTACCGGGCAGGGGCTGCTCAACTATTTTCTGCGGGCAATTAATTGCGGGGCCTTGACGGAAGCAGAAGCAGTTGAACTTTCAGGACTTACTGTAGCGGAATTACGTTCCGGTTCGTTTGTAAAAATCCTGAACAATCGACAAAACTTGTAGTTGAGGTGTCCTAATCTGAACTATTCTCTGTGCGTCCTCTGTGTTCTCTGTGTCTCCGTGGTGTGTGATCGGTAATAAAACATTCACCACCGAGACACAGAGAACACGGAGAATGCACAGAGAGTTCATCAAGAAGATCTGGAGGGCAGGATGAGAATCATTGTTAGTTTACTGCTTGTCGGAGTAATGCTGTTGACAAACATTTCGGGAATGCAACGACGTGCCAACAAAACGGTGACAGGTGATCCTGATCTGGCAAAGAAGATCAGCCGGTTTGCTCCTACAGTTTTGACTGCCAACACCGCTCGACTCTCAGCGGGCGATCGCAAGGCGCTAAAGAAGATCATCGAAGCGGCAAAGTTGCTTGATCCGCTGTTTCTGCGCCAGGTATGGAGCGGCAACGACGAGCTGCACAAAAAGCTTGAGGCTGATAAGAGTGCGGTTGGGCGCCAGCGACTGCATTACTTCCTGATCAACGATGGCCCATGGTCGCGGCTCGACAACAACGAACCGTTTATCGAAGGCGTGCCGCGTGAAAAGCCGCCGCAAGCGAATTTCTACCCTGACGACATTACTAAAGACGAGTTTAATTCCTGGCTCGCCGGCTTGCCCGGCTCCGAGAAAGAGAAGGCCACCGGTTACTTCTATACGATTCGCCGTGACGCGAATGGCAAGTTGATAACCGTCCCTTACAGCGAGGAGTATCGTGAGTTTCTCGAGCCTGCCGCGAAATTGCTGCGCGACGCTGCGGCGTTGACTACGAACCAGACGCTGAAAGATTTTCTGACAAAGCGCGCCGATGCGTTTGCCTCAAATGACTATTACCAGAGCGATGTTGCCTGGATGGATCTCGCTGCGCCCATCGACGTGACCATCGGTCCTTACGAAACCTATGAAGACGAACTTTTTGGATACAAAGCGGCGTTCGAAGCTTACGTCACGCTGACGGACCCCGCTGAGAGCGCCAAGCTAAAGAAGTTTAGCCAATACCTGCAGGAGCTGGAGAACAATTTGCCGCTCGAGGCGCGTTACCGCAATCCGAGTCTCGGCGCATCCTCACCAATGCGCGTCGTGAATGAGGTCTTCAGCTCGGGCGAAGGCAATAACGGCGTGCAGACCGCGGCCTTCAATCTTCCCAACGACGAACGCGTGGTAAAGGAAAAGGGCTCCGCGCGAATCATGCTGAAGAACGTTCAGGATGCGAAGTTCAGCAAAGTTCTCATTCCCATCTCAGGCGTGGTGCTGACGCCTGCCCTGCAGCGCGACGTCGCCTTCGACTCGTTTTTTACGCACATACTGATGCACGAACTAATGCACGGACTGGGACCGCACAACATTACTGTCGACGGCCAGGCGACCACCGTGCGCTTGCAGCTCAAGGAGCTCTATTCCTCGATTGAAGAAGCGAAGGCTGACGTGACTGGACTCTGGGCGTTGCAGTATTTGCTCGACAAAGGCGTTATCGGCAAACAAATGCAGCGCACGCTCTACACCACGTATCTTGCCAGCATGTTTCGTTCGGTGCGTTTCGGGTTGACGGAATCGCACGCGCGCGGCGTGGCCATGCAATTCAACTACTTCACGGACGAAGGCGCGATCAAGTTCGACGAGCGAACGGGCAAGTTTAGTATCGATAATGGAAAGATAAGAGAGGCGGTGCGGAAGCTGACGCACGATTTGCTGACGCTTGAAGCCGAAGGCTCCTACAGCAAGGCCAGGGCAATCCTCGATAAGTATTCGCTGATTCGCCCGGCGATGAAGGGCGCGCTCGATCGGCTAAACAATGTGCCCGTCGATATCGAACCAATCTTTCCGCTGGCGAAATAGCAAACATCGCCGAGTGTGATATGAAAACCAACTCAACCCGCGTCCCGTTGAATAAGGCCCAAGCTAACCTTGACGAAATCTGCAAAGCAGTCACTTCTAGTCGCGATATAATAATTATAAACGACCTGCAGGTCCGGATGTCGCTCTTCTTGCCGCAGACGAACTGTCAAGCTTAATTGAATCTTTGTATTTGTTGAGATCGCCTGGGAATGCTCTGCGCCTCTTCTCAGCGCTTACCCGTACACCGCGACCACCCAGAAATCGCAAGGGAAAATTTGTCGAAGAAACATTCTTTTGATTAACTAGGCTCTACGAATGAACTTCGCGGCAACCCAGCCGACAAGAATAAGTATGGCGAGGACTGCCCAGTTGTACCGATCGCCATAGGTGGCGCTGGGGAAATGGTTGCTGATCATAATGAAAACCACCGGAACGGCCATGAAGGTGTTTTGTTTGGACCGCAACTTTGCCTGAGCGCTTAACGCGTCGTCGGGTTTTTGTCCTTCGTTGATCGCCGCAATCATTTTTTTCTGGGCCGGCAAGATTCGCATCCAGACATTCGCCGCCATGATCGTTCCCATCATTGCCCCGACGTGGATATAGGCTGCTCTACCGCTCAGGTAACGCGTCAGGCCATAAGTGATCCCGACCAGCATCAGGTATGCGATTACGGCAAACACCTTCTCATTTTTTCCCAACGGCGAAATCATCATCAGGTCGTAGACCAGCCACCCGGCGACCAGCACTCCCACTCCGATGGCAATTGCGGCATTCACGCTGATATCCGAGACGTCCGCGTCAACCAGCGCCCCGCCACCGAGGTAGTAGAGGAGAATCAGCAGCGCCATGCCGCTCAGCCATGTCGTGCCGGCTTCCCAGCGAAACCAATGGAGCGTGCGCGAGGCAAGATCCGGCACCTTGCGTTTCTCTACCACGTAAAACCCGCCGCTATGCACCATCCAGATTTGGGCAGCGCCTGCAGTGTTCGCAACTGCTTTCTCCTCTTCGGTGAGACGTGCATCGAGCCAGGTGAAGTAGTACGTGGTCCCCACCCACATGATTCCCGCAAACACGTGCACCCAGCGGAAGATCAGATTGAGCCATTCGCTTAGCGTTGGATTGATTGTCATGTTTTGTCGGGATCCTTTTGGAGTGCGGTGACCTGTCACCGCTTTGGCCTTCGGCGGCTTGACGCCGCAATCTTTCTCCACGATTCAGAGGACGGCCGCGACAGGTCGCGGACAACCAAAGCGCTGACGGGTCAGCGCACTCCAAAGAGTCGACTCCAGCCAAACATGATCGACAAACTGAAATTTGTCGAACTACAGCTAACTGCCGCGATAAGTTGAGTAGCCATAGGGACTGATCAGCAGCGGCACATGATAGTGTTGCGCTGCATCGTCGACCTTGAACACAACCGTAACTTGTGGATAAAAGAAGTCGATATCGAGTGCCGCGAAGTAGGGCTCCGTATCGAAGACCAGCCGGTAGGTGCCGCCGGACAGCGGCTCTTCAACCAAAAAGAAAGGCTTGACCCTACCATCTTCATCGGTCCACGCATGACTGAGTTCGGTCCAGGTTTCATTCGTGTTCTGCAAGTCCAGGCGGACCGCTACGCCGCCGGCGGGCGCGCCACGCGAAACGTCGAGTATGTGCGTGGAGATGGTGCTCATCTCTGGTAGTTCCGGAGTCTACAGTCTGGAGTCGTTAAGTCAACTAAAATAAAACTCGCAATGCGTTCATTGACCCTGCGAATTTTCAAGCAACTTTCCCAATCGCAAGCGCGTGATCCTGGCTTGTTCGGCGGCGGCGATTTGCAGTTCCCGGTCGGCGGGATTTTCCAATCTTTCACGCAGCATTGCCAACATCTCTTCGGAACTTTTCCCCGCCGCGCAAACGATGAAGAT
>WNGI01003808.1_pt1 | contig 13967 bp, 16 predicted proteins | sample 5400621 | NCBI WGS metagenome assembly WNGI01 (sample SAMN13153374, study PRJNA577476) | soil metagenome | isolation source: 20 cm soil or saprolite under Garry oak tree replicate 1 | place: USA:California | collected 2016-06-15
CGGGACGAACCTCGGCATGGCGTTCCAGATCACCGACGACGTGCTCGATTTGGTCGGCGACGAAGAGGATTTTGGAAAGACCGTGGGCCGTGACCTGCTCGAGGGCATGCCCACCCTGCCGATGATCTACGCGGTGGAGGACCGCGACGGCAGTGGCGCGGCACTGGAGCGGCGGATCCTCGCGCCCGCTAAGAGCGAGGACGACATGCGAGCGCTCCTCGCGGAGATCCGCAGGTCGAGCGGTCCCGAGCGGGCACGTCAGCGCGCCCTCGGCTTCCACGACGCGGCGCTTCGCGCTCTCGAGCGCCTTCCCGACCGTCCGGAGCGCGACGCGCTGCGCAACGCGGCGGACTTCGTGGTGAGCCGGGTGCGCTGATGAGCTCGCCTGAGATCGAGTCTTTCCGGGTCCGCTTCGGCTACGAGTTCGACCGCCTTCTCGAGACGATCGCCGGTCTCGACGACGAGGCTGTCAACTGGAAGCCGCCGGCCCCGGGCTCGAACTCGCTGCTGGTGCTCGTGACCCACGCGATCGCATCGGCCGAGGATCATGTCGTACGGACCGCCGCCGGGAAGACCGTCGTGCGCAATCGCGACGCGGAGTTCGCCTCGAAGGGCGGGGCAGGTCATCTCGCCGCCCGTGCGGCGGAGGTACGTCGCCGGATCGATGAGGCGCTCGCCGGGCTCGAAGGCCGTCTCGAGGAGGAGCGCGATCCTCCCTTCTCCACGTGGCCCGGACCTCGCGCCACCGTTCGCGACCGGCTCATCAACAGCGTCGCCCACACCGCGGAGCACGTCGGTCACGCTCAGCTCACGCGCGATCTGTACGCGGGGAGAAACGCGAAGGCCTGAAAGAACGAGCCGCTCTAAGGCCCGGGCGGCCTCCCGCCTCGACGCTTGCCGCGGCGCCGGCGGCGCTTGCGTTGTCCCTCGCCGGTCTCGGAGATCGGCGTCGGACGCTCCTGTCGCGGCACTTCATCGCTCCCGTAGCTCCCGACACCCTTGGTGTGCGCGGGAATCGCGGCGAAGGAGACCCCGAGCTCCGCGGCGGTAAGCACCTTCCGCGTTCCGTCGACCATCCCCACCACGATCGATTCCTTCACCACGTTCACTCCCTGCGTCGTTGCGCAGCCGGCCGTGCCGCACGACCCGCTCACGCACGATGGGATGTGAAACGTGTCACCGAGCTTGGGCAGCTTGCCCTTCACCTCCTGGTAGGTCTCGAGCTCGTAGATGAGACAGCACTTGAGCCGGCCGCAGACGCCGGTGAGCTTCGACTGATTCAGCGGCAGGTCCTGCTCTTTAGCCATCCGTATCGAGATGTTCGAGAACTTGTCGAGCCACGACGAGCAGCACAACTCCCGGCCGCACGTGCCGACACCGGTCATGACTTTTGTCTCGTCTCGGGCGCCCATCTTTCGGAACTCGATGCGGGTGCCGAAGTGAGCGGCCAGCGCCGCGTTGAGCTCGCTCAGGTCGGGGCGGTCGCTGCTCGAGAAGAAGAAGACGACGCTCGATCCGTCGAACTGCCAGTCCGCCCCAAGTATTTTCACCGGCAGATTGCGCGCGCGGACCATCTCTGCGGCCGCCCGCGTCGCGTCCTCTTCCAGCCGCTTGTGCTTGTTCATCGCGAAGAGATCTGCGCCGGTTGCTTTGCGGACGACGTTCCCGAGGGGCGGATCGATCATCACGAGCGGCGAGTCGGTCGGCAGGATCGCGACGCGGGCGGCGTCCTCTCCGAGCTCGGTGCGCACGATCACGAAATCGTTCACGTCGACATCCTCGACGCCGCGGGTCTCGAAGAAATACATCCGGCCGGCTTTCATGAAGCGCGCGCCGATGACCGTGCGTGGCGTGATCATGCGGCGGCTCCGGCCAACGCCGCCGTGTACGGCAGGCGCAGCGCCAGGAGCTCGAGCAGCATGCGCGCGTTCACGTTGGACTCGACGACGTCGCGCCTCCAGCGATCGAGCGACAGAGCGAGGTCCACGAGCTCGCGCTGACCGACGGCCTTCGCAAGAGCGGCCGACTCGCGCGCTCGGTCGGGACGAAGCGCACGGTCCGCGCCCTGAGCGGCGACCGCGGCATCCCGCGCGAGCTCGCTCCAGCCAACGAGACGTGTCTGGATCGCGTCGTTTCGTTTCTGCGTGTCGCGCTCCGACTCCGCGAGATCGACCGCCCACGCGAAACGGTCGGTCAGACCGCTGCCCACGAGCTTGTAGAACTCCGTTTCGAGGGCACGCCGCGCTTTTCGCGCGGCCTCATCGCTCGCCAGCGCGATCGCGAGCCCGGGCCGGCCCGCTCCGGCCGGAGCGTGACGCCGAGCCTCGGCGCCGAAGCGCTTGGCGAGACCGTCAGCGATATCCGCCGTCGGCACGAGCCGCATCGGAAGCGGCACCAAGCGCGAGCGGATCGTCTCGAGCAGCCGCGCGGGGGTGGGGGTGAGGAGGAGCAGGACGGCATGGATCGGAGGCTCCTCGAGCGTCTTGAGGAGGGCGACCTCCGCATGCTCTGAGAGATCCGCCGCGTCGTCGATGATGACCACGCGCCAGCTTCCCTCCAGGGGACGAAGCGCCAGATCCTGCTGCATCTCGCGGATCTGCTCGATCGCGATGAGCTTCTTGTCGGAGTCCTTCTCGAGGTCGATGAGCCTCGTGACCAGGCGAACGTCCGGGTGCGTGAAGTGCTCGACCTTGCGGCACGCGAGACAGATCCCGCAGCCACCGGCGGCGCGTGGCTCGCTGGTGCAGAAGAGCGTCTGCGCCAGTCGGATCGCCACGGTTCGCTTGCCGATCGACCGCGGGCCGCTGAGCTCGTACGCATGGGCCACGTCGCCATCGAGCGCTTTCTCGCCCAAACGGGCGAGCAGGCGACGCTGCCCGATCACATCACGCACTCGGGTGCGATGGATTCTAGTTGGCTAGCAGCAGGGCGCCTCGTCGGGCGGGCAGCAGTCCGGCGCGGGGCACGAGGGGGCTGGGCAGCAGGGCTCGTTCATGGGGTGGCCTCCTTTCGCGCACGGATGTAGGCGCTCGCGATGGCGCCATCGACGCCTTCGAGGCGCGTCTCTCGCGTGATCTCGACGTCGACCTCGCGGAACCCGGCGTCGCGAAGCGCTTCGGTGTACTCGGCGACCGAGATCGTGCCGGCGACGCAACCGGCCCATTGGTCGAGCGAGCGCTTCACCTCCGCGGGTAGCTCCGCGAGCGCGACCATGTCAGCCACGGCGAACCGGCCCCCGGGCGCCAGGACGCGGTGCGCCTCACGGAGGACGGCACGTTTGTCGGCAGCGAGGTTGATGACGCAGTTCGAGATGACCACGTCGACGCTGGCGTCCGGCAGTGGGATGTCCTCGATGGTCCCCTTGAGGAACGTCGCGTTATCGACCTTGGCATTGGTCTGATTCCCGCGGGCCACCGCGAGCATCTCGTCGGTCATGTCGACGCCGTAGGCATGCCCGCCTGGGGCAACGCGCTTCGCCGAAAGGAGCACATCGAGTCCGGCGCCGCTGCCGAGGTCGAGCACGCGCTCGCCCGGCCGGAGATCGGCGAGGAGCGTCGGATTGCCGCAGCCCAGACTCACCGTTGGATCCATCCCGACCGAGGCGAGCTCCGCAGCCGAGTACGTCGCGCCGCAGGAGTCGTCTTCGCAGCAGGCAGCGCTCGACGCGCCCACCCTCACGCGGAGCTTGTCGCCCTCGTCGTGAAGGCTCCAGGCCGCGGTCCCACAACAGCCCCGCTCAACAGAGACAAGCCGCGCGAGCTCCGCGCGCGTCTCGGGCGATGCGCGATAGGTGGACGTCACGGACCCGCCGGCCTCGTCTCGGCCGATCAGGGCCGCCCCGTCGATGGCCTTCCACTCCTCGCGCCGGGTCGCCAGGTCGGGCGCGCTGAGGTTGCACGCCAGATCGAGTCGCCCGGTCACGCCCGGCGACGCCATCTGCAGTGCCTTTGCGGCGTAGCGGTCGCGAACGGCGTCTTGAATCTCAGTCACTCGGCACCTCCAACGCATAGACGAGCGTCGATGGGACGCTAACGAATCCATTGACGTTCGTCAATGGGTCTGAGAAACTGGCGGCGTGGAAAAGATCATGGTCCTCCCGGAGCGCGAGCGCGGGGTCTGCTGCCCGCCGACGCTCAAAGCGCGCCCCGAGAAGATCGAACAGACGAGCGAAGTCCTGAAAGCGCTCGCCGATCCGACCCGCCTGCAGATGGCGCTCCACCTCCGCGATGCCAAGGAGCCGGTGTGCATCTGCGACTTCACCGCGAGCTTCGACATCTCGCAGCCGACCGTCTCGCACCACATGGCGAAGCTTCGCGAGGCTGGGCTCGTGGACGTGACCAAGCGCGGGATCTGGTCGTTCTATCGGCTCGCGCCGAACCTTCCGGCCGCGACGCGCCGCATCCTGGACGCTATCGGCTAGCGGCCCGCTCGATCGCGGCCTCGTAAGCGCGCTCCGTTCGTTCGGCGACGAGGTCCCAGGTCCACTTCTCCTGCAGCCGGAAACGGCCGGACTCGCCCATGCGCCGCGCGCGGGTCGTGTCGCCGAGGAGAGTGAGGATCGCGCGCGCGATCGCGTCTGCCTCCTGTGGTACGACGAGCCCATCAATCCCGTCGCGCACCACCTCCCGGACCGGCGGGATGTCGCCGGCGATCACCGGTCGCCACGCGTACCAGGCCTCGAGATACGTATGGCCGAACGTCTCGTGCGTCGACGGCATGGCGAAGATCGTCGCGCGCGCGTAGGCCTCGGCCTTCTCGGCCTCGCTGACGACGCCGCGGTCGATCCAGCGATCGTCCCTGAAGCGCGACTCGAACCGCGCGGTCCACGCGTTTTGCCCGATCGCGACGAAGCGCGCCTCCGGCCGGGATCGCCACACGATCTTTGCGGCATCGCGCAGCGCGTGATACCCCTTGTAGCGCTCCTTACGTCCGACGAAGAGCACCGTCGCCGGGTCCATCGGCACCTCGGGCAGCCAGTCGATGATCGGACCGATCCCGGTGACATGAACGTGGCGCACGCGGCGTGAGGCGTACCACTCCGACTCCCACTTCGTAAGCGCGATCACCGCGTCGTCGCGACGGTAGCGCGCGATATCGCCCGCGGACGTGCCCGAGAAGCGCTGTCCCGGGTGAACGAGCGGCGTCTCGACGAAGGCCGCGCCAGCGCCGCGCGCCGCGATCTCGAGCGGCCCCGACCATTCGCGCGCGATCGAGTGCACGACCTGCGCGCCGGAGACGGCGTGTTCGAGGTCCGTGCCGCTCACGAGGGACGTGGGGAGGATCCCGTCCAGGGCCGCGCCGACGCGTCCGCCACGCACGGGAAGGAAAAGAAAGCGGACGCCCTCGTGCCGGAGCTCGACCGGGCCCGGCGGAGCGGCGTAGACGTCGAGCGGGATCCCCGGCCGGCGCCACGCGGGGCGAAGGCCCACGAGCGTCACGTCGTGATGGCGCTTCGCGAGAGAGCGCGCGAGGGCGCGCGCCTGCGCTTCCGAGCCGCCGACCGTCGAGAGGAGCTTCTTCGCGATAACGACGCGCATGGCGTCGCGAAATCTAGGCGAGCGCCTCGCCGACGTCAGCGTGGGCGTGAGCGAGCGCTCGGGCGTACGCCTCCTCGACGCGGTCGATCACGCGGTCCCAATCCCACTTTTCCCGAAGCTTCGCCGCTCCCGCTCGTCCCATCGAGGTGCGAACCCCAGGATCGTCGAGGAGCCGCTGAATCGCGCTCGCCACGTCGTCGGCACGTTGCCGGACGCAGAAGCCGTCGACGCCGTGGGCGATCACCTCGCGAAGAGGCGGGATGTCGCCGCCGACGACCGGACGCTCGTGCAGCCATGCCTCGAGATAGCCGATGCCGAAGGTCTCGTGGAGCGACGGCATCGCGAAGACGTCGCACGCGTCCAGGGCCGCGGATTTCTCCGTCCCGCTGGCCCGCTCGATGTCGACGATGCGTTCATCCGCGTACCGCGCGAACTCGTCGAAGAAGCTCGAGTAGAAACCGGGGATACCGATGAAGACGAAGCGGGTGTCGGGGTGCCGCCGCCAGACCAGCTCCGCGGCATCGAGCAGGTGGATGTAACCCTTGTAGCGCTCCTTGCGTCCGATGTAGAGGACGAGGGGAGCGTCCGCCGGAATGCCGTGCGCCGCGCGGAACGCGAGCCCGTCGTGCGAGCGCACCGCGTTCGGCCCCATCCCTGTCGTGACGACCCTCTCCGCGTCGACCCCTTCGCCTGCGAACCAGCCTTTTTCCCAGTCGGTCATCGTCGTGATCGCGTCGGCGCGGCGATAGCGCGCGAAGTCGCTTGGTGTGTCGCCGCCGTGGAACTGCCCACGGTGAGCAAGGGGAGTCAGGACGATCGGCGTCCCGAGCGTCTCGGCGACCTCGAGAGAGCTGTCCAGATACTCGCGGCCGATGTTGTGGATGAGGTCGCGATCCTCGGCGTACCACTCGAGGACGTCGGTGCGCATGAGGTCGACGAGCGTCGAGGCATCGGCGACGATCCCGAGAAAGCCGCCGCGAGGCTTGACCTGCACCACCTCCACCTTTTCGTCGGTGAAGACGCGGCGATCGTCGAAGGCCTGCGCGCAGACCACACGCACGTCATGCCCTCGGGCGGCGAGCCGCGTCGCGAACTGGTACGCGAGGCTTTCGGATCCGCCCACGCGCGCGTACGCACGCTTTGTGAAGAGAAGTTTCATCGCGAAGCGGTGAGAGGCAAGTCGCGTGCTAGGACGCGACGGCGCTTTCGTCCAGACCGATGAACTTCGACCACGTTCGTTCCCCCGCGCGGACATAGGAGGCGTAGAGGTACTGCGGCGTGGCCGGCGGCCGCACGGGCAGGCGGAGGAGCGTCATCCGCGACTCGGCCAGCGTGCGTCCACCTTTTCGGTGATTGCATGACTTGCAGGCGGCCACGACGTTCTCCCACACATGCTGACCGCCACGATGACGCGGAATCACGTGATCGAGCGTCAGGTCGTGGCCGCGCCGTCCGCAGTACTGGCAGGTGTGATCGTCGCGAACGAGGACTTCCTTACGTGTCATCTTCACGACCGGGCGCGGACGCTTCACGTGGTAGGCGAGACGGATCACCGAGGGCGAGGGGAATGAGAGCCGCTCGCTCGTGACGAGATGACCGTTCTGCTCCACCACGCTCGCCTTCTCCTTGGCGAGGAGGACCACCGCTCGGCGCACGTTGCACACGTTGAGCGGCTGAAAGTCGAGGTTTAGCACAAGGACGTTCGCGTCTACTACGCCCATGTTCCGATTCTAGGGTCTGAGCGGTACGATTGATGTTCCGATGGCCTCTCAGTCGACACCCGACAAGAACGGCTCCAAGAGCACCTGGACCCTGAAAACAGGCCTCGCCCAGATGCTCAAGGGCGGCGTGATCATGGACGTTGTCACTGCTGAGCACGCCAAGATCGCCGAGGAGGCCGGCGCCGTCGCAGTGATGGCGCTCGAGCGCGTTCCGGCCGACATCCGCGCAGCCGGTGGCGTCGCCCGGATGAGCGATCCCGAGATGATCCACTCGATCATGGAAGCGGTCACGATCCCGGTCATGGCCAAGGCCCGCATCGGCCACTTCGTCGAAGCGCAGGTCCTTGAGGCGATCGGTGTCGACTATGTCGACGAGAGCGAGGTCCTGACCCCGGCAGATCTCAAGTTCCACATCGACAAGCACGCCTTCAAAGTCCCGTTCGTCTGCGGCGCACGCGATCTCGGCGAAGCGCTCCGGCGCATCAATGAGGGCGCCGCGATGATCCGCAGCAAAGGCGAGGCGGGGACCGGGAACATCGTCGAGGCCGTGACCCACATCCGTGCGATCACCGAGGCGATCGCCGAGCTCACCGAGCTCGGCCCCGACGCCCAGGAGAAAAAGGCCGGCGACTACCGCGTGCCGGTCGAGCTCGTGCGCCAGGTCGCGAAGGACGGCAAGCTCCCCGTCGTTCTCTTCTGCGCCGGTGGCATCGCGACGCCTGCCGACGCGGCGCTCATGATGCAGCTCGGTGCGGAGGGAAACTTCGTCGGCTCCGGCATCTTCAAGTCGGCCGATCCCGCGCGGCGGGCGAAGGCGATCGTCGAGGCGACCACGCACTTCCGCGATGCCAAGCTCGTTGCCGAGGTGTCCCGCGGACTCGGCGAGGCCATGCGAGGACTTTCGCTCGAGTCGATCCCGGCGCAAGAACGACTTGCAGTCCGCGGTTGGTAATCGCCGCCCGCTGACCGCGCGCGCCGGTGTCCTCGGTCTTCAGGGCGACTTCGCGGAACATCTCGCCACGCTCGATCGGATCGGCGTCGAAGGGGTGGACGTCCGCCGACCGGAGCAGCTGGACGAGATCGACGCGCTGATCATCCCGGGTGGCGAGAGCACGACGATCGGCAAGCTCGCGAGCCAGTACGGGATCATCGACAAGCTCAAGGATCGCGTCGCCGAGGGCATGCCCGTATGGGGCACCTGCGCGGGCGCGATCTTCATCGCGAAAGAGGTCCCGGGGCATCCGCACCCGCTCGCGGGCCTCATGGACATGACCGTCGAACGCAATGCCTTCGGGCGCCAGCTCGAGTCGTTCGAAGCGGACCTCGACGTGAAGGCTCTCGGCGAGGCGCCCTTCCATGCGGTGTTCATTCGCGCGCCGCGGATCAGCCGCGTCGGCGGCGGCGTCGAAGTGCTGGCGCGTCTTGGCGACGGTACGGTCGTCGCCGCACAGCAAGGCCGGCTGCTCGCGACGAGCTTTCACCCCGAGCTCACGCACGACGAGCGCTTCCATCGGTACTTCCTCTCGCTCGGAACGAGGTAATGCCGGCGAGAGCGGCCACACCGCTCGATCTGCGCCGCGTCTCCAGCCTGCTCGCGAGCTCGCTCCACGACCCGAGCGGCATCATGGCGTCCGCGCTCCCGGTCCCGCTCGCCGCGGGCGCGATGTCGAGCTGGACGCGCCTCCTGCCGGGCCTCGTCGGCCTGAACGGGCGCCTTCGCGTCTTTCTCGAGGAGTACCGCGGCCAGCTTCGGTCGAGCGCGCTCGTGTACGACGGGAGCCGACCGGAGTGGGTCGTCCTCATCCTCGCCGCGCTCCAGCAGCCGGGCGGTGCCGACAGCGCCTTCCGTCTTCTCTCCGGGATCAGCGGGGCGGCCGCGCGCGCGGGGATGCACCGGATCTTCGCGGCCGTGCCGGACGAGGCTCTCGCGCGCGAGACCTTCTTCCAGGCGGGGTTCTATTCGTACACGCGAGAGACCTGGTACGTCGCGACACGCACCGCGGTCATCGCGCCGGTGCCGCAGCTCGCGGCGCGCGAGGCGACGGGCCGTGATGCGCACGACCTCTTTCGTTTCTACGCGATGACGACGCCGCACGCGGTGCAGCGCGCGGAGCAGCTCTCGTTCGCCGACTTCGACATCAGTCGCCGCGGCGGCGCCTACGACCCGCCGCACCTCATCGGCGGGAACCCGCTCGCGATGCGCCGCCAATCCGCGCTCATCGACGGCGAGGAGTCGCACCTCCGGGCCTTCGCCCTCGCATTCAGCGGACTCGAGCGTCACCCGCACGTCTGCAAGGTCCGAACGGCAAACGGCGACGTCGACCTCGCGCGCGACCTGCTGCGCGCGACGGCGCGCGCGCTTCCCGCGGGAAAACCGGTGACGTCGCCGGTGCGCTCGTACGAGGAGCACGTCGCCCGAGCCCTTCTCGCCGAGGGCTTCCGCGAGTTCGCGACGTCGATGCTCTTCACCAAAGAGCTCGCCGAGCGGGTGGAGGAGCGCGCCTTCGCGCCGGCGGTGGTGAGATGAGCGATCCCAAAGTCCTCCCAACGCGGGAGGGCTATGACACTTGGGCCACGACGTACGACGACGACGCATCGAGCAACTGGCTGAAGGCGCTCGATCAGCTCGAAGTCGAGCGGTCATTCGGAAACCTCGCAGGGCGAGACGTCCTCGACGTTGGAGGAGGCACGGGCCGCCACGCCATGAGGCTGAGCCGGTCGGGAGCGCGCGTGACCGTGCTCGACTTCTCGGAGGAGATGATCGCGAAGGCACGCGGGAAGCCGGGCGCCGAGGAGATCAGGTTCGTGGCTCATGACGTGCTTCGGCCTTTTCCCCTCGCAGACCGCTCCTTCGACTGCGTCCTTTCGGCCCTCGTACTCGAGCACATCCCGGTTAGCGATCTGGATCCATTCTTCCGCGAGCTCGGCCGGGTGACGCGAAACGACGGTTCCATCCTCGTGACCGCGATGCATCCGGCGCGATTCCTCCGCGGAAGGAGCGCGAACTTCCGCGACAGTTCCGGTGACGAGGTTCGGCCGCGCTCGTACGAGGCGTCGCTCTCCGATTACGTGATGGGTGCACTTCGCGGGGGCCTAGAGATCCGCGCCTTGGCGGAGCGCGTCGTGGATGGAGACCTCGTTAAACGCTTTCCCCGCGCGGCGCGGTCGCTCGGGTGGCCCGCGCTCTTCGTGATGAGTTTGAAGCGCGCGTAGGATTTAGCGCCGATGGATCTGGGCACCTACGTCCCCTTCGGCCTCGGGGTCCTGACGGCAAGTTTCCTGATCTGGAAGTACCCGCTGTCGGTGCCGCGGGAACGCCTCCCGAGGTTGATCGCGTCATTTATCGGCGCGTACCTGCTGTTCGTCGTGCTCGACGTCGTCAGCGGTCGGGCCCTTACGTCGATGACCGATCTCCCGAAGGCCGCGGCGATCCTCGTCATCGCGGTCGCGGCGCTGCTTATCGCGAACGTCATCTATCTGTTCGCGCGTCGCCCCCGCGCTCCTCGCTAGACACTTTCCGGGCCGGCGCCCGCAGGTATGCTCTATCGGGTCACGAGTCTCAGGCGTGGCCGTCCGCTTCGACGGCCCATGACATGACCAGAGAACAGTTGCTCGCTACGGACGAGCTCGACGCCATCCTCCACGCCCTCCCACCGGAGCTGGTACAGCGCGTCCGCGGCCTCGATGGGTTGGACAGCCTTTTGGAGATCGTGATGGACCTCGGTCGCCTGCCCGAGGCTCGCTTCACCGGCCGCGAGGAGATCCTTTCCCAGCGTGAGGTGACCGCGGAGGACATCGCCTTCGTGATCTCGCGCATCGGTCAGTTCGGCGGGGACAATCGCGCCGGCATCGAGCGCACGCTCCACCGCATCAGCGCGCTCCGCAACCGCGCGGGCAAGGTGGTCGGTCTGACCCTCCGCGTCGGGCGCGCGGTCTACGGGACGATGGAGATCATCCGCGACGTGGTCGAAGCGGGACGCAGCATCCTGCTCCTCGGCCGGCCCGGCGTCGGCAAGACGACCCTGCTGCGCGAGGTCGCGCGCGTGCTCGCGGACGAGATGGGGAAGCGTGTCGTCATCGTCGACACCTCGAACGAGATCGCGGGCGACGGGGACATCCCGCACCCGGGCATCGGCCGCGCGCGCCGCATGCAGGTCGCGGCCCCGTCGCTCCAGCACGCCGTGATGATCGAAGCGGTCGAGAACCACATGCCCGAGGTCGTCGTCATCGACGAGATCGGCACCGAGCAGGAGGCCGGCGCGGCGCGGACGATCGCCGAGCGCGGTGTTCAGCTCATCGCGACGGCGCACGGCAACACGCTCGAGAACCTCATGCTGAACCCGACGCTCTCGGACTTGGTCGGTGGGGTTCAGACGGTGACGCTCGGCGACGAGGAAGCGCGCCGCCGCGGCACGCAGAAGAGCGTCCTCGAGCGCAAGGCGCCGCCGACATTTCAGACCCTCGTCGAGATCCAGGCGTACCAGCGCGTCGCGCTGTACCAGGACGTCGCGCAGACGGTCGACGCGGTCCTCCTCGGAATGCCGGTCGCGCCCGAGATCCGCTCGCGCGACGCATCGGGGGAGCTCTCGGTCTCGACCTCGACGCCATCGCGCACGGCATCCGAAGCGATGGAGCGGCGGAGCACACCGCGCATCGCCCAAAACGGCGGACGCGAAACTGTGAAGGTCTATCCGTTCGGGCTGTCGTGGAGTCGCGTCGAGGAAGCGTCGCGTGGCCTCGGTCTCCCGGTGGCGATCGTGCGCGAGCCCGAGGACGCCGACGTCGTCATCACGCTCAAGAATTACTACCGCCGCAAGACCCCGCGCCTTCGCAACGCTGAGTCGCAGGGCATCCCGATCTACATCGCGCGGTCCAACTCAGCGACGCAGATCGCGAGCGCGCTCGCGTCGGTCATCGAGCTCCGCCGCGGACCTGAGGACAAGGCCCTCGAAGAGGCGCGGGACGGGATCGAGCAGGTCGTCGGCGGGCAGTCAGACGAGATCGAGCTGACTCCGCAGAACGCGTACGTGCGCAAGCTGCAGCACGAGCTCGTCGAGCGGGCGAATCTGAGCTCGCGCAGCACCGGCAACGAGCCATACCGACGCGTCCAGATCTATCGGTGACCGGCACGTTCCTCTCCTTCGAAGGGGGAGAGGCCGCCGGGAAGTCGGTGCAGGCCGCTCGGCTCGCCGAGAGCCTCGGGGCGCGCGGGCGCGGCGTCCTTCTCACCCGCGAGCCCGGCGGGACGCCGTTCGCCGAGCGCATCCGCGATGTGCTGCTCCATGCACGCGACGTCGACCTCGCTCCTGAGGCGCAGGCTCTGCTCTTCTCAGCCGCGCGAGCCCAGCACACCCGCGACGTGATCCGGCCGGCGCTCGTCGAGGGGAAGATCGTCATCGCCGACCGCTACTTCGACTCGACGCTCGCCTACCAGGGCTACGGCCTCGGCGCCGATCTCGACGGTCTCCGCGCGATGACGCGCTTCGCCGTGGGCGCGCTCGTACCGCAGCGCACGTTTCTCATCGACGTGCCGGTCGCGGTGACGCTCTCTCGTCTCGGCGCCCGTTCAGGGACGGCACGCTGGGATCGCTTTCATGGCGATGACCGCGATTTCTACGAGCGGGTGCGCGACGGATACCTCCGCCTCGCCGCGGCCGAACCGGGCCGCTTCGTCGTGGTCGCCGGCGACCGTCCGGAAGACGCGGTGGCCGCCGACATCCGGCGCCAGGTCGATGAGCTTCTTGGCCTACCGGCCTAGCGACGGATGCCGCGTGGCGAAGGGTGAGCCGGATGATCGTCGGGCTGGGCCCACGCCCGCATCGCCAGAAATGACCAATCCGAGTTGACCATCAGATGGCCGCGCCGGAGCCGCGGGGTATAGTCGCCGCCCGATGAAGATGGTGGTGGCGATCGTCCATCCGGAGGACGCGGGAGCGCTCGTTGATGCGCTTACCGACAAGGATTTCCGGGTCACGCGGCTGCACTCGCAGGGCGGTTTCCTGAAGCAGTCCCACGCCACGATCCTCGCCGGCGTCGAGGAAGCGCAGGTCGACGACGTGATCGCGACGATCCGAGAGACCTGCCATGCGAGGAGTCAGTTCATCAACCCGATGCCTCGAAGTGACGTTCGGTGGGGCGACCGTGTTCGTCTTGGATGTCGCGAGGTACGAGCGAATCTAGGAACCAGCTTCACTGTCGATAAGGCCCTGACTGTATGGGAGGTCATGTTTGGCTGATTTCGGGGATGCACCGGCGATGTCCGATAACGATCGTCGCGCGCTATGCGACTTTGGATCTGGCTGGCGATCCTCTGCTTGGGTGCAGGCGTAATTAGCTCAGTCTCGGGATAGGCTCGGCCTCTAGCTTCAGCGGCCTCCGTGCGAGTTGAGCGCGTCCGATTCGCCCGCGCAGTAAAGAGGAAGCTGAGATTGTGTGCGAATGGGTCAACAAGAGACCCAAGGGGGCCTTTTTGAGTCCGACCGCCACAGGAGGTAAGCGATTGGTCTGGACGTCTTCACCCTGGCGTCGACACGCCTACCTGGGCCTGCATGCCTTCAAAGATCGCGGCAGCTTCAGCGCGATTCGCGGCGCCGAGTTTCGCCCGCGCATTGGCAAGGTGGCGGGCGATCGTATGTGGACTCAAGCTGAGCCGCTCGGCGATCGCCCTATTCGTTAGGCCATGGCGCGCGAGGTCAACCACCTCGACTTC
>WNGI01025983.1_pt1 | contig 13962 bp, 12 predicted proteins | sample 5400621 | NCBI WGS metagenome assembly WNGI01 (sample SAMN13153374, study PRJNA577476) | soil metagenome | isolation source: 20 cm soil or saprolite under Garry oak tree replicate 1 | place: USA:California | collected 2016-06-15
TTCCTTGGGATTATTATCGTTTTTGCCGCGGGGACGCCCAGGTCGCGGCGCCGCCGCCACCAGATGCGGCCAAGATTCCGCTGTCGAAGATTCCGCGCGTGCATCGCGCGCCTCAACTGGAAGATTCCCTGGAAAATCATCCGCGCGAAGCGGAACTGACGGTCACCGATTTCCGCCAGAACACTCCCGGGGACGGCACGCCCGCGACGGAATCCACTACCGCATACCTCTCCTACGACGACAAGACTTTTTATGCCGTGTTCGTTTGCCACGATGAAGCGGGCGAGGTCCGGGCACATCTTTCCAAGCGCGAGGCCTCCGATCAGGATGACGGCGTGGGCATCTTTCTGGATACGTTTCGGGATTTTCACCGCGCGTATTTTTTCTTGGGCCCCCCAAACAATTCCACGAGCCGGCTTTTTTTCATCAAATTGAGTTTCTTCCTGCGGTTCTGAAGAGAACCGGACTGCGCCTTGTATCCCCACGGGACTATCGCATAAAATTCAGGTTCTTTTAGTCAAGCAAACAATTGGCAAGGAGAGTCATGTCCCACCGCCTCGCGGCAAAAATCACGGGTGTAGCCGGGTACGTTCCGCCCAAGGTGATGACCAACGCGGATCTGGAGAAAATCGTCGAGACCAACGACGAATGGATCGTCACGCGCACCGGCATCCGGGAACGCCACGTGGTGGAGAAGGGCACCGCCACTTCGCATATGGCGACGGAAGCCGCAAGGGTGGTGCTGGCGCAAACCAAGACGAATCCCACGGAGATCGACCTGATCGTGCTCGCCAGCGTTACCCCGGACATGTTTTTTCCCGCCACCGCCTGTCTGGTGCAGGAACGCATTGGCGCGAAGAAGGCATGGGGCTTTGACCTGTCCGCCGCGTGCTCTGGCTTTGCCTACGCGCTGACTGTGGGCGCGCAGTTCGTCGGCGCGGGCACCCACAAGAAAGTGCTGGCAATCGGAAGCGATACGATGACTTCCGTCCTGGACTATAAGGATCGTGCGACGTGTGTTCTGTTCGGCGACGGCGCGGGAGCGGCGCTGCTTGAGGCTGCGGGTTCGAACGAAGGGATCCTCGATTTCGAGCATGACGTGGATGGCTCAGGGGGGGCATTTCTCTATATGCCGGGCGGCGGTTCGCTCCATCCCTCCAGCCAGGAGACGGTCGAGAAGCGTCTGCACTATGTCCACCAGGAAGGGTCGCAGGTTTTCAAATACGCGGTGCGGCGGATGACGGAAATGGCAACGCATCTACTTGAAAGGAATGGTTTTACAAAAGATGACCTGCAGCTGCTGGTGCCGCACCAGGCAAATCTGCGCATCATCCGAGCGACGCAGGAGCGGCTGGGCGTCGACGATTCCAAAGTGATGGTGAACATCGACCGGTATGGCAACACCACCGCGGCAACGATTCCCCTGGGGCTGCGCGATGCCGTGGAACAGGGGCGCCTGCACAAGGGCGACCTCGTCCTGATCGTCACCGTGGGCGCGGGGTACACGACCGGCGGTGTGCTGCTGCGCTGGGCGTACTAAAGCTTATTAAGACGGTTGGCAGCGAGAGAATCAGCAGGAGCGCAATGAGGCTACGAGGTCGAGATTGGCCTGAAGGCGGCGGTCGACCTGAACGGCGGCGTATCGGGTGCAGATGATGCGCTCGCGCTCGCTCCAAGAGGAAAAAATGGGAATCCTGTTGGCAAAGAAGGCATCAAGGCCTTCAATCGCCTGGTAATACAGTCGTACCAAACCCAATCCGCTGCGATTTGGGAAGAGATCAGGGGTCAAATTATGCAAGCCGGCCAGGGTCTGGAAATCCTGAGGTGTAAAGCGCCTATTCTCGAACTGGGCAGCAACCAGCACCCGGTCAGAAACCGGTTGGGCTGCCACGCCCGCCAGAACCGCCCGCCAATAATATAGGGCGAACTGGGACAGTGCCACGATAGAGATCGCGAGTAGCATGGCGCTAAACATTCCTCAACCTCTAAAGGAATTCTGGCAGTCAGGAAAATAGATATCAATAGCCCCGAAGTACCAGCGGACTAGACTAGAGTCTTGCACTTTTTAAGCCGGATTTCACCCCGGAAGCAGCCCACGGCCCGCGCTCGGAACTCGCCAGCAAGCCCTCCTGCGCTTAACGATTCTGATAAACTTCTGCGGGCCTGCATTTTTTTGCTTGACTTTGAATGGGAGGCAGCCTGTCACCTATCCTGCCTGTACACAAGGACTTACAGAGGAGAGCGGTCATGCGAACGACTCGGCCTTGCATATGGATGACAGTTGCACTGGCAATGGGTATCTTCCTCTTGGTGCGGAGACCGGCGTTCCCCAAGCCCGCCGATGAGCGCAAAGCTGACCGGGAGGCTATCGGCACCGTCCTGAGCGCGCAGCAAATCGCGTGGAACCGCGGCGATGTGGACACCTTTCTGGTGGGATATTGGCATTCGCCCGAGCTGACGTTTTCTGGGAGCACCGGGGTGGCGCGTGGCTGGGACGGCGTGCTGGCGCGATACAAGAAGAACTATCCCGACAGGGGGGCGATGGGACATCTGGATTTTTCGGAATTGGAGTTTCGGTTTTTGGGGCCGGACGCAGCGCTCGTCCTGGGGCGGTGGCATTTGAAGCGGGAAAAAGATGACCTCGGCGGAGTATTTACATTGGTGTGGCAACGCTTCCCGGATGGATGGAAGATCATTCACGACCATACGAGCGCCGCGGTCGTGGCGAAGTCGAATCCGTAAGTGGGCTGACCTGATTGTGCAGAAGGGATTCTTCTACCGGAGACTGGTCCGGCCGATTCGCGACTTGCTGAGGCAGGGAGTGACGCCGGAGAAGATGGCATTGAGCCTGGCGCTCGGCGGGGCGCTGGGTGTGTTCCCGGCGCTCGGATGCACAACGCTGCTTTGCACGCTCGTCGCGATTGTTCTGCGGCTGAACCTGCCGGCCATCCAGATCGTGAACTACTTCGTGTATCCGATCCAAATTGCGCTGCTGCTGCCGTTCTTCCGGCTGGGCGAGAAGTTGTTTCGCGCAGCGCCGCTGCCAGTTTCCATTGCGCAAATTCAAGGGATGATTCACGCCAATGCGTGGGCGGCGGTCAGGTTTCTGTGGACGACGACGTGGCACGCGATCGTGGCCTGGGGATTGATCGCGCCGGTGTTTGTTGGATTGGCATATTTGATTCTGACGCCGGTACTTCAGCGCGTGCTGCACAGAGAAGTGACCCCGACCGCGCAGACAGATTGACGGTTCCGCAAACCGAAGCAGCCGGCGGCCAATCCAGTCGGCTCTATCGCTTATAGATGAGTTTGCCGCGCTGAAAGATGACCTGAAAGATCGGAACTATCCCGCCAACTAGAGCGCCGAAGCCTGCTCCTCCGAGAGCTCCGAAAAACGCATTGGCGCCTGGTGAGGTTTTGCTGGTGCGCGCAGCGACAGTGGCACCCGCGCCAGCTCCTATTGCCGCTCCAATCCCTGCGTCCTTAGCCTGGTTGGGCTGGGGCAACCTACGTACCTCAAGTATCTCTGAACGAAGGATTCTCAGAGTAGACATTCGTAATGACCGGGGCAGGTGTCTTTCAAAGATCAGTTCCACGGAACACCGCTAGCGATGCTGTGCCTTCACGAGGATATAGCTGCCCGGCTTGAGATTCTGTACTGCCTGCCAGTCTCCTGTCTGCGCCTGCGCGGTGAATCCAAGGGAGAGCGCGACAACCATCGAAGAAGTGATTTGTCGCTTGCGCTATGCGGGAATTAGTGCCTGAACAACCGCACAGAAGTGTCGGGAAAACCTTGCGCGATTTGCTCCAGTTCATGTTTCTCTCCCTTCCTCATCCTGGTGAGTGCAATTTGTAAACCAGATCACAGGGACGGAAGTGAGCGGAGGGGAGAAATGCGAATCGGGCAAGAACCGGAGGTACAAATGATTCTGACGTTGCAGATGAAAACCAAAAGGATTCCGGGCTAAAGCCCGGCGCTACAGGATCTCCAGGATTTCTTCGTAGCGCTTGAAGGGCGGAATCAGATACGCGCCGGCGAGTTCGGTGCGGGACCAGTCGAGCATTTTGCGGGCAACTTCGAATCCGCGGTCGCGCGCGGCGGCCCCCGCGTTTTCCATGGACTTCAGCAGCGCCTCGGGAATGACGATGCCGGGGACTTCGTTGTTCAAGCGAAGCGCCTGCTTGTAGCTGTTGAGCGGCCAAATGCCGATCAACACTGGGATCGCCGGCTTGCCGCCAAGTTTCTTCAGGAAAGCGTGCCAGTGTTCGGGGTCAAAGAGCGGCTGAGTCATCGCGAAATGCGCGCCGGCTTCGACCTTGGCGTGGAAGCGCTCGATTTCGTTGTCGAGATCGTCGGCGACGGGATTCACGGCGACGCCGATGGTAAAATTCGTGGCACCGCCGAGAGTTTTTCCTGCCCAGTCGGTGCCCTGATTCAAACGGTTGAGAACTTTGACGAGGCCGACGGAGTCGACTTCGTAGACGCCGCTGGTCTCCGGGTAGTCGCCGACGGACGGAGGATCGCCGGTGATGGCGAGAACGTTGCGGACGCCGCCGACGGTCCACGCGCCGAGCAGCGCCGCTTGCAGGCCGATGATGTTCTGGTCGCGCGTCGTGAGGTGCGGAACGGTTTCAATGCCTCGAGCTTCGAGAGCGCTCGCGACGATCAGCGCGTCCATGCCCACGCGCGCCATGGCCCCGCTGTTGATGTCAATGGCGTCGACCTTGCGCGAAGCCATAACCTTGTCGACCTGCTCGAAGATGCGATCGAGAGAAAGGCCCTTGGGCGGGTCGATTTCCACGCAGACGGTGAATTCTTTTTTCTGAAGTTTTTTCCAGAATTTGCTTTCGGGAATACGATGCGTGACAGGCGCGGGCTTTGAAATGACTTCGGCCGCATGTCCGGCCGCGTGCGATTTCGCGGGGCGAAGCGACTTGACGGCTTCAGCCATGGCGCGGATGTGCGCCGGCGTGGTGCCACAGCAGCCGCCGAGAAGGCGCACGCCGAGCGCCGCCGCCTCGCGCGCGAAAAGCGCGAAATATTCCGGTGAGGATTTCGGATAGACGATGCGGTCGCCCTCGCGTTTGGGGAAGCCGGCATTGGGCATGCCGCTTACACGGAGATCGTCCACAGCGGCAAGCTCCTGCAGAATCGGCAAAAGCGCTTGCGGACCAAGCGTGCAATTCGCGCCGATCACTTGAACATTCTTGTTTTTCAACTGCGCCGCGGCATCCGCGGGGCGGACATCTCCGTAGGTCGTGCCTTCTTCCGCATAGGTAAGCTGCGCCACGATGGGCAAACCAGAAAAGGAGCGAATCGCGTCGATGGCGAGGAGCAATTCTTCGATATAAGCAAACGTTTCGAGGATGTAGAAGTCCACGCCGCGTTCTTCGAGAGCGAGAGCTTGCTCGTGAAAAATGTCCAGGATCTCTTCCGGGAATGGATGGCGCGATTGCACGCCGATGCCCAGCGGGCCGATGGAGCCGGCGATGAGGACTTCGCGAGCGGCGGACTCGCGGGCTTCGCGAGGCGCTGGACTTCCTCGGCGAGGCCGAGCGGCTCGAGCTTGAAGCGATTCGCGCCAAACGTGTTGGTCTCGATGATCTGCGCGCCCGCTTCGATGTAAGCCTGGTGGACGCGGAATACCGCTTCCGGCTCGGTAGAATTCACTTCATCGAAGCAGCGCTGCGTGCCCACGGCATCGTGGAGCATCGAGCCCATCGCGCCATCGGCGATAAGGATGGAGTCTTTCAGTCGCTCGTTGAAATCAAGAATCTTCAAAGTTCGTGTTTCCTGTCTGCTGAAAATTTTGCGCGGGAAATGCGCTCAGCGTTTTTGTTCCATGAGGCTGGCGACGGTGCTCATCAAATCGTACTTGGTGAGGATTTCGAAGTGTCCGTTGCCCATCTCGACAAAAACCGCGGGATTTTCATGACTGAGGATGTGGGTGACGCGCTCGACGGGCGCGGTCCTGGGCACCTGCGGCAGAGGCTTGCTCATCACTTCGCGAACGACGAGCTTACGAAGATCCTTGCCCTGCAAGGCGAGGTTGAGTATCTGGTCTTCGTAGATCGTGCCGATCGGAACATTTTCCTCAAACACAGGTATCTGCGAAATGTCCTGCTCCTGCATGGTCTTCAGGGCGTGGAAAACAGTCTGGTAGGGCCGCGCGATGACGAGTTCGCGCACCTTGCCGGCGGCGTGTTTGGCGTTGATGACTTCCGCAGCGGTGATGGCGGTAGCCGCGTCAACGTAGCCGCGCTCGTGCATCCACAGGTCATTATAAACCTTGCTGAGGTAGCGCGTGCCGGTGTCCGGCAGCAGCGCGACCACGAAATCATTCGGTCCCAGATCCTTGGCGAGGCGCAACGTGCCGGAAATGCAGCCGCCGCCGGACCCGCCGGTGAAGAGGCCTTCCAGCTTCGTCAGTCGGCGCGCCACGACGAAACATTCTTCGTCGTTCACCTGAAGGATATCGTCCAGGATTTTCAGATTCATGGTCGCCGGGAAGAAATCCTCGCCGATGCCTTCCACAACGTAGGTCTTGGCTTTGATGGTTTGCCCGGTTTTGACGAAATCGTAGTAGAGCGAGCCAAAGGGATCCACCCCGATGATTTTGACGCTGGGATTTTTTTCCTTCAGGTATTTTCCCACGCCGCTGATGGTGCCGCCGGTGCCTATGCCGCAAACGAAATGCGTGATCTTGCCTTGGCTGTCTTCCCAAATCTCGGGACCCGTGGTGCGGTAATGAGCTTCGGGATTGCTGGGATTGTCGTACTGGTTCGGGTAGTAAGAATTGGGAATCTCGCGGGCGAGTTTTTTCGCCACCGAATAGTAGCTGCGCGGATCTTCCGGCTCGACGGCCGTGGGGCAGACGATGACTTCGGCGCCTAGCGCTTTCAGGAGATCGACCTTTTCCTTGGATTGCTTGTCGGTGGTCGTGAAGACACACTTGTATCCGCGAACCGCCGCGACGAGCGCCAAGCCCATGCCGGTATTGCCCGAAGTGCCTTCAATGATCGTGCCGCCGGGCTTCAAAAGGCCTTTTTTCTCGGCTTCGTCGATCATGCTGATGCCGATGCGATCTTTCACGGAGCCGCCGGGATTGGTGAATTCCGCTTTGACGTAGATCTGCGGCTTCAGGCCCTGATTGATGCGGTTCAGGCGCACCAGGGGGGTGTGACCAACCGCTTCCAGGATGTTATTGCACTTCATCAGTCGTCTCGGTTTCTCCGCCGAGTTGCAAATAGTTTAGCATCATCGCAAGGAGTTCCCCTACTTAGCGGCGCCAACCATTATTCATACGCCCCAACAAGAAGAGAGTAGATTATTCTTTCTAGGATTACGAAGCAGGGGAGACCAAGATGACGCGTCAGAATATTTCGAGCGGTGCGCCGTGGGAGCCGATCGTGGGGTACTCGCGGGCGGTAAGAATCGGCAATGCCATCACCGTGTCGGGAACTACGGCGACGGGACCGGATGGAAAGATCGTCGGCGCGGGCGATTTGCGCGCGCAAACGGTGCAAACGATCAAGAACATCGAGGCGGCGCTCGTCAAAGCAGGCGCGAGCCTCAAAGACGTTGTGCGGACGCGAATTTATGTGACCAACATAGCCGAATGGGAAAAGGTTGGCCGGGCGCACGGAGAGTTTTTCGGCGAGATCCGGCCGGCGACGAGCATGGTGGAAGTGAGCAAGCTGATTGCGCCGGAAATGCTGGTAGAGATTGAGGCGGACGCGGTAGTGGAATGAGGTAGAGGAGTTAAAGGACGCAGAGGAAGTAAAGGAGCCGGGGGAGAAGCGGTCTCGTCTCCAAAAGCGGGTTTGCGGTTAGCCGGAGAATTTTCATGGCGTCAGAGTTATACGATTCGTTTATCGCGGATTACTACGACGAGTCGCCGGTCGTGAGCGGGCGGTTGCAGGACGTGGCTTTCTATCGTGACGCCGTGCGCGAGTTCGGCGATCCCGTACTGGAGCTGGGTTGCGGCACGGGGCGCATCACCATGGCACTGGCGGAGGCGGGAAAGCGGATCACTGGGCTTGATCTTTCCGAGCGCATGCTGGAGCGCGCAGTGAAAAAACGCGCGGCGCTCCGCGTGGAGGCGCGCGAACGCCTTCACCTCATGCAGGGGGACATGGCACGGTTCGATCTCGGCGAAAAATTCCGTCTGGTCATCATTCCTTTCCGGCCATTTCAGCACCTGCTGGAAGTGCGGCAGCAGGTGGATTGTCTGGACTGCGCTCGCAAGCATCTCGCGCCTGGCGGGCGGCTGATCCTGGATGTGTTCCAGACGGATGCCGAGCGAATGCACGATCCCGTGCACATGCGAGAGATGCTGGTGACGGAATACAAAACCGCGGACGGCCGTCTGGTGCGAATCACCGAGCGGATAGTCGCGTTCCATCGCGCGGAGCAACGGAATGACGTGGAGATGATTTTTTCCATCAGGCATCCGGACGGGCGTCAAGAGAGGCTAGTGTTCGCTTGGACGTTGCGGTATTTCTTCCGCTACGAGATCGAACACCTCCTCGCGCGAGGCGGGTTCGAGGTTGCGGCGGAATATGGAAACTTTGACCGGACGCCAATCCGGGACGACTCGCCGGAGATGATCTTCGTTGCCGGGACGCGCCAAGCAGACGGCAGGTAGGCCACCCTGTAAGCCCCCATTTTTTGTAAGTGTTGCATCTAAAGAACTTAGGAGTTGACATAACTATGGACACGGAATTTGCGCTTTTTTTTTGCAGGAGACCGGGGCTAAGGACGCCTCGCGTGGCGAGGACGAAGCGGACGGAAAAGCGGCAGCCGAGGCTGCCGCTTCTTGAACCAGGTCATAGCTTGACCCGGAAGTATTATAGCACATCCGCTCTGACCCGCCGGGGAGCGCCTTCTCTGTGAGCCGGCGGGCTACCAGCGGGCGCGGATGCGGTATTTAAGGACCGACGTGCCGTCCTTGGCGACCGGCACGATGAACTGCGCCGCGAACGCCGCCGTCTTGGTGTACTTGTAAGTGGAGGAAAGCATCTCCCAATCGCCGCCGATGGGTTCATTCACTTGCACGGTGACGGGCGCGTCCTTGTGGTTGCGCAGGGTGATTTCAAATTCCATTTCCCAGGTGTGGGTGTCCATGCGCTTGTAGTCGGTCTGCTTATGCTCGGCGACGACGTCGAAAGCGTTGCCGATGTGGATGTTCACGTCTTCGTCCTTGGGGGTGTGATCGATGCGGTCTTCACCGGCGAAGAGAATGCCGCCTTTTGAATCTTTCTGATAGACGCGAACGTGATTTGTTTGGTTTCTTTGTCCTCGACTGAAGTCTTGCGGCCCAGCGAGTAGAGATGGTATTCGCTGAAAGCTTCTTGTTGGAACTGCTGAGCTGCCTTGGCCATGGGCACAGGTGCATTCATCTCCATCCTCGACCGGCCGGTGTCATTAGCCACGCGGTTTAGTTCGCCGGCGACGAGCTGGAGACGCGCATTGTGAAACGCCGTACCGCTGTTGTTGACGACGGTAACCCAGCCATCCAGGTCCGCGTTTTTATCGTCGCGCGCGACGGTCAGAACGTAATCGGCATTCCAGGACAAATTGCTCGCGAGGTAGGAAGCTTCGATCTGCTGATTTTTCGCACCGGAGTTTTCCAGAGACATTAACAGCGTTGGACGGTCGTAAAGATTCGCAGGGACTTCGGGAAAGCGGTAGCTCTCGGCGAACATTCCGGTCACGATGTCGTTGCCGATTTTCCAGACGGGGCCGTTGTTATCGGAAAGCAAGGTCGCCTTGATCTCTTCGCGCTTGGTCGAATTGTTCTCTTGATACGAGCGCACCAGCGTGACTTCCTTGCCGACGTACTTGTGCAGGAGTTTCGCGGGCTCGAGGAGGTCGTATTCGTAGTTCTGTTCGATGACGCCGAGTTTTTCTGGATCGTTCAGCGAACGGAAATGAACGGTAGCGGGATTGACGGTGGCGGCGATGTCCATGAACTTCAGGCGAAACGTTCCGCTGGGGAGGGTGAGCTGCCGAACGTCGCGCACCAACGCGATGTTGGAGTTGTAAACGGTGACGTTTAGATCGGTCTGATCGTTCAGGCTCGTGGATTGATCGCCGGCGGTGGCGCGGGCGGCCTCCTTCTCTTGTGACCGATTGACCTTGTTGGCGCGGGCCGCAGGATAAATAATTGTGGCGCTGGCGGCGATAATCACAACGGCAGGGATCATCCACAACGCTCGAATTTTAAACTCACTCCCGGGGATGTTCATCACTTTCACCTCGATCTGGACTTGCCTTCTCTCTTAGAACGATGCGTGGGGAATTTCTTGCGGTGGATGATTCGGGCTGGGGCCCTCCGCATCATGGATTCGGGACGGGCTTCCAGGTCAGACCACCATCGCTGGTTTCGAAGTTTTTGGTATTGCGGGCGTTCCAAATCGTGGCGCGCAGCGCATCGCTGGCGCGAATCCCGCCAAGATCCTCCGACAGCGGAGAAAGAATCAGCGTCCAATGTGCGCCGCCATCGGTGGTCAGAAGAATGGCTCCGACGCGGCCGACGATCCAGCAGACTTTGTCCGAGGGCGCGGAGCCGGTCAGCAAATCGGCGAGCACGCCGCTGCTCTGGCGGGACCAGGAGGATCCGCCATCCTTGGAAAGCTCGATGAGACCACTCCGGCCGGCGCGCCAAATGAATCTTGAGCCCGGCGGTGAGATCAAATGCGGATTGGAAATCTCCCGTGCGACTTCCAAGGAAACGGAGCTGTTATAGCTGGTTGCAACACCGTCAACCACTTCCGGCTGTGGCGGAGGAGCCGCCGGTGCGGCAGATGCAGCTTTCATTTTCTTCGCTTCCATCTGGCCGAGTGCAGCGGGACCGGGAACCTTGGAGGAATTGACATTTAATTGATTCTGCGATTGAGCATTCGCGGCTTGTGTTTGTAATTGCACTTCAGCATTTTCTTGGATTGCGCCTGTCGCGGTCTTGGCGTCGCGATCCAACTGTTCTCCGGCACGGAACAAATCATTGGAGTCGCGGCGCTCTGCGTCTTTCCCTAAACGGCTTTCTTTGTCGGCCAGCGGTTCGGAAGGGGAAACCCTTGCCAGAGAATGCAATTTCTCAGCCGATTTCGTCATGTCCGGCGCGCCTCGTGTGTTCACACCGGCAAATTCATCGGCTGCGGATGGCGGCTTCTTGAGGGCGGCCTTCGCCGATGGCGGGACCTCGGGCACCGCTGTCGGAACCGACGGTGTGGGCGGAGGGGCCGCCTGCTTCGTCGCCACCTGGACTTCCTTCAAGCTTGGAAGAGATAGCGGCTGGTTTTCCTGCAGCGCGATCCAAACAAGTAAGCCGGCAGCGATTGCTCCCGCGGGAGCAAGCCACTGCCAGCGCGCACCTCTCAATAGAAGAGCCCGGCGTGACTTCTTCGGTGGCGCCGCTCCGGCTGCACCTTGGCTTTGGCCGGGTGCGGCCGCCGCGGGGAAGGCTTCGACGTTCCGGGGAGCGATCACCGGCTGGGATCCTTTCGCAACGACTTCCTCTCGCTCAGCGGCTTCGAGTGAAATCTCGTCCGTGGCTTCGAGTTGCGCGAGAATATTCTGGCAATTAGCGCAGCCCACGATATGTTCTTTCCAGGAATTCAATTCTTCCGGGAGCAAAGAGCGCTCGTGATAAGCCGCCAGTGTTTCCGAGTCCGGACAAGATCCTCCCTGCGAAGCGGGGAGTGCGGGCAAGCTCGAAGCTTCGCCCGCAGGCGCCGCGGAACGCAGATGGCGCGCAAGCGCTTTATCAAATCTCCGATCGCGTTCGTCAGGCGCCATAGGCTTCTCCATCTTTAGAACGAAACTCCACAGCTTTCTTGCACGGTGCGGTCAAGGCCTCCGCTTTCCGGCTGGCGGGCCCGGCGATTTTGAGCGCGGCAGCAATTTTTCCAAATCGATGGGGTTGTCCTCCGCACAGTATTCGAAACAGAGGGCGATTTCCGCATCGCTCAGTCCGGGCTGAACCGCGGAACCGTTCGCCGATCCGCTACCGTGGCGAAGAATATCTTCCACGGCATGCCGTAAATCGCGCCGCACGCGGTCCAGATGACGCGAGACGCTGGATTCATGCTCCCCGAGCAGCCGTCCGATCTCCGCGAGCGTTTTTTCCTCGGCGTAATAAAGGCGGAGCCTCTCCTTTTCCTGCGGTTCGAGGCGTTCGAGCGCCATCTGCAATGCCCGGGTGAATGAGGCGACGTAGCGCTCGCGATGCGGATCGCTGGGCTGCATCTGCGGTCCGAGCAGCGCCCTCGGCGGTCCCTCGCCAGTTTCATCTTCGCCAAGCTCCTCGAAGCGGCGGCCCGCACGGATGGAATCGATGTGCCGCTGCGCAAGAACGGCGCGGAGCCAGGTCTTCAGCGAACTGCGCCCATGGAAGTAACGAAAGAGCGAACGTTTCGCGCCTTGGCCGGCGGCCAAACCGTACAACTCGGAAAAAAGGGAATCCGCGAGATCACCAGCTTCCGCGGAACCCGCGTTCGAGCGAAGAATCGCGGCCGCCGCCGCGCGAAGGTAAGCGCGGTACTTAGTGAAAAAATGCTCCCAAGCCGCCTCACCTCCTTCGGCACAAGCGGTGGCCAGCGCCAGATCTTCAAGGTGCAGCGCGCCGAGATATTCTTCGAGTTTAGGCGGAATAAGAGCTCCACTCGCCAAACGCTTCGATGCGCTGCGTTCCAGCGCGACCGCGAAATGCCCACGAGAGAGCCCCCAGCGGGCAGCATTGGCCTGCGCGTACAGCCACTCGAGCAAGGCGGCGCGAACCTCAAGGGTCTTCACCGGGTCCACGGTATTCGCGTCTACGGACCGGCTTTCTTGATCTTTGTCCATGGGTATTTCAGGTGTTCACTGTATCCCAAGAAACCCAGCCCCAGGGTTAAATGCTGCGCTTGCTGCACTTAAGGATAAGCCCGCGGAAGGAAACTCGCGTGCCAAGCGTGCAAAAAAGAGGACGCAACCCAACGCAAGTTTAGGGTATCCTACTAGAAGGTTGCGCACCCCGCCCGCAACGAAAACTGCCTCGCCGGGTTAGAAGTGGGTGCGCTAGGATGCGCTCGCGGGAGCATTAGCGACTTCGCGACGCTAGTACGAAAGTCCTATTCGGGCTCCCTCAGCCTCGTCAGTACTCTGTACTGGTAGGGCACTTCCTATTATGCTGGCGGACTTGGGAGACAGCCCTTGTTCCGCGGCCGGAATTTCACGAGGCGGACCGCGGATGACAACCATGATTGCAGATCCACCACGTAAGACCACGATGGGCGTCGGTTTCGAGGCCGACCGCAGCCATTCAGGCGATCCACTGGCGTGGAAAAAAGCCATCGGCACCAAACCGATCGCAGCACGTCTTGCCCTGCTACCTGATTCCAAGCCACGTTGGGACCGCATTGGCCTGAGCGCCGCCGGACAATTTGCGATCCTCGGTTTCTTGCTCATGCTTCCCCTGCTCTTCCCAGAGCGGATGCAAACGGCTTTACATTTACGTGTTACGGAGCTGATGCAGCCGGTCACGGAAATTCCAGTTGCGCCACCGCCACCGCCTCCACCGACGCCGAAGGTGAAAGCCAAGGTTGCGCCGCCGGAACCAAAGCCGGTGGAGCCTGAACCGGTGAAGCTGAACCCGAAACAGACGCATGTTTTTCTCGAGGCAAAAGTCGCACCACCCAAGATAAAGACCTTGGATGCGAAACCCGTGGAACTCAATCCGGTTTTCGAGCAGGTGAAAATCGATACGCCAACGAGCCAGCCAAAGCGGCCCAAAGAAGACGTGAAAGTCGGCAATCTTGGAACAGGCAGCGCGGCTCCGGCGACGGTGGTGGCTCCGGTGAACAAAGTGCAAACCGGCGGCTTCGGCGATCCCAACGGAATCGCGGGTAAGGGTGATCCGAACAAAGCCACGAACGTCAATCGTCTTGGTTCGCCCGCTTTGCCGGGTGGGCCTGGATACG
>WNGI01008472.1_pt1 | contig 13961 bp, 14 predicted proteins | sample 5400621 | NCBI WGS metagenome assembly WNGI01 (sample SAMN13153374, study PRJNA577476) | soil metagenome | isolation source: 20 cm soil or saprolite under Garry oak tree replicate 1 | place: USA:California | collected 2016-06-15
TGGATTGCAATACACCTGCGATCCGGCGGCTGCGATGGGCGGCCGCATCTCAGCCATGACGCTCAATGGAACGCCGCTCTCCGCCAACAAGCGCTACAAGGTTGCCGGCTGGGCGCCGGTGTCGGAAGAGTCAAGGCTCGCCGGCGGCGAGCCTGTCTGGGAGCTGATGGCGCGCTATTTGCGGGAGCAGAAAACGATCCGGTCACGCGCGTTGAATCTTCCCAAGCTCGTTGGCGTGGACGGCAATCCCGGCCTGGCCTAGCGCGCTGGAGCGGCGGTTCCCGCGGCGCGGCCGCGCGAAGGTGCCGCGTGATCGCCATCAGGCGCTCGAGCGGAAACTCGCGCACGACCGCCTCCTTCGATGCCACCAGCATCCGCGCAAACGACCACTTGGCGGGAAAGGCCTCGGCTGGAAGCCGGTCGTGGTGCTTTTCGGCGAACCGGGTGGCGTAACGCTGCCAGCATCTCCGAAGGTGCCGCCCGATGCATGGATCACCGCGATTTCGGCGCTGACGCCGGCGCGAGATCACCGGAAACAATCTCGACATCGTCGTGGCTGAAGAGTAGCAATTCACCTCGCGACTTTTGCACCGCGCGGTTGTAGCCTTCGGCGAGCGAACGCGCATCGTGGATACCGATGATTTCGTGCGGATGGCCCGAAAGAACGCGTTGGTAGTTGGCGGTGACGCGCGCGTATTTATCGGCGTCGATACTGCAGATGAGCACCGAGATGCGCAGTTCTACCGTGCAGGGCGCCGGCGAAGAACGATTGGGAAGACTTCGATCAGCTGACCGTCACTCGCGCGAACTTTCGCTTGCCTGCCTGCACCACGACCGTCCTGCCGGCAGCGATGACCGAGGCCTTGTCCGTCACGACGTCACCGTCGATTTTCAGGCCGCGCTGCTCGACCAGGCGCATCGCTTCCGAGGTGCTCGCGGTCAGGCCAGCCTGCTTGCACAACTGCGGAATCGCCAGGCCCGTGCCGGCGGTGTGGAGTGTGACCTCGGGCATGCTTTCGGGCATGGCGCCGTCGCGGAATCGAGATTCGAACTCGGCAAGCGCGGCGCCGGCCGCGGCTCTTCCATGAAAACGCGTGACGATCTCCTGCGCCAGCATCACCTTGGCGTTGCGTGGGTTACGGCCTTCGGCGCATTCTTTCCGCAGCTTTGCGATCTCATCCAGAGGCTTGAACGACAAGAGCTCGAAGTAGCGCCACATCAGCTCGTCGGAGATCGACATGAGCTTGCCGAACATTTCGTTCGGCGCCTCGGTGATGCCGATGGTGTTCTCGAGCGACTTCGACATCTTGTTGACGCCGTCGAGGCCCTCGAGCAGCGGCAGCGTCAGGATGCATTGCGGTTCCTGTCCGTAGTGCCGCTGCAGCTCCCGGCCGACCAGCAGGTTGAATCTCTGGTCGGTGCCGCCAAGCTCGACATCGGCCTTCAGCGCGACCGAATCGTAGCCCTGAGCCAGTGGGTACAGGAACTCGTGAATAGCGATCGGCTGTCCGCTCTGATAGCGCTTTGCGAAGTCGTCGCGCTCCAGCATGCGGGCGACCGTGTATTTGGCGGCGAGGCGGATCATTCCATCCGCCCCGAGCGCGGACAACCAGGTGGAATTGAATGCGACTTCGGTCTTTTCTCGATCGAGGATCAGAAATACCTGGTCGGTATAGGTCTTGGCGTTGGCCTTGAGCTCATCGGACGAAAGCGGCGGCCGGGTGATGTTACGACCGGTGGGATCGCCGATCATTCCGGTGAAGTCGCCGATCAGAAAAATAATGTGATGCCCGAGGTTCTGCAGCTGGCGAAGCTTGTTGAACTGCACAGTATGTCCCAGGTGCAGATCGGGCCGGGTCGGGTCGAAGCCTTCCTTGATTCGCAGCGGCTTGCCGCGCTTGAGCTTGGTTTCCAGCTCGGTCTCGACGATCAGCTCATCCGCGCCTCGTTTGAAGACGGCCAATTGGTGGGCAAGGTCGACGGGCATGGCTGCGGAGGGGTAATGGAGCGTCTGCTACAATCCGGCGGTCCTCGGGTAAGGCCGAGGCAGGGACCTCAGTTAACCCCAGTCAAGAACTCGGCTGGCAACTCGGTTAGCAATTTTAGTTGACCACTTAGTTGACAAATGAGACCGGAACCGTCTTGAGCAAACGTCGGATTCTAGCGCAAAGCGGCACCACGCTCGCCCCACATCTCGTGGTAGGCCGTGCCGCCGCAATCATGCTTTTGACGATTGCCGGCGTGGTCGCGGCATTTGCGTTTGCGCCGGACTCGCTCGTTCCGGCCGAGCCGGCACGGCGGATCGTCCGTGAGCTGTCCCGGCCCGTTTTTGCGCCAGCGGTGCAGGCAGGCGGCTATTGGCGCGAGGAGCGCATCCAGCGCGGCGATACGCTCGGCAGCGTGCTCGCGCGTCTGGGCATCGAGGATGTCGCGGCGCAGAACTTTCTGCGCACCGACCAACGCGCGCGGCCGCTCTATCAGCTCAAGCCTGGCAAGGCAGTCCGTGTGCAAGCCGACGACGATGGCCGGTTAATCGTGCTTTCCTATCTGGCGCAGGGCGGCGAGCTTCTCACCGTCAAGCGCGTCGAGGATGGGTTTTCGGCGCAGAGCGCGCCGCCAGGGTCGACGGTCCGGTTGGAGCTGCGCGCGGGCGAGATCCACTCGTCGCTGTTCGCGGCGTCCGATGCCGTGGGGTTGCCGGACGCAGTCACCATGCAGCTCGCGGAAATATTTTCAGGCGATATCGACTTCCACCACGATCTGCGGCGCGGCGACTGGTTCGCCGTCGTCTACGAGATGCGCGAAATCGACGGGCAGAGTGCCGGGGCGGGGAGAATCGTCGCCGCGGAATTCGTCAACAAGGGCAACGTCTACCGCGCATTTTCATGGCAGGGACCCGACGGCAGCGAGGCTTATTACGCGGAGGACGGCAAGACCCTGCGCAAGGCCTTCATGCGCTCGCCGCTGTCGTTCACGCGCATTACGTCGGGATTTTCACTGGCGCGATTTCATCCGTTTCTGCAAACTTGGCGCGCACATAAAGGTGTCGACTTCGCGGCGCCCACCGGGACGCCAGTTCACGCCGCGGGCGACGGCAAGGTGGCCTCCGCCGGATGGCAGAATGGCTATGGCAACGCCATGGTGCTGCAGCACGGCGCCACATATTCGACCGTCTATGCGCATTTGTCGCGGTTCGCTACCGGCATCAAGCCCGGCGCGCGTGTCGCGCAGGGCGACGTTATCGGGTATGTCGGCCAGACGGGTTGGGCGACCGGGCCTCATCTGCATTACGAATTTCGCGTCAATAACGAACAGCGCAACCCGATGACGATCGCGTTGCCGACGGCGCAACCGCTGCCAGCCGCCGCGCTTGGCGACTATCGCGAACGCGTCTCGGTGCTCAGCGCCCAGCTCATGCTGGGACACGGCGTCACGCTGGCCGGCGCCGAGTAATTACCGCGGAACGGCGCGGAACTGCGGTGAGTTCCGAGCTCTTCGTGGGGCTGATGTCCGGTACCAGCGTCGATGGCGTCGATGCGGTGGTGGCGGATTTCAGTGTCGAGCCCTGGCGCGCAATGGCCCGAGCCCACGTCGCATTCGCGCCCGAGCTGCGCAACGAATTGAACGCGCTGCAGCGCAGCGGCGCCGACGAAGTCCATCGCGCCTCGCTGGCAGCCAACGCCCTGATGGATTGCTGTGCGACCGCGGCGGCGGCGGTCCTGTCGGCGGCGCATTGCCGCGCGTGTGACGTTGCCGCGATCGGACTGCACGGACAGACGATTCGTCATCGCCCTGAGCTGGGTTACACGACGCAGCTCGCCAACCCGGCGCGACTGGCCGAGGCGGCGGGCATCACCGTGGTCGCAGACTTCCGCAGTCGCGATGTCGCGGCCGGCGGCCAGGGGGCTCCCCTGGTGCCGGGGGCCGGGCAACACCATGCTGGATGCGTGGTGCGAGCGTCATACCGGAGCGCCGTACGATCGCGATGGCGCATGGGGCGGCGGCGGCAGAGCGATCTCGGAGCTCTTGCACGCGCTGCGCGCTGAAGCCTACTTCGCGCTCTCTCCCCCCAAGAGCACCGGGCGCGACCGCTTTAATCTGCGGTGGCTGGGCAAATACGTCAGGGCATCCTATGCGCCGCAGGACGTTCAGCGCACGCTGATCGCCCTAACGGCGCAGAGTCTCGCCGCCGCGGTCGGCGAGCACTGCGCCGGAGCGAGCGAAGTGATCGCGTGTGGCGGCGGCGCGCAAAACACGGTGCTCATGGGTGAGCTCGAGGCGGCGCTTGCGCCGCGGCGGCTCGCGACGACGGCTGCGCATGGGATCGCGACCAACGAAGTCGAAGCGCTGGCTTTTGCATGGCTCGCGCGCGAAACCATCGCCGGACGGCCGGGCAATGTTCCCACGGTGACGGGCGCGCGCGGCCCCCGTATTCTCGGGGCGGTGTATCGGGCGTAGGGGCGCGGGAATGAAAACAGGGGCCAAGCGCCCCCGTTTGCCACGAAAAGTGCTTTGCGGTCAGGGCGAGAAAGACGACCCGCAGCCGCAGGTACTGGTCGCGCCCGGGTTCTTGATCACGAATTGCGCGCCCTCCAGCCCTTCCTGGTAGTCGATTTCGGCGCCGACCAGGTACTGGTAGCTCATCGGGTCGATGAGCAGCGTGACGCCGTTCTTTTCCATCGACGTGTCGTCCTCGTTGATGGTTTCGTCGAATGTGAAGCCGTACTGGAAGCCGGAACACCCGCCACCGGTAACGAACACGCGCAGCTTGAGGTCGGCATTGCCTTCCTCTTCGATCAGGGATTTCACCTTGGTCGCCGCCGCGTCCGTGAAAATCAGCGGTGCGGGCATATCGGTCATGGCATTCATTGCATACTCCTTGAACAGCGCACTCGCATTATCGGTCCCGGTGCCCGGGCAGTCAATTCAGGGATGGTGCACATTCACTCGCCGATGGCGCGTTTGAGCTCTACAATCGACGCGGTCTCGGGTTCCGCGTGCGTCAACTTCCCGTGCACGATCGCGCCTACATGCATTTCGAGCGCGCGGTAAACCACATCCCCATTGACCCGCGCCTTGGCCTGCAGTTCCAGGTAATCGTTGGCGATCACCGGGCCGCTGACCGAACCATTGATAACGACGTGCGATACCTTGACCTCGCCATCGACCCGGGCGTGCTCGCTGATCACCAGCGTTCCCGGCGCATTGCTCGCGGTTGTCACCTTGCCGTCCACGGCACCATCGATGCGCAGGCCGCCGGCGAACATCACATTGCCTTGGACCACGGTGCCGGCGCCGATCAGGCTGTCGATGCGTTTCTGCGGCGGAGGGGACTTCTTGCGTTCAAACATCGACATGGGGGCTCCTACGAGATGTTCAAGCTCTTCATCGCTCTGGGCGACGGCTGCCCCAGCTCGAGCACGCTGGCCTGCAGGGTCTTGAGCTGGCTACCGGGCGGGACGCGTATTGTCCCCTCAATGCGTTGATAATACTTGAACTTAAGCTTCAGCGTGGCGGAGGCATCGGGCTGATCATCGGGCAGCGCAACGGTCGCGAACCGTCCCCCTGACAAGAGCCCTGCGTGAAGGGTCAACTGTCCGGCAAATTCGTCCGATGGATTGCCGCCGCGGACGACCAGCAGGCTGTAGTGGTATGAGTCGTCGCGCTCTCGCTCCGCTGAGAGACGCTGGATGGAAATCGTGCCCTGCTTGCCGGTGTCGCTGAACAGTTTTTGGAGAAAAGCGAGCTCTTCCTTGATCTGCGTATTTTCGGCCTGAAGCTCGAGGGATTGCTTCGAAAGGGTTGCCTGAGCGCCTTCCGTGATGTTGAGATCGCTTTCCAGCTGCGCGGCTCGGGCCCGAAGCTTGACGTTTTCGTCCCTGAACTGCGCCACCTCGCTTTCCAGCTTTTTTTGTCTCTCCGCCACCTGACCGCGGTCGAAGCCGCCGAGAAATTGCCCGAAGTCGAATCCCAACCACCACATGCCCACGATGAGCAACAAAAGCCCGAGCAGCGCGGAAATCTTCCAGCGCCACGACAAATGCGTGCGCACCGCCATGCGCGGGGCGCTGATACCGAAGGTTTGGCGCAGCTTGCGCCCGAGTCCGCGCATGGTGGAATGGGTCACGGAAGAACCGGCGGCGCCGTGAGGCCGGTCGTCTCGGGTAAGCCGAACATCAGATTCATGTTCTGAATCGCCTGCCCTGCCGCACCCTTGACCAGGTTGTCCTCGACGGCGAGGATCACCGCGATGTCGCCTTGCTGTGGCCTATGCACCGCGATACGGCAGACGTTCGAGGCCCGAACCGAACGCGTCTCGGGATGGCTGCCGGCGGGCATGACATCGACGAACGGCTCGGCCGCGTAGCGCTTCGCGAACAGCGCCTGAAGATCGACGGTGAGATCGGTGAGGCGCGCGTACAGCGTCGCGTGTATGCCGCGGATCATGGGAACCAGATGCGGCGTAAAGACCACCGTGACGGGGCCCTTGCTGAATCCGTTCAGGCCCTGGACGATTTCAGGATGGTGGCGGTGACCTCCTACGTTGTAGGCCTTGAAATTGTCGGACGCTTCGCTGAAAAGAAGCCCTACCTCTGCCTTGCGGCCCGCGCCGGAAACGCCCGATTTCGCGTCCGCGATCAAATGCGCCGGATCGACGATTCCGGCCTCGATCAAGGGCAGAAAGCCAAGTTGGATGGCGGTTGGATAGCAACCGGGATTGCCGACGATGCGCGCCTTGGTAATGGCGGCGCGATGCATTTCCGGCAATCCGTACACCGACTCGGCCAGCAGGTCCGGACAAGCGTGTGGCATCTTGTACCAGCGTTCGAAAACAGCCGGGTCCTTAAGGCGAAAATCCGCCGCCAGGTCGATGATCTTCACCCCGGCGCCGACGAGCTCCCGTGCCTGGCTCATGGCGACGCCGTGGGGGGTAGCGAAAAAGACCACATGGCAGGCTTTCAGGTCGCTGCCGGCAGGATCGCTGAAGGAGAGGTCGCTCAAGCGCCCCAGCCCGCGGAGACTGGGGAACATCTCGCCCACGCGCACCCCGGCCTCGGTGCGGGAGGTGATCAGCCTGACGCTCGCCTGCGGGTGCTGGGCCAGCAGCCGCAATAGCTCCACGCCCGTGTAGCCGGTGCCGCCGACGATACCGATCTCGATCATGGTTGCATCCTCACCGTAGGGAATTCTAGCACTTCTCCGCAGTCCTATGACACTGGAATATTTGGCCCCCTTTGTGCGGACCACCAAAACGAAAGGCCGCCTCGCGGCGGCCCTTAGTTGCTGTCAATGGGACCGACGTCAGCGCTTGGAGAATTGCTTGCGGCGTCGCGCCTTGTGCAGGCCGACCTTCTTGCGCTCGACCTCGCGCGCATCGCGGGTCACGAGGCCGGCCTTGGAGAGTGTCGGCTTCAATTGTCCGTCGTAATCCATCAGCGCGCGGGTGATGCCGTGCCGAACCGCGCCGGCTTGACCGGATTCGCCGCCGCCGCGAACGTTGACCATGATGTCGAATGTCGCCTCGTGGTTGGTCAGCTTCAGGGGTTGCCGCACCACCATGCGGCCGGTCTCACGAGTAAAGAACTCGTCGACGGGTTTTTCGTTGACCACGAACTTTCCCGAGCCCTGCTTGATGAACACGCGGGCGACCGCGCTCTTTCGACGCCCGGTTCCGTAGTAATAGTTGCCGATCATGGACTGGCCTTAAAAATCGAGTGTTTTCGGTTGCTGCGCGGAGTGCGGGTGCTCGGCCCCGGCGTAGCATTTCAGCTTCTTCAGCATGGCGTAGCCCAGAGGACCCTTCGGCAGCATGCCTTTCACCGCCTTTTGCAGCGCGCGGCCCGGAAATCGTTGCTGCATCTTCGAGAATGATGTCGTGCGCACGCCGCCGGGATATCCGCTGTGACGATGATAAAGCTTGTCGTCCTGCTTGTTGCCGGTGACCTTGATCTTGTCGACATTGGTCACGACGATGAAATCGCCGGTGTCTACGTGCGGGGTGTAGATTGGTTTGTGCTTGCCGCGCAGCCGATGCGCAATACCGCTCGCCAGGCGCCCGAGCACCTTGTCATTGGCGTCGATGACATACCAATCCCGCGTAATGTCCTGCGGCTTGGCGGAATAGGTTTTCATGGAAAAATGACCTGTCGAGTGAAATTTTGCAAAGCTCACAAGAATAATACGTTGAGGGTTTCCTGTCAACCAAAGCGGTGACGGGAGATGTCCTCTGCTCGATGGGCTCGACATTGAACCCACCGCCGACACGATGTGCGGGCCGGAGTCGATTTTCAATTTCTCCGGCATTTGCGTCGCGTGTCGGCGCAGGTGCTCAAGCAACCGCTTCGCTATGCGGAACCGTTATGAACGGCATCGTCGAATGGGACAGCGGCATCGCGACAGTGTCGGGGGAAGTCGCGGAATTTTACAATTGCTCTCCCGCAGGTTTGATCGATCCCGGTTAACGAAGCCAACCGATTGTTTTAGTATGAAACGCATTGTTATGCACAATTATTGCTTGCACATCTAAGCTTGTCTTGCTCTGACTTCGGAGGAAGTAGTTAAGAGCGGTTGGCCAATCAGTTCAACTTGTTCTCGGAGTAGGACAGCTAGCCGAACCACGTTTCGGGCTGCGCGATACGTGTTTGCGCGGCGGCATCGCATTGGCCGTATCTACGGAGTGGTGTTCCTGTCGCGATACGTCGAAGGATTTTACGGAGGAGATAGGCAATGAATCTCAAGCGCTATGGTCATGGAGCTGCGTTGGCGTTCCCACTGGCGATCCTCGCCTCCCTCTGGTGCCTCGAAGCCGCGGGGCTCAATCCGCCGTTGATGGCAGTCGATCCGAACTGGCCCAAGCCGTTGCCTAATGGGTGGGTAACCGGTCAGGTCGGTGGCACCTGTATCGACTCGCAGGACCACGTTTTTATAGTGACACGCGGCTTTCAAAATGGCGGTCTGACGTCGCCGGAAGGTGTCGGCGGAGCGAACCCGAACACAGGAGCGTTGGGTGGGGCGTTCAAATCGAGGGCCTCTCCACCGGTGATCGAGTTCGATCCCGCCGGCAACATGATCAATGCATGGGGCAATCCGGCGCTGGTTCCCGCTGGACAGCCAAATGCAGGCCAGAACGCCGTCCTGCCAAACGGCATGCACGGCTGTTATGTCGATTATCAAGACAACGTTTGGATCGGCGGCAACAGCGATGGCGTGGTCCAGAAGTACACCCACGACGGCAGCGTTATGTTGCTCCAGATCGGAACCAAGTTCGTCTGCGACAGACCCGACCTCCCGGGCGGTACCGGTGCCTGTGCCAATGGCACCCCACCGCAGACCGGCAACAGTCATACCCTCCTGAACCTCCCGGCGGCTATCGCGGTCGATCCCAACCCGGACCCCATCACCGGTCAGGTGGGCAGCGTCTACATCGCCGACGGCTATGGCAACCATCGTGTGGTTGTTTTTAGTGCGAACGGCAATTATCTGCGCCAGATGGGCAGCGTTGGTACTGGCCCCGATCAGTTCACCGCCGGCGATGGCGGCCATCCGCATTGCGTCAGGCTCGGCAACGACCAGCTCATATACGCCTGCGATCGAGGCCAGAACAAGATTAACGTTTATCAAAGAAACGGCACGTTCGTGGGCAACATCGGGGTCATACCCGGCCAGATCGGTACCGGCCAGGAAGGTAGCGGCACCGCTTGGGACATCGATTTCTCCAAAGACCCGGCGCAAACGTGGGCCTTCATCTCGGACGGTCAAAACGAGATCCTTTGGACTTTTAATCACGCCAATGCGCTGTCGGGGGGAACCCCTGTCGCGGGATTCGGTGGCTTCGGACACGATCCGGGATTGTTCAGTTTCCTGCATATGATGGCCATCGATTCGAAAGGTGCCATATACGTGGGCGAGACGATTGGTGGCAACCGCATTCAAAAAATCCTAACCAAAACCTTGCCGACCTTTGGTCCGAAATAGCTCGTCCTTTAAGTGGACATCGAAACGAATTGTTACAGGAGGATTTCATGAAGCTTAAAGGCTCTATTTTTTTGGGAGCAACATTGGCGTTTGCCGTGGCGACCGGCGCGGGTCTCTGGAGCGTGCAGATTCAGGCGCAATCGGTGAGCTTCGCTGTCGATCCCTATTGGGTTAAGCGATTGCCCGACTTCTGGGTGACCGGTGAGGTCAGCGGCACTTGCCTCGGCGCGCAGGACCATATTTTTATAGTGACACGCGGTTTTCAAACCGGCGGTCTGGCCTCGCCCGAAGGGGTCGGGGGCGCCAATATCAGGGGCGTAATAGGATCGATCAATCAGTCGGTGGCGGCTCCTCCAGTGATTGAATTCGATCAGAACGGCTACGTGTTCAATACCTGGGGCAATCCGGCCAGAGTACCGACAGGGCAGCCATTTGCGGGACAGAACGCAGTTCTCCCCAACGGATTGCATGGCTGTTTCGTCGATTTCCAAGGCAATGTCTGGATTGCGGGCACCGGCGACGGCGTCGTTCAAAAGTACTCGCATGACGGCAGCGCCTTGTTGCTGACGATCGGGTCCAAGTTCAGTTGTGACGACGGTCTCGGCGGCTCAATCAATTGCACAGGAACCGGGGGCGGCAACGTAGGCAGAACCGGTGTCAGCCATACGCTGCTCAACCTTCCGGCCGACGTCGCAGTCGATTCGGGCAACGGCGAGGTATACATCGCGGACGGCTATGGCAACCATCGCGTAGTCGTGTTCGACCAGAACGGGAACTACCTGCGTCAGATGGGAGGTGTCGGCACGGGCGCCGGTCAGTTCGCCACCGGCATCACCGGTCAGGGTCACCCGAGTTGCGTGGTGCTTCCTAACAACGGACTCGTGTATGCATGCGACCGCGGCAATGACCGAATCAACGTCTTTACGAAGGGCTCTGGTACAACCCCGGGCACCTTTGTGATGGCTATTCCCGTCATCCCCGGTACGGCGGCGCTCGGCACGCTAGGCTCGGGTTCGGATATCAGTTTCTCGCCGGATGGCGCACAGACCTTCATGTACGTGGCCGACGGCGCAAACGAAAGGGCGTGGATCATGAACCACGCGGCGGCGCTTGCCGGACAGCCTGCAATACTCGGCTCGTTTGGTAATGGTTTCGGTCACGACACCGGCGAGTTCACTGTCTTGGATACAATTACGGTTGACTCGAACGGCAACGCATACACGGCCGAAACAACCGGTGGCCGGCGCCTGCAAAAATTCGTAGTGACGCCTCACTGATTCTCGGCGTCGACCGCTGAACAAGAAAGAGGCGGCATTCAGGGAAGCGTGGGATCGGTAGGGGTTTTCGCGCGGCGGCCAGCGCCCAAAGCTTCTGGCCGCCGTTTGCTGTGTCCTTCGTCTTCCACATTGCAGCGGGTGAACGTTCCCATGTATGGCGAGCCAGACAACGCGCTCTCCGCTCCCGTGAGTATCGGATGACAGCCCTCTCAGTAGGGTGCTCGCTACGCGCGTATTTTTGGTCAATCGTCATACTGGCCACTCTCGCCTTCCCTCGATCGGCCGTCGCCAATGGCGGCGACCTTCCGCCGGAGACCGTTCTTCAGGGGTTCGTCAAGCCTGAGGATGGCCGCGTCCAGTTGCTTGTCAGAGTCCCGCTGGTTCTCCTTTCCAGTTTCTCGTTGCCAAAGCGCGGCCCGGGCTACCTCGACCTGGACCACGTAGACGCTAAGCTGAGGCAAGCTGCCGCCGCAACCGGTCGTCTAATCGAGCTATCCGCGGACGGCGCGCTGCTCGCGCCCACCACGCGGGAGGTGCGACTCTCACTTCTTTCCGACCGTTCGTTTGCAAGCTATTCCAGTGCCCTCGCCCACCTCCGGGGCCCGTCATTGCCGGTCGCCACCGACCTATTCTGGAACCAGGGCTTTTTCGACGTACAGCTCGAATATTTGCTGCACTCACCTCGCCCTAATATCTCGATACGCGTGAACGTGGCTCCCGAGCTCGGACGACGGATCAAGCTGCGGCTCGAATATCTTCCCATCGGCGAATCGGCGCGCACCTATGAGATTCCGGGCGCGTCGGGTTGGATCCCGCTCCATCCACGCTGGTACGAGGCGGCGTGGCTCTTCGCGCGGGGTGGCTTTATCGACGCGCTCGCCATCGATCGCTTCGTGTTTGTACTGTGCCTGGTCGCTCCTTTCCGGAAGTTTCGCAGTCTGTTGACGGTCATCATAGTGCTCGCCGGATTGCAGGCGCTGACATTGACGGCGGCCGCGCAGGGAGCGCTTGCCGACGTCGACGTCGGGTGGCTCCCAATCCTCTCCGATACCGCCCTTGCCGCAGGCATGCTGTTGCTCACCATCGGGAACCTCGCCGCGCCGAGCCTGCGCCGTCGCTGGTTCATCGCCGCCCTCGTCGGGGCGCTTGGCGGTTTCGGCCTGGGTCGTCTTTTGACCGACGCCTGGCAATTCGCAGGGACTCACACGCTCGTTGCGGTTGTCTCGTTCAACCTCGGCGTTGCGCTGGGAGAATTCTTGAGCCTGGCCGTCGCGTTCCTCGCGCTACGCCTGCTTTTTTCCTTTGTGCTCGGCCCTTTACTCGGAGTGATCGTTCTTTCCGCCCTTGTTGGCCATGCGAGCTGGCATGGGATGATAGACGGCGGCCGCGAACTTGGGCGTCAACTTGGCAATGCGGGCGCCGCGAGCTTCTGGTCCGCGTGGCTTGTCGTCGCGCTGTGGGTGGCACCGGCGCTGCTGGTTGGCGCAGCAGCGTACTTCCTGCCGAGGCGATTCGACGGCATGCCTGTTCCGACGCTACTTCGGGCATTGCTGGGCCAGGGTACCGTCGAGAGCCGTGCACGCACATTGCACGCTGCGGCGAGTCCAAGCGACCCGGCATCGTAGAACCCAATCTTGCCGCAACTCGCAATCGCGCGGCCACCGTCCCCGGATCCTGCGATTAATGCAGGTGTCCCGCCGACAGCGGCGCGCGTTGCCGTTCGCGCCTTAATAGCTCTGCCTGATCAATCGTTTCGGCCATCCGGTTGGGTAGCGAGTCCGGGACGCCGATCCAGCGCGCGCGGAGGTAGCCCTGACGATCGATCAGAAAGGCCACGGTCGCGGGTGAGGCACTGGGCGCGTCAATGTCTCGGCGGGCAAACATCTCGTACGTGGTAATCACACCCCTGGGTTCCGCATCGGTGGCAGGTGCTGTTGCAGACAGCGGCATGGCAATGACACGCACACCGATCTGTCCAAAGGCGGGCGTTTCGGCGGCGAGCGCGTGCAAGTAAGGCAATGACTGGGGCAGCGCATACAGCACGAGTAATGTGATGGAGCTCCCGCGCCGCTGGCTCAGAGACTCCTGTCCTTGTCCCGCGAGCTCGAAAGTGAAATCGGGCGCCACGATGGCGAAGCGCCACGGCTGCACGTGGTTGCCAAGGTCCGTTGCAGCTTCCGCATCCGATTGGGCGCGCAGGAATTGGACCAAGTCCCAGATTTCCGCGTCGCTGAGGCGCGGCGTGAATCCGGGCATCGGCGTCCCCGGTATGCCGTGCGCGATCCACCAGAAAAGTTCCCCCAGCCGATGACCGGACGCGTGCGCGGCCAGGTCCGTCGGCATGATAGGCAGTGTAAGTGCAGCGGGACCGTCTCCGCGACCATGGGGACCGTGGCAGGCACTGCAATTTTGCATATAGAGACTGGCGCCGCGGACAATCGAGTCCGTCGTGTAGCTTACCGGCGCTGCGGCATAGGTGGTCGGATACGCGGGCACCGCAAGTAGCCAGGTAGCCGCCGCAGCGCTCGCCAGGATGGCTCCGAGCCCGGCTATACCTAGACGCGGTCGGTTACGGAGCACGCCGCCAATCGTAACCACAGCGGCGACGCATGCGCCGATGCCAGCCACGACCACCGCCGCGCCAACGGCGAAGGATTGTTGCGCGGCCTGCCAGCTCAGCGTGTAATCGAACGGCCATGCCGGAGATTG
>WNGI01003429.1_pt1 | contig 13960 bp, 6 predicted proteins | sample 5400621 | NCBI WGS metagenome assembly WNGI01 (sample SAMN13153374, study PRJNA577476) | soil metagenome | isolation source: 20 cm soil or saprolite under Garry oak tree replicate 1 | place: USA:California | collected 2016-06-15
AGGAGACGGGCTACTACTACGGATTCGCCAACGAGGGGCTGTGGCCGTTGTGTCACATCGCGCACGTGCGCCCGGTATTCCGCACGTCTGACTGGGAGCAGTACGCCGCGGCCAACCGCCTGTTCGCGCGCGCGGTGGTCGACGAGGCCCGCTCGGACGACCCGATCGTCCTCGTGCACGATTATCACTTCGCGCTGCTGCCGCGCCTGATCCGCGAGTCGCTCCCCGAAGCCACCATCATCACCTTCTGGCACATCCCCTGGCCCAACCCGGAGGCATTCGGGATCTGCCCGTGGCGCGAAGAGGTGCTCGACGGGCTGCTGGGGAGCAGCATTCTCGGCTTTCACACGCAGTTTCACTGCAACAATTTCCTCGACACGATCGAGCGCCTCATCGAGGCGCGCGTCGATCGCGAAATGTTCACCGTCTCCTACCGCGGCGAGCTGACGGCGGTCAAACGCTACCCGATCTCGATCGAGTGGCCGCCCTCCCGCGCCGCGACGGCCATATCGGTCGAACAGTGCCGCGCCGCCGTGCGGCAGCGCCATGGCCTGCCGGAGGGGCACGCCGTCGGCATCGGGGTGGACCGGCTCGATTACACCAAGGGCGTGGAGGAGCGGTTGCGCGCCATCGAGCGGCTGTTCGAGCTGCAGCCCGAGTGGCTGGGCAAGTTCACGTTCGTGCAGCTCGCGGCGCCGACGCGCACGCGCATCGAGCACTACCAACAGTATCAGGCGCGAGTCGAAGCGCTCGCGGCGCAAATCAACGAGCGGTTCAAGCACGCGTCGTACCCCGCGGTCGTCCTCAAGGTCGAGCACCACGAGCCCGAATCCGTCTACGAGTACTACCGCGGCGCCGATGTGTGCGTCGTGACGAGCCTGCACGACGGGATGAACCTGGTGGCGAAGGAGTTCGTCGCCGCGCGCGACGACAACGAAGGCGTGCTTGTGTTGAGCCAGTTCACGGGCGCCTCGCGCGAGCTGCCCGAAGCGGTGATCGTCAACCCGTATGACACCGATCAGTGCGCCGCGGCGCTGCAGCTCGCGCTGACGATGCCAAAGGACGAGCAGCGTTCCCGCATGCGTTTGATGCGTCAGCTGATCAAGGAGTTCAACGTCTACCGCTGGGCTGGGCGGATGCTGGGCGACGCGGCCGGGATGCGGCGGCGCGGACGGCTCTCGCATCAGACTCTGGCGGTCAGCCGCGCCGCCCTGTGACACGCGGCGTGCCTCCGCCGCCACGCATGGAATGGGCCTACTTCTTTGATCTCGACGGAACGCTGCTCGACTTCACCGACACCCCGGGCGGGGTCCGGGTCGACGACGCATTGCGCGCGCAGATCGCTGCGCTCTCCCGCAAGACGGGAGGGGCCGTGGCACTGATCAGCGGTCGCACGCTCGCCGACATCGACCGCCTGCTCGACGGCATGCGCCTCCCCGCAGCGGGGCAGCACGGCACGGAGCGGCGCGACGCCCGTGGCCGTATCACGCATCACGACTTTCCGCGCGAGCGTCTGGAGTGGGCGCACGCGCGCCTGGCGGAAGCCACCGCCGGCCGGTCCGGCCTGTCGCTCGAGCACAAGGGGCTGTCGCTCGCGCTGCACTACCGTCGCGCGCCGCGCCTCGGCGGCTACGCCCACCGCCTCGTGCGCGCGCTGACACCCACGCTCGGCGCCGAATTCTGCATCCAACCCGGGAAGCGGATCGTCGAACTGAAGCCCGCCGGCAAGGATAAGGGCGTCGCCCTGGTCGAGTTCATGGCCGAGGAGCCCTTCCGCGGGCGCACACCGGTATTCCTCGGAGACGACCTCACGGACGAGTACGGTTTCGAGGCCGTGAACCGCCTCGGCGGTCACTCGATCAAAGTGGGGCCGGGCCGGACGGCGGCGACGTGGCGGCTTCCCACCGTCCGCGCCGTCCGGAGCTGGCTCGCCTCATGACCTCGCTCGATCTCGCCCTCATCGGCAACGGCACGATCGGCGCGTTCGTCGGTCCTGGTGCCGAAATCACCTGGGCGTGTTTCCCGCGGTTCGATGGCGACCCGATGTTTTGCGCGTTGCTCAAGGCCCCGGCGGGACAGCGTGACGACATCGGCTGCTTTGCGATCGAGCTGCTCGATCGCGCCAGCGTCGAGCAGAAGTACCTGCACAACACCCCCGTCGTCGTCACGCGGCTGACCGATTCCGCGGGCGGTGCGATCGAGATCACCGATTTCGCGCCGCGGTTCCGCTATCGCGGCCGCGTGTTCTGTCCGATGATGATCGTGCGGCGCATCCAGCGACTCGCCGGTCATCCGCGCATTCGCGTGCGCTTGCGGCCGGCGCAGAGCTACGGCCAGCCGCTGGGGACCACGACCTCCGGGAGCAACCACATCCGCTACGTCGGGAACCCGCTCGTGCTGCGCCTGACGACCGACGTGCCGGTCACCACGATCCTCGAAGAGAACACGTTCTTCGTCGACGATTCCGTGACGCTCGTCCTCGGCCCCGATGAGACGCTGCAGGAAGCGGCGGGCGACGTCGGCAAACACTTCCTCTCCGAGACGACGGCGTATTGGCGCGAATGGGTGCGCTCGCTCGCGATTCCGTTCGAGTGGCAGGACGCCGTGATTCGCGCGGCAATCACGCTGAAGCTCAACGTGTTCGAGGACACCGGCGCCATCGTCGCGGCGCTGACGACATCGATCCCCGAAGCGGCCGGATCGAGCCGCAACTGGGATTACCGCTATTGCTGGCTGCGGGACGCGTACTTCGTCGTGCACGCGCTCAACCGGCTCGGCGCGACGCAGACGATGGAGCGCTATCTCACCTTCATTCTGAACATCGTGGCCGAAGGCGCCGATCGGCCGCTCGATCCCGTGTACACGATCACCGGCCATCGCCTCCCCCCCGAGCGCGTGGTCGCCTCGTTACCCGGCTACCGTGGCATCGGGCCCGTGCGGGTCGGGAACCAGGCGTCGGAGCAGTCGCAGCACGACGTGTACGGCTCGTCCATTCTGGCCGCCACCCACGTGTTTTACGATCGGCGGCTGGTGCACCAGGGCGACGAGTCGCTGTTCCGCCGGCTCGAGCCATTGGGCGAGCGCTGCGTCAAGCTGTTCGATCAACCGGACGCCGGGCTGTGGGAGCTCCGCGGGAGCACGCGCATCCACACGTTCTCGGCGGTGATGTGCTGGGTCGGCTGCGAGCGACTCGGCCGAATCGCCAAACAGCTGGGGCTCGCCGATCGCGCGGCGTACTGGTGCGACCGCGCGCGCGAGCTGCACGAGGTCATCTCGCGGCGGGCGTGGAATGAGAAGCTGGGGACGTTCGTCGCGACGTTCGAGGGCGACACGCTCGACGCCAGCCTGTTGCAGCTGAACGAGCTGTTCTTCGTCGCCGACGACGATCCCCGCTTCGTCGCCACCGTGCGCGCCATCGGCAAGGAGCTGAAGCGCGGCAAGTTCGTGTTCCGCTACACGACGCCCGACGACTTCGGCACGCCGTCGAACGCGTTTCTGGTCTGCAGCTTCTGGTACATCAACGCGCTCGCCGCGATCGGCGAACGCGACGAAGCGCGGAAGACGTTCGAGTACCTCTTGGAGTGCCGCAACCGCCACGGACTGCTCGCCGAGCACATCGATCCGAACACGCACGAGCAGTGGGGAAACTTCGTGCAGACATACAGCATGGTCGGACTGATCTTGTCGGCAATCCGATTGTCGCAACGGTGGGATCAGGCCTTCTAGAAAGCCTAGTTTCTGCATGTCCTCGCTTGAGCCGGCTCTGCACACAAGGCAAGTGCGACGCCGTTGGTCCACCCAAATCCATCCTGCGTCGGATACTCGCCGCCTCCCGCCTTTCTATTCGTATTGACCACGTCGTACTTCTCCATCATTCGCCCCGTCGCGCGGTACGTCCGCTGAATCAGCGCGAGCCACCGGCCGGCGGCGTTGTCGGCCAGGTCGGCGCGGCCGTAGCGACGCACGCCCTCGATCGTCAGCCATTCCAGCGGCGGCCAGCCGTTGGGCCCATCCCATTGCTGGCCCGACGCAAAGTTGGTGGTGACGAAGCCGCCGGGCTTCAAGAACTCGCGCTCGAGCCGGGCCGCAACGCGCGTTCCCTGCTCCTGGGTCGCGACGCCGAAATAAAGGGGCGCGGCGGCGGCCAGGGATGGCCGGTCCGTCACGAGCTCACCGGTGCGCCACCGGCGATCGAAGAAGAAGCCTTCCTTGGGATCGTACATCGCCAGGATCGCTTTCCGGCGCGCATCTGCTTTCAAATTGAAGCGGTGGGCGGCCTCGGCGTCCCCCTGCTCATGCCGGAGCGACCGCAGACCGGCGATCGTGCGCTCGGCATTATAAAGGAGAGCGTTGAGGTCGACCGGAATCAGGTCGATCGTCTCGAGCGTGCGCAGGTCCTTGGGATCCCGCATCCAGCGGCTCGAAAAGTCCCAGCCGCTCTCTGCGGTCGCGCGCGCATTGCGATAGAAGCCCGCCCGCAGCGATTCGGGCAGCGTTTGACCAATCTCCACGTCGGGACGGAATGATTCGGGGCGCGGCTCCTGTGAGTCGTCCCAGTAGCGATTCAGGATGACACTGTCGGACAGGCGCACCACGCGCCGGTACGCGTGCCCGATCGCCAGCGTATCCGCGCCATCCATCCAAAACGCGTATTCTTTTTCTATCGCATCGAGGTAGGGCAGCGCATGGGCGTTGTCGGTCGCGCGCGCGTACAACCGGACCATCGCCGCGAAATACGGCGGCTGGCTGCGGCTGAGATAGTAGCTGCGATTGCCGTTGGGGATGTGCCCGACCGTATTGATCAGGTGCGCGAAGTTGTCGAGCATGCTCTTCACGAGATCGACGTGCCCGCTCTGCACCAGGCCCTGCATCGTGAAGTACGAATCCCAGTAGTAGACCTCGCGGAAGCGCCCGCCGGGCACCACGTAGGAATTGGGCAGCGGAATCAGTGATGAGCTTGCGTCCGCGCTGTCGTGCGCGCGGGTCAGGACGGGCCACAGCGCATTGACGTGCTGCACCATGCTCTGAGATGCGACCGTGTGGTATCCGTCCCCCGCCGGCTGTGGAAGCATGAAGTTCTGGTCCACAAATGCGCGCAACACGAACCCCGGCGCCCGCCGCGCCGAGTCATAGCGCGCCGCGATCGCGGCCGGAGCCGAGCGTGGCCGGGCGTCGACGAACTCTTTGGAGTCGGGAAAGACCCCGGCCAGCTGGACATCGGAAAACAGAGCGCCGATGTCATGCGCCGGATCGTAGGCCGATGGGCGGCTGGGCTGCTGGGCGGATGGGCGGCACGCGAGCGCGAGGACGAGCGCCACGTACGACGCACCACGCACGACGCACGGTTTTTTCATGCGAACACCATCCACAGCACGCCAATGATGGCCACGAGTAACACCGACAGCCCGATCTCGATCGTGCGCCGCTTGGACGACTCGCCCTCCTTCATCGCCACCCCCGGTGCTCCGGCCTCAGGCTTCCCGTACGTGAGCCCCGCGGTCTTCTCGGCGGACGGCGCCGGCGTTGCCATGCTCACCGCGAAGAGAACGGCCGTGCAGATCACGAACAGCAGGACCGCGTAGTGGAGGAAGTTGAACTCGGCGATCCACTCCAACAGTGAGCCGGCGGCCAGATTTGTCTTGCTCGTCCCGTTCGCGAACTCGAGGACCAGTCGCAGCACGCCGAGAACGAGACCCGTGAGCAGCGATGCCATCGCCCCCTTGCCGTTCAACCGCTTGAAGAAGATGCCCAGGAGAAAGCAGGCGGCGATCGGCGGCGCGATGTAGGCCTGAACGCTCTGCAGGTAGATGTAAACTTGCGACGAGATGTACTTCATGAACGGGATCCAGGCCAAGCCAAGCACCACCATGAGCCCGGCGGAAATGCGGCCCACCTTTACGAGCTGCTGCTCGCTCGACAGCGGCCGCATTTTCTTGTAGACGTCCCACGTCAACAGGGTGGAGCACGCGTTGAAGGCCGAGGCGAGGGAGCTCATCAGCGCGGCGAGCATCCCGGCGAGCACGAGGCCCTTGATACCGGAGGGCAACAAACGCGTCACCAGGGAAGGATAGGCTGAGTCACCCTGGATGTCCGAGAACAGCGCCGCCGCGATGACACCCGGCAGGACGAAGATGAACACGGGAAGAATCTTCAGGTAGCCGGCGAAGATCGTTCCGGTGCGCGCCTGCGAAATGCCCTTGGCGGCCAGGACGCGTTGCACGATGTGCTGATCGGTGCACCAGTACCAGACTCCGAGGATCGGAGCGCCGAAGATGATCCCGGTCCAGGGAAAGTTCGGATCGCTGACGGGTTTCCACATCGAGAAGAAGCCAGCCGGGACTTTCGCCTCGAGCGCCGCGAACCCGCCCACGTGCTTCAATCCGATGATCATGAGCGTCGCCGACCCGAGGATCAGCACGATGGCCTGGAGCACCTCGGTGTAGACCACGGCGCGCAGTCCGCCGAAAATGGTATACAGCCCGGTGACGACGATCAGGACGATCGCGGCAGTGAAGAAATTCCACCCCGTGACCGCGCGAATCACGACTCCGCCGGCGTAGAGCGTGACGCTGATCTTCGTGAGGACGTAGCCGATCACGGACACCCAGGTGAAGTACGTCCGCGACGCGGAGTTGTACCGCTTCTCGAGGAACTCCGGCATCGTGTACACGCCGCTCTTCAGGTAATACGGCACGAACAGCCAGCCCAGGAGCAGCAGGATCAGGCATGCGAGCCACTCGAAGTGGCCCACCGCGAGTCCGGTGGTCGAGCCCGACCCCGCCAGACCGACCAGGTGCTCGCTGCCGATGTTCGACGCGAACAGGCTGGCGCCCACCGCGAACCACCCCACGTCGCGGGCCGCGAGGAAGTAGTCGGAGCTCACCTGCTTCTCGCGCCGCGCGGCCCAGTAACCGATGCCGGCGAGGATCAGGAAGTACGCCGCGATGAACACGATGTCGAACGCGTGGAGATTGCTCATTTGGTCGGCCTTGGGGAGTGGAGGAGATATTGAACCGCGAGGTCAGTGAGCGTCCACAGCTGCACGTCCGAGCTCGAGCCGTAGCGCACCGGGCGCAGGGCTCCTCCTTCAATCTTGTAGCTCCACAACTCGGCGTACTGCAACCCGGAGCGCGCCACGGCAGTGCGCACCGAGTCAATTGCGCCTGAGCGATTTCTCCGCGCGAGCGCCGCGAGCAGAATGTTCACATCGCGGCCCCACACGACCTTGGGTGAGTGATAGAGGTCGTGCTCGAACATCGGCCAGACATCCGGCGGCGCATATGCGTCGTTCGCGGTTACCGGTCCCACATCGTCGATGAAGAGCCCAATGGGGTAAGGCAAGAGGAACGGGCGCAATAGCTCGCGTTCACGTTGCGCGCCAAGGTCCTCGAGCAGCAACCACATGGCGGGATCGGTGCTCATGACCGGAATGGGGAGTCCCGCGCTGTCGAGAGAAACCGCGAGGAAGCGAAGTGTATCTCTCAGTGCATCGCCACTCCGCGCCAGAACAGCTGCAAACAGTTCGCGCTCTGCCTCAGGCAGCGCCGCCACCCTCACGCCGAGCCGAGCGGCGGCCTCGTCCGGCGAAAGCACGACTTCGAAGTGCCGCGCCGTCCCGCGCCACACTTCGGCCGCGCGGGCAATTTCTGCAGCGCTATCGATCCCGGGCTCGCCCAGCGCGCGCAACGTGCTGTCAACCGCCCCGATCGCCCGCAGCGCCGCCGGCACCCAGACGACGTTGACATCGAACGCGAAGCATCCGCCTGCGTAGCCGACGCGGCTGTCGCGCCAGCTACCCGGGTGACAGTAGCCGTCCGGATCGCGCTTGAAGCTCACGAGATTCGTCGCGACCGGATTCCGTGCGTACGGCGCGGCTTGGCGCGCGACGTACGCCAGATTCTTGCGCAGCGCCGGTCCCCAGCGGCGGAGCAATGCGAGCTTGCGGTTGTTCGACACCGCGGCGTTGCCGAAGTAGTGGCCGGCCACGACCGGCAGCTGAAAGTCGTCGTCCACCATCCAGTAGTTCTCGCGCGTCGCCTGGAGATTGCGCAGCAGGGTCGAGTCGCCGGACTTCAGGAACTCGGCGCCGTTCTCTCGAATCGCCTGGCCGCCGAGTGCCTCCTCGTGGCTGACGTCGCCCGAGGGCCCGAGCTTCGCGAGCGCGGCGCCCATCACGAACTCCGGCATCGTGTCGGACCACACCGGCTCCATGAGCAGCGCGGTCATGAGCATGTCGCGGCCGAAATACGTCGCGTACGTGGGCAGGCCGGCCATGAGCTTCTGTTTGGAGCTGAGCAGCTCGAAGCCGCGGATCTCGCGCTCGATGCGCTGAGACTTGGTGGAATCGGCAAAGCGGCGGAACGCGTCGCTGAAAATTTGCCGGCGATTCAGCGGAGTCAGGGCGGCACCGTCGGTGGCGATCTCGATGCTGATCGTCGCGGGGCGGGAGCCCAGGGCGTGGATCGTGAGGACCGTGCCGGCGAGCGTCGCGCTCGTCGTGCGCCCGTCGCCGCGCAGCGTCAGCCACAGATGGTTCTTGCCGTCGAGGCTCGGCTGCGAGACGTGCAGCGTCCAGTCGCGCGCCGTGCTCGCCAGCTGCACGGCCGGCGCGAGGCGCGATGGGTAGGGCGGGCCCAGCCGCTCCGCCAGGCGCTTCATCTCATCGACGACGAAGGTCGGCGCGCCGATCGGATCGCGCACGCGTCCCGCGTAGCCGAAGTCGCGCTCGACGCGCATCGAGCCGAGCAGGAACTGGCCAAGTTGGATTGACCGCCCGCCCGGCACCGCAAGCGAGTAGCGCAAGCTGCGGCGACCGCCCGTAGTCCAGACCGTCGCCCCACCTTCGGCGAACGCGACCGCCGCCGGCCGTACCGTGAAGCCAATGCTTTCGTTCAGCGCATCGGCCCACAGATGGACCATGCGGCCCGTCGTGCCTTCGATATAGATCTCGACCGAATTCCCGCGGGAGTCGCGATAGAGCCGCGCCGTGTAGCCCTCGTACGCGGCAGGGTCGTCCAGGCCGGTCGTGGGAAAAGCGAGGACGGGCGGGGCCTCCCGGGCGGGTGCACTCTGCATCACAAGCAGCAAGGCCAGCAGCATGGGCCTACATACTCCCCTCCCATCCCACCCTTGACAAGGGCTGGATCGCGCGGCAATTCGGATGCGATAACAGTCATTCCGTTGGTCAGCTGACACGCCTGCGGAGGTAACATTCGATGCGCTTCGTTCGACACGCAGTCCCGATTCTCGCCCTGCTGTCCTTCGCCGCCGCTCCTCTCGCCGCGCAGAACACCGGCAACGTGAGAGGTCAGGTGGTCGACAGTACGACAAAGCAGGCTCTTGCCGGAGTCTCCGTTCAGGTCCAGGGCACAACGCGAACCACCACGACCGCACCCGATGGCAGTTATTTGCTCGCCGATGTACCAGTGGGCAGCGTCGTCGTGCGGGCGACCCGGATCGGCTTCGGGCCGCAGCAACAGGTGGTGACCGTCAGTGCGGGCGCTACTGCCGAGGCGCGCTTCGAAATGGCGCCGCAGGCGGCGTTGCTCGAGGCCGTCGTCGTCACCGGTTACGGAACGACGCGGCGTGAGGCCATCACCGGCTCGGTGGCGAGCATCGATGCCAGCGCGGCGCGCGTCGGAGTGCAGACCAACGTGACCCAAATGATCCAGGGTCGCGCGGCCGGCGTGGAAGTCATCCAGAACAACGGCGAGCCAGGCGCGGGGTCACAGATCCTGATCCGCGGCGGCAGCTCCGTGAGCGCGCGGAACGATCCGCTCTACGTCATCGACGGCGTGCCGATCGCCAACGTGGGGACCGAGCCGCAGGGTACCGGCTGGACCGGCAATCCCTCGCTGGGACGCAATCCGCTGAATATGCTCAACCCTGGCGACATCGCGTCGATCACCGTACTGAAAGACGCGTCCGCGACCGCGATCTATGGCAGTCGCGCCTCGAATGGCGTGGTCCTGATCGAGACAAAGCGGGGCCAATCGACCTCAGGACCGGTGTTCGAGTACGACGGGTATGTGTCGACGTCGAGTCCCGCCCGTCATCTCGACGTGCTCAATGGGTCGGAATACCAAACGTTCGTGCGTGATCAGGTGACGGCGGGGAAGCTCCCGGCGACTGCCCTCGGAAGCCTGGGCATCCTGGAGTCGACGGGACCAAATCCCGGCGACACCATCCGGGTCATCTACAACACCAATTGGGAAAAACAGGTGACGCGCTCGGCGGTCACCCATAACCAGAATCTCGCATTCTCCGGCGGAAGCGAAGATACGCACTATCGCGGATCGCTGAACTACGCCAAGGAGGAGGGCGTGGCGCTGTCGAGCGGGCTGGAGCGGATTCAGGGCCGGCTCAGCGCCAATCACTCGGATCTGGACGGCCGTCTGCGCGTCGGCCTCAATGTCACGAGCTCGCGCGTCAACAACAACTACCTCACCTATGAGAATCAGGGTGGCTTCGAAGGCGGCGTGTTCGAGAACGTCGCCGTCTTCAATCCGACGAAGCCGGTTACCGTTAGCGATTCGACGGGGACGCGCTACTTCGAAGTTGGTGGGACCACCGTACGCAATCCGGTGGCACTCGCGAACCAGATTACGGACATCGGCCAGACTACCCGGACGCTCGGGAACGCCGAGGCTGAATTCGACGTGGTCCATGGTCTGACGGCCAAGATCAACGTCGGGGTGGACCAGTCGAGTGGCGCACGGCAGGAGTACTATCCCAAGGTGAGTCCGCTGGGCGTGCAGCTCGGGAATGGACTCGCCCAGCAGCAGGATCTGGAAAACAACACGCGGACGCTGCAGACACTCCTCACGTACGACGGAAACCGCGGCAGTACCAGCCTGAACGTCGTGGGCGGCTACGAGTACAGCAAGTACAAGACGAACTGGGTGCTCGGCAAAGGCGTCGGTTTCTTTACCGATGCGTTCACCTTCCACAGCCTCGATGCTGCCCAGACGAGAGAGACCCAGTCGAGCGCGGCGGAAGCCGTGCTCGCGTCTTTCTTTGGCCGAGCCAACCTTGGGTTCAACGAGCGCTTCTTCGTCACGGGCGTGCTGCGGTATGACGGCTCGTCCCGGTTCGCCGAGGGACACAAATGGGCGCTCTTCCCGGCGTTGTCTGGTTCGTGGAATCTGAAGCGGGAAAGCTTCATGCAGGGCGGACCGTTCTCAGAGTTCAAGGTGCGCCTCGGCTGGGGCCTCCAGGGTAACCCGGGCGTCGATCCGTACACCTCATTGGTCACTCTGAAGTCTGATAACGGTTCCGCATACCCCTGGGGCGACAATCCTGCTACCGGAGTCTACGAGACGAGCAACGGAAACCCCAATCTCAAGTGGGAGCAGACCTCACAGCTCGACGCCGCGATCGACTTCGGCCTCTGGGACAACAAGCTCTCGGGCACCGTCGAATACTATGACAAAAACACCAAGGACCTGTTGCTCACCGTCGGCGTGCCGCAGCCGGCATTCGTGTCCACGCAGCTCAGGAACGTGGGCCGGCTGGCCGGTCATGGGTTCGAAATTGCCCTCGATGCGGTGCCGGTATCCCATCCCGGGCTGACCTGGCGTGCAGGCCTCGTCTTCGCGTCGGACCGCAGCAAGGTGACTGACCTGGGCTGCAAGACAGATTCGACCGGCACCAAATCGTGCCCGTTCTACGATTCGGGCGACGTCAGCGGGCAGGGTCAGAGTAACGTGACGGCCGAGCGGGTCATGGTCTGTGACCCCAGCCAGAAAGGGCATTGCCCGGGCTACGCGTTGGGGACATTCTACGGTCCGGTGTTCCTCGACGTCGATCAGGCGACGGGCAAACAGGTGTTCTTCTGCACGGCAGCAACCAACGGATGCGTCAACGGGCGCACGACGACGGGAAGTGGGCCGGCGGCGGCGGATTACCGCGTCATTGGCAACGCCAATCCGGACTTCACGTTGGCATTCCACAGCCAGGTCAATTGGAACAGGTTCGACATCAGCTTCCTCGTTCGCGCCGTGGTGGGACAGGACGTGTTCAACAACACCTCGCTCGTTTACGCCAGCAAGAGCGCCGCAGTCGGGGGCGCGAATTTCCTGAAGGTCGGCGTGAACGACGGTGTCGGGATTAACGAGCCGTCTGTTTACTCGTCCCGCTGGGTCGAGAACGCGTCGTTTGTGCGGCTGCAGAACATCACCGTCGGGTATGACCTCAATGTGCCGGCGCTGATGAAGACGGCGCGGAGCATCCATCTGTACGTGTCGGCCGACAATCTGTTCTTGATCACAGGCTATTCCGGCCTCGACCCCGAAGTCTATTCGGGTACCGGTCTGGCCGTTCGTGGTATCGATTATCTTGTCTATCCGCGCCCCCGTGTTGTCACGGGGGGTCTCCGTCTCCTCTTCTAGGGAGCGATGTCTATGAAGCGTTCATTTGTGACAATGTGGATCGGAGCGGGGACGCTCTGCGGGCTGCTCGTCGTGGCGCTGCAAGGGTGCACCAACCTCGATGAGACGCCTCTCAGCGCGATCACGCCGGGAAACTTCTTCAACAATGAGGCGGAAGTGCAGGCTGGTCTCGCCGGCGTATACGCGCAGCTCCGGAGTACGGCGCCGGAGGGCTCGGTCTACGACGCGAACGAAGTCACCACCGACGAGATCGTGGTGCCGACCCGCGGCAAAGACTGGCTCGACGGGGGCCAATGGGTCGATCTGCACAATCAGCTCTGGACGCCGACCAGCGCTGCATCCGGGGCCTTCTTCAACGGCGCCTGGAATGCCGCCTACACCGGCGTCGCACGCGCCAACCTGTACCTGGCGAAGGTCGAGGCTGCGACCGTTCCAAACAAGGCGACCTACCTCGCCGAGGGGAGGGCGCTACGCGCGTTCTATTATTACATCCTGCTGGACATGTTCGGCGGCGTGCCGATCGTGACAACGACCGAAGTCGGCGTGAACCACCCCCGCAGCACCCGCCGCGAACTCTTTAATTTCATTGAAAGTGAGCTGATTGCGGCGCGCGACTCCGGGCTGCCGGTCAATTGGGGCGCGGCAAACAAGGGCCGGATGACCAAGGGCGCCACGGATGCCATCCTTGCCAATATGTACCTCAACGCCGGCGTGTTCACGAAGGACGGTGTGCCCGGCGGTATCAGCGCGGCCACTTATAACACCTGTTCGGCCGTAGCGGTGAGCACCGGCCCGGATGCGTGCGCCGCGGCCATTGCCGCGGTGGGTCGCATTACGAGTTACGGCATCTACAGCCTGGCCGACTCGTTCCCCAAGATCTTTCGATACGACAACGCCAACTCGCCGGAAAACATCTTCGTTGTCAAGTTCATTTCCAAGGATGGTCTGGGGATGGGCATTGACATGGCCGCGCTGCACTATTGCCAGTATGCGGGGGTGACGCCCTGGAACGGCTTTGCGACACTGGCGCAGACTTATAACGCCTTCAATCCGGCCGACAAGCGCCGCGGGGTGTTCCTGATCGGACCGCAGCGAGACGTCCTCACGGGTCAACTGGTGACGATACGGGTGAACAACGCCTGTCCCCCGTATACAGCCAGTAATGCGCTGGTCTTCACCGACACCATCGCCGATATCCACTCGGCGCATGAGGACGAGGGCCCCCGGATCTATAAGTGGCCGGCCGACCCCAATCACGTTCAGCAAAACAGCGGCAATGACTACGCCTGGTTCCGTCTGGGCGAGATGTATCTCATCAAGGCCGAGGCAGAGCATGTGATGGGGAACGACGGGGCGGCGCTGACTGACCTCAACTTCCTGCGGAACCGAGCGGACCCGGTGGCGCCCCCACTTGCCACGGTGACGGATTCCGTAATCCTCAGCGAGCGGCTGTTCGAGCTCTATGGCGAACAAAAGCGGCGGCAAGACCTCATCCGGTTCGGCAAGTACACAGGCCGGACGGATGCAGCATCGAGGATAGCAGACGGGAAAGTGGCCAGGGCGGATTATTA
>WNGI01003430.1_pt1 | contig 13959 bp, 15 predicted proteins | sample 5400621 | NCBI WGS metagenome assembly WNGI01 (sample SAMN13153374, study PRJNA577476) | soil metagenome | isolation source: 20 cm soil or saprolite under Garry oak tree replicate 1 | place: USA:California | collected 2016-06-15
CCGAGCGTCATCAGGAGCTTTCCGTCAGGTGTGAACTTGCGGACGCTGTGCCCGGCGTCGTCGGTGCAGTAGACGGAATCGTCTGGACCGATCGTGATGCCATGGGTCCGCGTCGAGAAGAGGCCCTCGCCCCACGACCCGACGAAGCGGCCACCCGGCTCGTAGATCATCACCGGGTGCTCCGCGCGGCAGAAGAGATAGACCCGGCTTTTGGAGTCGACCGCGACCGCCGCGACGTCCGGATGTGAGTAGCCATCCGGAAGCCGCTCCCACCCGGGCACCGCGCGGTAGGTCGGCGTCACGCTGGTGCTCATCAGGCGGCGTCGACTCTACGGATTTCTGACGGCGGAGGCTTCGCGAGCTACACGAGCGCTCGTTTCGTCTCCTCCACATCGCGTGCGATCTGGGCCGAGAGCTCCGCCGGGCTCGCGAAGGCCATCTCGTCCCGGAGTCGCTTCATGAAGCTGACCTCGACCTCCTCCCCATAGAGCTCGCCGGAGAAGTCGAGGAGGAACGCCTCCAGAACGCGCTCGCCGCCGCCGAATGTCGGACGCACTCCAAGTGAGGCAGCGGCCTTGAATCTCCCCTCCCCCATCTCGGCCCACATCGCGTAGATGCCGTCGCGCGGCAGAAGGCGCTCGGGCGGCAGCGCGAGGTTGATCGTGGGGAACCCGAGCGCCCGCCCCCGTTTGGCGCCGTGCACCACGCGACCGCGGACCCCATACGGTCGGCCCAGCAGCCGGGCTGCCTCTTCGACGTCGCCCGCAAGAAGGAGGTTGCGGATGCGGGTCGAGCTCACGATCTCGCCGTCGACCTTGATTGGCTGCACCACCTCGACCACGAAGCCGTCGCGTGCCGCCCGAGCCCGCAGAGCTTGGACATCTCCTTCGGCGCGATGCCCGAAGTGGAAGTCCGGTCCGACGACGATGCGCCGAACATCGCAGGCCCCGCGGACGCGGTCGATGAACTCGTCGGCCGACAGCCGCGCGAAGGCGTCATCGAAACGGAAGACGACCACCGCGTCCGCGCCCGCCTTCCGTAGCAGCCGGACGCGGTCCTGCACGTCAGAAAGCGCGGAGGCCGGCGCACCCGGCGCGAGCGCCTGGATCGGTAAGGGATCGAACGTGGCGGCGACGGCGGAGGCCTTTTCCGCGCGCGCCCCGCGCGCGAGTTCCGCCACGAGGGCCTGATGCCCGAGATGGACGCCGTCGAACACGCCGATGGCGAGGTGGATCGGCCCGCGTGGCCAGCCAGCGAAGTCCCTTAAACCCTCGATGTGCCGAGACTAGTCCGCGGACCCCGCTCCGACAGGTGAGGGTTCCATCACCGGATCGAGCGCGACCGGGACAGGGGCCGGCGAGGGAGTAGGCGCGGGTGCCGGTTCGCGCGGCGGAGCGGGAGTCGGCCGCATTACCGGGACGGGAGCAACCGCAGGGCCAGGCCGAAGGGACCCGCGAGCACGCGCGGACCGGCGACCGCGCCGTTCGTGGCGCAAGGCGAGGAACGGCACGGGCGTAAAGACCGCGGTGATGAACCCGAGGTAGTTCCCTTGAAAATACCTTCCAAAGAAGAGGAACGCGAGCAGCGTGATCGCGTAGCCGGCAAGCAGCGTCGCGATCGTCGGGCGCTGCCAGAGCCGGACGAGCCACCACGCGGCGATCGGCGCGGCAACCGCGATCTCGATCGCGGCGAACGGAAAGTCCGCCTGTCGGTACGGGATCAAACCCAGCGAGAGCAACAGCGCGGAGAAGCCCATGCCCGAGATCGGATAAGTCCACGCGGCGCCGCCCGCGTTGTACCGCACAACGTCGTCGTAAAACGCACCGAAGTCGTTCACGAGGAACGGCACGAATGTGGCGAGGAGGAAGATCGCGGCGGGCCAGGTCGGCGCCAGCACTGCCACGGTCTCGCGAAGCGTCCGTGGCTTCCGCGTCGCCACCAGATACAGCACGACGAAGGGCAGGAAGATCAGCGCATGCAGCTTGGCCGCGCCGGCGGCGGCGAGCGCGAGCGTTGCGGCGGTGCGCCGCTCGCGCATCAGGAGGGTGACACCGGCAAAAAGGAAGAACAGCACGAAGAAGTCGTTGCGGCCCTCCAGAACGAACGGAAAGAGCTGCGGATTGAGCGCGATCGCGGTGACCAGAGCCAGGCGCGCCGGTGTGCCCTGAACCAGGAATGGGACGATGGCAAGCGTCGCGACATACGCAGGGAGGTACAGGTAGCGCTGGTCCCAGAAGATGCCCAGGTGATCGAACGCCCAGACGAACGGCGTGCTCACAAGGAACATGAACGGGAAGTACGTGAGGTGGTACAGCGCGGGGTTGTTGATCATCGGCCAGAAGAACATCGGCGTATCGAGGTAGTCGGCAACGTAGGGGTTCATCCCGTTCAACAGCTTGCGCGAGGCCTCTTCGACCATCAGGGCGCCGTCGTGGATGTACGTGTACGGCTTCCCCGTCTCGCGAAGCACGATCGATGCGATCGTCGGCACGATCACGAATGCCGCGACGATGGCGACAACGTGGACTACACGCGCACGGGCGGTGAAGGCCTTACCGGCCCGATGATCGCGGACCGGATACGTGAACGCGAGCGAGCCGCACGCGATCAAGAACGCCACATCCGCACCAGGCGGGAAGAGCTGCCAGAGCGGGACGTCGCGTGTGGCCGCCACGGTGGTGTGGTTCGCGAAGAGAAGCAGCCAGTTGCCCACGCCGAACACGGCCACGACCTTGGCGTCGAGCGAGAGATCGCGCCACGCCGATAGAGCCCACTTGATGGAGCGTTCGAGAGCTTTCGCCAGCATCAGACAGTGTCCCCCGCGAGCACGATCGTAGCAGCGGCCTGCGCCATGAATCGGGGATCGAGGACGAGGAGCCGATCGTCCGCGGGGAGCAATAGCGTCATCGCGGCGTCAAGCCCTCGCGTTCGGAGGGCATCCGGCGTGATCGCGTCACGCACCTCGAGCGCCCCGACCGCGAGCCGGCGCAGCGCCGCGAGATGCGCTGCCGATCCCAGAGCGCGCCCCAGGTCGCGCGCGATCGCGCGTACGTACGTCCCGGAGGAGCAGACGACGAGGAGACGGATGTCCGGTGCCGTGCAGGTGACCACGTCGAGCCGGTGGACCTGCACACGGCGGGCCCGGAGCTCAACGGCCTCGCCGGCCCGCGCTCGTGCGTATGCCGGTCGGCCACTCACTTTCAACGCCGCGAACTGCGGAGGGATCTGATCGATGACGCCGCGTAACGTCGCGAGTGCGTTCTCCAACGTTCCCTCATCGAACGTGGGGACGCTCGCCGCTCGCGTCACCTTCCCTTCGCGGTCATCGGTCGCCGTCTCGGTCCCGAAGCGCACGAGCGCGTCATAGACCTTCAGCGCCTCGTGGATGCGGTCAGCGAATTTCGTCGCGCCGCCCGCGAGCACGGGCAGAAGTCCCGTGGCGAGCGGGTCCAGCGTCCCGCCGTGTCCGGTCCGCGTGCGCAACACCCCCCGCGCAACGGCGACGACGTCATGTGAGGTCCAACCCTCGGGCTTGTCTATCGCAAGGACGCCCGAGGGTGCATGCGCTTGGTTTTTCAGGCGCTGACGGCCGCCCGTGCCCGCGCGGCCTCGAGCGCCGCCCGCGCCTCCGCAAGCACGCGCTCGCGCACGGTCGCGAGATCGCCGGTAACGAGCGCGCCGGCCGCGCGCACATGGCCGCCCCCACCGAAGCGCTCCATCAGCGCCGCGGCGTCGACCGACGGCTCCCACTGCGAGGTTCGGCAGGAGACCTTGATCGCGCCGGGCTGCTCGTTGAAGAGGAGCGCGACGCGCATGCCACTCGAACGTGCGATCTGCTCGACGAGGCCGGAGACATCCTCGTCGCGCGCGCCGGACGCGGGAAGGTCGGCCGTGCGCAGCTCCGTCCACACCAGCTGACCGTTCTGCTCGCGGGCGAGGCGCGAGAACGCGAACCCCCAGAGCTTGAGCGCCTCGAAGCGCTTGTTGCGGTAGATGTTGTAGGTGATCGCCTGCAGGTCGGCGCCGGCCTCGCGCAGCCTGGCGGCGCGCTCGAGCGCGCGGCCGTCGGTGCTCGGGAACTGGAACGAGCCCGTGTCGGTCATGATCCCGACGAGTGCCGCCGTGGCCATGTCCGGTGTCCACGTAATGCCGAGGGCATCGATCACGCGCGACACGAGCTCCGCGGTCGCGGCGCTCGTCGCATCGACGAGATTCGCGGAGCCGAAGTTGTCGTTCGAGGCGTGGTGGTCGATGTTCACGAGCAGCGGTCCCTTGGGGAGCGCGAACTTGGCCCGCTCGACCGAACCGAAGTCGACCGTCACCACGAGGTCGACATCACTGGACGGCGGAGACTGCTCGTACCGCTCGCCGCCGCGAAGGAAGCGCACGGACTCCGGGATCGGATCGGCGCAGTGCCACGAGATCTTCTTGCCGAGCGACTCGAGGCCCAGGCCGAGTGCGAGGCCCGCCCCGATGGTGTCCGGATCCGGATCGCGGTGGCTGACGATCGCGATGCGCCGCGCGCCACGCAGCTCCTCTAGGACCTGCTTCATCGCCCCTCGCGCTCGCGCGCCTCACGAAGCAGAGCCGAGATCCGGACGGCCTGCTCAGCCGAGCGGTCGTGAACGAATGTCAAGTCGGGCACGAATCGGAGATCCGTTCGCGCGCCCAGCTCACGCCGGAGGAACGGCTTCGCGTCCTCGAGCGCCTTCATCGTCTTTCCGGAGGCTTCCTCGTCGCCAAGGACACTCACGTGGACCCTGGCACTGCGGAGGTCTGGCGTGATCTCGACAGCGGTCACGGTCGGAAAGGCGATCCGTGGGTCGCGCAGCTCCTCGCTGATGAGCATGCCGAGTTCGCGCTGAAGCAGCGAATTCACGCGGTCGGCTCGTTTGTACGCCATGGCTAGCGGGGTTTCGGTTGAACGACGTAGCACTCGATGATGTCGCCGACCTGCACGTCGTTGGTGTTCTCGAGGACGATGCCGCACTCGAGGCCGGCGTTGACCTCGCGCACATCGTCCTTGATCCGGCGGAGCGTCGCGATCTTGCCGTCGTACGCGGCGGAACCGCCGCGCAGCAGGCGAGCCTGCGCCCCGCGACGGACGATGCCGTCCACGACCGTGCAGCCCGCGATCGTCGTCTTTCCGGAGGTGAAGATCTGGCGCACCTCGGCGTGGCCGAGCGTGGACTCGACCATCTCGGGCTCCAACATCCCCGTGAGCGCCTTCTGCACGTCCTCGAGAAGCTCATAGATGACCTTGTACTGGCGCACGTCGACCTTCGTCGAATCCGCGACCCGCCGCGCCGGTGCGTCCATCTTCGTGTTGAAGCCGATCACGACCGCGCCCGACGCGGCGGCGAGGGTGAGGTCTGACTCGGAGATGTCGCCGACCCCGTCGTGGATCACCATGAGCGCGACCTCGGCCGTGGGCACCTTCGCGAGCGCGCCCTTGATGGCCTCGAGCGAACCCTGCACGTCGGCTTTGAGCACGAGCTTGAGCTCTTTGGCCTTGCCCTCCTTGACCTGCGCGAACATCTCGTCGAGCGTCGCCGGCCGCTCGGCGGTCGCGCTGCCCGCGCGCTCGCGCGCGTTCTGGGCGACGAGCGCTCGAGCCGCCTTCTCGTCGGGGACCGCGCGGATCACGTCGCCCGCTTCGGGCACCTCAGGCAGGCCGAGGATCTCGACCGGCCGCGAAGGCTCGGCGCGGCCGACGTTCTTGCCTTTGTCGTCGACCATCGCGCGGACCTTGCCGAACGTCGTGCCGGCGACGACCAGATCGCCGCGCTCGAGCGTTCCGGTCTGCACCAGGACCGTGGCGACCGGGCCTCGGCCCTTGTCGAGGTGCGCCTCGATCACCCGCCCGATCGCGGGACGGTCTGGATCAGCCTTGAGATCGGCGACGTCGGCGACGAGCAGCACCACTTCGACGAGCTCGTCGATCCCCTGCTTCGTCTTCGCGGACACGGCGACGAGCGGCGTGTCGCCGCCGTACTCCTCGATGGTGACGCCGTGGTCGGCGAGCTGCGCCTTCACCTGATCGGGATTCGCGTCCGGGCGATCGATCTTGTTGAGCGCTACGACGATGGGCACCTTGGCGGCCTTGACGTGGGAGATCGCCTCGATCGTTTGGGGCTGCACGCCATCATCCGCGGCGACCACGAGCACCGCGACGTCCGTGACCTGCGCGCCGCGCGCGCGCATCGCGGTGAACGCCTCATGTCCGGGCGTGTCGAGGAACGTGACCTTCCGTCCGTTGTGCTCGATCTGATAGGCCCCGATGTGCTGGGTGATCCCGCCGGCCTCTCGCGCCGTGACGTTCGTCGTGCGGATCGCGTCGAGCAGACTCGTCTTGCCGTGGTCCACGTGTCCCAGGACGGTGATGACCGGCGGCCGGGTCTTGAGCTTCGCCGGATCCTCGTCCTGCCAGAGGATCTCTTTCGCGCCGATGAGGTCGGCTTCAGGCTGCTCCTCGATGACCGGAGCGGCCTCCTCTTCCGGCCGGGTCTCGATCCCGAGCTCGTTCGCGACCAGTGTCGCGGTCTCGAAGTCGACGGACTGGTTGATCGAGACCATGACGCCCATGTTCACGAGCCCTCGGATGACGTCGACCACACTCACGTCGAGCGCGCGCGCCAGATCTCCGACGACGATCGTCTTCGGCAGGGTCACGATGGTCCCGGTCTCGGCCACGGCGACGGGCGCCGTGGGCTCGGGCGGGGGCGGCGGCGCCTGCGGACGCTGCGGCCGGCGTCCCTTGGGGCGCGGCCCGCGCTGCGGCGGCATCCGTCTCGGTCTTGCTTTAGGCACTGGTTCTCCGTTCTTTCGCGGCTGCGGCGAGCTCCGTGCGGAGCTTCGCGGCCGCCGCTTCGTCTATCGGTATTTCAAGCGCTCGTGAGAGCGCGCCCTCGCTGAGGCCGCGTTCGAGGCACCCCGGGTCGGGATCGAGGTAGGCACCCCGGCCGGGAGCCTTGCCGCGGAGGTCCACCGAGAGCTCTCCTAGAGGTGAGCGTACGACGCGGACGAGCTCCCGTTTCGGGCGGGTCGTCCGGCAGGCCACACAGGTCCGCTGCGGGAGCGTCCGCGGGGGCCGCTGCGCGGCCTTAGTGTCGCTCGGCGCGCTTCTTTTTGCCTCCGAGGAGCGCACGGTCCTCTTCATCCAGGTCCTCCTCGTCCGCCTGGGCAGATTCGGCCTCGACCTCGGCGACGAGATCGTGGCGGATCTCGGATTCCTCCTCCGCGGGAACGGGTTCAGCTACGGCGACGGGCTCGGGCTCGGGCTCCGGTTCGACCTCGGCGCGTACCTCTGACTCGCTCCGAATGTCGATCCGCCATCCGGTGAGCTTGGCGGCGAGCCGTGCGTTCTGGCCCTCCTTGCCGATCGCCAAGGAAAGCTGGCGGTCGGGCACGACCACGTACGCCGTTTTCTCCTCAGGCACGATGTCCACGCGGACGACGTGCGCCGGCTCGAGGGCGTTGGCCACGAAGCGCTCCGGGCTCTCGGCCCACTCGATGATGTCGATCTTCTCGCCGCCGAGCTCGTTCACGATCGCCTGAACGCGCAGTCCGCGCTGGCCGATGCAGGCGCCTCGCGCGTCGAGGCCGGGCTGGCGGGCGCGGACCGCGATCTTCGTTCGTGAGCCGGGCTCGCGGGCGATGCCGACGATCTCGACTTGCCCGTGGAAGATCTCCGGCACCTCGAGCTCGAAGAGCCGCTTCACCAGCGCCTTGTGCGCGCGGCTGACGATGATCTGCGGACCACGCAGCGTGCGGCGCACCTCGAGTACCACGACCTTGCGCGCCTGTCCGGCGAAGTAGCGCTCGTGGGGCGCTTGCTCCGACCGGGGCAGGATCGCGGTGGCGCCGCGGTCGAGCTCCATGATCGCGGAGCCGGTCTCGAAGTGGCTGATCTTCGCGTTGATGATGTCGCCCTCGCGGTCCGCGTATTCCGCGAAGACCTGCTCACGCTCCGCCTCGCGGAGCGACTGCTGGATCACCTGTTTGGCGGTCTGCGCGCCAATGCGCCCGAGGGCCGCGGCGGACTCCTCGAACGGGATCACGTCGCCGAGCTGCGCGTCAGGCTTGATCTTCTTCGCGGTGTCGAGCTGGACCTGGATCTTCGGGTCCTCGACCTTCTCGACCACCGTCTTCAGGAGGTAGACCTTGAAAGCGCCGGTCTGCACGTCGACCTTGACGTCGATGTGCTCCTCGTCGCCGTAGGCGCGCTTGATAGCGCGAGCGATGATGTCGCTGACGACCTCTTTGGGGAGGCCCTTCTCGGCGGAGAGTTGCGCGAGACCGGTCACGAGCTCTCGGTTCATGTCGGCAACTCCCCTTCTCATTCAATTCGCGGCGGGCGACAAAAAAAGTGGGGGCGACCCACTTTCAGTGCCCGACGCGGCGTCCGGCCAGGCCGGATGCCTGACCTAACTATATCAAATGGTGGGAATCACCTCTGACGCGAAGAGAGGGCGGGGCCGCCGCGCCGCTCTTACGTGAGGTTATTGCCGATGTTCGAGAAGTAATTTGAGAGTTGGTCTTTGAAGAAGACCATTGCCAGGATGACTGTTATCGCGATCACCGCGATGATGAGTGCGTATTCGACTAGTCCTTGCCCATCCTCGTTCCTTAGAAACTCGACCATGCACGCTCCTTTTACGGCGCGGCGGCCGCCGCAATGGTCGCAAATGCGCTGTTCGCCTACCAGTCCGGCACCACTTTCGTCACCCGCCTGCGACCGCCGCTCCTCGTCCGGCGGTACGTAAGGCGGCCGCAACGCGCTCCTCGGTCGAGGCCCTGCCCCTGGGTAGGACTTCTTGTAACGCCGCCGATGCCTCGGAAGCCGTGTAGCCAAGAGCGACAAGTGCTGCGTGGGCGTCGTCGTCGGTCGCAAGCGGCGCGCCGCCAGTGGGCTCGCCGGCGACTCGTCCGATCTTCCCGCGCAGGTCGACGATGAGCCGCTCGGCTGTCTTCTTGCCAACGCCGGGCGCGCGCGCGAGCGCCGCCGCGTCGCTCGACGCGATGGCCGATGCGACCTCAGCCGGACGCGCGACCGACAGGATCGACAACGCGGCCTTCGGCCCGACGCCGGAGACGCCGATCAAGAGATCGAAGAGCGCGAGCTCCTCGCGCGTCTCGAAGCCGTAGAGCAATTGCGCATCCTCGCGCACTACCTGATGCGTATGCAGGAGCACCTCGTCGCGTGAGGGATGCCTCGGCACGAACACCTTGTACCCGACGCCGTTCGTCTCGACGACGACGTGATCAGCGCCGCGTGCGATGACCACGCCGCGTATGGCGGCGATCAACCGACACGCTCGCCGGCGTAGACGTGCCAGTGAAGGTGCTTCGAGTCCTGATAGCTGCCGAGATTCGTCTGGACGCGGCTCGCACCTCGTTCCGCGAGCACCTCGCGCGCCACGGCCTTCACGACGTGAAGGAGCGCGAGCAGCTCGGCATCGGTCAAGCTGGGGTCGAGTAGCGAGCCGATGTGTCGTTTCGGGATGACGACGATGTGCGTTTCGAACATGGGGCGTGTGTGGCGGAACGCGATCACCAGAGGCGTCTCGCTGACCGCCGCGACGGAGGTCCTCCCGCTCAGGACCTCAGAACAGTAGAAGTCGTCCTTGGAGGTCGGCTCGCCAGTCACTTGGCGAGGGCGACCGCGTCGGCGAAGCGTCCGCGCTGTGCATGCGTCAACGCTATGGCGATGGCGTCGGCAACGTTGTCCTGCGTGATCGGGGCGTCGAGCGCGACGAGAAGCGGCAGCATGCGCTGCACCGCCTTCTTGTTGCCGCGCCCGTTGCCGGTCACCGAGATCTTGACCTCTTGGGGCGTGTACTCGGCGATTTCCAAACGGGCCCGCGCGGCGCACAGCAAAGCGACGCCGCGGGCCTCCGACACCCGCATCGCGGTCTGCACGTTCTTGTTGAAGTAGAGGCGCTCCACGGCGAGCGCGAACGGGCGGTGGCGGCGGATCAATTCGTCCAGCGCCTTGGAGATGGCCAGCAGGCGCTCAGCGGCGCTCGAGCTGGCCCGCACGTCGACGATCCCACACTCGAGCACAAGGGCGCGCTCAGGAGCCGCCACGAGGAACGCGTATCCCATGCCCGTGGTCCCGGGATCGATCCCGAGGATCACCGACCGGCTAGGCGTGCTGCAGGACCTCTTCGGGCACGTCGAAGTTCGCGTGGACCTTGATGACGTCGTCGAGGTCCTCGAGCGTCTCGACGAGGCCCAGAAGCTTCTTCGCCTGGTCGCCTTCGACGCGGACCGTGGTCGTCGGGCGCATGGAGAGCTCGGCGGATGCCACCTTGATGCCGGCCGTCTCGAGCGCCTTCTTCACGCGCTCGAACGCCGTCGGCGTGGTGTAGACGGTGATGAGACCCGGTTCGGCCTCGACATCCTCGGCACCGGCGTCGATCGCCGCAAGCTCGATCGCCTCAGGGGTCTTCCCCTTCGCGTCGATCTCGATGACCCCCTTCTGCTCGAAAAGCCATTGCACGGAGCCAGACTCGCCGAGCTTCCCCCCACCCCGGGTGAACGCGGCGCGGATCTCCGACACGGTTCGGTTGCGGTTGTCGGTCGCCGCTTCGATCATCACCGAGACGCCGCCCGGGGCATAGCCCTCGTACATGACGCTCTCGAGCGCGGCCGCACCGCCTTCGCCGGTGGCCCGTTCGATCGCGCGCTGGATGTTCTCGCGTGGCATGTTCACGTTGCGCGCGCGGTCGATCGCGAGCCGCAGACGGAAATTCCCGTCGGGATCGCCTCCGCCTTCCTTCGCGGCGATCATGATCTCCTTCGTCATCTTCGTGAAAATGACCCCGCGCTTGACGTCCGCGGCGCCCTTCTGGCGCTTGATCTGACTCCACTTTGAGTGCCCGGACATCGCGCGAAATACTATCAACGTGAACGAGCGCCGGGGAGTATTTGATGCCATCACCTGACCCTACGAAGATCAGAAATGTGGCCGTCGTTGGCCACGGCGGATCGGGCAAAACGAGCCTCGTGGAGTCCATCCTGCATGCCGTCGGCGCGACCACGCGTCTTGGCAAGGTGGACGACGGCACGAGCATCCTCGACACGGACCCTGAAGAGCAGAAGCGGCACATCACCATCAACATGGCCCTCGCGTCGTTCAATCACGATGGCACGAAGATCAACCTCATAGACACTCCTGGCTACGCTGACTTCGCCGGCGACCAGCACGCGGCGCTCCGGGTCGCCGACGCGGCCATCGTGTTCGTAGATGCGTCAGCCGGCGTGCAGGTGGGCACACAAACGGTCTGGACCGAGCTCGAAAAGGCCGAGACCCCACGGATCGTCGTCGCGGGTCGTCTGGATCGCGAGAATGCGGACTTCGACCGCGTGCTCGAGCAGCTCCGAGAGGCGTACGGAATCCGGGTCGTGCCGCTGCACGTCCCGGTCGGAGAGCACCAGGAGCTCACAGCGACGATCGATCTCTTGCACGGCCAGATCCTGCAGGGACCGAAGGACCCCGTCGCGGATCTTCCCAAGGAAGAGGCCGACCGCGTCGGCGCGTACCGCCAGCAGCTCGTCGAGGCGATCGTGGAGACCGACGAGGACCTCCTCACGCGCTACCTCGACGGAAAGGAGCTCTCGTACGACGAGCTCCGGGACGCGATGCACAAGGCGGTGCGCGAAGGGAAAGTCATTCCGGTCGTGGCGGCATCGGCCCACAAGCGCGTGGGATTCGCCGCACTCCTCAACACGGTGCGCGAGATGCTTCCCTCGCCCGCCGAAGCCGGCTCGGTCATCGGGAAGTCCCCGTCGGGCGACGAGGTCGCGCGAAAGCCCGATCCGTCCGACAAGCTCTCGGCGTTCGTCTTCAAGACCCTCGCCGATCCGTTCGTCGGCAAGCTCAGCTATGTCCGGGTGTACTCCGGGACGCTGCACCACAACGCGCAGATCTTCGACGCGACGAAGAAGGAGACGGAGCGCGTCGGTCAGATCTTCTTTCTTCGGGGCAAGGATCAGGAGATCACCGACGCGGTCGGCGCGGGCGACATCTGCGCGGTCCCGAAGCTCACCGCGACGACGACCAACGCGACGCTATGCGACAAGGACGCCGTCATCCTGTACGACCCGATCGACTTCCCGCCGCCCTCGTTCTCCGTGGCCATCGAGCCGTCGAGCAAGGCGGACCTGGACAAGCTTGCCACCGCGCTCCACAAGCTCACGGATGAGGACCCGACCTTGCACGTCCGCCGCGAGGACGCGACTCACGAGACCATCCTGTCGGCGATCGGCGAGTCCGCGATCGAGGTCGCGGTACATCACCTGAAGAACAAGTTCGGCGTCCAGGTCGACATGCGCACGCCACGTGTCCCATACCGCGAGTCGATCCGCGGAAAAGCGCAGGCTCAGGGCCGCTACAAGCGGCAGACCGGGGGCCACGGGCAGTTCGGTGACGTATTCCTCGAGATCGAGCCCCAACCCGCGGGATCAGGGGTGGTGTACGCGACGAGGATCGTTGGCGGCTCGGTCCCGCGAAACTTCTGGCCGGCCGTGGAGAAGGGCGTCCGGGAGACGGCCGAACGCGGCGTCATCGCGGGATACCCGCTGTCGGACTTCAAGGCGACGCTTTTCGACGGTAGCTTTCACGCCGTCGACTCGAGCGAGATGAGCTTCAAGATCGCGGGATCGCTCGCGCTCCAGAACTGCGTGAAGGAAGCGCAGCCGTTCCTGCTCGAACCGATCATGAACGTCGAGGTCCTGGTGCCGGAGGAGCAGATGGGCGACGTGCTCGCCGATCTCAACTCACGACGAGGTCGTGTGCTTGGAATGGAGAGCACCGGCGCGGGACACCAGCTCATCAAGGCGCACGTCCCGATGGCCGAGACCTTCCGCTACGCGACGGACCTTCGCTCGATGACGGGGGGCCGCGGGACCTTCAGCGCGGAGGTGCTGGGCTACGAGGAGTGTCCGTCGCACATTGCGCAGAAGGTGATCGCGGCGCACGAGGAGCAGGCCGAGGAGACCGCAGCGGCACGCTAGCGGGCTTCGATCACGATCTCGTCTTGTGGAGAGGTGCCCGTCACGCGGACGCGCCAGCAACCCTTGGCCCTGAATGCTGATGCCTTCTGCGCTTGCCCGTACAAGTACCCCGTGCCGCCGCCGGGCCAGTCGATCGGCATGAGGTTCGAAGTACTTCCGGCGCGGAAGAGCTCGAACTGGAAGGGATCGCTGCCGTCTAACCGCCTCGCCTGAACGCTAACGAAAAACGGCGGATCGCTCGTCCGAAACGCCCAGATTTCGCCCTTGGTCCCGGACGCCGCCGCTACGAAGTCCGGCCCGGCGAGATCCGCGGCGAACCGCAGCGCGAATACGACACCGAGGTCCGCCGACGAGACCTCCGCTGCTGTGGTCGCAGGGCAGCTCGGGGTCAGGGTTGGGGCCTCTGACTGATCTTGGGCGCACGCGAATGCGATCGTCGCAGCCAAGAGCGTTAAAGCCATCGTGCGCGTCACGACATCCGTACAGCCTGAGTCGCGGTGCGGTTCCCGGAACGGGTCTCAGCGGCGGCGGAGCTGAACCGCGATCGTCCCCCACCCGGGGCTGGCCGCATCACCTTGTCTTCCCCCTCTTGCTTAGCGAGGCCGTCCGGATTAGCGACTCAACGTCCGCCGTCAATCGCCGGAGGTCCTCGGCACCGACTGGGCGGCCGGTGCCATAGAGGCTCTCGTTGCGAATGCGACGTGCATCGTCCAGACGCGAAATCGTGGGCTCAGCCGCGGCCCCAACGATTGCCCAACCGGCCTCGAGGGCGGCCCTATGGTGACCCTCGCCCCCGCGCAACCGATAGCCCGCGCACCCTAGCAGCGCGATGCACGCGCGAAGCCCTGCCTCATACACGAGCGTCGCCGCGCGTTCGAGGTCGCCGGTAGAGGCGGCATGGCCAGCAAGTTCGAGATCCCGTCGGCTTCGCTCCAGCCA
>WNGI01004318.1_pt1 | contig 13959 bp, 15 predicted proteins | sample 5400621 | NCBI WGS metagenome assembly WNGI01 (sample SAMN13153374, study PRJNA577476) | soil metagenome | isolation source: 20 cm soil or saprolite under Garry oak tree replicate 1 | place: USA:California | collected 2016-06-15
AGGACCCGATCCACCACAGGAAGCAGCGGAAAACGGCCGAAAACGAGCCGCCCCTTAACGGTTGCGGCAAGGCCGCCTTAACCATCGCTGTTCTAGACTTCCGCCCATTCAACGGAGCGGAACCTCTCAAATGGCGGCCGATTCCAAGCCGATCAGCTACAGCATCGTCATCCCCGTGTTCAACGAGGAAGCCGTGCTGCCGGTGCTGCTGCGCCGGCTCGACCTGCTGCTGGCCCGGCTTGACGAGCCGGCGGAGGCGATCTTCGTCGACGACGGCAGCAGCGATTCCAGCCCCGTCGTGCTGCAGGCGCTCGCCAAGCGCGACCCGCGCTTCCGCTATATCGGCCTGTCGCGCAATTTCGGCCACCAGGTCGCCATCACCGCCGGCATGGACGCGGCGCAGGGCAAAGCGATCATCGTCATGGACGCCGACCTGCAGGACCCGCCCGAAGTCGTCGAGCAGCTGATCGCCAAATGGAAGGAAGGCTACGACGTCGTCTATGCGCGCCGTCTGTCGCGCGCCGGCGAAAGCCGGTTCAAGCGCGCCACCGCCCATTTGTTCTATCGGATGCTCAGCCGCATGTCCTCGGTCGGCATCCCGGCCGACGTCGGCGACTTCCGCCTGATCGACCGCAAGGTGCTCGACGCGCTGCGTCAGATGCCGGAGCAGGACCGTTTCGTGCGCGGCATGATCGCCTGGCTCGGCTTCCGGCAGACCGAAGTGACTTTCCATCGCCTCGAGCGCGCCGCCGGCGAAACCAAATATCCGCTGTTCAAGATGGTGCGACTCGCCATGAACGCGGCGCTCGGGTTTTCCGACGCGCCGTTGCGGCTGGCGATCTGGTGTGGGCTCGTGGTGTCGGGCTTGGCGCTGCTCTACGGCGGCTGGGTGCTGGTGCTATGGATGAGCAACGACAGCCATCTGGTCGCCGGCTGGTCCTCGACCATCGTCATCGTGTCGCTGCTGTGCGGTATGAACATGCTGATGACCGGCATCGTCGGACTTTATGTCGGCCGCATCCATGCCGAGGTGAAGCACCGCCCGCTCTACGTGGTGCAGAAGCGGCTCGGCTTCGAGCGCGACCAGGCCGTACGGGCGCACCCCACGATCCACGCCGTGCACGAATAAGCGCGCCCGCAATGACCGAGCTATTCGACAGCTACCGCAGCAACTACCGGGACGTGGTCCAGTCCTCGATCGACTTCTCCGGCCTGCCGCACAGTTTCTTCATGCGCGCCAAGGCCGACCTGCTGCGCGAATTGATCGTGCGGCGGCTCGGGCCGGAAAAGCCCGCGATGCTCGATGTCGGCTGCGGCATCGGCAGCTTTCATCCCTTGCTGCGCGGTATGGTCGGCCGCCTGAGCGGTATTGACGTTTCCTCTGCCAGCATCGCGCAGGCGCGCACCGACAACCGCGACGTCGACTACCGCGCCTTCGACGGCAGGAGCTTTCCCTTCGACGACGCCGGCTTCGATCTGGTGACCGCGATCTGTGTGCTGCACCATGTCGCGCCCGCCGAATGGGCGCATTTCATGAAAGAGATGCGGCGCGTGGTGCGGCCCGGGGGACTCATCTGCGTCATCGAGCACAATCCGCTCAATCCGTTGACCCGCCTTGCCGTTGCGCGCTGCGAATTCGACCGCGACGCCGTCTTGCTCGGCGCCGGCAAGGCGCGGAAATTGATGGCGGCCGGCGGCTTGCGCGAGATCGGCGCGCGCTATTTCCTGCTGTTGCCCTGGGAGGCCAAGCCCGCGCGCCGCGTCGAAGGTGCTTTAAGCAACGTGCCGCTCGGCGCTCAATACGCCGCTTTTGGCACTGCCTGAGCTATTGCTTCGGCGTAGCCAGCCGCTTGTGCACCACCGCCACGTCGTCGCTGTAAACGCGCTGCCAGTCCGGCAGGCGGTCGAGCAGCGCTACCGCCGGCGTGTCCGGCTCGAGCAGCGTCGCGCCGAATTTGTACTGGTCGAGCAGCTTGAGAAAATCGCGCAGGTCGGCCAGCGACACATCGCGATTGTAACGCGCGATGAATTCGCCGCCGTACAATTCGCCGCGGCCGTCAATGAAAGTGGGAATGCCGGCGAAGATCAAATAGCCGCCGAATGAATAATCGTTGAGCACGGGTCCCGCCTTGGCGAGACCGGCATTGGCCACGGCCGCCTCCGGCGTGTTGTGCAGCGGCGGGCGCACGTCGTGCACCAGCGCCAGCCCGGTCGCCACGATCATCATGCCCAAGGCCGTCAGGTTCACGCCACGCGCCGAGCCGGCCGCGTCATGCTCGGCCCGCGCGCCAAACTGCCGCGCCAGCGGCGCCGCCAGATAGAGGGGCGCCAGCACGGCCAGCAGGTCTGCATTGCGCACCTGCGCCAGCGCAAAATGCACCAGACCGAGCACCACCAGCGCGCGCACCACCGGCAGCGTCACCCCGCGCGACAGCGCGAAGATGCCCGCCAGCAGCAGGAACTCGAAGGCGCCGAAATGGCCGAAGTCCTGCGGCCGCCACTCCGCAATCCAACCAAGCGCATGGCCGAGGCCGAGCGTCGTGAGTGGCATCAGTAACGGGTCCGGTCCGTAGGGCGTTAGGCAGCACGCTGCGACCGCCAAGGCCGTGAACGGCAGCCAGCGCAGCAGCACACGCGGCCATTCGCTGCGCTTCTCGTCCAGCAGCGCCTCGAGCACAGCCGGCCCAATCAGCCCGAGCGCCAGTACCACGCTGCCGTGCAGATTGGCCCACAGCGCCAGCAGCGGCAGCGCCCAATAGGGCGGAGGCGCGCGCCGGTCCATGCAGCGCACCAGCGCCGCCGCCCAGGCCACCATGATCGGCAGCGTCAGCACGTGCGGCCGCGCCAGCATATGCGGCGCCAACAGCACTACCGCCGCTACGACCATGAGCAGCGCCGGCGTCGGCGAAAGCTCGCGCAGCAGGAAGCGCGTCAGCAGACCGACGGCGAGCGCGATCGCCGCCGCCGCCAGCACCACCACGCCGGCCCAGCCGGAAAGCGCATACACTGCCGCGTAGATGACTTCCGACAGCCATTCGAAAGTGATCCAGGGCGCGCCGTGCATGGAAAAGGAAAACGGGTCGCTCGTCAGCACGGCGCCGTGTGCCATGATCCAGCGCCCGACCGCGATATGAGAGTAGCTGTCCGGATCGTTGAGTAGCCGGGGCCCCAGCGTCAGCAGTAGGGCATAGACGCCCGCGCCCACCAGCCAGGGCAACACCACCCGCGCCGGGAACGGTTTAGCCGCGCTGCGGATGACCTCGTCGCTCATGAGCAGGAAAGGTAAGGCGGCAGTGTTAATTCTTCTTTATCGTTCGCCGCGCCCCGCTCACGCCGCCGGCGGCTCCGCCGACAGCACCCGCACGAGTCGTCCTGGATCTTGCCGCGATACTTCGACCTGGAGCAGAAAACCCTGCAACCCCTCGACAGCCCATTCGGCACGAGGTTGTCACCCATGCCTTGGGTACGACCTGTTACCGATGTCTCCGGTACGGACCCCTGGCTGCCTGGCTGGGAGGATTCGAACCTCCGCATGGTGGAATCAAAATCAGCCCGGATCCTCAACGATTTCAACGGATTTTCTGACGAAACAGCGGGTTCTGTCCCTAGATACATCAATAGGTTAGAGACGCAGTCAGAAATATATGAACCCATCGAGACCGACATTCGCTGACGGTGGCCGGTTCGTTCCGAAGCAAAACGGCACGATAATCCTGGTGCACTACCATCCCTCCGGCGATCCGACGCCATCGCAGGCGGACATCCAGATGACGAAAGCGATCGTCGAGATCGCGGCCCCGCTCGGCATCTCCGTGCATGACCACATCATCGTCGGTAAGAACGGGCATGCGAGCTTGAAGGGCATGCGGCTGATCTGAGCTTGAATGGCAACGGCCAGGACGCGGTGCGGCGACTCTTCGGCAGTGGACCGCAGGGCCGGCACCGAAAATCGCGAAAACAACCCCATGCAAAGTAGGAAGGACCCCGGCTCGGGAGCACTCGTGCGTTTGAGTTGTTTCCGATTTCAGCGTCCGCAAGACTATTGAAACAGACGTCGCAGCCCTGACACCATTGCTTGCATAACGGGTGGTCTGGTGGAACACGAGCACGCCGAGTTCAGCTCGAAACCGAGTGGCTTGGCGGTGTTGCCCCGTTTCCAGCCGCTCGGCCGTGCAAGCAAAATGCAGCTCCTTCGCGACGCCGATGAAATGACGGAGATGCCGAAGTTCCACGCGAAAGCCTGCTCCTGAGGGGACGTTTTCGCTGGAGCAACTGGGATTGCACAAGGCGGTCGTCCAATAGTCACCGCTGCGGAGGTGTCCGATGTTTGACTCCGCCAGTGACATAAGCGATACTTCGCTACATGGCGAAGTGTCGAGCATCAGGTATGGACCGTACGTTCTCCGCGCTCGCCGATCCTACCCGGCGGGACGTCCTGCTACGGCTGAAGGGCGAGCCCGGGCTTTCGGTGAGCGAACTCGCTCGCCCGTTTTCGCTAAAGCTTCCTGGAATGATGAAGCATCTAGATGTCCTATCTGACGCGGGATTGATTACACGGGCCAAAACCGGTCGCACCGTGTCGGTTAACCTTTCGGTGGGGCCGATGCGGGAGGCAATGGAGTGGCTCAAACGGTATGAACGCTTCTGGACGGTAAGCATCGATCGAGTTGTTGCGCTCGTAGAGGAGGATGGCGAGCGATGACCAAGAGCCTCACCGTGAGCAAGAGCCACCGAGGTCGAGCATCAAGCAGCAGAGGCGCCGATCGCCCGTCGAAGACCTTACCCTAGGATTTGTCGAGGCATAGGTTCATGATCAGCCGACTAATGGTCGAGCCGGTAGACTGCCTAGCTAGATTTCCGACAGGCGCAACTGGTGACTCAACCAAAATAAGCTTGGTGGACCTCTTTGGTCTTGGCGAGTTCGCTTGGCTTGCCTTCCGTTACCACCCTGCCCTTGGATAAAACATATCCGTAGTCGGAGATCGCGAGCGTTTGATGCACGTTTTGCTCCACGAGAAAGATGGAAATGCCACGCTCGTTGATCTTGCGGATGATGTTGAAATTCTCCTTGACGAAAAGTGGCGACAAGCCGAGCGAGGGCTCGTCGATCAGCAGCAGCTTCGGCGCCCGCATCAGGCCCCGGCCGATCGAGACCATCGCCTGCTCGCCACCCGACATGGTGCCAGCGAGCTGCATCCGACGCTCGGCCAGGCGCGGGAATAAGCGAAAGATTTCCGCCATGCGCTCCTGGGTGACTGCTTCCGAGGGTTCCTGGTACGCGCCGAGCCGCAGATTCTCCTCGACCGTGAGCTTGGGAAACACTTTGCGGCCTTCCGGGATACAGGCCACGCCCGCGGCGATGACCTTATGCGTCGGCAGCGCAGTGATGTCTTGGCCATCAAATGCGATACGGCCTGCGCGCGGTGGCGTCAGCCCCAGGATCGAGCGGATCAGTGTGGTCTTGCCGGAGCCGTTAGAGCCAAGCAGGCATGTAATGCGCCCTGGCTCTACCTTGAGTGAGACGCCCTCGAGCACATCCGCCTTGTCATACGCGGTGCGGACGCCCTCGATTTCCAGCAGGCCAGCCATCTACTCCACCCCCAGATAGGCTTCCTGCACTTGCCGGTCGACGGCGACCTGACGGTACGGGCCTTCCGCGATTTTGCGGCCGAAATTGAGTACCACGCAACGTTCGGTGATGCGCTCGATCACCCCCATCTCATGCTCGACGATAATGATGGTGAGATTTCGGTTGAGATCGCGGACCTGCAGGATATCGTCCATTAATTCCTTGGTCTCGTCATGCGTCATGCCGGCCGACGGCTCGTCGAGCAAAAGCAGCTTCGGCTGATTGATCAGCGCTCGGCAGATCTCGATGCGGCGCCGGTCGATCATCGGCAGTCCGCCGACAGGCTCGAACATCCGCTCGGCGAGCTGCGGCTCGAATACTTCGACGAGCGTGCGCGCCGCGCCATAGTTGGCCTCGAACTCGCGCTTGAACTCACCGCGCCGGATCAGATTGAACCAAAACCCCTGGTTGAGCCGTTTGTGGTTGCCGATCATGATATTGTCGAAGATCGACAACGGCAGCGACAGCCGCGAGCGCTGAAAGGTGCGGGAAATGCCGGCGTGATAGACCGCGGGCGACGAGGCGCGTGTAATGTCCGCACCATCGAAAGTGACGGAGCCGCCGTGGGCGCCGTAGATTCCGGTGACGACATTGAAGAACGTCGTCTTGCCCGACCCGTTGGGTCCAATCAGGCCGATGATTTCGTTGGGCACGACAGCAAGATCAAGATTGTCCAGCGCCACCACGCCGCCAAATTTCCGGGTCAGTCCGCGGGCTTCTAACAAATAGGTCATGCCCGCCACCCAGGGAAGTAGCGCCGCACCGGCCGCGGCAGCAGTCCCTCCGGACGGAACAGAAGCATCATGATAACGATCAGGGCAAAGAGCAGGATCCGGTATTCCTGGATGGTCTGCAACTTCTCCGGCACAACCACGACGATGAAGGTGGCGACCACCAGCCCCCATGGATTGCCAATGCCGCCGAGCAGCAGGATCGACACCATGATCAGCGAATCGGCGAAGGTGTAGTTATTGGGCGCAACAAAGCCGCCGACTATACCGAACAGCGCGCCGGCAATGCCGATAAGGAAATTACCGAGTAGGAAGGCGGTGATCTTCCAGCGCGCGATATCTAGCCCGAAGCAACTCGCCGCGATCTCATCGAGTCGTAGCGCATCGAGATTGAGCCCGATCCAGGACCGCTCCAGCCGTCGCACCAAGACGAAGGTGCCGGTCAGAAGCAGCATGCTGACTACGAAATAATTGAGATAGAACGACATCTCGATCTTACCGATCTCAAAATTGTCGTTGAACGACCAACCGAGGATACTCATGCCCTTGACTTGCATGCCCTGCGGGCCGCCGAGCACGTCGTTGACTTCCAAGAATGTCTTGAGCAGCAGCGCAAATGCGATGGTAACCAGCGCGGCATAGTGGCCCCGCGTGCGCAACACCGGGAGCAGCAGCAGAGATCCAATCAGCGCGGCGAGCATCCCGCCGATCAGAAGGACGAGAAGATGCGGGACGGCAGTGTAAGTGCTGAGCACGGCGGAGGTATAGGCGCCGATGCCGAAGAACGACGCGCCGGCGAAGTTAAGCACTCCGGCGTAGCCAAACTGAATGTTCAGCCCGAGCGTCGCCACTGTATATAGCAGCACGGTGACGAACAGCAGCAGCACGAAGTGATTGTCGTGGAAGAACGCCGCCACCACGCAGGCGGCGAGGATCGCGTAGACGCCGAGCACATCCTCCCGGTCGGCGAAGCTTCGGCTCACCAAGTTGAGCCAGCCCAGGTAATGGGCGGCGAGCACGGCAACGACGGCGAACGCCAGCAGGCCGATGATGAGCGGTTGCTTTTCGGCAGCCAGCAGCGCGATCAGATAGGCGGTCGATAGCGCCAAAGCGACGACGCCAGGTAGCAAGGGAGCCCGCAGTTTTTGCATAACTTCCGACATGCGCTCAGACCCGCTCGCTAATTTTTTCCTGGATCAGTCCGGTCGGGCGCCATGCGATCAACGCGATCACGACGGTGAAGGCAAACACGTCCTTGTAGGCGCTGGCGAACGGCAGCGCGACGGTGCCAATGGTCTGCAATGCTGCGAACAGAAAGCCGCCGAGGATGGCGCCGTAAATACTGCCGAGCCCCCCGATGATCGCGGCGGCGAAGCCGATCACGCCAAGATAAAGCCCCATGCCGAAATTGATTTCGTTGTAGTAGAGGCCGTTCATGATGCCGGCATAGGCCGCGAGCGCCGATCCGATCGCGAAGGTTATGAGCACGACTGCGGTGAAATTCACCCCCATGGTGCGAGCGGTTTCTTCGTCCTGCGCGACTGCGCGGATGGCGAGGCCGAGCTTGGTCCTGTTGAGCAGAAGCTGCAACCCGACAATCGCCAGCCCGCCGGCCGCGAGCATCAGGGCGTTGTCGAGCCGCAGGTTGAACTGACCGAGGTTGATTGAAGCAGTCGGAAGCAATGCCGGGAACGGCTTGGGGTTGGCGCCTTGGGGGTAGAACAGCCGAACCAATTCGCGCAGCACCGTGCCGAGCATCAACGTGATCAGCAGCGTGTTGAGCGCCGGCGCCGAGCGCAGCGGCATGACCAGATAGCGCGCGATGAACATGCCGAGCGCGGCCATGGCGAGGACCGCGACGACGAGCATCGCAAGCAGCAACAGAGGAGTGGAACCGACCCCGGCCGAGCGCAGCCCGATATAGGTCGCCAGCGCCGTGAAGGCGCCGACCGTAAGCACGTCGCCGTGGGAAAACTTGATGATGTCGAGCACACCGAAGAACAGCGTGAAGCCGACCGCGACGAGCGCATACATCATGCCGAGCATGAGACCGTTCATGACGTATTGGGCAAGTAGCCCCACATCCATGTCTTTAATCCTGCGCGTGTTGGGAAGGCGAAGCGGGACGGAAATGCTGGTCCCGCCCGTCCTGCCTGTTCCCTATTTCTGTCCGGGGAGCTTGCGCTTGCCCGTGGCGTATTCGCTGTCGTCCCACTCCACGAACTTGCCGTCCTGGACCACGTATTTAGTGATCACGGCCACGGTGTTCTGGCCGTGGTCGTCGAACGTGACCTTTCCGACAATAGAGTCGCGCGCTTTTACGTTGGCCAATTCCTCGATGACCTTCTTACGATCCGGACCGACCTTTTCGATCGAGTCGAGGATCAGGTCCATGGCGGCAAAAGAGAAAGCGCCGTAAGCTTCGGGCGGGTTGTCGTATTTCTGCGCGGCATAGTTCTCCATGAAGAACTTGCCGCCCGGCAGCTTCTCAGTCGGCGCGCCTTCACGGAACGCGAGCGACCCTTCGGCAAGCGGTCCGAGGCCCTGGATAAAGGCATCCGACACGATGCCCGAGGTGCCATCGAACACGGCCTTGATACCAAGCTTGTCCATCTGCGAGCGGATGCGCACGCCGATGGGCGTAAGTCCGCCGAAATAGATGACCTCAGGATTGAGCGCCTTGATCTGTGTCAGCTCGGCAGTGAAGTCCTGCTGGTCGGCAGTGACGCCGAACGTGCCGACGATCTTGCCGCCCAGCTTGGCGAAAGCCTTGCTGAAATACTCGTTGTGACCCTTGCCGTAATCCGTCGTGTCGTGGATCACTGCGACATTCTTGAAACCGATCTTGGAGATTAGCTCGGCATTGGCGTCGTTCTGGTTGATCATGGTCCCGTTAACGCGATGCACCTCCGCATACTTGGCGCGGTAGGTGATGTCTGGCAGCACCGCGCCCCACACGATGATCGGAAAGCCGAATTTGTGATAGACATCGACCGTAGCGATCGCGGTGGCGGAGCAATAATGCGTGGCCGCGGCGACGATTTCCTTGTCCGCCGCCATCTTGGTGGCGACCTGCACGGCCACGTTCGGCTTGCATTCGTCATCGAGCACGACGAGTTCGTATTCGTATTTTGCCTTCGCATCGGCGTTGCGCAATTTGACGGCAAGATCGGCCGAATTGCGACCGCCGAGCCCATTGGCTGAAACGCCCCCGGTCAACGGCCCGATGAAGCCAACCTTGACCTTGTCCTTCGCCTGCGCAGTCGCAACCAGCGCCTCAACGAACAGCGCGCTTGCGAAAATAAAACTCAGTTGCCTGGCTATTCTGGACATCGTATCCCCCTCCGTCTTGGTGATATACTCCGACCTTCGGTACGATTAGGCTCGGCCTCACCGGCCGGATGATGCCTCCGAAGACGCCTCCCGAACCAGCCAGTTTCCAGCCGGGAATGATGCGCTGCGGTAAACTACCGCAAGAATCCGCGATTACTCCTCAAGCGTCTCTTCAATAAGCTTGAGTAACTTTCGAGTCTATCTTTCACATTGCTGACGTGAGTCGACACGTAAAGCGGACACACCCGCCGCCGCGCCTTGCCGGCGTTTATCAGGAAGTGGTTCCTGAGAAGCGGCTTGTTTTTACCTGGGAATGGCCCGGAATGCCGGAACGAGAGTCGCTGGTGACGTTTCTGCTTGAGCCGTTTGACGGCGGCACCGAACTGACGCTGATCCACGAACATCTTCCCGACGAAGAGGCGCGCAAAAGTCACGAGCAAGGCTGGAGAGGCCTCCTCGAAAAGCTACCAGTTTTCCTTGGGGATGCCGAATGGTCGACCTGATTCTCACAACCTTCGACTGGGTTCCCGAAACGCCGCGCGGCTATGTGCGTGACATACGGGTGCGCTGGGCACTGGAAGAGGCTCGGTTGCCCTATCGCGTCGAGAGCGTGCCATTTCGCGCTCGGAATGCCGAGCATTTCTCGCACCAGCCGGAGGTTCTGCTGATGGATGAGCCATTCAACGGATCGATTGCGGAGGATTTCGCGGCAGAACTCTATGCGTGCAGGCCGGTTTATGTCCAAAGACATTTGTGGATTGAATTCTCGTGTTCGGTATCCAACGGTGGTCTCATTCAATCTCGGACCTGCGTCGCGGAAAGACGAGGCCAAATCGACGAATTGCCGAACGCGCGCAACCGGACATGTCGCGACCATGCCGAAATCGACGTAAATGACCCGGGTCGATCTCAGTACGGACCGAGCGTCCAAGCTCTATGTCGCTGATAGCCCTTCGGGGGCGCGGAGAACTTCGCCGGCTAACACGCGACCAGAGTTACTATCAAGAGACTAAGCGTTAGCCCGGTAGACGACATCATAAATACCGGCACAAAAGTCTCGAAGCCGATCTCGGGATTTCGACCCACTGCTTCGTGCCGAAGAACTCGGTCCACGCTTGTCTGCGTCGTCATCACGATTCTCCCGTCTCAAGACGTCGTTGGACTTGGCGTCATCCGAAAAGCGATGGGAGAGTCCTTAACCGGAACGACTTAGCTACGACATAGAGAGGGGGCCTACCTCGCTAGGTCTCACTTCCGCACATGGCCGGGAGGCGGACGGTTGCTCGAAGACCTGTCGGGGGGCGGTCGGAAATATTCTCCAGCACAACTATCCCCCCGAGGCGGTCAACGATGCGCTTTACGATCGAGAGTCCCAGTCCGGTACCATCTTCAGCCGGTCGGCTGCCGCGAAAGAACGGCTCGAATATCCGATCGATGTCGCTGGACGGGATGCCTGGTCCGGTATCTTCGATTTGCACTACCGCTTCGTTGCCCTCGCGATAGACCCCGATATCGACGCGCCCGCCTTGCGGCGTGAAGCGTACGGCGTTGTCGAGCAGGTTCCGTATCATCGTTGCGACCATCACGGGCTCACCCTTGGTCGCGAGCGGTTCAATCAGCTGGAAACCGAGATCTATTCCCTTGCGCGCCGCGTCTGGCACCAGATCCGCCACCAAATCCTTCACGGTGCGGTCTAGCGGCACCACGGTGGCTTCACCGTTCGGGCCAGCCTCATGTCGCGCCAGCGCGAGCAGTTGCTCAAGAAGATGCTTGGTGCGGCGCATGCCTTGCTTGAGCGCACCGAGGCGTTCGCGCGCTTGCTCGGGAAGATCGGCCGGATCGAGATTCTCGGCCTGCAGGCTAAGCGCGGTGATGGGTGTCCGCAGTTCATGCGCAGCATCGGCGACGAAACGTCGCTGCTGATCCAGCATCAATTTCATTCGCTCCAATAGCCCATTGATCGATGCGATGAACGGGTGAAGTTCGCTTGGGGTGCCCGCAAGCGGAAGCGGGGTCATATTGTCGGCGCGCCTTGCGTCGAGATCGCCGGCCAGCCGGACCACCGGGCGCAGCGATCCCGCGACGACCAACGCCGTGACTAGCAGCAAGCATGGAATCAGCCCGGCGATCGGCAGCAGCGTGCGAAGGGCCATGCTGCTGGCTATGTTATCTCTGACGTCGGTTAGCTGCGTTACGGCAAATCGGCTTCCGTCGGGCCGGGTCCGCAATAGCACCCGCGCCGACTGACCGATGCGCGACGCCACGTGCAGTCCGTCCTGGAGGCTCCAGAGCCGACGCTCTTCGGCTGGGCCATGCGGCGTAGCGCCCAATTCCGTGACATCAACCTCCGCGTCCGCATCAACGCCGCGAAGTGACTGGTCGCTCTTGACGCTGCCGTTCTGCAACAGGCTGCCAATCTGGATCAGGGTCGAATCCTGCATCTCGATCGCCTCGTCGAACGCCCAGAGGTAGGTAAATACGCCACCTAGACAGCCCGCCAAAAGGATGACCACGGTCAAGCCGACGGAAAGACGGGCGCGCAGGGACCTTGTCATAACGAGCGGTCCACCATCCAGCCGACGCCGCGCACATTGCGAATCACCGTGGCGCCCAATTTCTTGCGGATGGTATGGATCAGGAATTCGATCGCATTGCTCTCGACTTCTTCATTCCAGCCGTAGATTTGCCGCTCCAGTTCGCTGCGCGACAGGATCGTACCCGGCCGCGCTAACAGCGCCGAAAGCAGCGCGAACTCGCGGGCGGTAAGCAGCGATGCCTCGTCGTGGAAGGAAGCTTCGCGCGTCGCAGGATCCAAATGAAGCTTGCCATTGCTGAGCAGCGCCGGCGAACCGCTGCCTTCGCGGCGAAGCACTGCGCGCATGCGCGCCAGCAATTCTCGAATCTCGAACGGCTTTACCAGATAGTCGTCCGCGCCGAGATCGAGGCCATCGATGCGGTCGTCAACGCCGTCCCGCGCGGTCACGATGATGACCGGAAGCTTAATCCACCGCATAGGCTGCATCCCGGAGCGCCCGCTCGACGGCCGCGCCTACCATCTTGTCGTCCTCGATTAGCAAAACCCGCATTTTGATGCCTCTGTTTCCACCCCGGGATATCGTCCTTCTCGTCGCCAAATACTCCAGATTGGAACCGGTATCGTTTCTCCCCATCCCGACTTAGCGGAGACTTAGAATGAGCCTCGTTAATAGCACTGAGGGTCAACACGCGCGTCCAGTCCACCAAAATCTACTCCTAAGCCGCTCCTAAGTTGGCGCCGTCATCGTAAGGCATCAGCTTGAACACGCATTCCTTCGAGGAGAGACCACGTGCCCGCCACGGTGAACCCCCGTCCGCCGCTGTTGCTTAATAAGGTTCCGGAAGCCACGGCGATCTTCTGGACCATCAAGATCCTGTCGACCACGGTCGGCGAGACCGGCGCCGATTATCTCGCCGTGCATGTCGGCCTTGGGGCAAGCGCGACGACCGTGATCATGGTCGGTTTCCTCGTCGCCGCGCTGGCCTTGCAGCTCTGCGCGCGAAGTTACGTTCCCTGGATCTATTGGCTGACGGTGGTTCTCGTCAGCGTCGTCGGCACGCAGATCACCGACTTGCTCACCGACAAGCTTGAAATCAGCCTCTATCTCAGCACCGCCGTCTTTGCAGCCAGTTTGGCCGCGACTTTCGCGATCTGGTACGGTGTCGAGCGGACGCTTTCAATTCACACCATTGTCACCAGGCGGCGCGAGCTGTTCTACTGGGCGGCGATCCTCTTCACGTTTGCGCTGGGAACGGCGGCCGGGGATCTGGCGACCGAAGCCCTCGGCCTCGGCTTCCAGCTCGGCGTCGTCGCATTCGGCGTGCTGATCGTGGTTATCGCCCTCACCTATTATCTCGGCGCCAATCCAGTTCTCACCTTCTGGCTCGTCTACATCCTCACGCGCCCGCTCGGCGCTTCGCTCGGCGACCTGCTTTCACAGTCCAAAAGTTACGGCGGCGTCGGCCTCGGCGCGATCTACACCAGCATTGGGTTTCTTACCGTCATCGTCGCACTGGTCGCCTGGGCGAGCTTCGAAGACGAGCGAACGGGCAAGACCAGATCCGGTGTGGTGATTTCCAATCTCAATGTCCATCAGAAACCCACGCAATCGCGTGCGGCAAGACCAAGAGGAGAACACTCATGAACAAGGCGATCCTGGCGCTGGCCGTCGGCCTTCTGACGGTGTCGATAAGCGAGCCATACGTCCACACCAACGGGCACATCTCGTT
>WNGI01009071.1_pt1 | contig 13957 bp, 15 predicted proteins | sample 5400621 | NCBI WGS metagenome assembly WNGI01 (sample SAMN13153374, study PRJNA577476) | soil metagenome | isolation source: 20 cm soil or saprolite under Garry oak tree replicate 1 | place: USA:California | collected 2016-06-15
TATGGCGGTGGCGGTGGGATTTGAACCCACGGAGGCTTGCACCTCACACGCTTTCGAGGCGTGCTCCTTCGGCCGCTCGGACACGCCACCGCGCACGAGGATACATGCGACCCGGCTAGCGGCGGCCAGCGAAGAACGCGGCGACCAGCTGCGCGCACTCGGATTCGCGGACGCCGGCGACGACCTCGGGGCGATGGTTGAGCCGGCGGTCGCGGACGACGTCCCACAGCGAGCCGACCGCCCCGGCCTTGGGATCCCACGCGCCGAACACGAGCCGGGCGACTCGGGCCAGGACGAGCGCCCCGGCGCACATCGTGCACGGCTCGACGGTGACCACCAGCGTGCATCCCGACAACTGCCAGGCGCCCAGAGCCGCACCGGCCCGGCGAAGCGCGACGACCTCGGCGTGGGCGGTCGGATCGTGCAATGCCTCGCGCTCGTTGTGCGCGGACGCGATGACCGCGCCGGACGGATCGAGCACGACCGCCCCGATCGGCACCTCGCCGGCGGCCAACGCGGACCGGGCCACGTCGAGGGCCGCGACCATGGCCACGTCGTCGAACGGGCCAGGCCGAGTCACACGCGGACGGCCTCGAACGCGTCCGCACAGCCGGCGCGGTCGCACACCACCATGATCAGGTCGATGGGCAGCGTGCCCTCACGCGCGCACAGATCGAGCAGCTCGCCCGCCGAGACACCGAGATCCTCGACCAGGCCGGCATCGCCGAATGGCGCGCTGTCGTGTGCGGGCGGGGCGTCCTCGTCGCCGTCGAGCACGTCCTCGCCGATCTCGTCGAGCTCGTCGGCGACGAACGCAGCGAGCGGATAGGCGTCCGCGGCGTGCCCGTCGGAGAGGAAGACCCGGGGAACGTCGTCGGTGTCGTCAACGCGGGCGAGAACCGCGTACTCGTCGTCCTGCTCGACAACGAGCAGCCGCACGTCGCCGGGAATCTCGCGCGCGGTCTCGACGATGTCATCGAGGCTCTCGCAGTCGTCGAGGTCGACCTCGACCGCTCGCCAGTTCTTGGCGACGCGCGACAGGACGGCGGCGAAGTAACTCACCGGCGCACTCGTGCGGACTCCGTGGCCTGGGCGTAGGCCTCGGCCAGGCCAATACCTTCGACGACGGTCTCGAGCATCTCGTCCGGATACGCGTCGAGGTCGTCGAGGACGCGTTCCATCTCGTCCTCTGTGAAGCCGAGATCGGTGAACAGGTCGAGGTCGCCGATCGGCCACACCTCGTCGAGCTCGTCGTCCTCAGGCGGCTCCTCGCCGAGGCGGGCGAGCACCTGCTCGGCCAGCGGGTACTCCACCGCCGCAGTCAGGTCGGACAGCAGCAACGAGATGCGCGGACCGTCCTGCCGCGCGATCAGGAAGAACTCGTCGTCGACGTTCGCAACGACGAACGGACCGCCCTCCGGCGGCTGCCCACGCAGGGCGGACAGCAATCCCCCGAGGTCGTCGAGGACGGCCGGCGGCAGTGGCTCACACCGCCACTGACCGGCGTCGCGGAAAGCCGCGACCGCGAATCCCCGCTGCGCCATGACCCCACCGTTTCTGCCGTTGACCCCACGACGGACTCGATCCTGACACGTGACCCGGACTGTTGGTAGTCGAGCGATGTACTTGATACCCATTGCGGACGTCTCCGATGCGGGGCAGGCGCCGCCGGGCACCCCGCGAGGTCAAGTAACGTGCGGCGAATGACCGCGTCGTTCGGCCGGGTGGCAGTGCTCGGACTCGGCCTCATCGGCGGCTCGCTGCTGCACGCAATCAGGCAGAGCGGGCTCGACGTCGTCGGCTACGACATCGACCCGCACACGGCGTCGGCCGCCAGCGGAACCGGCTTTCCGGTCACCGCGAGCGACGCCAGCGCGGTGCACGGCGCCGACCTGGTCATCCTGGCGATGCCGCTGCCCGAGCTGGAGGCCGCGCTGCGGTCGCTCGCGCCGCACCTCGCCCCGGGTGCGGTGCTGACCGACGTCGGCACGCTGAAGGCCCCGGTGCTGGAACTGGCGCGCGAGATCGTCCCGTCGACGCGGTTCGTAGGCGGGCATCCGCTGGCCGGAACGGAGAACAGCGGCTGGGACGCTGCCGACCCGCTGCTGTTCCGCGACGCACCCTGGTCGCTGACGCTCGAGCACGACACCGATCTCGCGTCGTGGGTTGCGCTGGCCGAGCTGGTCTGCGATCTGGGCGCCAAGCCGGTCCCGGCGACCGCCGCCGACCAGGACGCTGCCGTCGCGCACGTCATCGGCCTGCCGCACGTGCTTGCCGAGGTGCTCGCACTGACCGGCCTGACCGGCGGGCCACTCGGGCTCTCGCTCGCCGCCGGGTCGTACATGACCGGCTCGCGCGTCGCGCGCACCCGTCCCGACCTGGTTGCCACCTGGTGTGACGGGAACCCGTCGCTGGTCGGCGCGCTCGACGACGTCATCGCCAAGCTGGAGGGCGCTCGCGACAATCTGGCCGAAGCCGGTTCGGTGCTCGATCTGGCCCTGGCCGGGCATCGTGCCCGCATGGACTGGGAGCATCGCGCGTTCGTGCCGGTCGAGCTGGCGTCCGATCCGGCCGCGTTGCTCGCTCACGGACGCTGCGGAGGTTGGGTCACGGCGGTGCTCCGCGACGACGACGGCGTGCGGCTGCTGGGAATGCGGCCTGACTCGTGATCACGCTGCGCCCCGGCGTCGCGATGGTGGACGTCGAGCGCTCGGGCGTCGTCGAGAGTGTCCACAGTGGACACATGATCATCATGGACGCTGCGGGCGAGGTCGTCGCCAAGCTCGGTGATCCCGCGCAACCGATCTTCCCCCGTTCGTCCAACAAGCCGCTGCAGGCAGTGGGCATGGTCCGGCTCGGGCTGGACATGCCGCCCGAGCAGCTCGCGCTCGCCGCCGCGTCCCATTCAGGCGAGCCGCGGCACGTCGAACTGGTCGGCGCGATGCTCGCGTCCGGCGGCTTCGACGAGGACGACCTGGGCTGCCCGCCGAGCTGGCCGCTGGGCGAGACCGCGCTCGAGGCGTGGATCGCCTCCGGACGCGCGCGCGGGCGGATCTGCATGAACTGCTCCGGCAAGCACGCGGCCATGCTGCTGACCTGCCGGGTCAACGGATGGGACGCGTCCAGCTATCGCGATCCGGCGCATCCGCTGCAGCAGGGGTTGCGGGCGACCGTCGAGGATCTCGCCGGCGAACCCGTGGCGGCCGTTGGCGTCGACGGCTGCGGCGCGCCGCTGTTCGCGTTCAGCCTGGTCGGCGTCGCCCGCGCGTTCGCCCGCATCGCTGCAGCGCCGGACGGCCCGGAGCGCGCCGTCGCCGACGCGATGCGCGCGCGCCCGGACCTCGTCGGCGGAGTGGACCGAGTCGTCACCGCGCTCATGGACGCCGTGCCGGGCCTCGTCGCCAAGGACGGCGCCGAGGGTGTGTTCGCGGCGGCGCTGCCTGACGGCGCGGCCGTCGCGCTGAAGATCGACGACGGTGCGTCGCGGGCTGCTGGGCTCGCGGTCGTCGCCGGCTTGCGCCGCCTAGGCGTGACTGCTGACGTTGCCGAGACGCCGGTGCTCGGCGGCGGGGTCCCGGTCGGGAGGCTGCGGTTCCGTGGAGGGTTGCTCGGATCTGCGGCAGAATGAACGCATGCTGGGATCGCTGATCGGGCTGTTCCTCCTGGGGCTGGTGGCAGGCGCCATCGGGCGGCTGTTCGTGCACAGCCCGGCGCGCATCGGGTTCTGGGGCACCGTGCTGCTCGGCATCGTCGGCTCATACGCCGGTGGCACGCTCGGCGCATTGCTGTTCCACGACAAGTTCGACATCCGCAAGGCGTCCACGATCCTCGGCGCGATCGCCGGCACGATCGTGATCCTGGCCGTGTGGCGGGCGGCCAGCCGTCCCACCCGGACGAGGCGCCTGTCGCGCTGATCTGCCCCGGGAACGCGTCCGGGCGGCGACGCACAGAGGCTTCGGCGATTCTTCGTACGCGTCCCGAGTGCTCTATGCTGGGCGGCGCACTCCGGCGGGACTTGTAGCATGAAGCGGCTTGCCGCCCTCATCGTCTAGAGGCCCAGGACGCCGCCCTTTCAAGGCGGTAGCACGGGTTCGAATCCCGTTGGGGGCACGCCGCACCACCGAGCACCACCCAAGTACGTCTAGGCCCCGTAGCTCAGCTGGTTAGAGCGCCGCCCTGTCACGGCGGAGGTCGCCGGTTCAAGTCCGGTCGGGGTCGCAAACAAGCTTCGTGCGAGGAGCGCCGCCTGCGCGAGACCGCTCTGACCGTTCAGCCTTCTGTTAATTCACGCTGGCGTGTACTTTCCGCCTGTGACTGCGGTGGTGACGCACGGGCCGGTCCTGGCCCGATTCGGGCATGCATTGTCGGATCCGACGCGGGCCCGGGTGCTGTTGGCGTTGAAGGATGCGCCGGGGTATCCGGCCGAGCTGGCCGAGTTGCTGGACGTGTCGCGGCAGGCGCTATCGAACCATCTGGCGTGTCTTCGTGGCTGCGGCTTGGTGGTCGCGGTGCCAGAAGGCCGGCGAGTGCGGTATGAGCTGGCCGACGCACGGCTCGCGCACGCATTGACCGACCTGCTCGGAGTGGTACTCAGTGTTGACCCGGCCGTGTGTGACGACAGTGGTCGTCGGCGGACGGGATGACTCGGCCGGTCGCGATCTCCTCACCACGCCGGGATGCACTGGCCCGGCGGGTGCGGCGGCTGGTCACCGTCACGATCGCTTACAACGTCGTCGAGGCCGTGGTCGCTCTCGCGGCCGGGACGGTCGCGTCGTCAACCGCGCTGCTCGGGTTCGGTCTCGACTCACTGGTCGAGGTCTCCTCCGCGGCCGCGGTCGCCTGGCAGTTCAGCGCCCGCGATCATGACCGCCGGCAAGCCCGGGAGCGCGCCGCGTTGCGGGCCATCGCACTGTCGTTCTTCGCGCTGGCCGTGTTCGTGACCGTCGATGCCGTCCGGACGTTCGTGGGCGGCAGCGAACCGGAGCACTCTGCGGTCGGCATCGTGCTCGCGGCGGTCTCGCTCGTGGTCATGCCAGTGCTGTCGGCCGCGCAACGCCACACCGGCCGCCAGCTGGGTTCCGCCTCAACGGTCGCAGATTCGAAGCAGACCCTGCTGTGCACCTACCTGTCCGGTGTGCTGTTGCTGGGCCTAATCGCGAACGCGGCACTGGACTGGTCCTGGGCCGACCCGATCGCCGGGCTGGTCATCGCCGCGGTCGCCGTCCGAGAGGGCCGTGATGCCTGGCGCGGCGACGCTTGTTGACGGTCTCAGCTGCGGTCGGCCTGCAGGTCTGACTGCAGGGCCGAGCGGACGATCATGTCGTCGTGCGCCTCGGCGTCGTAGATCTGGTAACGGTCCTTGCCGCTGCCCTTGGCCATGTACATGGCGAAGTCGGCAGAGCGGAGCAGCTCGGCCGCGTCGCTGGTCTCGACCTGTCGCTGGGCTACGCCGATGCTCACCGAGACGACCAGGCTGGTGCCGTTGACGGTGAACGGCTCGGTCAGCGCGCCGAGGATCCGCTCGGCGATCGTGGCGGCGGTGAACCCGGCGTCATCCTCGACGACCACGACCGCGAACTCGTCGCCGCCCAAGCGGGCGACCATGTCGTGCGCACGGACGCAGTCACTGAGCCGACCAGCCAGCAGCCTCAGAAGCTCGTCGCCTCCTTCGTGGCCCAGGCTGTCGTTGACGTCCTTGAAGTCGTCGATGTCGATGAACAGCACGCTCTCCTGCCAGGCACGCCGGTCGGTGTCTGGGCTGAACGACGCGGTCAGGCGTTCCGTCAACGAAGCACGATTGGGCAAGCCGGTAAGCGAGTCATAGGCGGCTCGAAGCGTGAGCGTCCGGTGACTGTCGTGCAAGGCGTCGGCCATGCCGTTGAACGCCTCGGTCAGCTCGCCGAGTTCGTCTCGCCGAGTGACCTCGAGGCGATATTGATATTCGCCTGCCTGCAGCTTCAGTACGCCCTGATGCATGCTGGCCACGGGTCGCATGAGGTCGGTGACCATCCGCCGGCGGAAGTACACGGTCACGGCCAACGCCAGTCCGAACAATGCGGCGAGCGCGATGATGAGCATCCGTTCAAGGTCGCCGCCATGGGCGAGCCCGCGGTCCATCGCCTCGAGCGAGGGAGCGTCCAGGCCGTCCAGCAACGACGCGGTGTCGTCGCTCGAAGCCCCGTAGGTCGGATTCTCGGCGGAGTGGTCACCGTGCAGCGCCTGCACCTCGTCGCCCCAGAGGCCAAAGGTCATCAAGCCGCTCTGCCACGATCGGCGAGCCTCGACCACGGTGGCTCTCAGGCCGTTGGTCGTCGGGAAGACGTTGATCGCGTCGTCGAACTTGGCGGCGAGCGCGTGCTCCTGCTGAACGTATGCAGCCCGGTTGACAGCCTTGCCGCTCAGCAACTGATGGCCGACCTGCTCGTGGGCCACCAACGCGGTGCGCAGGCCCGCGACCGTCACCGACTCGACGTGCAGCCGATGCGCCGTTCCACGCACTTGGCCCACAACGTCCCGAACGCCGATAATCGTTGCAACTGCTGACACGAGCAACAACACCAGCATGATCGCGAACGCCCTGGCCCACTCGCGCCGCAAACTGCGCGCGCGGCCTGGACCGGTCAGGGTCATATCGCTGTGCGTCACTGCTTCAGCACCTAACGTGTCCATAATGGGTTTCCTATCGGCCGAACCGGCCATGACCTGAGGCAGGCGGAACGATCGGCTTACCATCGGGCCCGCGATGACTAAGCCCCTGATCGCCGCCGCGCACGGCACCCGTTCGGCCGCCGGACTCGGCACGATGCATCGACTGATCGACCTCGTCCGCGAATCGCGTCCCGGCGTCGAGGTCGATCTTTGTTTTCTGGACGTCCTGGAACCGAGCCTGCGGCATCGCCTCGAGTCGGCGGACGGGCCGGCGGTCGTCGTGCCGGTGCTGCTGTCGGCGGGCTACCACGTGGCTGACGACATCCCGTCCGTGGCGTCGGAGCACAGCCGGGTCACGGTGGCTCGGCACCTCGGCCCGCACCGCCTGATCACCGATGCGCTCACCGATCGCCTGGACGAGGCCGGCGCATCCGATGCGGACGTCGTCGCGCTCGTCGGATCACCGTCGCGTCATCCGGCTGCCAGCGCCGACCTCGCCGGGGCGTCGGAAGACCTCGCGCGTGCGCTGGGGCGACCGGTGCGCGTCCTGGCGCTCGATGACGCCCTGCCCGATGCGCTGTCCGCGCTTGCCGAGTCGGGTGGACGCGTCGCCGTCGCGGCCTACCTGCTCGGCGAAGGCGTCTTCCACGACACGTTGCGCGCACACGCCGCGCAGGCGCCGGTCGTGGCCGTCACCGAACCTCTCGGTGCCCATCCCGCGATCGCGCGGCTCGTCCTGCGGCGCTACGACGACGCGCCAGCCTGAACCCGTCCGGTCCGACATACGTGTCGTTGATCAGGACCCGGGGAAAGGGACAAGGATGAACAAACTGCTCTGGCTCGTCGGCATCGCTGGCGCGCTTACACTCACCGCCTGCGCGAGCAGCGGTCACAAGGCCAGCTCGAGCGCACCGGCGGGCGGCTCGACCTCGCAGGCTCCGGTCAGCTCGGCGTCATCGAGCGAGTCCGAGTCGAGCTCTGCCGAGTCGAGCTCTGGCGGCTCGGCCGGCTCCGCGAAGGTCTCCATCGCCACGACCGAGAAAGGCAAGGTGCTCGCCGGCCCGACCGGCCACGCGCTCTACACGTACGACCCTGACACCGCCAAGAAGAGCGCCTGCGTCGATCAATGTGCCGCCGCCTGGCCGCCGTTGACCGGAACGCCCGCTGCCGGCAAGGGTGTCGAGGAGGACGAACTCGGCACGATCACCCGTGCGGACGGAACGACGCAGCTCACCTACGACGGGCACCCGCTGTACTACTTCGGCAAAGACAAAGACGCCGAGGACGTGTACGGCGACGGCGTCGCCGGTGTCTGGCACGTCGCCAAGGCCGATTCGGGCGGGACGATGAGCTCGTCCGGTGGTGGCAAGGGTTACTGACCGACCGATCGCCGCCCGCATTGATCGCGGCACGTTCCGCGCTGCGGTCTCCGCTAGACTCGCCCGGGTCTTTGCTGCCGCGCTGCGCACGGCAATGCGGGACGGCCAGGTAGCTCAGTTGGTACGAGCGACCGCCTGAAAAGCGGTAGGTCGGCGGTTCGATCCCGCCCCTGGCCACCATCTGGGTTCAATGTGGGTCGTCAGTTGGCTTCGGCGTGTGCGTGTTCGGCGGTTTCCAGCCAGGCAGTGAGCGCGGTGGCCGTCAGTGGCCGGCATATGTGGTAGCAGTCAGAAGCAGCCCGAGGCAGATTAGGCCGCGGGCGACGACCTGCTCCCATCGATCACACGCGTTAGTGAGAGATCGGTCAGAATGATGATCATGCGCGAAATGCCCGGCCACGCCTAGCTTGCGGGTTCTTGCTCGCCGCCGGGTTCGAGTCGGTCCAGCGGGCCCAACCGTTGTCGGAGTTCGCTCAGTCGCTCACCGGTGTAGGTGCGGACGACCCGCGAGAGATGGCTCTGGTCGACAAACCCGAGATCGGCGGACAGTAGGGCGAAACTCTCATAGCCGTCGGCCAGGCGGTCGAACGCGATCGCCAGCCGGACTCGGTTCCGGAACTGGGAGAGCGTCATCCCGGTCACCTGGGAGAACACGCGGCTGACGTGAAAGCGCGTGTGACCGAGCGTCCGGGCCAGGTCGCCGAAGTCCGCGCCCGCGGGGTCCGCGACGATCGCCTCGCGAGCTTGCTGAACGATGCGGCGGTGGTTGGCTCGAGTTGTCGAGCGGCGGGCCGTGAAGCGTCCCGGGACGGCGCGTTCGGCCAGGGCGCCCACAAGCTGCCCGAGCCGCTCGTCCACTTCGAACGAATCGATCCCCCGGCGTAGCGCGACGACCAGCTCGCGGTGCCGAAGGTCGATGGCGGGTGTGGTCATGATCGGCTCGTCGGGCACGAGCGCGTCGCCGGCCAACGCGTAGACAGCGCGCTCCGACAACCACAGTGACGTGCACCGATCACCGTTCGGGCGGTGGTGCGCGATGCGCTGTTCGACGAAGGGCCGCTCGAAGAACGCGTCCGTCGGTCCCAGGTAGGCGCCCCGGCCATTGACCTCACGCCAGTATACAAGAGGGCGCGACCACGGGCCGATAGCGTCGCCGCGGTAGGCGCTTTGCGAGCTGAGATGAGGATGCCGTGCGGAAGCTGATCGCCGGGATGCAGACTTCTGTCGATGCCAAGATCGAGGGGCCCGACGGATACGCGGACTGGGTAGCAGGTTGGGGTGACAACTACGGCCTGATGCCGGACATCGACGCGTGCCTGCTCGGCGGAGGGATGTACCCCGACCACGAGCGATATTGGACCGCGATCGAGGAGTCCGAGCCGGGCAAGCCCCTCCCGCTCACCGGCACCGTGCCGACGCCGGCTGAGGTCGAATGGGCTCGATTCGCCGCGCAGATCCCGCACTACGTCCTGTCGAAGACCCTGACTTCGGCGAACTGGACGAGGACGCACTTCCTTCGTGACCTCGACGAGGTTGCCGAGCTCAAGGACCAACCGGGCAAGGACATCTACCTGATCGGCGGCGCTCGCATCACGGTGAGTCTCATCGATGCAGGGCTGGTCGACGAACTCCGCCTCCACGTCCATCCGCTGATCGCCGGCGAAGGAAAGCCGCTCTTCGAGAGGACGGGACCGCGTCGTGGACTCGACCTCCAGCGCGTTCAGCAGCTCGAAGGTGGACGGGTCAGCCTGATCTACGGAGTCGGATGACCGATTCTTGCGCTTAGGCATTGGCCGTGCGTTGCGGGACGGCCCGTCGTACGTGCTGCTAGACCGCGACGGGCTCGGGTTCGGCCGTCCGTACACCGCCGCCGCCGCGCTTGGCCTCATACATTGCCCAGTCGGCGCGGCGGAGTAGATCGTCGGCAGCAAGCAGGGCGTCCCGTACCGGAGACAGGTGTGTCGCTGTGGCGGTGAGAACGCCGACGCTCGCCCCGATGGTGAGGTACGCCGGCCCGACCTCGATGGGTCGGCTGACGGCGGCCCGGATCCGGTGCCCGAGGGCTTCGGCGTGCTCGCCGCCCACGCCGTGGCACAGCACCACGAACTCGTCGCCGCCGACGCGTGCCACCGTGTCCGTCGGCCGGACGAGTTCGGCCAGTCGCTGTGCCACCGCTCGGAGAACCTCGTCGCCGGCCGGATGACCCCACGTGTCGTTAACCTTCTTGAAGCCGTCCAGGTCGATGAAGACAAGCACGAGCCCGTATTCCTGGCTGCCTTGGCGGCGCACTGTCGCCGACAGTCGGTCCATGAGCAGCGAGCGGTTCGCCGCGCCGGTCAGCTGATCGTGGTGCGCCTGGTAGGTCAAGGCGGCCTCAGCCGCATCGCGTTCACGCACCGCCCGGTAGAAGCGGATCACGACCGTGACGGAGACCGCGATGCACGCCGCGAGTGAGGGCAGGATGTTCGACGAACCGCTGCTGGGGATCGCGCTGACTATCGAGACCGTGCACAGCGACGTCCCAAGTAGGACCACACGCCAGCGATGCATGGAGTGCGGGCCGGCCATCGAGGCCTTGGCCGTGAGCTCGCCGCGGCCATGATGCAGCGCAGCGGCGCCCAGCAGCGCGTTGACCACGAGGAGCGCCGCATCGACCCGCGAGCCCACGCTGGGCAGGACCGTCGCCAGGAAGTCCAGCGGCAGGGTCAACCCGAGGCAGGAGATGAGCAGCATGCTTGCGGCGCCGCGATGCCCGGGGGTCAACACGAGCGTGATCGCGAGCGCGAAGATCGCCACGTCGCCGAGCGGGTAGAGGGCGCCGACCACAGTGGTCAGCACTGAGCCCCCTTCACTGATCGACGGGGCGATGAGCAGATGCCAGGCGCCGACCGAGGCCGCGGCACCGACCACGATCACGTCGAGCCGGATCCCGCGGAGCAGGTCAGGGGGCAAGCCGCGGGCTCGGATCATCCCGGCCACCGCCGCGATGAGCAGCGGGTAGGACGCCAGCCAGAACACGTCCGGTGACCCGACTCCCGTGTACGGATGACCGACGAACGAGAGTGCTCGCTGCAGGACGTCACCGATCAGCCAGCAGCTTGCGGCCGCGCAGAGCAACAGCCAGGGGCCACGCCCGGGGGCGGCCAGCCGCATGGTGCCCCACCACAGCGCGGCGACGATGAGACCCAGCCCCAACACGTACGTCCACGCAGCGGTCCGGCTGTCGGGGGCGAGGGCGGTCGGGACGGCGAGCAGCACGCAGAGTGCTAGCAACGACCGCCATCTGACCATATCTCCTTATCGGCGCGGGCTGTTCGGACTTGAGGCGGCGCAGAGCCGTCGCAGGTCGACGCCTCAGGAAACGCTCGATGTGGTCGATAGTTCGCTCGAGGACCATTGGAGGCCGAGCGTGTCAGCGGTTCATCCGTCGTTGCGGAAGCTGTCGCTGTTCAGCAGCGTCTGGTACGCGTCTGTCCTCATCGGCTGGGCCATGCTTGCCGTCGCCGTCATCATGGTGGCCACGTCGTCGCTGACGAGCGCCGGCCCTCAGGTGGCCATGACCGCGGTGCTGCTGTTGGTGCTCGAGCTGCGCCCACTCGTCCAGGGCCGCGGGCATGATCCGCAAGGTGTGGTGATGTCCACCGCGTTCGTCTGCGCGATCCTGTTCATGTGGGGCATCTGGCCTGCCGTCGTGGTCGTGAGCATCGCGGCCCTCGCCTCGGACCTGCGGGCGAAGAAGCCTCCGTGGAAGGTCTTCTTCAACGTCGGCCAGTACAACGTCTCGGTCGGTCTGGGCTACCTGGTCATGACACTCGCCGGCCACACACCATCGCTCGACACGCCGATCGGATCGTTCCGCGGCGCGGACCTGCTGTGGGTCGCCGGTGTATGGATCGCATACTTCTTGACGAATCTGGCGCTCGTGGCGGCCGCGCTGGCGTGGACCGACTCGTTCCGCGGCGTCTTCCTGGACGACTTCTGGCACTACACCGGGATGACGTTCTCCGTGCTGGCGTTGTCGCCGCTGATCGTCGTCGTGGCCCAGAACGCCTGGTTGCTGCTTCCGTTGCTGCTGATCCCGCTCCTGCTCGTCCACAAGATGGCGCAGATGTCGCTGGAGAACGAGCACCAGGCGATCCACGACTCGCTCACCGGGCTGCCTAACCGCGCGTACCTGCGCGCCGCGCTCGATTCGGAACTGGGCCGGTCCAAGCGCGACGACCATCCGTTCGGCTTGCTGGTCATCGACCTGAACCACTTCAAGGAGATCAACGACACGCTCGGCCATCACGTCGGCGACCAGCTGCTGATCCAGTTCGCCGATCGCCTGGGGCAGGCCGTCCGCAAGTCAGACCTTGTGGCCCGCCTCGGTGGCGACGAGTTCGCGGTCATCGTCCCGAACGCCGACGAGTCCGAAGCGCGTGCCGTCGCGGACCGGATCCGGGCCTCGCTGGCCGAACCGATCGCTCTTGAGGGCATGCTGATCGAGGTCGAGGCAGCCATCGGCATCGCGTTGCAACCAGACCACGGCCGGCACGCCGATGACCTGCTGCGGCTGGCCGATGTCGCGATGTACGTCGCCAAGGAGACGCGCGAGGGCGTCGTCACCTACTCGGCTCAGCGCGATCGCAACTCCGCCGACCGGCTCAGCCTGCTCGGTGAGTTGCGGCAAGCACTCGACGACGACGAGCTCGAACTGCACTACCAGCCGAAGGTCTCCATGGCCGACTCCGCTCTGCTCGGCGTCGAGGCGTTGATCCGCTGGCAGCACCCCGTGCGCGGATACGTGCCGCCCGACGAGTTCATCCCGCTCGCCGAGCGTTCGGGCATCATGCACCTGCTCACCGAGCACGTGCTCACGCTGTCTTTGCAGCAGATGGCCAAGTGGCGCGAGCAGGGCCTCGAGGTCATGGTCGCGGCCAATGTCTCGCTGTCTGACCTCGTGGGCGGCCGGCTGAGGAATCTGGTCTCGGCCGGCTTGCGCGACTACGGCGTGCCCGCCCGGATGCTGCAACTGGAGATCACCGAGCGCGTGGTCGCGCAGCAGAGCGAGGAGCTCGACGAGGTGCTGCTGGATCTGAATCGCATGGGCGTCACGTTGAGCCTGGACGACTTCGGAACCGACTACTCGTCCTTGCTGCGGTTGCAGACGCTGCCGGTGAACGAGCTGAAGATCGACCGGGCGTTCGTGTCTCGCCTGCCGGGTGACGCCGTCGCCGTCGGGATCGTGCGCGCCGTGGTCGATCTCGCTCATGCCTTGGGCATGCCAGCGATTGCCGAAGGTGTCGAGACGGAGGGCGAGTGGCGCGTACTGCGATCGCTCGGCTGCGACGGCGCTCAAGGCTGGTACATCGCGGCCCCGATGCCGGCCGAGCAGGCCACCGAATGGATACGGTCACATGCCGCCGCAGCCGCTTAGACCGGTGACCGGCCGTCACGGCGCCGGAGCGGATCCGCGCGACACGTAGCCGTCCGGCAGCGAGTACGGCGCAGCGGTCAACACACCGACATGATGGGCGTCGTCCGGCCACCAGAAGCGTGGCCCCCTGTTGGTCGGCTTCGGCCACTGCGCTTCATCATCGGGCAAGTCGACCCGTGGCACGCTCGCGTAGTCCTCGCCTTGCCTCCTGCGGAGATGGCGCGCGGCGGCCCAGCCCGAACACATGATCGCCGACCGGCGCCCCATCTGCCGAGGTTGCACGACGTCCTCGCACCAGGTCACGAGGCCCCACCATTCGTCCGGGCGCCGGCCCCAGCAGTCCAGCTCGCCCGCATGCGGTGAGATGGCCAGGTCGACGAACGGGCGCGCTGTCACGCGTCCCAGTCTATCGAACGATTGTTCGAACGCTCGCATCTCGCGAGCAGCAGCGACCATGCGGCCAGACCGCGGTTGCACGGCACCGTACGCCCTGCGACGAAGCCGAGTAGGT